>WNFP01000828.1_pt1 | contig 30260 bp, 29 predicted proteins | sample 5400201 | NCBI WGS metagenome assembly WNFP01 (sample SAMN13153355, study PRJNA577476) | soil metagenome | isolation source: 115 cm saprolite under Madrone tree | place: USA:California | collected 2016-06-14 | reverse complement strand
GGGCAGCGGCCTCCTCCCCATGGAGTCGCTTCACCAGCTGGCGAGCCAGCGCGGCTTTCGCGTCGCGAGGCTTCAATGCGAGCACTTTGTCGACCTCGGCGCCCGGCAGACCTGAAACCAGGCGGAGGTACTTCTCCGTAAGCCGATCGGGAATCGACATCGTCTTGCCGTAGATTTCTTCGGGAGGCTCGGCGAGGCCGATGTAGTTGCCGAGCGACTTGCCCATCTTCGCGGAGCCATCGGTCCCTTCGAGCAACGGGAAGACGGCGATGTCCTGCGGTTCCTGGCCGTACGACTTCTGGATCTCGCGGCCGAACAGCAGGTTGAACAGCTGATCGGTGCCGCCGATTTCGACATCCGCGTTGATGGCCACCGAGTCGTAGGCCTGGTTGAACGGGTAGAGGATCTCGTGCGCTCCGATCGGCGTCCCGGCTTTGACGCGGTCGGAGAAGTCTTCACGCTGCAGGATCTGCTGAAGGGTCGCCTTCGACATCAAGCGCAGGATGTCGGCGGCGGTCATGGCCGCGAGCCACTCCGAGTTGTAGCGGACCTCGATGCGGTCGCGGTCGAGCACCAGGTCGACCTGTTCGAAGTACGTTTCCGCGTTGGTCGCCACCTGGTCTGGAGTGAGCACCGGGCGCGTTTCTGAACGTCCGCTGGGGTCGCCGATGAGCGCGGTGTAGTCGCCGATGATGATCACTACGGTGTGGCCGTCGTCTTGAAATGCGCGCAGCGCGTCGAGCACGACGAGATGACCGACGTGCAGGTCGGGCGCGGTCGGGTCCAGGCCGAGCTTGACGCGCAGTGAGTCGCCGCGCTCGAGGCGCGCGCGCAGGTGATCCTCGACATGGATCTCGACCGCCCGCTCGCGCAGGCGTTCGAAAAAATCCCCGCTCACCTAGTGGTCCGTCCGGAGAACCAATCGCCAATTCATCGGCCTAGTCGGCCGGGCGCCTTCGGCGCTGAAGCCGGCGTCGCCTCCTGCGCGCGCTCGGTCACGCATCTACGCGATGCGCTCCCTCACGTGCTCGTCGGCTCCTTGACTCCGGCCGACGAGGCCGCGCCTTGGCGACCTTATCTCCGTACGGACCACTTAGGGGTTGACGGGGTTGGGGCCGAAATAGATCTGCGGGTCGGCGGGCAGCACCGGCTGGAAGATCGCGATGATAGGGCGCTCGATCGCTCTCGTCAGCGGGACGGCGATGCGTGAGTGGTTCACCCCGTCACGGATGTTCAGCTGCAGCCCGTCCAGCTCTGACCCTCCAATTGGATTGGCCGCGGCCTGCAGCTCGTAGACCAGCAGCACCGAGAGGATGAGGCCGGTCAGAACTCCGACCACCGCCCCGGAAACGCGGTTGAACACGATGGCTTCGAGCTGGATCTGACTGTGGGCGAGCTGTCCCGCCCCGTCGAGGACGATCATGACGACGAAGACGATGCCGAAGAAGCCGTAGATGCGGGCGTCTGGGGTCGACGTGCTCGAGGTCTGCTGAATGATGCCGCCCGCCTGCAATCCCATGTTGGTGGCGGCGACGAACGAGATGTAAAGGGCGATCAGGCTGATGAGTCGCCGGATCAGACCAGTGAAGTAGCCAAGGACCCCGTAGCCGATGATGAAAAGGAACGGAATCGCGTCGACCCAGGTCATGTACGAAACCCGGCGCTGTGCTTTTTCTCCAACGCAATCTTGATCTCAGCCATCACCTGGTCCACTTCGGCGTCCGTCAGGGTGCGCTCGGGGCTCCTGAAAGTCAAGGCAAAGGCGATGCTCTTGTGCCCTTCGGGAACCTGGGCACCCCTGTACTCGTCGAACGGGCGAACGTTCTCGAGAAACTCGCGTCCTGCTTCTTTGATGGCCGCAAGAAGCGCTCCGGCGGCAACGTGCTCCTCGACCACGACGGCCAGGTCGCGCTCGATGGCCGGGAAGCGAGGGAGTGGTTGCGCGCGCTTGATATCCGCGGCGTCGAGCACCGGCTCGACATCGATCTCCATCGCCACCAGGCGACCCTCCAGGTTTGCGCCGGCGACGACGCCCGGATGCAGCTCGCCGAGATAGCCGAGCTGGCGTGCGTCCAGGAAGACGGCTGCGCAGCGTCCGGGATGGAACAGCTCGGTCGATGCCCGCTGGAAGGTGCATGCGGGGGCTCCCAGCTCGCGTACGAAGCCATCAAGCACCGACTTCATGGCGTAGAAGGCCTCGCGTGCCGAGTCGGCCGTCGTCCCAGCGGCGGCCACCGCGCCCAACCGCTGCGGCTCTTCGGGCTGCTCGGTCGTCTTGTCGCCCACTCGCGCGAGGAACGCGGCCGCGACTTCATACACCTTGACGTCCGCGTGTCCGCGATCGCGGTTCAACGCGACCACGTTCACGAGTGAAGGCAGCAGCGACGTCCTCAGGGTGTCCATGTCATCGCTCAACGCGTTGGAGACCCGCAGCGCTCGCGCTCCGACCCGCAGCTGCTCGAGGAGCCGGCCCGACACCAAGGCCGGATTCCAGGTTTCGGTGAAGCCGGCCCCTGCCAGGACCTGGCGGCCCGCGTCGAGCCTCCGCCCCATGCTCGGCACGGAGGGCGTCCACTTCTCCTGGCGGCGGCCGGGAAGAGTGGGCGGAACGCGGTCGTACCCCCAAACGCGGCCAACCTCTTCGACGAGGTCCTCGGGGATGCTGACATCCAGCCGAAATACAGGCGGGAGCACGTCCCATTCCCCATCGCCCAGCACGCGAACGTGAAAACCCAGCCGCACGAGGATGGCCTCCGAGTCTTCGAGCGGCACGTGCACGCCGAGCACCTCGTCCACAAGCCACGGCTTCAACCTGATCCGCACCGGCTCCTGCGGTCGCGGGTAGACGTCGGCCCACTCCTTGTGTACAGCGCCGCCCGCGTGTTCGGCGATGAGGCCAGCGGCCCTGCGGGCGCCGGCAAGCGCGAGCTCTGACGGCAGGCCCTTCTCGAACCGCGCCGACGCTTCCGTCCGCAGGCCGAAGGCGCGGGCAGTCTGGCGCACGCTCGGTCCATTGAAGGTCGCCGCCTCGAGGAGGACATCGGTCGTGGCGTCGGTGACGGCCGTCTCCTCGCCACCGATGACGCCCGCGATCGCGACAGGTTTCTCGGCGTCGGCGATCACCAGCATCTCGGGAGTCAGGTCCCGGTCGACACCATCAAGGCAAAGCAGCTTCTCTCCCGAGCGGGCTCGCCTGACATGGATCTCTCCGCCGGCGATTTTCGCGAGGTCGAACGCATGCAGCGGCTGCGCGTACTCGAGGAGGACGTAGTTGGTGATGTCGACGATGTTGTTGATCGGGCGTACGCCGCACTCGCGAAGGCGGCGCTGGATCCACTGCGGACTCGGCGCGACTTTGACGCCGGTGATGACGCCGCCGATGTACCGGCTGCACAGATCGGAGTCGTCGATCGAAACGCTGACAAGGTCGCGACCGGCAGGCTCGGCCTTGCCTGTGAAGGCGGGCATGAAATCGGTCTTCATGACCCGGTCAAGGCCGGCGGCGAGCTCGCGAGCCACGCCCATGTGGCCCATGCAGTCAGGCCGGTTGGACGTGACCTCGGCGTCCATGATCGCCTGGCTTGGGATGACCGAGGTCAGCGGGTCGCCCGGCTTACCGCTCTCGAGGATGAGGATGCCCGAGTGGTCGTCGCCGAGGAGCAGCTCTTCGGCGGAGCACATCATTCCCTTGGCGCTGAAGCCGCCGATGTTCAAATCCCTGACCAGCTTGCCGTTGGGGACTATCGTGCCCGGCAGCGCCACCGGCACCAGCGACCCTGGGACCGCATTGGGTGCGCCGGCGATGATCTGCTCCGTACGGCTGCCGAGGTCCACCTGGTGGATCCAGAGCGGCGTGCGCGACTTTGGGTGCGGCTTTTGTTCGAGGACCTTGCCGATGATGATCTCGGAGAGGTCGATTACGGTCAGCGACTCGACCTCGATCCCGAGACGAGTGAGCACGTCACCGGCCTCTTTGGGCGCGACACCATCCAGGTCAACGAAATCGCCGAGCCACTCGTAGGAAATTTTCATCAGACTATTTGCAGACTCCTACCTTTCCCGGTCCGAAATCGCGGTGACGGGTGCGGATTTCGGACCGAAGCCGCTGAAACGCCGCCGGATCGGGTTTCCCGATCCGGCGGACCTCCCGAAGCACCGGTGAAGATACCTTCGATGACTTCGCTTCGTTGTAAACATGCGGCGCTTTCACCGGCGTCTAGAACTGCTCGAGGAAGCGAAGGTCGGATTCGTAGAAGAGGCGTATGTCTTCGATGTCGTGCTTGAGCATCGCCATGCGCTCGATGCCAAAGCCCCATGCGTATCCGTTCCACTTGTCGGGATCGATGCCGCCGTTGCGCAGCACCTGCGGGTGGACCATTCCACACCCCCCGACCTCCAGCCAGCCTTTGTGCCGGCAGCTCTTGCAACCGGCGCCGGCGCAGATCCCACACGACACATCGAACTCAAAACTCGGCTCGGTGAACGGGAAGTAGCTCGGGCGCACGCGGACTTTCCGCTCCTCTCCGTAGAGCGACTGGATCATGTAAAGGAGCGTGCCCTTCATATCGCCGACGGTCAGGCCTTTGTCGACTGCCAGCCCTTCGACCTGGCTGAAATAAGGCAGGCGCGTGGCTTCGGGTGCATCTCGGCGGTAGCAACGCCCCGGCGTGATGATGTAGATCGGCGGTTCTTTAATGCGCTGCATCGCGCGAATCTGCACCGGTGATGTGTGCGCCCTCAGCAGCAGGTCGGGAGTGAAATAGAACGAGTCCCAGTTTTCGCGCGCCGGGTGGCCCGGCGGAATGTTGAGGGCTTCGAAGTTGTACCACTCGGTTTCGACCTCGGGCCCGAGCTCGACGTTGTAGCCCAGCGATTCCAGCACGGTCTCGATCTGGCGCTGGACCTGCGTGAGCACGTGGATGTGACCGCGGCCAAGAGGCGGACCGGGAAACGTGATGTCGATCGCCTCGGTCTCGGCAAGATCGGCCAGCCGCGCGTCCTCGAGGTCGTGGCGCTTGGCGGCCAGCGCCCCTTCGATCGCTCGTTTGGCTTCGTTGGCCGCCTGGCCGAGAGACGCGCGCTCCGCCGGCGCAATCTTCCCGATGCCTGAGAGCAGCGCGCTGACGCGGCCGTTCTTGCGGCCGAGGTACTCGACGTCGATTGCCGCGAGCTCGCTTTCCGAGTGCGCGCGTGCAATGGCCTCGAGCGCCGTTTGCGTCAGCTCTTGCGGATCGATCATGCCGCGAGCCTCCTCTTGATTTCGAACAAGATCAGTGCCGCGGCCGCGCCGACGTTCAGGGACTCGACGCCCTCGCTCAGCGCGACGGTGACGGTCTTGAGGTCACGTCGCGACAGTCCATGGGCCTCGCTTCCGAGCACGATCATGCCCGCATTTTCTATCGGGGTCGTCGCCAGGGGCGCCCCGCCCACGCTCGCGGCCCCATAGCCGTCGAGCGACGCGAGGTCTTTCCACGACGCAGACGCGACGACCAACCGAAAGATGTTTCCCGCGGAAGCGCGCACCGCCTTGGCACCGAATGGATCCGCGGTGCCCTCGAGCACAACGAGAGCGGGCGCACCGGCGGCCGCTGCAGTGCGCGCGATTGCGCCCACATTGCCGGGATCCTGCACCCGGTCGAGCACGACGAGCGGCCATCGCGCCGAGCGAGCTGCCTGTATGGCCTCTGACGGCGTCGCCTCATGCACTCGGGCGATGGCGATCACACCTTGCGGCGTCACCGTCTGCGTCGCCGCGCGGAACGCACCGGGGGTCAAGGTCACGCGCGATTCGAAGTGGAAGGGCAGCTTGTCGCCCTCGCGCGCCGCGATGAGCTCGAACTCCAGGCCCGCCGCTTTGGCTTCTGAAAGCACGCGCGGACCCTCCAGGAGGGCGAACCCTGGCTCGCGCCGGGTGGCGAGGCGCCGCAAGCGGCGAACAATCTCGTTGTCCGGGCTCGAAATCAGCTGATCAGAGGCTGTTTTTCGCAACCTCCACCAGCCGAGCAAAGGAACCGCTGTCGCGCACGGCCAGGTCAGCCAGCACCTTGCGGTCGATCTCTACTCCGGCCTGGCGGAGGCCGTGCATCAGCTTGCTGTAGGGCAGCCCCGACTGCCTCGCGGCGGCGTTGATGCGAGCGATCCAGAGCTGCCGCATCTCACGCTTGCGGCGGCGGCGGTCGCGATATGCGTATGCCAGGGCGTGAAGGACGGCCTCGTTGGCCGGGCGGAACAGAAGCTTCTTGGAGAGCCTGAAGCCCTTCGCGCGGTCGAGGATCGCCTTGTGACGGCGATGAGCCGGGACGCCTCGCTTGATTCGTGCCATGACTTAAATCCCGAGCGCTCGGCGCACCGTCTTGCGGTCGCTCTGGTGCACCTCTTGCCCCTTGTGGTAGTTGCGCTTGCGTTTCTTCGACTTGTGCTCGAGGAGGTGGCTCTTCCACGCGCTCGCGCGCATCAGCTTGCCGGTCTTGGTCACGCGGATGCGCTTGGCAAGACCCTTTCGGGTCTTGATCTTAGGCACTGGCGGTCTCCTTGCCGGCGGCCGGAGCAGCTCCCTGGCGGCTGGGCGCGAGGATCATGAACAGGTTCTTGCCTTCGAGCAGCGGCTGCCGCTCGACGACCGCGAAGGGGCGTGCGTCGTCGGCCACCCGGTCGAGGATTCTCCTCCCGATGTCCTGGTGGACCATCTCGCGGCCCCGAAACATGATCGTCACTTTCACCTTCTCGCCTGCTTCGAGGAATTGCTTCAAACCCTTGAACTTGGTCTGGAAATCGTGCTCGGCCACCTTCGGCCGCAGCTTCATCTCCTTGAGCTTGATGACGTTCTGCTTGCGCCGCTGGTCCTTCTCGCGCTTGATGGTCTCGAACTTGAAGCGTCCGTAGTCCATCAGACGGGCGACTGGCGGGCTCGCTTGTGGCGCCACCTCGACGAGGTCGAGCCCCTTCTCGCTGGCGATCCGCAGAGCGGCGTCCAGTGACACCACGCCGAGCTGGTTGTTCTGGTCGTCGATCAGCCGCACTTCGGAACTGCGGATCTGATCGTTGATCCTGAGCTCCTTAAACGAGATGAGACGTTACCTCGGCCAAATTCAGTGTTCTTAGTATTCCTCCAACCAGATAAAACAAAACGGACAGCAGGTGCCGTCCGTCAATCCGTACCCCTTCGAGCATTGCCCTGGGGGTGAGGGGTCGGTCCCTGCTTCAGATGCAGGATGGTACCTGAAACGTAACCGCAAGCGCACAACGGCGTTCAGATAGATGATTCGGCCGTGAAGCACCCCGCATCGCTCGTGGCGTTCGCCTTTCTGGTTGCGGGGTGTGGCGGTCAGGGCTCCCACTCGAGCGCTTCGCCCAAAGCAACGAGCTCTGTCGCCGCCTCGCCGACTTCATCTTCCGCAGCGTCGCCGGCTCCGCTCACCGGAGCTTTCGCGGTCCTCGCCACCCCACCTTCGGCCGACACCTATACCGTGAGCATCGTCGGCGTCGACGGCAAGGTCGTCGCATCGGCGCAGGCCAGCAGCCCGACCGCGGTGACATGCGGCGACGCTGCGGCTGCGGTGCTCCCCCTCCCCATCAGCACCAGCGATGACCGCGCCTACTACATGGACGCCCAGGGCGTGGTGCGCTTCTTGACGGTCCAGGGCGAGTCGGGTCGTGCAACAACGGTCCCGGTCGGAGGCGGCCGGCGCAGCATGTTCGCGGTCAGCCCAGACGACCAGAGGATCGCCGTCATCGTCAGCGACTTCACGTCGGCGGGCGCTGCGATAAGGCTTTACGTGGAGGACCTCAACGGCGGCAGCAATCACGCCGACATCTACAGCCAGTCGAATGCTTTCAGTCTGTGGCCAATCGGTTGGCATGGAACAGACAACCTGGTGGTCGCCAAAGTGCCCGCGTGCACGCAGGGAGGCGGACCTTTCTCGGCATCGTCGCAAGAGCTGCACGTGGTCGATCCCGCGACAGCCGTGCGCCGCTTCACGCTTGGCGGACCGACCTGCGTGGTCGCCGGCGCGGCATCGCCGGCGGGCGTGGTGTGCGAGGACACTTCCACGTCCCTTCTCAAGCAGCTCACCTGGACTGGCGGCATCGTCAAAACGTTCCCGCTCCACAACCTGGCACCCGCCTACCTCTCACCCGATGGCAGCTCGATCGCAGTGGTGGGCGTCGGCGTCACCAACCTCTTCGTGGGCGGCAGCCAGAACTTCGCGGCCTGCGGATGGATCGACTCCACACACATGATCGGAGGGACCAGCGCGCAGCCGCGGGTGTGGGATTTCACGAAGGCCGCCCTCATCCCCGTTGCTGCCCAGGGCATTTGCGCGGGCCGTTTACCGGGAGGCCTCTAGTCGGATCGGCGGCGCTCGGCGACCTCTTGCGCCACGCGCTCGGCGAACGCCTCCAGCAATTCGTCCGTCTGATTGCCGGCGCGATCGCGGACGTTGACGTGCCCCGACTCTGCCTCGCGGGCGCCGGCGACCGCCATGTACGGCACCTTGCGCGCCTGAGCGTCGCGGATCTTGCGCTGCATGCGCTCTGACCGCTCGTCGACCTCAACGCGGAGCTTGTCCTTGCGAAGGCGGTCGGCGACACGCCTTGCATAAGGAGCCTCGGCATCCGTGATCGGAATGACCACGACCTGCACCGGATGCAGCCAGGTCGGGAAGGCACCGATGTAGCGTTCGATCAGGTAGCTGAACAGCCTTTCCATGGATCCGGCCGCCCCTCGATGAACCATGACAGGGCGTTGCCGCGTGCCATCCTCGGCGACGTACTCGAGGTCGAAACGTTCGGGCAGTTGGAAGTCGACCTGAACGGTGGAGTTCGTGAACTCGCGCCGGTGCGCGTCCTTGACCTGGAAATCGATCTTCGGCCCGTAGAACACGGCTTCGCCGACGCCAACCTCGTAGTCCTGACCCATGGATTCGAGCGCCTCCATGAGTGCTCCCTGAGCCCGCTGCCACTGCTCTTGGGTGCCGAGCCACTTCTCTTTCACATCATCGCGAACAGAGAGCCGATACGAGAACTCGTCGATGCCGAGCACTCTCGAGAAATACAGCGCAATGTCGATGGCGCCCCTGACCTCGTCCATGAGCTGGTCCGGCGTGCAGAAGATGTGCGCGTCGTTCAGCGCGAAGGCGCGGACGCGGTTGAGCCCGGCGAGAGTCCCCGAGCGCTCGTAACGCCAGTAGTCGGCGATCTCCGCGATTCGCATTGGCAGGTCGCGGTAGCTGTGCAGCTCCGATTGGTAGATCACAATGTGATGTGGGCAGGCCACGGGTCTGAGTTCCAGCTCCTCGCCGTCCTCGAATCGCATCGGGGGGTACATGTACTCGGCGTAGAGCTGCGCGTGACCGCTCTGCCGGTACAGGTCAAGGCGCGCGACGTCCGGGGTGCGCACGTGCACGTAGCCTCGCGCCAGCTCCTCGTCGGTAATGAAGCGCTCGAGCTCGCGGCGGACGGTTGCCCCCGCCGGCAGCCAGATCGGTAGGCCAGGGCCGACGCGCTCGTCGACCATGAAGAGCTTCAGATCCTTGCCGAGCTTCTTGTGGTCGCGCTTCTCGGCCTCCTCGAGGAACTTCAAGTAGTCGTCGAGGTCTTTCGCTGACGACCATGACGTTCCGTAGATTCGAGTCAGCTGCGGCTGCTTCTCATCGCCGCGCCAGTACGCGCCTGCGACCCGCAGCAGCTTGAAATGCTTCAAATCTTTGGTGGAGCGCACATGCGGCCCGCGACACAGGTCGAGGAAATCGCCGGTCCGGTACACGCTGACGTCATCGCCTTCGACCTTGTCGTTGATCAGCTCGATCTTGTAGTCCTGGCCGCGCTTTCGAAATTCATCTAGCGCCTGCTTGCGGGACAGCGTCTCTTTGATGAAGGGCCGGTCCTCCTGAGCGATCCGTCGCATCCGCGACTCGATGGCGGCGAGGTCAGACTCCGAGATCGACTTGGTGAACGCGAAGTCGTAGTAGAAACCGTCCTGCACCGGCGGGCCGATGCCGTACTTGGCGTCCGGATACAACTCCATCACCGCCGCAGCGAGCAGGTGCGCGGTCGAGTGCCGAAGGATGTGGAGCGGATCCTCGCTTGACTCGTGATCGCCGTACTCGGCCATGAGGCCGTCAGTATATGAACCCCCATGGATCCAGCCCGAGTTGTCGACGCGCTCGGCTACCCGGCTGCCGGGCTGGGCATTCTCATCGAAAGCGCCGGCGTTCCATTTCCCGGCGAAGCGCTCCTTCTGGCTGCGGCCGCCTGGGCCGCGGCGAGGAATCACAGCATCATCCTCGTCATCCTCTTCGGGTTCTTGGGTTCGGTCGCCGGCGCCGACATCGGCTATTTCCTCGGCCACCGCGGAGGCAGGCCGTTCATCGAAAGGTTCGGAAGCCTGTTTCGAATCTCGCCGGAGCACATCGCCCGCGCCGAGATGTTCTTCGCCCGGCACGGCGACAAGGCGGTCCTGACCGCGCGCTTCATCCTCGGTCTGCGGACTTGGGGATCGATGCTGGCCGGGATGGCCCACATGCCCTTCTGGCGGTTCCAGGTCTTCAGCGCACTCGGCGGCCTGGCCTGGGCCGTCGCCGTCGGCGTTGCCGGCTACCTGCTCGGCAGCAACCTCGCGCTGATCGGCGCGGTCATTCGGGACATCGGCATCGGCGGCGTGGTAATCATCGCCGCACTGATCGTCATTGCGGTGCTGGCGCGAATGCGCGCCGCCCGGCAATAGCGAAGGTCACCCCTCCGGCCACCAGCAGCACTCCCAGTCCGCCGATCACGTGCGCGGTGCCGACGAGGTCGGAAAGCGCGGCGGCGGCCAGGACCGGGAGGGCGGTGACCCCGTTGATGACCATGTAGAGCAGCGCGAAGATCCGGCCGCGGAGCTCGTCGCTCGTGCTCTCCATGAGATAGGTGATGGCCGGGATCATGATCGCGCCGAACTCGATGCCGAGCAGCAGGCTGAACACCGCACCCGTGATGCGTGCGTGGACGCGAAGGTCGGGCACCTGGACCATGGCCTGTGGCACCGCCGCAAGCGCCAGCAGCGTTATGCCGTTCGCGATCAGCGACCCGATGAGGATGCGTGAGCGGTCGACGTGCCTCAGGAACTGACCGAGCAGCACGGCGCTGAGGATGGCCCCGCCGGTGGCGGGTCCAAGGATCACGTAGGAGTCCTGCGCCGCGATTCCGATGACGTGGCTGACATACGCGGGCGCGAGCGTGAAGAGCATGAACAGAACCAGGACCGCGATGCTCACCTGGCCGAACGCGAGCATCAATCCGCGGGAAGCGCGCAGCGCATCGAGCCCCTCTTTGATGTCGACCATCATCTGGTGGAACCGGTTGCGCGACTCCAGCACTGGCGGCTCGTGGGTCACCTGCAGAGGCGGGATGTCGGACGCGAAGATCAAAGCGCCCGCGATGGTCAGCAGAACCGCCGCCATCCAGTAAGGCGTGTAGAGGTCGATGCGCGAGAGGATCGGCGCCAGCGCTCCGCCGACGACCAGCGTCAGCACCATGGTCAAGAGCGCCATCGAGTTGGCGGTGATCAGGGCCGAGCGCGGCAAGATGGTCGGAATCACGGCCGCCTCCGCCGGTGCGAACAGTTGCCCGACCGACGAGAAGATGAGCGTGATCAGCAGCAGGTGCACGAAATCGTTCTGCAGGCCGGGCACCAGCGCCGCCAACGGGATGAGGGCGACCGCCCCGGCCCGACCGAAGTTCGACCACATCATGATCTGCTTGCGATTGACGCGATCCGCGATCACGCCGGCCGGCGGCGCGAGCAGCACCGATGGCACGGTGTATGTCAACAGCACGATCGCCACCGGCGTGCTGCCGCCCGAGATCTTGAACGCAAGGATGATCAGCGAGAACAGCAGAAACTTGTCGGCCAGCTGTGCGGCGAGCTGCGCGAACCAGATGTTCCTGAATGCCGTGAATCGCAGAACGGTTCGAAAACCGCCAGGGGTCTCGACCGGGAACCGGAATGGGGCTTCCACCGACGTCAGAGCTTAGCGAGAGGGTCCGGGATTGAATTCTCGGTAGACCGTCTCCCATTCGCCGAGAGTGAGAGTCTGCGGGCGCCGTTCAGGATCGATGCCGGAGTCGCGCATGCGCGCCCCGGCGGCCGTGCTGCCGATGCCACTGATGCGGCCCAACGCACCACCCAGCTGCTTCCGGCGGAATTGAAAGACGGCTTCGACCAGTCGAAAGAACCCGTCGAGATCGTCGACACTCACCGCGGGCTGCTCGCGTACATCGAGGATCACGCACGCGGAATCGACCCGTGGTGGCGGGGTGAAGGCCGAGGCGGGGATCGTGAACTGCATGCGCGCAGTCGCAAATACCTGCACCGCCACAGTGGCCAGGCTCGCGCCGCCGGATGCGGTCCAGCGTTCCGCTACCTCCTTTTGAACCACGAACGACAGACGGCGCGGTCGCGGTGCCGTATCCAGCAGCCTTCGGATCAATGCACCGGTGAGGTTGTAGGGAATGTTGCCGGCGATAATCTGCCCACCACTGGGGAAGAGCTCGTGCTGATCGACGCGAAGGATGTCGGACTCCACGACCTCGACGTTGCGTAAAGCGCCGGTCACCTCACGCAGGACCGGGATGAATCGGTGATCGAGCTCGACCGCCACCAGACGGCGACATTGCTTCGCGAGCGCGATCGTCAAGGCACCGGCTCCGGCGCCGACCTCCAGGACGTCATCGTCCTCACGTACCTGTGCCGCATCCGCGATGCGGTCGCGAGTCACCGGATCGACGATGAAGTTCTGGCCGAGCGAATGCTTGAGGTCGATGCGATGCCGGCGGAGCAAGCTCGAAAGCTGATCCGGCTCGGCCGGGTCGATCACGTCATCTTGCGGAACAACGCGAACGCGTTGGCGCGCTCGATGTCTGCCAGCTCCTCCAGGCTGATCCCACGAAGCTCGGCGACCAGCGTCGCCGTGTCCAGCAGGTACGCAGGCCGGTTCGGCACACCCATCCGAATGTGGGCCTGGCCGTACGGCGAGTCGGTCTCGAGTAGGAGCCGATCGGCGGGGCACTGCTTGACGACTTCGCGCAGCGCGTTCCGGCTCGGTCGCGTGACCAGGCCCGCGAACGACAGATAGAAGCCCAGCTCCAAGAATCGCTTAGCCCAATCCCATTCGAGAGCGAAGTAATGCATCGATCCACGCAGCCCCGGATGGGCTTTGATCGCAGCCGCGACTTCATCGGCCGCGCCGCGGTTGTGGATCGACACCGGCAGGTCCAGCTCCACCGCGAGAGCGAGCAGCTTTTTGAATCGGGCCTGCTGGACTTCGCGGGTCGGGCTGTTGGCGTCGACGAAGTCGAGGCCCACCTCGCCGATGGCCACCACGCGTTCGTCCGACGCGAGCCTGCGAAGCGCATCGATGTCTGGCTCTGGGGTGTCCGTCGGGTAGTGCCCGACACCCGCGAATACCTCTGGGAATTGCTGCGCGAGCGCGAGCACGCGCTCGCTGTGCTCCAGGTCGACACCGACCGCGATCATTCGATCGACGCCGGCGCTGACCGCCTGCGCCACCACCTCGCCGGGGTGGCCCAGCTCCTCTAAGTGGAGATGCGTGTCTACGAAGATGCGACCGTCTCCGTTTCGGGAACATCGTCGAGGCGCTTGAAGAGCGCTTCGGGTGGAGGCAGGGCGCGTCCGGGCGGCAGCTCAGACGGTTTCCAACGGTTCTCGCTCGAGTACTCGCCTGTGATGACCGTGTGAGACTCGCCGTCCTCTGCGAATTCCCGCACCTCGGGCTGCGGCGCGATGACGTCGTCGTAGCCGAGCAAGCGGTGGAGGCGCTGCGCGGAGAAAGGCAGAAAGGGGGTGAGCATCGTCTTCAGGTTGTCGACGCAGCGGAGGGCAACGTAAAGAACCGTGCCGGCCCGCGCGCGATCCGTCTTGATGGTGTGCCAGGGCTGCTCGGTGCCGAGGTAGACGTTGACGCGAGCGGCCATCGTCATCGCGTATCGCAAGGCGATTTGAAAACGCGCCTGGCCGAGCTCGGTCGCGACCCGGTCGAGGGCGGCCTCGACATCTTTGATCAGCGCCTCGTCAGTTTCCGTCAGCTTCTCCGGCTGTGGCACCGCTCCGAAGTTGCGATGCGCGTTGACGAGCGTGCGGTGGACGAGGTTGCCCCATGTGGCGACGAGCTCATCGTTGTTTCGGCGCACGAACTCCGCCCACGTGAAATCGGTGTCCTGGTTCTCCGGGCCCCCGATCATCAGGTAGTACCTCAGCGCGTCGGCGTCATATCGATCCAGGAAATCCTTCACGTATATGACCTGGCCGCGGCTCGTGGAAAGCTTCTTGCCCTCCATGTGCAGGTGTTCGCTGGCCACGATTTGTTCCGGTAGCTCGAATGGCCGCGGCGGGTCGCCGGCGCCCATGAGGATCGCCGGCCACATGACGGTATGGAACGTGATGTTGTCCTTCCCCATCACGTAGTAATGGTGGCTGGCGGGGTTATGCCACCAGTCCGTCCACGAGTCCGGCTCGCCACGCTGCGCGGCCCATTCGATCGATGCGGACAGGTACCCGATCACGGCGTCGAACCAGACATAGATCTTCTTGTGCGGGTTGTCTTCCCAACCCGGCAGCGGCACCGGCACGCCCCAATCCAGGTCGCGCGTGATGGCGCGCGGCTTGAGATTGCTGACGAACTCGAGTGAGTATTTGCGGACGTTGGGCCGCCAGTCGTCGTGGCGCTCGATCCATTCCTTCAGCTGCTCACCGAAGGCGGGCAGGTCGAAGAAGTAGTGCTCCGTCTCGCGAAACTCAACCGGCGCGTCGCTGCCGCGCTGGTGAGGATTGATGAGGTCGCTCGGGTCGAGCTGGTTGCCGCAGTTGTCGCACTGATCACCCCGGGCTTCGGGGAATCCACAGATCGGACACTTGCCTTCGATGTATCGGTCGGGCAGCGTGCGCCCGCTCACCGGATCGAAAGCGCCGAGCTGCTTCTTCGCGATCAGGTAGCCCTTCTCATAGAGCTTGAGGAACAGGTCCTGCGTGACCCGGTAGTGGTTGCGCGTCGTGGTACGGGTGAAGATGTCGTAGGTCATCCCCAGCCGGCGAAGGTCATCGACGATCAATGCGTTGTTGCGATCGACGAAGTCGCGCGGCGGCACGCCCTGCTTGTCCGCCTCGTAGGTGATGGGTGTGCCGTGCTCATCGGTCCCGCTTGCCATGAGCACGCGGGAGCCTCGCAGCCGCTCGAATCGCGCGAGCACATCGGCGGGCACGGCGAAGCCGGCCACGTGGCCGATGTGGCGAGGGCCGTTGGCGTAAGGCCACGCCGGCGCGACCAGGACCGTTCTTTGTTCAGGCACCAGAGATCACAAGGGTAAACTCGCCCCGCGGCGGATCGCCCAGAGCTTCGGCGACCTCCCCAGCCGTTCCGCGCAAAACCTGCTCATGGAGCTTGGTCAGCTCGCGGCCCAGGGTCACATGGCGCTCGGGTAAGACTTCAGCAAGCAGCGCGAGCGATTTGCGCACGCGATAGGGTGACTCGAAGGCGACGGCAGGCCGCGGATCGGCTGCCAGCGAGGCCAGCAGCCGTCGCATCTCCCCGGGCTTGCGCGGAAGATAGCCGAGGAACGTGAACCCTGGCCCGCCGTACCCGGCCACCGACAGCGCTGCGGTGATCGCGCTCGCTCCCGGGATGGGAACCACCGTGTGGCCGGCGGACCATGCAGCCTCGACCAACGCCTGGCCGGGGTCCGACAGCGTGGGCGACCCGGCGTCGCTCACCAGGGCGACGTCACCTTCATCAAGGGCGGCCATGACCCTCGGTAATCCGCGACGTTCGACCGGCGCGCGGTAGCTGATCATCGGCTTGCGGATGCCGTGGCGCGCGAGAAGCCGCGATGTGATGCGAGTGTCTTCAGCAGCGATCGTGCCCACCTCTCCCAGCACGCGTACCGCTCGCGCCGTCACGTCGTCGAGGTTGCCGATCGGCGTCGCGACCACGAACAGCCTGCTCACGAGTCATTTGCCAGATGAATCTCCCCACCCCCGAGCGACTCGCTCCGCGAGCCGGTCGGGACCTCCCCGCGTGGCGGGGAGGCCAGCCAATCACCGACGCGGTCGGGAATCTCCCTTGCAGGGCCGACGAATCGCGACGCGGGCGGCAGCACGTCGAGAAACGCCTTGCCATAGTCGCGTCCAAGGATCCGGTTGTCGAGGATGACCACGGCGCCGCGGTCACTGGACCTGCGGATGAGGCGGCCGAATCCCTGCTTCAGACGCAGGGCCGCCTGGGGCAGGGCGAGCTGCGTGAACGGGTCGCGAACGCGCTCCGCACGTGCGGCGTACACCGGATCGGTGGGAACCGGGAAGGGGAGGCGGACCATGACCACACAGCTCAAGCGCTCCCCGGGAACGTCGATCCCTTCCCAGAAGCTCGACGTCCCGAGCAAGAGTGGGCGCTGGGCTTCCTCGAAGGCCTTGAGCAGCTGCCGGCGCTGGCCGTCGATGCCCTGGGCGAGGATCAGCACTTCGTCAAGGTCGACGCGGTGCTTCAGCGCTGCGTGCACATCGCGCAGCTGGCGGTGCGAGGTGAACAGGACCAGCGTCCTCCCCCCTACCTTCTGTGCGAGCGCAGCGACGATCCGCTCGACGCCGACATCGAAGTCTTCGTGCTCGGGCGCGGGCAGATCGGTGGGCAGGCAGACGAGCGCCTGGTGTAGAAAGTCGAAAGGCGAAGGCAGGATGAGCTCTTCGGCTTGGGGTCCGAGACCGATCCTGGATCGGAAGTAGTCGAACGTCCCCCCCACGGCTAGCGTCGCCGACGTGAACACTGTCGACCGTCGCTCCGAGTAGACGCGTTCGCGCAGCAGCGTGCCGACATTGATCGGCGCCGCTCGCAGGACGAGGTTCTCACTCCGCGCCGCCAGGGTGAACCAGTACACGCGGTTGGGGTCGGGGTTCAGCAGTGCTTCCTCGAGCAGCGCGGTGGCACCGGCGAGGCGGCCGCGGATGATCTCCAGCTCGCGCACGCTCTGGTCCGGCTCCGATCCGCCGAGCCAATCACGCGCGCCTCCGACCGCACGCCGCAGCGCGGCATCCAGCGCCGCCAGCGCGGTGGTCGCGTTTTCGCCGGTCAGCCTCACACTCTCCCATCCTTCGTCCTCGCGAAGAGTTGGAGTTATGCGCAGCCAATCGTCGCGCCGCTCGGATTCGTTCAAACGCCCGGCGACCCAGCCCACAGCCAGCGCGAACAGTTCGCGCACGCGCTCACCCGCCGTGACCGTCAGCGGCATCGCCTCAGCGAAGGCGTCGTCGGACGCTCCCAGGTGCGGCAGTTGCCGAAGCTCGAGCAGCAACCCTGGGCTCCCCACCACGTGGGGAGCTCCCGCCTGGATCGCGTTGCGATCCTCGCGGGGGAGGGGATTTCCACTCCCAAGTCGTTCCAGCAGAGCCTGGAGCCCGGGGCCGTCGACCTCCTGCCGCAGGCCGCGTGTGGCCGCGTCCTCCAGGTGATGGGCCTCGTCGATCACCAGGTGGTCGTACTCGGGGAGCAGCCCGCCACCGATCTCGGCATCGGCGAGCAAGAGTGCGTGGTTGACGACCACCAGATCCGCGGCTTCGGCCTCGGCTCGGGCCCGGTGCACGTAGCAGTCCTCTTTCGTGCAGTGGATGCCGACGCAATCCAGCGGATCGGATGCGATGCGCGCCCAAGAAACCTCTTCGCGTCCGTAAAGCCGCAGCTCGGAGCGATCGCCGCTTTCCGTGCTGTGCAGCCAGACGAGGACCTTGAGCTTGAACCGCAGCTCGTCGGCGTCGTGGCAGGGCTCAGCGAGGAACCGCCGCCAGCGCCGCAGCGAGACGTAGTTGGAGCGGCCTTTGAGCAGGCACGCTTTGAACTCCCAGGGCAGCCACTCGCGCAGGCCCGGCAGGTCCTTGCCCATGAGCTGCTCCTGAAGCGTGTGCGTGTCGGTCGACACGACGACACGCTCTCCATGCCGAACCGCACGCGCGATGGACGGCACCAGGTAGGCCAGGCTCTTGCCGGTGCCAGTGCCCGCCTCGACCAGCAGGTTGCCGCCACGGGCCTGGATCTGCGCCACGGCGAGGAGCATCTGGAGCTGCGGCTCGCGGTGCTCATAGCCCGGAAGCAGGCCCGCGAGCGGGCCGTCCGGGCCGAGGAGTGCAGCGACCAGGTCGGGGTCGTCCGGCGGCTGGGCCGACTTCGCCACGTGATGCGCGTGAACCCTGACCGCTGACGCCGGAAGGGGATCGGGATTCGGCGCTGTCAGCGCGTCGGCGAAGAATCGTGCGATCGGCCATGCATACGGGGCAACCAGCGCGAGCATCGACTCCTTCAGGGTCTCGTCGAGCGCCACCGCCTCCTCGCGGAGGCGGAGCAGAAGCTGGCGAGTCGCGTCGGCGTCATCCAGCGCTCGATGCGGACGTGGCTGCCCGAACCCGAGCTCGGTCGCCAGCAGCGGCAGGCTGTGGCTCGCGGCGGCGGGCATGAGAATGCGCGCGACATCGAGTGTGTCGAGGATCTCCGACGCCTCGTCCCAGTGGCCGGCTGCCGTGAGGAAGTCGATGTCCAGGCGCGCGCCGTGACCGACGGGCTGCCGGCCGTGCAGGAACGCACCGAGCTCGGCGAGCGCGACTGCTTCTGACGCCGCGCCGCGCAGCTCCTCGGGTTTGATCCCGGTGAGCCTCAGCACGGGCTCGGGCACGGGTCGCCCGGGATCGACCAAGCGCTCCATCGACGCGGTGACGCCTTCGGGCGTGAACGCGACCGCGCCGACCTCGATCACTCGGTCGCGGCCCGGATCGAGACCCGTCGTCTCGAGGTCAAGGGCAGCGTATTCCGGCACCGGCGAATGGGATTTTACGGGCGCGGCCGATTCGCTATCAGTGGCGTTAGGTGCAGCGGCGATTGGTATATTTGCGCGGCGATGCAGACCGGCGCGATCGAGGCCCCGAAGAAACTCGAGGACCTACACGTCAGGAGGGACCTTGTCGCGAGCCTGCTCTTGCGGACGCTGGCCTTCGCCGACCAGCTGAGCGGCGCCTCGATCGAGACCCGTCTCGGGCTTCCTTTCGAGAGCCTGCAGCCTTTGATCGAAGAGTTCCAGAAGTCCCAGCTCATGGACACACTGGGCTTTTCCAACGAGCCGGGACTTGAGGGCCGTCCGATTCCGGTCCGCATGAACTACACCGTCTCCAGCGCCGGCAGGCAGCGCGCGGCCGAGATGTCGGCGGTGCAGACGCGATACCTCGGCCCGTGCCCGATCAACTTCGACGACTACCTGACACTGATTCGCTCGCAATCGACGGGCAAGGCCAACGTCACCGACGCATCGCTCAAGAAGGCTCTCGGCACCCTCGAGCTCGAGCAACACGTCATCGATCAGATCGGCGGCGCCATGGTGTCGCGCGCGTCGCTGTTCATCTTTGGTGCACCGGGCAACGGCAAAAGCACGATCACCGAGCGCATGGCGCTGCTGATGGGCGCGCCCGTCGAAATTCCGCACGCCGTGGCGGTCGGCGACGAGATCATTCGCGTGATCGACCCCGTGTATCACAAGATCGCCGATGGAGCCCAGCCCATAGATCGCCGGCTGGTCAAGGTCGAGCGGCCGGTCGTCGTCGCCGGTGGCGAGCTCAAGCTCCAGCAGCTGGACCTCACCTACGACTCCTCCAACCGTTACTACGAAGCGCCGCTGCAGTGGAAAGCCAATGCGGGCGTGTTCGTGATCGACGACTTCGGCCGCCAGGAAGTTCCACCGATGCGGCTGCTCAACCGATTCATCGTGCCGATGGAGAAGAAGGTCGACTACCTCGACCTATCGGCTTCGGGTCGAAAGATCGAGCTGCCGTTCCTGTGCCAAATCGTTTTCTCCACCAACCTGTCCCCCACGGAGCTTGTCGACGAAGCCTTCCTCCGCCGCATGGCCTACAAGATCGGAGTCAGCAATCCGTCGCCCGAGGCCTTCGGCCGCATCCTCCGCTACGAGTGCGACCGCCAGGGCGTGTCATTCGACGAGAAGGCCATCGGGTATCTCCTCAACAACCTTTATGGCAAGAAGCCTCTGCGTGGCTCGCACCCCCGGGCGCTGATCGCCCGGCTCGTGGACCTCGCCAACTACCGCCAGGAGCCGCCCCGCTTGACGCCGCAAACGTTGAAGGAGGCGTTCGACGCCTGCTTCAACCCCGCCCTCGGCAGCCTCACCGAAGAGGACTGGGCCCGCCCGGCCATCACGTAGGCCGGCGCCTTCGCGCGCGAAGAAATTCCGCACGTCTTGATCAACACGGTCTTAACCGACGTGGATATTCGGCGTTTTTCGATCCAAACGCGCAAAATCGGCCGCCCTGGCCACGTTAGTGATCGCGTTCGACTGGGGCCGTTACTCCGCGGAGTTTTTTTCGCCACGCCGCCAGGTCCCTGAACGCGCCTCGCTGGTTTTCGGGCAGCAGCTCGGCGATCTCGAGCATGATCGCCTCGGCCGCCTCCTGGCGGGTGACCTTCGCCCCATCCAGACGCTTCGAGAGCACGCGAAACGGCTTGCCAAACATGATGCTCACGCGCGTCCGTCGAGGCCAGTGCGCGCCCTTGGGCAAGCACTCTCGCGTCCCGGTCAGACCTACCGGGACGACCGGACACGCCGCGCGTTGAGCGATGAACCCTGCGCCTGGCTCGGGCTCGGCCAGCACGCCGGATTCGACCCGTGTGCCTTCCGGATAGATGATCACGGCCTGTCCCGACTTCAAGATGTCGAAGGCGGTACGCAGCGCCGTGCGATCAGCCGTGTGTCGCACCACCGGAAATGCGTGGTATCGCCGGAAGATCCACTCGACAAATCCGCCTTTGTCGAAGTATTCCGACTTCGCCATGCTCCAGGTGTCACCGCGCGCGGCGAATGCGGGCACCATCGGCGGATCAAGCGTCGCCGAATGGTTCGGGCAGATGATCACCGGCCCGCTGCGCGGAACGTTTTCCAGGCCTGAGACTTTGAACAGGCCGACCAGAAACGTGCGCGTTATCGTGCGCATGAGCCAGCGCATGAACGCGTAGGTCATCGCGCGGCGTGTCCAGCCTCGACGAGACGCACGATGACGTCCACGACCTGATCGACGTCGAGGTTGTCGGTGTCGATCACCACTGCATCCGGCGCCGCGCGCAGCGGCGCCACCGCCCGCTGCGTGTCGACCATGTCGCGGGCTCCGACCTCTCGCCTCATCACGTCCGGGTCGACGCGCTCGCCACGACGCTCGTATTGAGCCGCACGTCTCCGGACTTTCTCGTCGAGGCTCGCGTTCAGGAAGAACTTGTGGTCTGCATTTGGAAACACGACGGTGCCGATGTCGCGGCCGGCCATCACAACGCCGCCACGTCCCAGACCGCGCTGCTGCTCGACCAGCGCCGCGCGGACGCCGGGGATTGCCGAGATGCGTGGGAGCGCCTCGGCGAAGTCCGCATCGTAGATGCCCTCGGTCAGCTCCTTTCCATCCGCCCACACTCGGTCGCCGTCGATCGTCAACTGCACGGATTCCGCCAGCCTGGTCACCGCCTCCGCGTCGGCAGGGTCCATGCCCTGTTCGGCAACCAGCCGCGTAACGGCCCTATACATCAGGCCGCTGTCGATGAAGGGCAAGCTGAGCCGTTCCGCGACCCGCTTGCCCACGGCCGACTTTCCAGTGGCCACGCCGCCATCGATGGCGACGATCAACTCGGCTCGATCCGAACCGCGCGGCGGAGTGCGTCTACCTCGGGCTCGCCAAGCAGCCGCCAGTCGCCGACCTTCAAGCGTCCCAGCTTCAAAGGGCCGAAGCCGATGCGCCTCAGTGACTGGACCTTATGCCCGACGGCATGCAGCATCCGGCGGACCTGCCGATGCCGGCCCTCACGGATCATCACCCGCAACTCGGTGCGCGGTGCGCCGGGTGCAGCCTCGAAGCTCACGACCTCGACCTCCGCCGGTGCCGTCCGGCCGTCGTCCAGGTCGACGCCTTTCCTGAGTGACTCGAGGTCGGTTTCGTTCGGGCTGCCCACGACGACCGCCAGGTATTCCTTCGCGACCTTGTAGCGCGGATGCGTAAGGCGAAAAGCGAGGTCACCGTCGTCGGTGAGAACCAGAAGTCCGGTCGTGTCTGCGTCCAGCCGGCCGACCGGAAACAGCCTGTGACCGGCCTGCCCTTCCTCGCCGACAGCATCGAGAACGGTCGGCCGCGACTCTTCGTCTTTTGCGGTCGTGATCACACCGAGCGGCTTGTTGAGCATCAGATAGCGGTGTTTCGTTAGCGGCTTGACCACGCGCCCGTCGACGGTGACGACGTCGCGGTCGGGGTCGATGAGCAGGCCCGAAGGCGGCGGGCGGTCGCCGTTGACGCGCACAGAACCCGCGGTGATCAGCTCATCGGCGCCGCGCCTGCTGGCGACGCCCGATCGCGCCAGGAAGCGATTCAGCCTTTCCAATCACGCCGTTCCGGCAGACGGTTTCGGCAGATGATCGAGCGATTCCAGCCCCATCACCTGCAGGAATCTCATTGTCGTCCCGTACAGCTTTGGCTGGCCGGGACCGCTGCCGCGACCGACCTCGACGATAAGGGCGCGAAGCTCGAGGTTGGAAAGGACGCTTTCGCAGTTGACGCCGCGCACCTCCTCGATGCGCGCGCGGGGCACAGGCTGCTGGTAGGCGACGATCGCCAGAGTCTCGTACGCCGCGGCGGAGAGCTTGCCCGAAACCTCAGGACGCAGCGCCCTTCGTACTGCCGTCGCGAAAGCAGGGCGCGTCGCTAGATGAAGCTCGTCGTGGTGCCGCATCAGCATCACTCCGCGGCCATCCAGCGTTTCGCGCAGCTCGTCGAGCGCATGTTCCACCGCCGTTCGATCGCTGTCGGTCGCCTGCTGCAGCTCGCGTAGGGAGAGAGCACGATTGGAGCTGAAGAGAATCGCTTCGATCGACGCGGCCAGGTCGCTCAAAGTTGCCTCGGCTCGATGTGGATCGGCCCGAAGCGCTCCTTCTGCCGCACGCTGATCACCGAGCGCCGGAGAAGCTCCAGGACCGCGACGAACGTGACCACCGCCTCCAGGCGGTCCTCGGATTCGAGGATCAGCTCGAGCAGCTCGATAGGCCCCTCGCGTAGGCGGCGGGTGATGATATCCAGCTTCTCCTCCAGCGTCCATGTGCGGCCTGTGACCACCACGGGACGCGGCGGGATTCGCGCCAGGACGCTGTTGAAAGCCACCACGAGCAGACCGATCTCCAGCGGCTCCTCCTGACCTGTCGCTTCGACCGGCCGGGCGGGCGGCGGAAACGAGAAAGTCTCCTGCTCCGCGCGTTCCATCAGGCCCTCGGCCATCTGCTTGTAGGCGCGGTACTCCTCGAGCCGCTTGCGGACCTCTTCCTCCCAACCGAGCAGGTCCGTCTCCTCCTCGGTCGGCGGCTCGCCCGGCAGCAGGCGGATCGACTTCAAGAGCAGCAGTCGCGCCGCCATCCAGAGAAACTCAGCCATTTCGTGTGGATCGGCGACCTCTCGCGTGGCGATCTCCGCGAGGTATGCGTCAGTGACGTGAGACAGCGAGACCTGGAAAATGTCGACCTCCTCGCGCTCAGCCAACGCGAGCAGCAATTCGAGCGGCCCCTCGAATACCGACGTCTTGACGTCGAGGCGCGGACCAGCGACTGGCGGTTCCAACAGGCGTAAGGATAGTGGCCACGATGTTTCTTGCTTTCGCGTGGCGTGTGCGGCCGGGTTTACCCCGGCCGCGACCCAGTGTCCTTGTTGACTTCGAACGTCGCGTGGAGTAGCTAGAACGTCGCGTGGAGTAGCTATTTCGAAATCCAAACAGCGGGAAAGAGAGCAGCCGCGCGCGCAGCGCCCGGCGATGAGAGGGAACCGGCAGGTTCCCTCTCATATCTCTATCGAAGGTCTACCTGGTGGAACTTCTCAGTCCGGGCGCTGAAGCGCCACCGGCGGCGGAGTCCTGCCGGGCTTCCGGTCTGGCTCGCATGCGCGAGCCGCGCCTCGATCTTGTCCTCGAGGACGTCGCTCACGTCGACCTCGAGGGTCGGCTGCTGGCCGGCGAAACACCACGCCTCCTTCGTCTCATGCGGCTCGCCGGCCTTCGGAAAAGTCAGCGGGTCGCGCGCGCACGGATAGGCCGCATCAAGCGCGACGCGGCCGACGACGCGGTGGTCGGGGTGGTAGCGATAGGGAACGTTGGGATCGAACGTGATCAGCACGTCAGGCTTCGATGTGCGGATCTCGCGTACGAATTCTTCGCGTAGTTCCAGGTCTTCGATGAGCTCGGCATCGGGGTGGCGGAGGAACGCAACACGCTTCACGCCCATCACATACGCGGCCGCCTCCTGCTCGCGCTCGCGGATGCGCGCCACTTTCGCGCGAGACTTCGAGGCATCGCGGGCGCCTTTGTCGCCTGAGGTGGCCAGGACGAAATCGATCAGCACGCCGCGTGCTGTCATCTTCAGAACCGTTCCGCCGCAATAGAACTCGATGTCGTCCGGGTGGGCGACGATGCAAAGGGCGCGCTTGATGCGGCGGTCGTCCGGCCCGGTGAAGAGCTTTCGAGGTGCCATTTATCGCTTGCTGCGTGCCTCGTCGAGCAGCTCGCGGGCGCGGGCGAGCGCCTTGGGCGTGACGCCTCCGCTCATCATCCGGGCGAGCTCCGCGGCGCGCTCGTCGTCGGAGCCCAGCTCGCGCACCGACACGACGTTGCGCCCATCCGAGCCGGGGGATTTCTCGACTACGAGGTGGTGGTCGGCGAACGAAGCGATCTGGGCCAGGTGCGTCACCACCAGCACCTGACGCTTGGCGCCGAGAGCCTTCAAGCGCAGGCCGACCTGGATGGCGGCCTCGCCGCCGATGCCGGCGTCTACCTCATCGAAAACCAAGGTTGGCAACCGGTCAGCATCCGCGCCCACGGTCTTGATGGCGAGCATCAGCCGCGCGAGCTCGCCGCCTGAGGCGACCCGCGCCAGCGGCGCGAGCGGCTCGCCTGGATTGGCCGAGAACATCATCTCGGCCACCTCTGCGCCGTCGGGACCGATTTCTGAGCGCGGGCGAAGCTCGACCTCGAAGCGCGCGCCCTCGAGACGGAGTCCCTGCAATTCCGCGGCCACCGCTTTCTGCATCCGGCGCGCGCCCTCGGTTCGCGCCTTGGTCAAGCGAACGGCTGCCGCCTCGAGGCCGGCGCGAGCTCGATCGCGCTCTCGCTCGGCGGCGGCCACGGCGCCGTCGAGATCTTCGGTAGCGCCGACCTGCCGCTCCAGCTTGTCCAGTTCGGCGATCGCGGCATCCAGGCTGCCGCCGTGCTTGCGTTTGATGCCCTCGAGCACCGACAAACGCTCTTCGATCGCATCGAGGCGACCGGGGTCGGAGTCGAGCGTTTCTGTGTAACGCCTCAGCTCCACCGCCACGTCGGCGACTTCCTCCTCGACGGCAGCGAGACGCAACGCCTGCGCTTCCAACCTGCCGTCGAGCTCCGAGGCCGAGCGCATCGCCGCCAGCGCACGCGCGATGGCATCCTCGTGAAGCGCGCCCAGCGTCTCCTGACCGAGCTCGGCGAGCCGGGCGGCGTGCCGCACGGCCGAGCGCTCCGCGCCCAGCTCGGTGTCCTCGCCCGGGCGGAGGTTGGCATTCCTCAGCTCGTCGAGCTGCCACCGCAGGAAATCCTGCTCACGCCGGCCGCGCAGACGCATCGACTCCAGCTCGCTGAGCGTGCTGACTGCCGCCGCCCATGCTGAGTGAGCGGCGGCGACAGCCGACCGCAGCTCGCCAGCCCCCGCATAACCATCGACCAGCTCGGTTTGTGTATCGGTGTCGAGAAGCGCGTGGTGCTCGTGCTGCCCGTGAACAGCGACCAGGTTGCGCCCGAGCTCGCGGAGCTGTGCGGGGTTCGCCGGCCGGCCATCGATCTTCGCCGTCCCCCGCTTGCCGAGCTCTCGCTCGAGCACCAGCGCCGAGCCTCCTGACTCGAACACGCCCTCGACGGTGGCGCGCTGCGCGCCGTGCCTGACCTGGTCGGCGCCCCCACGGGCGCCCAGCGTGAGCCCGAGGGCGTCGACGATGAGCGACTTGCCGCTCCCGGTTTCTCCGGTGAGGAGATTGAGGCCCGGCCCAAAGCGAACGCGAGACTCGGCGACCAGAGCGAGGTCGCGGACTTTGAGCTCCCTAAGCACCGGGTCCGGACACCATCATTTCAAGGGGACCAGCGGCCGGCCCCAACCCAGCTTCTCGGCAAGCCGCTGATAGAAGCTCTCCGGCGGGCTGAACCGCACCACCTTCAAACGTCGCGCCAGCGAGCCGCAGCGCAGGATGTCGCCGGCCTGCACCGCGCGACCACGCCGGCCACCGTCGATGCGCAGGTCTGCGGGGCCGCGCGACACTGCGAGCTTGATGTCCTGTCCGGGCGGGAACACGATCGGTCGCACGGTCAGCGCAAACGGATTCAGCGGCACGAGCACGAGGTCGCGAAGCGTCGGCTCGAGGATGGGGCCGCCGCTGGCGAGCGCGTAGGCCGTCGACCCTGTCGCCGTCGCGACCATCGCCCCGTCGGCGTCGATGACGCCCACGGCCTGGCCGCCGACCTCGATCTCCACCCTCAGCATCCTCGCCTCACCTGTGCGGTTGATCACGGCCTCGTTCAGGCCGATGGCGCGCGCGATGTTCTTGCCATCCCTTGTCAATGAGGCCTGGAGGACGTTGCGCTCCTCGACGCGGAATTCGCCCTTGAAGAAGCGTGCAATTCCGTTTTCCACATCGTCGGCTTCGATCTCGGTCAGGAATCCGAGGCGGCCCAGGTTCACACCGAGCACGTGAATGCCTCGCGGGGCCGCGAGCCGGCCGCCCGCGAGGAAGGTGCCGTCGCCTCCAAGCGTGACGATGAGCGTCGTGCCCTTCAGCCGAGTGGTGATCGCAGTCAGCGGACCATCGCGGTCGGCTTCCCATGCCTCGACCTTGTGGGCTTCGACCGCTTTGAAGGTGCGCTCGATGACGGATTGCTCAGCGCCCGGACCGTGAAGGATGCAGACGCTCAACGCGGTATGAGGTGAAGGAAGATTTCCTGGTTGCCTTCGGCGCCGGTGACGGCGGCCGGCGATTCGCCGCGAACCTCGTATCCGTTTTCGGCGCACCACTCGCGAAAGCGCATCAGCGAAGCTTCGACGGCACTCTGGTCGCGCACGATTCCACCCTTCCCCACCTCGTCGCGACCGACCTGAAATTGCGGTTTGAACAGGGCGACGACCTCACCTTCCGGTGCCGCTCGACGAAGGGCGGGCAGCACCTTCTCGAGCCCGATGAACGAGACGTCGATGACGATCAGCGACACCGGTTCCGGGAACGATTCAAGATCCCTGGCATTCAGCCGTTCGATCACGACGACGCGCGGGTCCTGGCGGAGCCGCCAGTGCAGCAGGCCGCGGCCGACGTCGATGGCGTACACGCGCGTGGCGCCGCGGCGGAGCAGCACATCTGTGAATCCGCCCGTCGAAGCGCCGACGTCCGCGCATATCCGGCCGGACGGATCGACCTTGAAATCGTCGAGCGCCGGTGCCAGCTTGAGGGCCCCTCGGCTTGCGTACTCCGGAGTGGTCTCGACCGATATGTCTGCGTCTTCACTCACGGATCGGTCAGGCTTTCGGATCGTCTCGCCCGCGACGCGCACTTTGCCCGCGAGGATCAGCGCTTGAGCGCGTTGGCGCGACTCGGCGAGACCGCTCTTCGTGATCAGAACATCCAGCCGCGTCATTTACAGGATCAGCCCGACGGCGATGCCGATGACAGCGCCCACGAGCACCTCCACGGGCGTGTGGCCGAGCAGCTCGCGAAGCATCGGCTCCTGCACGCCGCGCATATGCACCAGGTCTTCGACCAGCCGGTTCAGGATCGCGGCCTGTCGCCCGGCGGCGCGGCGCAGGCCGGCGGCGTCGTACATGACCACGAACGAGAAGATAAGGGCGATCGCGAACTCAGGGGAATCGAGGTGGGAATATTTACCAACCGCGGTCGCCAGGCCCGCGACGATGGCGCTGTGGCTACTCGGCATCCCACCGGTCTCCGCGAGAACGCGCAGGTTCAGCCTGTGCTGCCGAATGGAGGTCAACGTGACCTTGGCGACCTGGCAGATCGTCCAGGCAACGATCGGAGCGAGTAAATATTTCAACGATGGACCGCAGCGACCAGACGGGCCGCAGATCGCGGCAGGCGGCCGCTAGGCCGCCGGTCAGGGCGCCAAGACGAAGGATGGGGTGGTCCTAGGAGGAGCGCATCGGAGATGCGTGACGACGACGGACCGGGCCCCCAGACGCACGGATTGGCGTCCTGAGCCGATGAGATGCGGTCTGGCTGGGCGATGCGGTCCACTCGGTCCACTTATCGCAATTGTGCGGAGAGGGCGTCGGCTCTCGTCTTCAACGCCTCGAGGCGGGCTTCCGCGTCGGCCAGAAGCCGCCTCGCACGTTCATGCGCGGCCACCAGCTCGTCGAGCGGGGCCGTGCCGTCAGCCAGGCGGGAGATGGTTCGCTCGAGGCTCGCCAGCAGCTCTTCGAAGGTTGGCTCGGGCCTGGCGCTCAAGTCACCGTCGCGGCGACTCGGCCCAAGATGCCGTTGACGAATCGACCGGCCTCATCGCCTGAAAAGGTCTTGGCGAGCTCTATCGATTCGTTGATCGCGGCCTTGGTCGGCACGCGCCGGTCGATCGTGATCTCGTACACGGCGATCCGGAGCACGATCCTGTCGACCTTGGCCATCTGCTCCAGCTTCCAGTTGTCTGACGCTTCGCTGAGGATGGCGTCGAGCCTGTCGCGGTTGGCGAGCACGCCGCGCACGAGCTGGCCCGCAAACGCGGTGACGTCGGCGGTCGCGGCGCCCTCGGCGGCGTGATACATCAAGACCTCTTCGGGATCGTCGTCGGAGGCCTCCAGCTGGAACAGGACTTTCAGCGCCAGCTCCCTGGCCTGGTGCCGTTTCCCCAAGCGGTTCTGTCCTAGTTCGCGAAGGCGACGCTGGACACGAAGACGTTCACCTCGCCGACCTCGAGCCCGAGCATCCGCTCGGTCGCTTCGACGACGTTGCCCTGGACCGCGCTCGCTACGTCGGCCAGCTTCGCTTCTGACTCGACAGTGATGAAGACGTCGAGATGGATCGAGCGATCGGCTTCGACCTGCACACGCACGCCGCGGTGTGCGGTCTGCCGGCGGACCCAGTCTCCGATATGACGGGCCGCGGCTTCGTCCATGCCCGAGACGCCTTCCATCTCACACGCTGCGAGTGCGGCGATGCTGGCGATGACTTCGTTGGCCACCCGAACTGAACCCAAAACGATCCGTTGCTGCCCATTCAGGGGGATGCTACCGCCTGGGGCCACGATGATGCCGCGGAGGAGCACTGGGAAGAAGGAGTTGGGGTCGGATTGGGCGACGTTCAGGCGCGTTGGGGTGTTAACGTATTGACTGCCAAACAAATGTTTGGTAAGCTATCGGAATGCTGGGGGAAGGGGGCACGCCCCTCTTGGAACTAGAAGCGGCGGTCCGCAAGTTCTTCGCTCGCGAGGAGCACGGCGGCATCGACCTGAAGCGTTACCGAGCGATCATCGACGCCCTCGACGGCGACTTTGCTTCCGAGGCGCGAAAAGCTCAGAAGTCAGGGGATCACCTGGTCGAGGGCAACATCACCGCAGCTTCGTGGATCAGCCGCAGCTGCGGCATGTCGGTGACTTCAGCCGCCGACCGACTCTGCGTCGGCGAGCAGTTGCAGTCGCTGCCCAAGATCGCCGCCGCCTTGAGCTCAGGCGAGATCGGCTACCAATCCACCTCTGTCCTCTGCCATCTGCGCGACCAGCTCGGCGAGAAGCGAGACCTCTTCGACGAAGAGGAGATGCTCGACTACGCGCGCAGGTTCTCGGTCTTTCACCTCCGCATGCTGTGCAGAGTCGCGCGCCATGCCGCCGACCCCGACGGCTTCTTCACCGAGGCCGAGGAGAACTACCTCCGCCGCCGCTTCCACATCAGCTTGATGTCGGATGGCATGTTTGCCGTCGACGGCATCCTCGACCCCGAATGCGGAGCCGCGCTGAAGACGGCGCTGGACTCCCTGGCCAAGAGGCGAGGTCCGGAAGACGAGCGCATCCATTCCCAGCGCATGCACGACGCCGTCATCGAATTGGTTCAGCACGCCATGGACCAAGGCACGCTGCCGCGCCGCAACGGAGTCCGTCCGCACATCAATCTCACGACGACGTTGGAAGGCCTGAAGAACGAGGTCG
>WNFP01000636.1_pt1 | contig 30293 bp, 27 predicted proteins | sample 5400201 | NCBI WGS metagenome assembly WNFP01 (sample SAMN13153355, study PRJNA577476) | soil metagenome | isolation source: 115 cm saprolite under Madrone tree | place: USA:California | collected 2016-06-14 | reverse complement strand
GCCAGGCTCGATGAGCTGATGAAGGTGCGGCGATGAACGGCGAAGAGGCGAGGCAGCGCCTGCGCGCCACTGTCAAATCGGGAGGAGTGCTGATTGGAGCGGGCGCCGGTACAGGCTTGTCCGCAAAGTGCGCCGAGGCCGGCGGCGCCGACCTGATCATCATCTACAACTCCGGGCGGTACCGGATGGCCGGACGCGGATCGCTGGCGGGACTGCTGCCATACGGCGACGCGAACGCCATCGTCATGGAGATGGCGGGCGAGGTGCTCCCGGTCGTCGACCACACGCCCGTTTTGGCCGGAGTGTGTGGCACGGATCCATTCCGGCTGATGGACGTCTTCCTGCGCCAGGTCGAGGCGGCTGGTTTCGCGGGCGTCCAGAACTTCCCGACTGTTGGCCTGTACGACGGCACCTTTAGGGACAACCTCGAGGAAACCGGCATGGGTTACGACCTCGAGGTGCAGATGATCGCCACCGCCGCGTCGCGCGGAATGGTCACGGCTCCATACGTCTTCGACGTGCCCTCGGCGGTCGCGATGGCACGGGCGGGGGCCGACGTGCTGGTCCCGCATATGGGACTCACGACCAAGGGCACGATCGGCGCGAAGACCGCCAGGACTCTGGACGACTGCGTGCCGCTCATCCAGGCGATGCGCGACGCCGCGGTCGCCGTCAACCCGGACGTGATGGTGCTCTGCCACGGAGGTCCAATCGCCGAGCCGCAAGACGCTGCTTACGTGCTCGAGCGGACGCGTGGGGTGGTCGGGTTCTTCGGCGCGTCCAGCATGGAGAGGTTGCCCACCGAGCTGGCGATCACCGAGACCGTTCGCCGGTTCAAGGCGATTCCCGCCCACAAATAAAGGAGGAAAGCATGCCCTCGAAGCTCGTAGACCCGAAGCAAGTGCCAACGCAGACATTCGAGTGGGGCCTGATCAAGCCGCTGGTCGCCAAGGCGAACACGGCCAACCCCGCGATGAGCTTGCTGCACGTGGTGCTGCTCCCGGGCAAGGGCCACACGCGCCACAACCATCCCGACGCTGACGAGATCCTCTACATCCTCGCCGGGCACGGCGAGCAGATGGTGGACGACGGCACACCCTTCCCGGTCGCGGCGGGTCAGGCGGTTTTCATCCCGACGGCGGCGTTTCACTCAACGATCAACACGGGCTGGGAGCCGCTGTCGCTGCTCGCCATCTACGGCCCATCGGGGGCCGAAGAGGCTCTGCGGGGGTTGCCCGATTTCGTCGAGGTCCCGCCCGGGAAGACCGCTGGCTTAGCCCGAGCCTAGACCGGCCACAGCTGCGTCGAACAAGGGGCGCGCGAGCTCGCGTGCCTTTGGCACGCGGATGCGGTCGAGCATCCAGTTGAGCTGGTCCTCGGTGCGCTCGCGCGTGTAACGGCCTTCGCGAACCCAACTGCCCGCTTGCGGTGCGGTCGTCTCGAAGAACGAGAGCGAATCCGCAGCCTGCAGCAGGTCGGCGGGCGGTGAGCCTCCCCACTCGTGCACCCGCACGAGCCCGGCGACTTCTCGGATGAACGCAGGATTCGCCTTGTGCTCGAGGAGCCATTTCGTGACCAGCTCGGCTGATCGGGCCTGGTGCGCGTCGCGGTACTTGCGATCGTTTGCAGGCAGGTTCGACGGCTGCGCCGGCCCGCCGAGAAAGTTGCGCTCGACGTCGTGAGTCAGCGCTGCGATGCGAAGGGCTTCGCCGGCATCAGGATCGAGCTTCACCAGCCAGTACTTGGTGCGCATGAGGTGCCGGCCATTCTCAAATGGAACGACCCACGCCTCGGCCAGCTCTTCCAGGGACAAGGCTCTAGGCGAGCACTCCCTTCAGGAAACGCAATCCGTCGGTGGCGATTGCATCCTGTGTCGGCGCCAGCGGCCGCCAGATCGCGGCAGCTCGCGCAATCGCCTGGTTTTCGATCGTGAACGACTCGATCACCAGCGGCCCCTCATACCCGGTGTCTCGAAGCGCGGCCGCGATCTTCGGCCACGGGATCTGGTCATCCCCGGGAGCGCCGCGGTCGCAGCCACAGGCGTGGAAATGGGCCAGGTGTCCTTTGCAAACCCGGATCGCCGCGGCCGGATCGTGCTCCTCGATGTTCATGTGAAAGGTGTCGAGTAATACGCCGAGAGCCGGCGAGGCGACTCGGTCGACCACCTCCATCACCTGCTCGGCCGTGTTCATGAAGCTCGTCTCGAATCGGTTCAGTGGCTCGAGGGCGAGCGTCACACCCTGCTCGCCGGCGTACGCGGCGAGGGGCCGCAGGTTCTCGACCAGACGGCGGACCACGGTCGCGCGTTCGGGGGCGTCCATCGGCCACGTCTTTCCCACCGGCGAGTACATCGGTCCGGCCAGCGTCCGAGCACCGGCACGAGCGGCCATGTCCGTGGCCGCGCGAACGTAGTCCTGGGTCGACTCGATCACCCCGCGGTCGCCGCTGACGAGGTCGCGATCCGGCGTCATGACCGCGGCGGTCGTGGCTATCAGACCGAGCTCATCGAGCAGCTCGCGGGCTCGGGCCGCATCCCAATCCCCGATGTTCTCGATCGGCAGCTCGATGACGTCGAAGCCGAAGCCGCGAACGCGCGGCGCGATCCTGGCCAGCCGCTCGTCGGTCAGCGGCGAGACCCAGATCCACGTGTTGGCCCCGATGGGGTTCATGGGGTTGGCCGATAGATCGAGCCGCGCGCGATGACGGAAGCGATGAGGCCGTCTTGCTCGTAGTCGAGTGGCTCGTCGTGCGCGATCGGCACCGACTGCTGGCCGGGGTAGCGGATGGCCGAGCGGACCTTCGGGTTGAGGAAATAGCCGCCCGCCACCACTTCGGCCAGCACTCCAAAGCCGGCTGGGTCGTCAGCGCGAAGTTTGGTCAGGGCGGCCGACGGATCGGCGCCGATCAGCCGATCCAGAACCGCCGCCAGCGGCGGCCCAAAATCCGGCCGCAGCTGCAGGACCTCGTCAAGCCAGCGCCCGGCCGCGCCCGCCTCAGTCGCCGACGGCATCCCGTCGCTGCGCGGGATGAGCAGGTCGGCGACCGCCGCCAGCACTTCGCGGCGGCCGTGATGAAAGTTCGCCAGGGCTGGACTCATGAGGCCGTCCTCGAATCTCGCCGTTCATCGATGAGGTGATCGACACCTCGCAGCGCCACTGCCGCGATCGTCGCCGTCGGATTCATGCCCGCCGACGTCGGCCATGTGCTGCCGTCGAAGATGTAGAGATTCGGTACGTCGTGGACCTTGCCCCACCCATCGACGACAGACCGCGACGGATCCGCACCCATCATCGCGGTGCCGAGCAGATGCCAGCCGGTCGCCCTGATGAAAGGCGCGATCACCGTCTCGTACGCGCCCGCGGCTTCGAGCGACTCCTTGGCACGCTATCCGGGCCGCCGGAATCCCGGAGTCGTCCTTCTTCTCCGGGTCGAGCACGACTCGGTTCGACTCCTCGGGCAGGTCTTCCGCGATGATGCCCCACATCGCCGAGCGACCCAAGCGCTTCTTCAGCTGCTGATGGAAGCCCGGCCCCCAGATTGCGTTGTCCTCGCCCCACGGGTACGAGTGCGTCATCGAGAGCGGCCCGCCCGTCGGCTGTAGACCCCATTTGGCTCCGCGCACAAAGCCGCGCGACGGGTCCGTTTCATAGAACTGGAGCGAGTGGATGTGCTGGCCCCATGGACCCTGCCACGACTCGAGCTCGTCGTCGAAAAGACCGACCACCGTCCCGAAGGGATGCATCATCAGGCGCTTGCCGACCAGACCCGACGAGTTTCCCAACCCGTTGGGGTGGGCGTTGTCGGCCGACAGCAGCAGCAATCGCGGAGTGCCGATCCCGTTGCAGGCGACGATCGTCACCGCCGCGCGCTGCACGTGCTCGTTTCCCTCTCGGTCGACATACAGGGCGCCGGTCACCAAGCCGTTCGGGCCCAGCTGGAGCTGCTTCACCCTCGCCCCGGTGACCAGCGTCACTCCTCGTTCCACCGCGACCGGCCAGTAGGTCCGGTCAACGCTCGCCTTCGCGCCCTCCGAGCAACCCCACAAGCAGGTGGCGCGTTGAGTGCACGGGTTGAGGCGGCCGTACTTGCGTGTCGCGATCGCGTTCGGGCCAGGCCACCAGTGCCAGCCCAGGTCGTTGTGCGCCCTGGCCACGCGGCGGCCCATCGCGCCGAGCGGGACCGGAGGCATGGGCGGGCCGTCGCCGCCGGGAAACGCGGTGTCGCCCGCGAGCCCCGACACTCCCCAGTCGCGCTCGGCGCGCACGTAATAGGGCTCGAGGTCCTCGTAGGAGAATGGCCAGTCGTCGGCGATGCCGTCCAGCGATCGGACCCTGAAGTCAGAGGGCATGTTGCGCTGCCAGTGCGCGGCGAAGACGACGGTGCCCCCGCCTACTCCGTTCCACATCAAGGCCGTGATGTCCGACTCGGTGTCGTCGACCGGGTAGTCCGCCGGGGCGCCTCGTGCGTTGGGATCCCAGGCCCAGTCGCGCCCCGAGGTCAGCTCGTAATCGGGGTATGGAGCGCGGGCCTTCTTGTAGTCCGGCCAATCACCCTGCTCGAGGACCACCACGTCGAAGCCTTCTTCGGCCAGTCGCTTGGCGGCCACCGCGCCGGACGCGCCCGCGCCGACGATCAACACGTCCGGCATCTCGTCGTGTCCCTTCTCAGCCATTGCCGGCGGCCGCCCTCCGTTCATTGATCGCCGTCCGGGCCGCCCGCGGGCCGAAGACCAGGCCGAGGGCCAGGCCTCCCACATAGCGAAGGTCCTGGAGACCACCCGCGTCGGCGCCGGCGGCGAACAGTCCTGGCACCGCCGCGCCGTCGCGGTCCAGTACGCGACCGTCCGGGTCGACCCTCAGTCCGCCGAACGGAAAAGTGATGGCGGGCTGCACCTCCAGAGCGTGGAACGGCGGATCGATCAACGGTTCCGGTTCGAGAGTTGCAGCCAGGGCTTTGCGCTCGACCCCCCAACCCGCAACCACGTCGACCAGCTCGTCCTTCGTGCGTGCGCTCGCGTATCGGCCGCCCGCCTCTCGCGCGGCCGCGATCCGGTCGATCACCTGACCGTGAGGGTAAGGCGCGGTGACCGCGAATGCCGCTCGAATTCTCTCGTCGCACAGCAGCACAGCTCTGGAACCGGGCTGGCGGAGCGTGGCCTGGTTCGAGACCTCGTCGCCAAGCGACTCGTCGGTGAACCGCAGCCCTAGCCGGTTCACCAGGATGCAGTGGTTGGAGTAGTACTGGGTCAGGCTCAGGAACTGGTCCTCGCGAAGCTCGGCCAGCGGGCTAGGCACAAGGTGCCCGTAAAAACCATCGAGGCACTTGCTGGCGGAGGCGCCCACGTCGCGTCCCAAACGGAATCCGTCCCCGACGCTTCCGGTGTTCGAGCGGACGAGCATCGCATCGGCTCCCGGACCTATGAATGTGGCGAGCAGCTCAGGGTCGCCCTGGAATCCGCCCGTCGCGAGGACCACCGCATCGGCGTGAATCTCGCGTTGGCCTTCGATCACTGCTCCGGACACTCTTCCAGTGCGATCCGCCGTCAGTCTTCGCGCGGGCGACCCGACCATGATCGTGCCTCCCGCCGAAACGATCTTCTGCTGCCAGGCGGTCAAGAGCGCTGTGATGTCGACGCGAACCGCCGAGCCGAATCCCATCTGGCCCTCCCAGCGCTCACTCACAGACACGCCGGACGCGCGCACCCACTCGACCGCGGGCCAGAATCCGTCGATCAAAGCCTGGCCGAGCGCCGGGTCTCCACCCGGCACAACGCGGCGCAACGTCTCGTAATCAGGAGCCGTCCAGACGATTCCGGCCGACATGCCCGCCGACCCACCGGGGTTTCGACTCTTCTCGACCACGGTCACGCGGGCTGCTGCGTCGGCAGCGGCGGCACCGGCGGCCAGGCCCGCCATCCCACCGCCGATCACGAGCAAGTCCGCCATCAGCCTTCAGAGGAAACAATAAGTCCGAACCAACCCTTCAAGTTCGTTGACAGGAAGTGAAATCACGCTTAGTCTGGGCTGGCGTTTTGTGAAGGCTTCTGCACGTAGGTGGTGGGTCCGGTGAAACATCCTGGAAGCTCTAACCTCGCGGCCGGCGCCGATTCCAAGCTCCTGGACGACCTGCGTCATGCCATGCCGGTGGGCGTCTCGACAGAGCCCGAGGTCCTCGACCGGTACGTGGCAGACACGTACTGGAAGGCCCTGGCGGCCCGGGCAGCGGGCGCACCCCTGGGCCGCCCGGACGTCGTCGTCAAGCCGCGAACCGACGAAGATGTCGCCCGGCTGGTGCGAGTGGCCAACCAGCACCGGGTGCCGGTCGTGCCATGGGGTGGTGGCTCGGGGACGCAGGGCGCATCCATCCCGACCCACGGTGGGATCGTCGTCGACCTTACGGGGATGGACCGCATCATCGACATCGACGAGGTTTCTATGATCGTCACGGCCGAAGCGGGCCTAAACGGCAAACGGCTCGAAGCCGAGCTCAACCAGAAAGGGCTGATGCTTCCCCACTACCCGGCGTCGGTCGAGTTTGCGACCGTCGGCGGCTACGTCGCCGCTCGCGGATCTGGAGTGCTCTCGACTCGCTACGGAAAGATCGAAGATCTCGTCATTTCGCTGCGGGTGGTCACCCCGACTGGCGAGATCGTGGACACGCTGCCGGTCCCCCGGCACGCGGCCGGCCCGGACATCGCGCCGCTCTTCATCGGCTCGGAGGGCAGCCTGGGCGTCATAACTCGCGTGCGCCTGCAGCTCGCCCCGCTGCCCGCGGCGCGCCGCTTCGAGGTGGTGTCGTTTCCAAGCGTCGAGTCGGGCGTCGACGCCGTGCGCAAGAGCTTGCAGAGCGGCTTGCGACCGTCAGTCGTCCGGCTGTACGACGAAACGGCGACGCGGCTCACGCTCAGCCCTGTCGTGGGCAGCAACCTACCCGGCGTGTCGACCGTGCTTTGCTTCGAAGGCAGCGCCGCGGTGGTCGACGCCGAGCGCGAATCGATGCTGAAGATCGTCCGCGCCGGCGGAGGCGAGGTTCTCGATGGAAGTCTTGGCGAGATCTGGTGGAACCACCGCTACGACTTCTACAAACCGCCGCACGCGCCCGAGCTGCCGGCCGTATGGGGCACGATCGACGTTGTCGCCACCTACTCCAGGCTGCTGCAGACGTATCACGCGCTGCAGGAAGCGGTCGCGAAACCATATGCCGCGCGCGGCCTCAAGCTCAGGTCCCATCTGAGCCACTGGTATCCCTGGGGCGCGATGATCTACGCCCGCTTCGTGATGCCGGACGGGGGCCCGGACTCAGTGACCCTGCACGACCGCATCTGGAAGGACGGAGTCACGGCGGCCCTGGGTGCCGGCGCCGTGATCAACGACCACCATGGCGTGGGACTGAAGCTGGCACCATTCATGGCCGCACAGCATGGTGCCGGCCTCGATGTTCTGCGTCGGATCAAGGCGGCGCTCGATCCAAACGGTTTGATGAATCCGGGAAAGCTCGGGCTCTGACCATGAAGAATTGGACGTTTGAATGGAGGGTGAGATGGCTCTGAAACTCGCGATGCACAACTGGATGCGGCCGGAACCGATCGAGACGACCCTGGCCCGGCTGGCGCGCTTCGGCTACGACGGCATCGAGATCTCGGGTGAGCCGGCGACATACGACGCGGGCGAGGTCAAGGAGCTGCTCGCGAAGCACAACCTCAAGTGCTGGGGCTCGGTGACGCTCATGGTCAACGGCCGTGACCTGATCCACGAGGACCACTACGTCCGCCTTGGCTCGATCCAGTACGCGAAAGACTGCCTCACACTTGCTTCGAAGCTGGGCGGGAAGATCGTCACGCTGATCCCCTCCACGGTCGGCAAGACGGCGCCGATGAGCTCGGTCGAGCAGGAGTGGAAATGGGCGGTGGACGGCATCAAGGAATGCCAGGAGCACGCTGAGAAGGTCGGCGTGAAGATCGCCATCGAGCCGCTCAACCGGTTCGAGACCTATTTCATCAACCGGCACGACCAGGCGCTGGAGCTCGCCCATCAGGTCGGCGGCAACTGCGGAGTGTGCCTCGACTTCTTCCACATGAACATCGAGGAGGATGACTGGGCCAAAGCGCTGAAGACCACCGGCGACGCGGGGAAGCTCTATGACGTCCACGTCGCCGACAACAACCGCATGCCTCCGGGCGAAGGCTCGATCGACTGGAAGAAGGCGGTCGAGGCCGTGCACGCCGCGGGCTACGACGACTACCTCACTGTCGAGTTCGTCGTCCCGGTGGACCGAACGCCGCGCTCGACTCGCAAGGAGATCGGCGATGCGACCGAGGCCGAGGCCTCAGAAGGGCTGATCAAGTTCCTGCGCGACCACGGCACTGGCGCCGTCCCAGAGCAGTATTACGACCGCTATGTCAAGGACTCGGCCACCCATTTGCGAAACAGCGAAAAGCAAGCCGCCAAGGCCTGACCCGGGCGCGGTCGTCCGGTGAGCCCCGTGGTGCCACATATCGTATTGATCGGGACCCTTGACACCAAGGGCGCCGAGATCGAGTACGTGCGCAAGAGGATCAGCGCGCTCGGCGGCGAGCCGATCGTGATCGACTCCGGGATTCTCGGCGAGGCGTCGCGCGCCATCGCCGACGTGACCCGCGAGCAGGTCGCCGCAGCGGCCGGACATCGCCTGGACGAAGTTCGGAACGCGGGCAGTCGCGGACGCGCCATCGAGATGATGCGCGAAGGTGTGCGGGCCGTTTGCGTGCAGCTGCATTCAGAGGGCCGACTGCAGGGCGCTCTTTGCCTTGGCGGAGCGGAAGGCGCGCTCCTTGGCGCTTACGCCATGCACGCCCTTCCGCTCGGAGTGCCGAAGGTCATCGTTTCGCCGAGCGCCTCTGGCCGTCGAGCGTTCGCTCCGTTCGTGGGCTCGAGCGACGTGCTGGTGATGCACTCCGTGATCGACATCCTCGGTCTCAACCCCATCGCGATCTCGGTGTTCGACAACGCGGCGGCCGCGGTCGTGGGGATGGCGACCAACGCGGGGCGATCGCCGGCAGGTCTTGGTGGGCGCAGCGTGGGGGTGACGATGCTTGGTCAGACAACGCCCGGCGTCATGCACCTGCGCGATGTTCTCGAGCGGGCGGGTTGGGAGCCGGTGATCTTTCACGCCAATGGCGTCGGCGGGCCGGCCATGGAGGCCCTGGCAGAGCAAGGCGCGCTAGCCGGGGTCGTGGACTACACGCTTTCCGAGCTGGCCAATTCGCTCATGGACGGCATCCACGCCACGGGGCCGAACAGGCTCACTGTCGCCGGTGAGGTGGGGCTTCCGCAAGTGGTGGTGCCAGGGTGCGTGGACTTTTTTAACCAGGGCGCCCCCGACACCTTGCCCGAGAAATACCGGCGGAGGCGCAGCTACTATCACAACCCGGTGGCCACCCTCGTCCGGCTCGAACCGGACGAGATGGCGGAGCTCGGGCGCGTGATTGCCAAACGCCTCAACGACGCGCGCGGTCCAGTCTCTGTCGTCGCTCCGACGCGCGGATTCTCGCTTTCGGACACCGAAGGCAACGCGCTCTGGTTCCCGGAAGCGGACGCCGCCTTTCTCAGCTCACTCGAGGACGGCCTGCGCCCTGGCATCGCGTTCGAGCGCGTCGACGCCACCGTCAACGATCGCGCTTTCGCTGAGGTCGTCGCCGCACGCTACCTCACGATCACAAAGGAGCACGCTCATGCCTGACCCGCAATCGACGCGGCCCAAGTCGCACAACTTGTTCGACCTCGCGCCTCCGGACCTGCAGTGGTTCCTCGCCCACTCCGACATCGTGCTGGTGCCGATCGGCAGCCTGGAGCAGCACGGCCCGCACCTGCCGCTCGGCACCGACACCATCACCGCGCTCGAGGTGGCCAAGCGGGCCGCGGAGATTGCCGACATCCCATACGCGCCGCCGCTCTGGGCCGGGTACTCGCCGCAGCATCTGCGCGAGCCGGGCACCGGAACAGGCACGATCACGCTGCGGGCGCAAACGCTGAACGAGGTCCTGTACGACATCGGTCGCAGCCTGATCCATCACGGCTGGAACAAGCTGATCTTCGTCAATGGACACGGCTCCAACGTCAAGGTGATCGATCCTGTCCTGCGCCGGATCCGCTACGAGACCGGCGCCATGGTCGCGCTCTACAAGCCGTATGCCGAGCGCTACATCGGCATGCTCAAGGACGTGCTCGAGAATCCACCGGATGAAACTCCCGGCTGGCACGCCAGCGAGCTTGAGACGTCACAGGTGATGGCGCATGACTCGGAGCTGGTACACATGAACCGGGCGGTGGACACGCGCGCCCACGCTCCGAAGTGGCTGCCGAAGGGCTTCGACAAGGCGGATGGCGCGCCCGATATCGAGTTCGGTGGCTACCAGTACTTCAACTTCCCGATGGACCACGGCGAGTTCACCGATACAGGCGTAATCGGCAACCCATTCCGCGCCACCGCGCAGAAAGGCGACGAAGCCTTGAATCGATTCGCCCGCCACCTGGTGCAGGCGATCGATGCTTTCCGGCCCCTCAAATTCGAGATCAAGAATCGCGAGTTCGTGGACCGGGTTTGATGATCGACCAGCCGCCGCCAGAGCTGCGACGCATCCAGATCCTCGCTCACGTTCGCCGGAACGGCGGCGCGTCGATCAGCCAGCTCGCGCGCGAATATTCGATCTCACCGGTGACGGTCCACCGTGACCTCGAGGTGCTGGCCACCGAAGGCCTGATCACGCGAATCCGAGGGGGCGCCCGCGCCATCGAAGGCGACGCGCGAGGCGTGGAGACGGATTTCATGAAACGTGCCCGGCAGAATCCCGCCGGCAAATACGTGATCGCGGCCCAGGCGTTGCGCGAGATCGCCGACGGCTCCACCATCTTCATCGACCATTCGACCAGCTCGCTGGCGCTGGCACGGCAGCTGGAGCGACATCCGCCAAAGACGCTGACGGTGGTCACCAACTCGCCCGCAATCGCATACGAGCTCCACGAGAGCAACATCCATCTGGTCGTGACGCCGGGCGAGGTCGACCAGGTCATGCGCTTGATCAGTGGTGGGTGGACGGAGGATTTCCTGAGCCGCCTGCATTTTCAAGCTGCGTTCGTCTCGGCTGCCGGCCTAAGCCTCGAACGCGGGCTGACGACTACGCGACAGTCGCTGGCCGGAACTCTGAGGGCCGCACGCGGTGTCTCGCAACGCACGGTCGCGCTGGTGGACTCCACCAAAGTCGGGAGAGATTCCCTGCTCACGATCTTCACGGCGCAGGAGCCCGAGGAGATCATCACGGACGAAGGCGTCACCGCGGCGGTCGTCGCCGAGTATCGGGCTGCCCGAGTCAATCTGGTCGTAGCTCAGCCGAACCCCGCTGCCGTCAGGTAACAGCACTCGAGGAGGTGCGCGGATGGGACGTCCTGTGACTCTGTTCACCGGCCAGTGGGCCGATCTGACTCTCGACACGCTGGCGGGCAAGGCGGCCGCCTGGGGATTCGACGGGCTGGAGCTCGCCTGCTGGGGTGACCACTTCGAGGTCGACAAGGCCCTGGCGGACCCAGGTTATGTCAAGGGACGTTGGGAGATCCTCAAGCGCCACGGCCTCAACTGCTGGGCGATCTCGAATCACCTGGTCGGCCAGGCTGTTTGCGACCCGATCGATAGCCGGCACAAAGGCATCCTGCCCCCCGACGTGTGGGGTGACGGCGATCCCGAAGGCGTGCGCCAGCGCGCCGCGCGAAAGATGATGGACACCGCTCGCGCCGCGGCGAGGTTCGGCGTGAAGCAGGTCAACGGCTTCACCGGCTCCAAGACGTGGCACATGCTGTATTCGTTTCCGCCCAACGACTGGGCCGAGGTCGAGCGAGGCTATGCCGACTTCGCGGCGCGCTGGAACCCGATCATCGACGTCTTCGACAAAGAGGGGGTTCGCTTCGGCCTCGAGGTGCATCCAACCGAGATCGCGTACGACTTCGTCACCACGCGCAAGACGCTGGCCGCGATCGGGAACCGGCCCGGGTTCGGCATCAACTTTGACCCCAGCCACTTCGCGCACCAGTTCCTCGACTCGGCGGCGTTCGTCATGGAGTTCGCGGATCGCATTTACCACGTCCACGTCAAGGACTCGAAGAAGCTGCTCGACGGACACCGGTCGATCCTCGGCTCGCACATCGACTTCGGCGAGCCGGATCGGGGCTGGACCTTCGTCTCACCCGGCCACGGCGACGTGGACTTCGAATCGCTGATCCGTGCCTTGAACCGAATCGGGTACGACGGCCCGCTTTCGATCGAATGGGAGGACTCGGGCATGGACCGAGACTGGGGCGCGCCAGACGCGCTGGCCATGGTTCGCCGCAACGACTTCGCTCCCTCCAGCGTCGCGTTCGACGCCGCGTTCAAGAAGGGGTAAAGCGATGAGCAAGCAAAAGCAGGTCGGCTTCGTCACCATGGGCGCCGCCTCCGGCGGCAAGAAAATCAAGGACATCGGCGTCGGCATGTTGGGCTATGCATTCATGGGCAAGGCCCACTCCAACGCTTACCGAAAGATCCAGTACATGACATGGCCCCCGCCTCTGATGCCCAGGCTCGTGGCGATTTGCGGCCGCGATGAGCCGGCAGTGGCTGAAGCGGCGCGGCGATACGGCTACGAGAGCTACACGACGGACTGGAAGCGGCTCGTGCGCGATGACCGCATCCAGCTTTTCGACAACGGCGCGCCCAACAATTTGCACGCGGCGCCAACGATCGCCGCTGCAGAGGCGGGCAAGCATGTGATCTGCGAAAAGCCGCTCGGTCGCACCGCTGAAGAGAGCTACGACATCTGGCAGCGCGTCGCGAAGACCGGCGTCAAGCACATGTGCGCGTTCAACTACCGGTTCGTGCCGGCGGTGCGCCTTGCTCGTGAGATGCTCGAGGCGGGCGATCTCGGGGAGATCTACCACTTTCGCGGCCGCTACCTGCAGGAATGGATCACCGACCCCGCGTTCCCGAAGGTGTGGAGGCTCGACCGGAAGGTCGCCGGCTCCGGTGCGCTGGGCGACCTTGGCGCACATGTGATCGACCTCGCACGCTACCTGGTCGGTGACATCACTTCGGTGAGCGGCGCCACGAGGACGTTCATCAAGAAGCGGCCCGGTGGCACGGTCGACGTGGATGATGCGGTCGAGGCCGTCGTCGATTTCAAGGGCGGAGCCGTGGGCACGATCGAGGCTTCGCGCTTCTGCCTCGGCCGCAAGAACGGGATGACGTTCGAGATCAACGGCTCAAAGGGGTCGATCGGGTTCGACCTGGAGCGCCTGAACGAGCTGCAGGTGCACCTGCCCGGCTCGCTTCCAGGAGCCGACGCACAAGGCTTCCGAACCGTGCTGGTCTCTGAGGCCAACCACCCGTTCTGGCAGTGGTGGTGGCCGCACGGCCACATGATCGGTTGGGAGCACACGATGGTGCACGAGCTGCATCACCTTATCGAGTGCATCGCGAAGAACAAGCGCGTAGGCCCCCATGGAGCGACGTTCGAGGACGGCTATCGGACGTCAGAGGTGTGCGATGCGATCCTCAGGTCGGCAAAGTCTGGGCGGCGCGAGGTGGTGAAGTCGAAAGCTAAGTAGGCACGATCAGGACCTTGAGATGATCCTCCGGGTCTGCCACCAGGGCGTCGAAGCCTCTCTCGACCGCGTCCTCGAGAGGTACGCGGTCCGTGATGAGCGGCTCGATCTGGATGCTGCGCTCGTCCAGCAGTTCGATTGCTCGGACATAGTCGTCCATGGAATGGGACAGCGAGGCCAGCATCACCCGTTCGTCCATCAGCATCGCGACGAGATCGATCTCGCGAGGCCGGTCGTGGACGCCGATCACCACTGTGGTTCCGCTCTTTGCGGTCGCGGCGAGCGCTTCTCGTAAGCCAGATGCGGTACCGGAACATTCGAAGACGACCGGAGCCCGTCCGCCATCCGCCTCGGGCGGCAACGCTTCGAAACGCATCGCTTCGGCACGGCGCAATCTAGGCGCGGAGAGGTCGCGAAGGGTGACCGATCGGGCGCCTGCGGCTCGAGCGACTTGAGCCGTCATCAAGCCAATGGTCCCCGCGCCGAACACGTGGACGTCAACTCCGTCGACGGCGCCGGCGCGGCGCACGGCCCGAACCGCGACGGCCAGCGACTCGGCGAGCGCACCCGCTTCGTCGGGCAGACCGTCAGGCAGCCGGGCGCACATCGACGACGGAACGTTCACCGCTTCCGCCAGGGCGCCGTCCATCATCAGCCCCATCACGGCCAGGTGCGGGCATAGCTGGCGGTTCCCGCCGAGACAAGCGGCGCACAATCCGCAGCCGACGCTGTTCTCGAGGCCGACCCGCGTGCCCGGATCGATGCCGGATCCGGCGCCCGCCGCGCGCACGACACCGGTGCCCTCATGCCCGAGCACCAGTGGAGCTTGCCCTCCGGTCAAGGGATGCGGACTGGTCGGGATCACCACGGGACCGTGTAGGTACTCCTCGATGTCGGTGCCGCAGATGCCGCAGTAGGTGATCGCGACTGTCACCCAGCCGGGCTGCGGATGGGGCGGCGCAGGCCACTCCTGAACGCGAACGTCGCGCCTCCCGTGATAGACGGCGGCAAGCATCGGGCTAGCCTGCGACCCCCGCGCCGGCCATCAGGCCGCGAACCCGGCCTGCGGCCCGCTCCGGATCCCGCAGCAAGCCCGCCTTGCCCTCAACCCTGTCTCGATGCGCGGAAATGATCGCGAGGCAGACCTCTTCGGCCTGGTCGAGGTCTTCATGGCCCCAGTAGCCGGCCAGATCGGATCGAACATCTCGCCCAGCCAGGGACGCATCCAGCAGCGCATCGACGCCGGGGTTGAGCACATGCACACGATGACTGCGGACCTCGCGCAGCTCGACTTGTTCGCCAAGCACGTGTTGCAACCGTTCAAAAAGACTCTGCCTGTTCGATCGCGAGCGTGAGGTCAGCTCTGGGCGTTGCGCAGGAACGCGAACTGCCTGGAGTTCGCCTTGCGCGCCACGCCGGTCGGATACGCGGTGAATCCGTGCACGGCCTCGGGATAGATCACCACGTCGGCGACGTTGCCGGCCAGGCGCCAGCGCTCGGCCATGAACATGGAGTCGTCTATGAGGCAATCCATGGTGCCCACGCTGAACAGAGCCCGCGGCATATCGCCCAGCCTTGCGTAGAGCGGCGAGATGTCTGGATCGCGCCGGTGCTCGAAGGATCTCCCCGGCACGAAGTTCTCGACGAACCATTTGACGATCGGCCGTGACAGGACAAGATTTCGGTCGCCCCAGAGGATCTGGCTCGGCGTGCCGTTCAGGTCGTAGGCGCCGAACACGAGATTCGCTGCGGCGATGCGGCCCATGATCCCATGGCGGTCGCGAAGCCTGAGCAGCGTGACCACGCTTAGATGAGCTCCCGCGGACTCGCCTCCAATCGCGAACGACGCCGGCGCGCCGAGCAGCTTCGGCCCATTCTCCAGCAGGTGCAGCACCGCGTCCTCGCAATCGTCTGGTCCGGCGGGGTATGGGTTCTCGGGGCCCAGCCTGTAAGCGACGCTCGCCGCGACCAAGCCGGTCTCGTTCGCCAGCTGCTTCAGAAGCACGTCCTGCATGTCATGCGCGCCGAGGGTCCAGCCTCCGCCGTGGAGGTGTAGGTAGATGCCGGTTGGCTTTTGATCCGGGCGGATGACGCGCACCTTGATCGGGCCGCCGCGGCCGGGGACTTCGATGTCGCGCGCCTCCTCGAGGAAGATCGGCGCCGGGAAGATCCCGGTCCCATCGCGACGGGCCTTTCGGGTGGCTTGAACGGGCACGGTGTGGACGGAGGGAACGCTTGCGATCAGGGCCTCGAGCTTGGCGTTGAAGGCCCGCGCTTCGTCGACGTCGTTCTGATCGACAGCCGCTGTGGCTGGGCGAGTCGTGGCCACGCCCTAATTATGCTGGGGACACCTGTTCCGGCTCAGAGAGCTGATATCCGGATGGGGGCACCAGCCGGCGCACGCGTTCGACGGCCTTACCGGAGGCTTCGCGAGGGGACGCGGCCTCAACCGCGGGGACGCTGATCCGCATCTTCGCCGTCCCGGCCACCGGCTCGACGGTCAGCCCGTTTTGGGCCAGAACTTCCAGAACTCTCGGGTCGCCCGGCCGGCCCGGCTCGGGCTCGAGCGTCAGGCTGAATGCGTACGCGCCGGCGGCTGCCGGCACCAGCTGCTCGCCGGTCCGGAGGCCCAAAGGCTTGAATCTGCGATCCTCCGCCGCGTCCAGTAGATCGTCCAGCTCCTTGGTCGAGCGCCGCCCCGCGAATCGCGACGCCAGCGAGTAGAGGACGGGAACGAGGATCAACGTCAACACCGTGCTCGTGAACAGGCCGCCGATGACGACGATGGCAAGCGGTGTGCTTATGAACGCCCCACCAACTCCACCGCCACCGCCGAGAACCGCCAGCGGCACGAGGGCGAGCATGGTGGCGAACGCGGTCATGAGTATCGGTCGGAGGCGGTGGCGCCCCCCTTCGATGATCGCGTCGTGGAGGTTCAGGCCACGGTCTCGGTACTGCTCGACGAGGTCGAGGAGGACGATGGCGTTGGTGACGACGATTCCCGTGAGCATGAGGACTCCGATCAGCGCGGGCAGCGAGAGCGACGTGTTGGTGGAGACCAGGGCGATGATCGCGCCAGTCGCCGCGAAAGGAATCGCGACCAGCAGCACCAGCGGCTTCAGCAACGAGCGGAAAGTCGCGACCATAATCAGGTAGACCAGGCCGATGGCGGCCAGCAGCGCCAGCGCGAATTGATTGAGAACCGTCGAGAGCTGGGCGAACACCCCGCCTGTGGAGATCGATGAACCAGGCGGCAGCGAGACCCCGGCAAGCGCGTTGCTGACGCTGTTCTGAACGGCGCGTGTGTTGTTGCCGGTGATGGTCCCCGTGATGGTGGCGTCGCGGTCGCCGTTGACTCGAGCCACCGTCTGCGGGCCGCTGACTTGCCGAATCGTCGCCACGGTTGAGAGCGGCACGATTCCAAATGCGGTTGGGATCGGCAGCGCAGCCAGGGTCGCAGCCGTGTCGGCCGTGCCCGGCGGCAGCTGCACGCGGACGATCATCGTGCCTTGCGGCAGGTTGGCCTGCGCCGCCACCTGGCCGTTGATCTGCTGGGCGACCAGTGCCGCCAGCGTCTGGATGTTCAGACCCGATGCGGGCAGCTTGTCGGTGGGCACGAGCTGGTACTGCGGCTTGGATGCGACCAGGTTCGACTTGAGCTCGGCCAAGCCGGCGACTCGCGAAAGGGCCGTCAGCACCTGCTGGTTGGCGATCTGCAGGGTGGCCGGGTCGCCGGCGCGAACGTCGACCTGCATCTGGCTGCTGCTGGCGTTGGAGCTGTTCTGCGCTTGACCCACCACCACTTTTGCGATGCCTCTGTAAGCGCTGAGGGCGTGCCTCACGGCGTTGATGGCGGTGTCGTATTGCCCGTTCTGCACCAGCACCAGCACCGAGGCCTGAGTCGGGTCGGCGGGGATCGTGCCTGGAGGCGCGAACGGATCACTCTGTCCGCCGACCGTGGCCTGATAGGCGTTGATTCCGGAAACGCCTGAGATGAGCGTCTCCACGTTCTGCGTTTCGGCGTCCGTCTGGTTGAGGGTGGAGTTCTCCGGCATCGTGATGCTGATCGGGAAGGTCGGGCTCGACGATTGGTCGAGCAGGTTCACGCGCAGGAGCGGGATCAAAGCCATCGACGCTGCGAAGAAAGCGGCGGCGGCTCCAAGAGTAAGCAGGCGGTGACCGGTCGCCCAGCGGATGACCGGGACGTAGACCCGCTGCGTCCAGCTCCAACGCAGCCGGCGCTCGACCCCTTCAGCACGAATCGCAGGCAGAAGGCGTGAGGCGAGCAGCGGGACGACGGTCACCGCCACCACCAGCGAGGCGAGGAGGGCGACCACCACGGTCAGCGCGAACGGCCTGAAGAAGCTGCCTGCGATTCCGGTGAGGAATGCGATCGGCAGGAAGACGGCGACCGTCGTCAACGTCGACGAGGCGACGGCGGTGATGATCTCGCGGGCACCGGTATAGGCGGCGACGAGTGGCCGCTCGCCTTCGCTCACATGCCGGCTGATGTTCTCGAGGACGACAATCGAGTCGTCGACGACGCGCCCGATCGCGACCATCATCCCGCCGAGGGTGAGGATGTTGAGGGTTATTCCTTGCCACCAAAGCGCGATGAGCGCGACGAGCAGGGAGAGCGGGATGGAGATGGCCGCGACCACCGTCGCGCGTGCGCTGCGAAGAAAGACGAATATCACCAGCACCGCGAACACAGCCCCGAGCAGTCCCTCGCGAAGGATGTCGCTTATGGCCTGCGTTATCGGCGTCGCCTGGTCCTGGATCGACTGCACTTGAATGCCACGGCCGATCGACGACTTGATGCCGGGCAGCACCGCCCAGACCTCATGGGCCACGGTCACGGTGTTTGCGTTCGGGCCTTTGATGATCCGCAGGCCGATGCTGGGCTGCCCGTTGGTGCGCGTAATCGTGTCGGCGGGGATGGAAACGACCTGCACGGCGCCGAGCTGATCGATCCGCACCGGCGCCGCAGGCTTGCTGCCGATCGCCGGGGGACTGACCGTGAGCTTTCCTATCTGGTCGACGCTGATCAACGACCCCGAGACCTGCAGCGGAATCGTGGCCGAACCCTGCTTGAGGGACCCGATCGACGCGACGATGCTGGCCTGCTGCAGCGCGGCCGCCACCTGTGTAACCGTCACGCGGTTCGCCGCCAGCTTCGCCGGGTCGAGGGTGACGTCGACCTCGTCGGTGGGCGCGCCCGTGATCACCACCGAGGACACGCCCGCAAGGCCCTTGAGCTTTGGCAACGCTTGGGCTCGCAGCTGGCCGGACAGATCGCCCAGAGGTTCGTTCGCGGAGACTGCATATTCGAGGATCGGCAGGCTGTTGGTGGAGAAGGTCTGCACAGTCGACGAGAGCGCTTGCGGAGGGAGCAGCGGGCGAATTTTCGACAGAGCGCTGTTCACGTCCTGCTCCGCCGACTTGATGTCCGTGCCGTCCTTGAACAGCACGATGACCAGCGACGCCCCCTGGGTGGAGGTCGTTTGAACGGTGTCCGCGCCGGCGATACCCTGCATGGCATTTCCGACCGGGACGCCGACCTGCTCGTCGACGACCTCAGGTGAGGCGCCTGGATACGGCGTGATCGCGATGACCGCCGGCACTGAGATGTCCGGCAGGAGGTCCTGCTGGACCTGAGTCGCTGCGAAGATGCCGGCCCCGAAGAGCAGCACGACCCCGAGCAGGACAACGACCCCGAGGCGGAGGGAAAGACGGGTTACGAAAGCCACATCGATTTTCCTTCGCGGAATGGTAGGACGGTGGCCGTTGCGCCGCACGGATACGATCTGATTCCATGGCTCACGGCCACGACGTCGACCGGTTCAACCGTTGGGCGACCACTTACGACCGCCACTGGATGCAGCGCATCATCTTCAACCCGATCCAGCGAGCGGTGTTGGAGGTAGCGGCGGAGCAGGTTGGCCGACCCGGCGCGATCCTCGACGTCGGATGTGGCACCGGGAAGCTGCTCAAATCGGCGCGCAGTCGCTTCCCTGACGCAAGGCTTGTCGGCGTCGACGCCGCGGAAGAGATGGTGAAGTACGCGCAGAGCACGACTCCCGCAGGCACCATCGAGTTCCGTCAAGCCATCGCGGAAGGCCTCCCGTTTCCGAACGGTTCCTTCGACCTGGTGTTCAGCACGATGACGTTTCACCACTGGCAGGACCAGGCGCGCGGCGCCGCCGAGGTGGCCAGAGTATTAACTCCGGGCGGTCGCTGGCTGCTCGCCGACTTCGTCGCATCTGGATTCATGAAGCCAGTCCACGCCTTGCTGAAGATCCATCGGTTCCCCGATCGCGCCCACCTCCAGGCCATGCTCGCGGATACGGGAGTGAAGGTGGTCAAAGAGCAACGCGTGTCGCGTCTGGGCGGGCAGGTCGCGGTGATCGTGATCGCGAACGCCTAACCCTAGGCCCTAGGCAGGCTCCGAAACGGCGGCGAGCGCTCCAGACCGTAGCTCGATGGCGGTCGGCAGCGGCCGATCGCGAAGCAGCAAGGTGCAGGCAAGACCCGCCGTCCCGGAGAAGATCGTGATCCAGAAGAGGTCGCCGATCGCAAGTGCCAGGGCATTGTTGGCACCGGCGATGATGTGTGGGATCAGAGCCTGTTGCGGCCCTTGCAGAAGATGCTCGAGCAGGGCGCGGCCGTTGCCAACGTTTTGCAGTGCACCGGAGAGCTTGACCACCTGGGGGATCAACGGCGACGGCACCCCCGCGTCAGCGAGATTGACCGGCAGCCGGCTGGCAAACGATGAAGAGAAGATCGTGCCCGCGGCCGCCAGCCCGACGGAAGCGCCGATCTGGCGAACAAAAGTGAGTGTGCTCGTAGCCACGCCGAGCCGACTCGGAGGCACCGAGTTCTGCACCACCACCGTGAATCCAGCCATCGCCGGTCCGATGCCGAGGCCGAGGATGAGCATCCAGGTCCACAGCACCCAATCGGACACATCGGCAGTCACGTGCGTCATCAAAAAGCCGCCCACCAGCATCACCACGGCTCCGCCGGTCATCAGCCATTTGTACCGGCCGAGCCTGCTGATCAGGAGCCCGGTACCGATGCTGCCGCCAATCAGCCCGACCAGCAGTGGCCAGATGTAATAACCCGACGCCGTGGCGCTGATGCCGCGAACCGTTTGATAGAAGCGAGGCATGAAGATGACGGCCGCGAACATCGCGATGCCGAACGCGAACACCGCGGCCATGCTCATGGCGTAGTCCCTATCCCCGAACAAATCGAGCGGGATGATCGGCTCCTTAGCCCTCGACTCCGCGAACAGAAAAATCGCCAGGATCACGAGGCCGATCAGGATCAGCCCGCCCACATCGGAGTCTGTCCAGTTCGCGAGCTGGCCCGAGCTGTTGACGGTCCCTTTGTTCGTAAGCCCGAGCATGAAAGGAACCACGCCGGCAGTGAACAGCGCAATGCCTATGTAGTCGAGATCTCGGATCGATGCTACGCGTCGCCCCGCGCTCGGGAGCACCGTCGCCAGCACGATGAGCGATGCGATTCCAAACGGCACGTTGACATAGAAGACCCAGTGCCAGCTGATGTGGTCGGTGATCCAGCCGCCGATAAATGGACCGACGATGAAGCTGAGAGCGAAAACAGCTCCGAACAGTCCCTGGAACCGCCCGCGTTCGCGCGGACTGTATAGGTCGCCGATGATCGCGATGACGATCGGGAAGAGCGCGCCCGCACCGAGGCCCTGGACGGTTCGGAAGGCGATCAGCTGATTCATATTCTGCGAGGCGCCGGACATCCACGAACCCGCGAGGAACAGGCACACGCCGATGATCAACATCGCCTTGCGACCGAACACGTCGGAGAACTTGCCGTATATGGGAACGGTCACCGTCGATGACAGCAGATACGCGCTGACCACCCAGGAGTAGAGGCTCGCGCCGTTGAGGTCGGTGACGATTCGCGGCAGGGCTGTCCCGACGACCGTCTGGTCGAGGGAGGCCAGGAACAAGGTCAGCAGGATCGCGCCCAGGATCGCCAGCTTCGTCCGAGGCGGCAGTGCGATCAACGAGGGTGCCGCGGCGCTCGCCAAGTCTTACTTCGCCCTGGGCTCGCGAGCCGCCGCGGATTTCGCGAAGAGGTCCTTGGCCCCGAGCACGATGATGTCGACGCACGCGTCAAGGGATATCGCCGTGCTGTCGAGAACCAGGTCGTAACAGCGCGGATCTTCCCAGGCGCCCGCCCTTGGATAAAAGTGGCTGACGTAAGCGCGCCGAGCCTGGTCAGTCTCTTGCTGCATCCTGGCGGCGGTCTTGTAATCGAGGCCTTCGTGGACCATCGCCGCTCTCCGCCTGGCTTCGACCTCTCCGTCCAGCCGAACGTGAAGGACATCGGGGTAGCCTTTCAAGACGAACACCCCCGCTCGGCCCAGGATCACCGCACCGCCTGCGCCCGGTAACCGGCGAATAGCCGCTTCGGTCTTCGCAACCTCAGGCGAAACCCCGAGCTCAGACTCCGCAATGGGAACGCCAACCCATAGGCCGCTGTAGTTGAGCGCGCTGTTCAGCACCCGGCCGACGGCACTGCCTCGCTCGGAATCGTCGGCGAGGGCCGCGACCAGGGGTTCATGAATCTTCTCGACGAGCGATGTCGGGATGGCTCGGTCCACGAAGGGCAGCTTCAATCGTTTGGCAACGGCGGGCCCGATGATGCTGCCTCCGGCGCCAAAGGTGGCGGCGATCGTTACGGTTCCCATTCGCTACTTCGGTTCGACAAACGGCTCGAGGTGCTCGACGTCGGACGCCTTCAGGTCGGCGAAAAGCGCCATGTCGTCCGCGCGAGAGATGAACCGTATCGGCAGCACCACATCGTGCTTGAAGAAGCCTTCGGGCTTGATGACGATGCCGACCAGCTCACCGTTGTCGAACAGGACATCCTGGACGCGGCCCAGCCTGTGACCAGTCGTGCCCAACATCACGTTTTCGTCATGGTCGATCTCGATCTGGTCCGCCGGCTTGTTGGCGACCTCTTGAGCGTTGGCGGGCAGCCCGAGGCCGCCGCCCAGGAAGTCGACCTCTTCGAGGCCCGCTTCGCCAGCGCTGAGCGCGCCGAACCGATAGCTCAGGTAGGGCGGCTGTTTGCGGATATCGTCGACCGACAGCGAGAGCCGGATCAGGTCGTGCGAAGCCGATTCGACGGCCGCGATCGGGATGACGATCTCGTCGGTGATGAAGAACTTCTCGTCCGACACCAATCGCCCGGCGAGCGTTGACTCGTCTTTGACGACGAGCGCCTTGGGATCGAAGCCGGCAGCCTCGACCAGAACGCTGGTGAGCGTTCCAGCCTTGCCTCCATCTTTGGCGACGACGTCGGCGCCGAGACGGAAATCGGATAGCTGCGGCACCGAAACAGATTAGCCTTCAGAAAGATCGAGCACTGGCTCGGCCGGCCTGACACCACGCCAGGAAACGTCCTTCGCCCGGTAGAGCATCTCGCCCGCATTCCGGACGACGAGGACACCTTCAGCTTCACGATGCTCCCACTCGGACGGGTCGATCTCAAGTGGATCCATGTAGCCGAGGTTGACGCGCCGGCAGCGCTCCTCCGAGATGCCGGTCGCAAGCGTGACCTGGATTCGCGGTTCCTCAACTCTGCTGGTCGCGTCGTACGCTCCCGCGCCTTTGACGTGAGTGCTGTGCGCCTTGATCATGCCGGGGATCGAGGCGAAACGATCGGGCTGTTTCGTGAAGTACTCGAGCACGTGATACCCGACCTGGTCGATCAAGCGTCCGTGCGTATACGAAATCTCGGTGAGGTGCGGCGCGTAGATGACGACCTCGCCGCCGTCAGCTATCGCGGGCTCGGTCTTGTACATGGCCTTCGCCGCCGTCCACAGGTCGTCATAGATCGTGGACGGCATCGACAACACCCTGCGGAAGCCATGCGGTACCTCGATGATCTCGAGCTTCGCCGATAGGCCGGCCGCCTCGATCCAGGCTTCCTGGTAGTCACCAACCCACATTCCATGCAGCTCGTCACCTCGAACCACCAGCGCGATGCACGTGATCGGAGTGGGCACGAGCTCGGCGGCGCGGTGGATGACCCGCCGAACCGCCGTGTCCTTGACGCCGATCGTTCGCATGCTCGAGACAAGTGCACCCAGCCAGTGCGTGGCGCTGATGACGGCCGGTCCTGCGATGCCCGGGATGATGTACTTGGCGCCGCCTGAGAATCCCGCCACCTCGTGCGGAAAAACTGGGCCGCAAATGATCAGCTCGTCATAGTCGAGGATCATGCGGTTGAGATCGATAGGCATCGCTTCGGCGAGGATGCCGTCGGTCAGCTTCTCGACTTCGGCCGAAGTGAGCGTTCCGAACCGCTCCAGGGCCTCTGGCCTTCCCCACTCATGGTTGTGGATCGAGGTGTTGGGATACCGAGCTTCACGCTCCGCAGCCGAGATTCCGAGCAAGTGGCTGATCGCGTCGTCTGGCATGGCCGGGTGAGTGCCGAGCGCGATCAGGAAGTCGAGTCGCACCGCTCGCTTGCCGATCAGGTCTTGTAGGAGTCGAAACATGAGCGGAATTGGAGCGTGCCGGGTGCCGTCAGGCAGAAGCACGAGCACTCGGCGCCCTGGGCGCAGGCCGATCAGCCCGCGCGCGAGCGTTTCCCGGGCTTCGTCTTCGTTCATTCAGACACCGCTGAAGGCGCTGAAGCCACCGTCAACCGCCACCACGATGCCGTTCACGAATCGTGCCCCCGGACCGCAGAGCCAGACGAGCGCGCCGGCCAGGTCGTCCGGTACGCCGAAGCGGCCGACGGGCGTGTTCCGGATGACCGCCGCCCCACGTTTGGTCAGGGTGGTTCCGTCAGCCTCGAGCAGCAGCGCCCGATTCTGATCGCTGACAAACCATCCAGGGGCGATGGCGTTGACGCGTATCGAGTCTCCGTGCCGCCGCCCAAGCTCGACCGCGAGCGACCGCGTGAGGTTCTCCACGGCTCCCTTCGCCGCGCCGTAGCCGGCCACCCTCGTCAGAGCGCGAGTCGACGACATTGACGAGATGTTGACGATCGCGCCGCCCCCGGCTTGGACGATCGCCTCACCGAAAACCAGGCTGGGTATCAACGTGCCGCTGAGGTTCAGGTCGACCACTTCCTTGAAAGCGGCCGCCGACATCGTGAAGACGTCGGCAGTCTCGCCAAGGACTGCCCCGGGCATGTTTCCCCCTGCGGCGTTGACCAGGATGTGCACCCCTCCCCACCGCCCGATGACGCTCTCTCGAGCGGCGACGAGCGACTCCCGGTCGAGAACGTCGGCCGGGAGTGCCATCGCGTCGCCGCCACGCGCCTGGATTTGCGCGGCCACCTCTTCGGCCACGGCCCTCCGGCGTCCAAGCACCCCGACTTTTGCGCCGGCCATCGCCAATGCCATAGCCATGCCTCGACCCAGAACGCCAGTGCCGCCGGTGACGATCGCGGCCTGGCCGTCGAGGCTGTAAAGCGAACGCAAATAATCGACGCTCATGGGATGCGATCCAGGATGCGGTCTTTGATGAGCGCCTGGTACAGGGCAGCTTGCCGCGCCTCGATCTTTCTGTAAGCGGCCGCATTCATCCGGCGCGGGGTGAAGACCTTCGCCGTCCCCGACTCATTGACGGCGGGCGCCTTGATTCCCAAGCTCTCCATCGCGAACAAGGCGGCACCCCGGCTTGATGCTTCCCTTACGCGCAAGGCGGCGACGGGCCGCCCGGTGGCGTCGGCGATCATCTGCATCCATTCCGGCGAGTTGAGCAGCGCCGCGCCGCTCGCCACCAGGCGTGCCGCGCCCGGAAGGATCTCGTCCAGCTTGCTGTCGATCTGCGCGAGCTGCACCGCCACCGCCTCGTAGGCGGCTTGCATGATGTCGTCCGCGGTACTGGCTGAGGTGAGGCCTGCGACGGCGCCAAATGCATCAGCAGCGTAACCGAGGCTGCGCTCTCCAAACAGGTGCGGAAGGAATGTCAGGCCGTGCGCACCGAGCGCCGCGCCGGGAAACCGCGAGCCGGTGCGCAAGTTCGTCAGCAGCCAATCGCGGAGGTTGCCTCCGTTGCTTAGCGCCCCGCCGGTGACGAGTCGCGACTCATCGAGCCTGTAGCGCCATAGTCCTCGGGGGAGGCTCGCGGTCGAAGGACCGTGCATCACCCGCAATGCGGCGGAGGTGCCGATGGTGATCGCCCGATTGGCCTTCGTGGTGGAGCCGCTGCCGAGGTTCGCGAGGGCACCGTCTCCGGCGGCGTGCACCCACGGTTTGTCCACCAGCTGAGGCAGGACTCTTGCGTACGCAGGCGTCAATCCCTGCTCGGCTTTCGCCAGCGGCGGCAAGCTTTCTGGCCCGATGCGCAGCTCGGCGAGCAGCTCTTCATCCCACTTGCGGTCGTCGAGCCGGAGCAGTCCCGTTCCGGAGGCCATCGACAGGCTGGTGCCCAGGCGGCCGAACAAACGCCAGAAGAGCAGGTCGCCGAAGCTCAGCCATCGCACCTGGCGACGCCAGAGGTCGGGTCGTTCCTCACGCAGCCACCACAGCTTGGCGGCCCAGTAGCTCGCGTGGAGCGGGCAGCCGGTTCGGCGCCAGACATCATCGGCATCGAGGCGCTCGCGCAGATGTTCCGCGGCGCTCGAGCTCCGGACGTCCGACCAGAGGTACACCGGAGTCAGCGCACGTTTCGAGCCGTCGGCCGCGAGGAGCCCGTGCCAGAACGTTGAAAACCCAACGGCGGCGATCCGCTCCACCCTTCGCGGGCCGGCGAGGCGCATCAGCTCGGCGAGAGATCGAACGACGAGACGAGCCAGCCGATCGGCGTCGATCTCGTTTGCAGCTCCGTACTCATGTTGGACCTCGAGACCACGCGTCTGGCGACCCTGAAAGTCCCAAAGCATCGCCCGTACTGACGACGAGCCCACGTCGACTGTGGCGACGTAGCGGCCGGCGCTCACCGTTTGACCGAGGCGAGCAAGGACCGGAGAGCGGAAAGTGCGACGGCAAACCGTTCCGCCCCGTCCAGCTCGTGCAAATGCAGCTGCAGGTGAGGCTCGATCACCAGGTAGCCGCGATAGTCCTGGCGTTCGAGCTCGTCGAGGAGCTGTCCGATCTGACCTTGCCCTTCGCCGGCCGGCCGCACGCTTGCCATCAGCTGGAGCTCGGAGGCGTGCGCGGGGTAAGGGTCCCTCGCGTCGCGGTCGACGGGCACCGCGTCCTTGACATGAAAGTGCGCAACATGCATTGAGAGGAGCGGCCAAGCCTCATCGAAAGGCCGCACACCGACCTGCACGAAGTTAGCCGGGTCGAACGCGATCCGGAGCGCCGGCGATCCCACCGACTCGACCAGGTCGCGGCAGTGCACCGCGTCGTCGCCGTAGATGTAGCTCTCATTTTCGTGTACGAGCACCAGGCGGCGAGACGCGGCCTCTTTCGCGAACGCTGACATGCGCCGCAGAACTTCGTTCCGAAAGTCCGAGTGCCGGCCGTCGGGGATGAAGAATGAGAAGATCCGAACCCTCTCTGTCTCCAATCGATCGGCCGCGTCGAGCGCGGCTCGCAAGCGCGCGAGCTCCGCGTCGAAGTCCCCATCGATCGCAGCCTTGCCGACTGGCGAACCGATCGCCGACACCGCGATTCCGGCTGCATTCAGTAGCCCACTCGCGCGCTCGAGCTCCTCGGCTGCAAGGTCGACCACGTTGACGCCCCAGGCCGAGCGCAGCTCGAGAGCTCCGACGCCTTGCTCCTTCAACACCGCGATCTGATCCTCGAGCCCCGGAGCGATCTCGTCCCCGAATGCGCTGATGGGCCAGCGGTCAGCCACTTTCAGACTGCCTTGCCGGCCGCCGGTGCGATTCGCGCAGCACCAGATGAGACTCGAGCACCAGCTGCTGGCCTTGAGTCGAGCCCTCGTTCGAGGACAGGAGCAGACGAGCGGCGACCTCGCCGAGCTCGCGAGCCGGTTGCTCGACTACGGTCAGGGTCGGCGTCACCAGCGAAGCCCACACCGCATCGCCAAAGCCCACGATCGCAATGTCGTGGGGCCAGTGCACTCGCCGCGCACGCAGCGACCAGAGCACGCCCGTGGTGAGGATCACGCTGCTGCTGAAGATCGCGTCCGGCGGAGGCGAGAGCGACAGCAGGTCGAGCGTGCTCTGCCGTCCAAAGTCAAAGCTGAATGGCCCCAACCGAACGTACTTCTCGTCGAAGCCGAGACCCGCCTGCTCGAGCGCAGCTCGGTATCCCTTCAAGCGTTCGCGAGCAGTCGAGATGCGCTGGAGCCCGTTCACGAGGGCGATGCGGCGATGCCCGCTTTCGATCAGCAGCCTTGTCGCCTGGAAAGCGCTGCCGTGGTTGTCCATTACCACTCGGTTGAGCTGCGTGTCGCCACCGTCGCGATCCATGAGCACCACCGCCACGCCCCGCGACCGCAAGCGCTCGACTTCCGTCGGCACCTCGCCCTGCGGGGTGAGGATCAACCCATCGACTCGCGACCGAGTAAAAGCCGCCAGCGCCTTCAGCTCTCGAGCGGGGTCATCGTTGCTCGACGCTGTCACCAGAATGTGGCCCGGCTCGTTGAGTACCGACTCCGCCCCGGCCAGGGCCTGCGAGAAGAACGTGTTGGTGGCGTCGGGGACGATGGCACCGATGGTCAGCGATCGTGTCCGGGACCGGCTCCGGCTTCCGGCCTGGTAACCCACGTGATGCATCGCGGCGACGACGCGTTTGCGGGTCGCAGCTCCCACGGGCTTGGGTCCGTGATTGACGACGTAAGAGACCGTCGCCAGGGAGACTCCTGCCACACGCGCCACTTCACGCATTGTTTTATGGCCTGGACTCATTGTTCGACTGTCCTGTTCGACTCCGGTCGAGCCTATCACACAATTGCGGACTCGGAATATCGGCTATAAACTGGGCCGTGACAATGCGCCTGTTCGACTTGGCGTTCGAATGAAGCTTGCGTTCAGCACGCTGGCGTGTCCTGGCTGGTCCCTCGACCAGGTTGTCGCAGCGGCCCACGCCTACGGCTACCACGGAGTCGAGCTGCGGTTGATCGACGGTGAGCTCATCGATGGCGCGATGCCGGCCGCGGACCGCGAGCGCGTTCGACGGACATTCGCTCGCGCTGGGCTTCCGATCGTCGCCGTCGACAGCTCGGTGCGAGTCGCCGCCGCACCTGACGCGAAAACGGCGCTCGATGAGCTCGGGCCGTTCCTCGAGCTTGCGAACGAATGGGAATCGCCGATCGTGCGCGTGTTCGGCGGCGAGTGGGACGCCGGGCGTACCCGCGAGCAGGCAATCGAACAAGCGCGGTCGGTTCTGGGCGAAAGCGCGGCGATGGCCAATACCCTCGGGGTGTCGATCGCGCTGGAGACACACGATCGCTTTTCGAGCGCCGTCCTTGTCGCCGAGGTTCTGAAAGATCTGCCGCCCGCGGCAGCGGCTCTGTGGGATGTCGGCCATCCTTACAGGCTCGGCGATGGGCCGGAAAAGGTGCTCTCACTGCTGTCAGCGCGAATCGCGCACGTCCATATCAAGGACTGCCGCCGCAAACCCGGATCCAGCGATTGGCAGCTGACCCTTCTTGGCGAGGGCGAGGTGCCCGTCGAATCCTGCGTCGACGCACTCCGAGACGCCGACTATTCGGGCTGGCTTTCGGTCGAATGGGAAAAGCGCTGGCATCCCGAGCTCGCAGAGCCCGAGGTCGCCCTTCCACGATTCGCGGAGATATTGAAGGGCTGGGACGCGCGGGCATGACGAAACGCCAATTTGGATTTGGAATCATCGGCTGCGGTGTGATCGCACCCTTTCATGTGAGGGCGATCGCCGACCTGCCCGATGCCCGCCTCGTTGCGGTCGCGGATAATGAGGTCGAGCGGGCTCGCGAGCTCGCCTCCGCCTTCGATATCGACCAGCTCGAGGTGGACGCGCTTCTCGCGCGGCCGGACATCGACGTCGTCTGCGTCTGCGTCCCCAGCGGCGCACACGCGGAGATCGGGGCGCGAGCCGCAGCGGCGGGCAAGCATGTCGTGGTCGAGAAACCGATCGAGGTCACGCTCGAAGCCGCGGATCGTTTGATCGCGGCCTGCGATGAGCACGGGGTGACGCTGTCAGTCATATCGCAGCACCGGTGGGACCAGGGCGTCAGAGACTTGAAAGAGCTGGTCGACTCGCGCCGTCTCGGCCGGTTGGTGCTCGGCGACGCGATCGTCAAGTGGTATCGGACGCAGCAGTACTACGAAAGCGGCAATTGGCGCGGCACGGTGAAGCTCGATGGCGGCGGCGCTTTGATGAATCAAGGCGTGCATTACGTCGATCTTCTGCAGTGGGTGATGGGACCCGTCGAGCACGTATTCGCTCGCGCCAGAACCTCTGCGCACGAAGGCATCGAAGTCGAGGACATCGCCATCGCCGTCCTCAGCTTCGCAAGCGGCGCGGTGGGAGTTCTAGAGTCCTCGACCGCGGTCTATCCGGGGCTGAGCGAACGCCTCGAGGTGACCGGGACGGGAGGGACCGTGATCGTGGAGGCCGGCGAGATCAAGGTCCGCGAGCTAAAGGACGAAAAAGGCGAAACGTCACCATATGGCGGAAAGATCCAAGCCACGGGCGACGGCAGCACGAGTCCGGCGGCGGCTGCCAACCCCGCTGACATCTCCTATATCGGCCACCGCGAGCAATTGCGGGACGTACTTCGG
>WNFP01000467.1_pt1 | contig 30357 bp, 32 predicted proteins | sample 5400201 | NCBI WGS metagenome assembly WNFP01 (sample SAMN13153355, study PRJNA577476) | soil metagenome | isolation source: 115 cm saprolite under Madrone tree | place: USA:California | collected 2016-06-14 | reverse complement strand
CGAGGACGATCATCTCCGGCACATTATACGCACGCAGGCCACCGATAAGGGGCCATCTGCGACCCAGACGTAGTTACATGTTGGGGCGCCCTCGACCGGGCGCTCAACGTACAGAGAGTACGTCTCGCGCCCGGTACTCGGGCGCCGCCTCGCATCTGACCCCTTCTCGACGCCCTGCTCCAGGCCTAGTCGACCGACTCAGGCTTTGCCGAGCGCTTTGACGATCTCGCGGCAGAAGGCTGGGATGTCGTCGGGCTTGCGCGACGTAATGAGGTTGCCGTCCACGACGACTTCCTGGTCGACCCACGTGGCGCCGGCATTGGCCACGTCGTCCTTGATCGCGAAGAAGGAGGTCGCCTTCTTGCCCTTCAGCACGCCGGCGCTCGCGAGCATCCAGCCGGCGTGGCAGATGGCGGCCACGACCTTGCCCTGCTGCGAGGCCTCGCGCACCAGCTTCACCATGCTCTCGTGGCGGCGCATCATGTCCGGCGCGTAGCCGCCCGGAATGACGACCGCGTCGAATTCGACCGCGCTGACCTGGTCGGCCTGCACGTCCACAGTGACCGGGTAGCCGGACTTGGACGTGTAGGACTTGGCGCCGCCTGCGCCGACGACCTTGACCTCGGCCCCTTCCTCCTTGAGCCGGAAGTACGGCACCCACAGCTCCATCTCCTGGTACATGTTCTCGGCCAGCACTGCGACCCGCTTGCCTGTGAGCGACATATGGCCTCCCTTGGTTGTGGCTCGTGGTGACCTACTGGATGCTCCCCGGCGCCGTGAGCGTCAGGGCGATGCGCTCGGAGTCCCGGCTCACGACGAGAGCCAGGGGCCGCTCGAGAGACGATCCGAGCAGAGCCTCGCGCGCGGCCGCCAGCGTCAGCACCGCGCGGCCGTTGACGTCGACGAGCACGTCGCCGACGTGGAGCCCCGCCGCCTCGGCCGGGCTTCGCCTCACGACGGCGCCGACGGTGGGTGGCCCTTCGGAGAGTCGGGCGCCTTCGCCCTCGCCCGGGGCCTCGGGCTCCCTCACGAGGAATCCGAACTCCGCGGCGATGCGGTCCGCGGCGACCGTGTCGGGCATGAGACCCACGCGCACGCTGACACGGCGGCGCCCGTCGTCGCGCCGAAGCACCGTTAGCGGCACGGTTTCTCCCGCCGACGTTGAGGCGACGAGCCGCTGGAGCGTCCGCGTGTCCACCACCGGCCGCTCGCGGAACGCCACCACGAGATCGCCGTTCTGGAGGCCCGAGGCCTCGGCAGGCGTCTCCTTCATCACCTCGACGATGACGACGCCGAAGCCCTCGCGCAGCCCGTGCTTCTGGGAGATCTCCTCCATCTCCTGCTCCGACAGATCGCGGATGCGCACGCCGAGCCATCCCCAGGACTTCGAAGCCGGCTCGGCAGGCGACGCCAGGAGGAAAAACAGCAGCGCGAGGAGCGCGATTGCCTTTCGCATCACCGGTCGCCGCTCAACTGCGTGTAGAGATCGTCGAGGCCTTCGGCGAGCTTCGACAGCCGGCGCTCCACGTCCACCTCTTCGAGCAGCGCCTGCCTCGCGGCGGCCTCGGGAATGATGGCCGAGGCGATCCGGTCGCACACGGTCCCCGGCGCCGCGCCGGCCAGCGCCTTCTCCATCTCGGCCGTGGGGCGGTTGACGGCCCGCAGGATGCCGAGGCACCGGCCGGTGACCCGCGCCGCGAGAGCGCCCACGCCGTCGCGCTCGGCGCCGGTTTCTCCCAGGAGCGAGCCGGCGATCATGCGGTAGAGCGTGTCGGAAGGAAGCTCGCGATCGATGCGGACGCGCCCCTCGCCCTTGAGCAGGAGATTGAAGCGCCCGGTGGCGAGCCGCTCGCACTGCACGATGCGCCCCACCCCCGCGACGGGGTAGACGGCGGGCTTGCCTTCGTATGCCGGCTCGTAGCCGGGCTTGAGCCCGACGACCGCCATGCGCTTGTCGCGGGCGAGGCAGTCCATGACCATGGTCCGGTACCGCGCTTCGAAGACGTGAAGCGGCAGCAGCGTGTGCGGGAAGAAGGTCAGCTCGGGCAAAGGAAAGATCGGCAAAAAGATCCTGGTCATCGCCCGCCCGGCTTCAGCCTATCGTCGGCAGCTTGAGGGCCGAGAGTGTCCCCAGGCGCTCCGCGACGGCGTCGGCGAGCGCGCGGAATGCCGCGGCCTGGGCCGAGTCGGCCTGGCCCACCACGACGGGGACGCCCGCGTCCCCGCCCTTTCGCGTGTCCATCTCGAGCGGAATGCGCGCGAGGAGCGGCACGCCGAACTCCTCGGCGACCTTGTCGCCGCCGCCTTCGCCGAAGATCGCGTACTTCGTGCCGGTGTCCGGGGCGATGAAGGCGCTCATGTTCTCGACGATCCCCAGGATGGGCACGTTGAGCTTCCGGAACATGGCGAGCGCCTTCCGCACGTCGAGGAGCGCCACATCCTGGGGCGTCGTCACCATGACGACGCCGCCCAGCGGCACGACCTGGGAGAGCGAGAGCTGCGCGTCGCCCGTGCCGGGCGGCATGTCGAAGACGAGGTAGTCGAGCGGGCCCCACATGACGTCCCGGAGGAACTGCTGGACGGCCGAGTGGATCATCGGCCCGCGCCACACCAGCGCCTCGCGCTCGGCGACGAGGAGGCCGATGGACATGATCTTGATCCCGTGCGCCTCGACCGGAATGATCTTGTTGTCGAACATGCCGGGCTTGCCCTTGGCGCCCATCATGATCGGCACGTCGGGACCGTAGACGTCGACGTCCACGAGGCCCACCGCGTGCCCTTTCTGCTTGAGCGCCAGCGCAAGGTTGACGGCGACGGTGGACTTGCCGACCCCGCCCTTGCCGGACGAAACGGCGACCGTGTGCTGGACCTCGGGAATGAACGCGGCTGCGGGGGCGCCGGGCTTGGGCATCTCTGCCATTGGGACTTTCGTCTCCTGGGACAGCGGTCGGTGCGTGTGCCCGAAGTATAGGGTCCTCCGCGCGCACGCGTCAAGGAACAAGGCCTTCGCGGTGCGCTCCAACTCCGCAAAGAAGTTGAAACATCCGCCCGGAACTGCTACAAAGAACGGGTGATCGGACCCGACGATTTCCGCCGCGTCCTGGGGCACTTCTGCTCTGGCGTCACCGTCATCACCACGAAGGACCAGGATGGCCGGCCGGCCGGTCTCACCGCCAGCGCCTTCACGTCCGTCTCGCTCAACCCTCCGCTCATCCTGGTCTGCGTCGCGCATGACGCCCACAGCTACCCGGCGCTGGCGGCGGCCAGCCACTTCGCCGTCAATATCCTGGCGGGGCACCACGAAACCGTCTCGTCACGCTTCGCGACGAAACCGGCCGCGCACCCGTCGGAGAAGTTCGAGGGGGTCGACTTCCGCCCGAGCGCGCTCGGGCTGCCCGTCCTGAAGGACTCTCTCGCGGAGCTCGAATGCGTCACCGTCCACGCCTATCCCGCGGGCGACCACACGATCTTCGTGGGCCGCGTCGAGGCCGCGGAGTCGCGCGGCGACTCCGGCCTCGAGCCGCTCCTCTACTACCGTGGCAAGTACCGCCGCCTCCACAATCAGGAAGGAGTCCGCTGATGCCCATTCCACTCTCGCGGCCCCCGGTGGACGACGAGGTCAAGAAGGCCGTTCTCGCGGCCGTCGAGTCGGGACAGTACATCCTGGGCCCGGAGTGCAAGGCCTTCGAGAAGGAGTTCGCCGCGTACAACGGCGCGAAGCACGCCGTGCTGACGACGAGCGCCACCTCCGCGCTCTGGATGCTGATCAAGGCCTTCGGCGCCAAAGCCGGCGACGAGATCCTCGTGCCGTCGCACACGGCCTTCCCCACGATCGAGGCCATCTGCTTCGCGGGCGTGACGCCGGTCTTCGTCGACGTCGACGAGACCTACACGGTGGACGTCAAGGACGCGGCGGCCAAGATGACACCGCGCACCGTCGGGTTCATCCCCGTCCACCTCTACGGGCACCCGGCCAACCTTCCCGCCATCCAGGAGCTGTGCGCCAAGCACAAGATCTGGCTCCTGGAGGACTGCGCCCAGGCCCACGGGGCCGCGTGGCAGGGCAAGAAGGTCGGCTCATTCGGCCGGGCCGCGGCGTTTTCGTTCTACCCGTCGAAGAACCTGACCGTGATGGGCGACGGCGGCCTCCTCGTCACGGAGGACGACGAGGTCGCGGCGCGTTGCCGGCGCATCCGGGACCACGGCAGGCAGAACAAGGACATCCACGTCGAGATCGGATTCAACCTGCGATTCAACGACATCCAGGCCGCCGTCGGCCGCGTGCTCCTGCGCCGCCTCGACGCGATGAACGACCGCCGCCGCAAGCTTGCCGACCGGTACACGGCGGGGCTCGCGGGCCTTCCCTTGGGGCTGCCGGCCGAGACTCCAGGCGCGCGCCACGTCTACCACCTCTACGTCGTGCGCACGCCGCGGCGCGCGGAGCTGGCGGCTTTCCTCAAGGACAAGGGGATCGCCTCCGGCATCCACTACCCCGTCGCGAGCCACCAGCAGCCGGCAGTCGCCTATCTCAAGCCCGGCGTTCTCGAGCACACGGAGCGTCTCGTCAACGAGATCCTGAGCCTGCCCATCTCGGCGGGCCACACGGAGGCCGAGATCGATCAGGTCGTCGCCGCGACGCGGAGCTTCTTCAAGGCGTGAGCGAACCGCTCCGGATTCTCCAGCTCTACCCGAAGAGCGACTATTTCACCGGCGCGGCGATGCAGCTCCTCGGGCTGGCGAGCGGCCTCAAGGATCGCGGCCACCACGTCGTCGTCGCGACCCGGCCGGGCGCAGGCTGGGTCGAGAAGTGCGCAGAGGCGGACCTGGCCTACGAGGCCGTGCCGATGCGCTCCGAGGTGGACGTGAAGTCCGTGCCGCCGCTCGTGCGGCTTCTCCGCAGGCACCGCATCCAGGTCGTCCACGCCCAGAAGGGCAAGGCGCGGACACTGGCGATGATGGCCGGGCTCTTCACGAAGATTCCCGTGCTCATTCTCAACCGGGGCGTCAGCTTTCCGATCGACTCGTTCAGCAGGCTCGGCTACACGACGAAGCGCGTGACAGCCATCGTCGCGGTCTCGGAATCCATCAAGCGCGGGCTCGTGTCGCAGGGCGTCCGCGCCGACAAGATCCACGTCATTTACTCCGGCACGGACACGGCCCGCTTCAACCCCGGCGTGGACCGGACGCGCGTCCGCCGCGAGCTCGGCCTCGGCCCCGAGCACTACCTCGTCACCCAGATCGGCATCCGGAGCTGGAAGGGCAACGACGACACGATGGACGCGATGAAGACCGTGGCCGCGCAGGCGCCGCAGGCGCGCCTCCTCTTCGTCGGCGCCAACGAGGCCAAGGCCAGGATCCTTCGCGAGAAGGCCGCCGCCCGCGGCCTGGCGGACCGCGTCCACGTGTTCCTGTACCGGGAGGACATCCCGGAGATCCTGGCGGCGAGCGACGTCTGCGTGGACGCCTCCTATGCCGGCCTCGGCATCACCGGCACGCTGCGCGAGGCGCTGGCGGTCGAGACCGCCGTCATCGGCACGGAGCTCGAGGGCAACCCCGAGCTCATCACGGATGGCGAGACCGGCTATCTCTTCCCGCCGCGGGATTCGGGCGCCCTCGCGGGCTGCATCCTGCGCATGATCGAGGACCCGAGCCGGGCCACGGCGATGGCGCGAACGGGACGCAAGCGCGTCGAGGCCGACTTCTCCGTCACCGCGAAGATCGATCGCACCGAGGCGCTCTACCGCAGACTGCTCGCAGCCAAACGCCCCGCCTGATGGCCGAGAAACCCCGGTACCGCCTGCTGCTCAGGCTGTGGCCCTACCTCCGGCCCTTTCTCCCCTGGCTCGTCGTCGGAGGCTGCATGGCGCTGGTCGTCTCGTCCTGCGAGGGCTTCATCGCCTGGCTCGTCAAGCCCGCGCTGGACGACATCTTCGTCAAGCGCGATCTCTTCATGCTCAAGGTCCTTCCGCTCGTGCTCCTCGGCACCTACATCGTCAAGGGCGCGGGGCGCTACTGGCAGTCCTATCTCATGGCCGCCGTCGGCGAGCGCGTGATCGCCCGCATTCGGCGCGAGCTCTACAGCCACATCCAGGGCATGTCACTGTCCTTCCATTCGCAGATCCATTCGGCGGAGCTGATGACCCGCGTCGTCAACGACGTCAACCGCATGGCGCGGCTGTCCTCCACCGTGCTCGTCATGGGCGTCCGGCAGATCGGCACCATCATCGCCCTCCTGGCCGTCATGTTCCTTCGCGAATGGGTGCTGGCCCTGATCGCCGTCCTCATCTTCCCCGCCGTTGGCGTCCTGTTCCGCGCTGTCGGCCGCAAGCTCTACAAGATCGGGAAGCGCTCGCAGGAGAAGGTCAGCGAGCTGAACATCGTCCTCCAGGAGGCCTTCATCGGGAACAAGATCGTCAAGGCCTTCGGACGCGAGCGGCTCCAGCAGGAGCGCTTCGACGGCGTCAACGACCGCCTCCTGCGGCTCGCGCTCAAGGACCACCGGGTGGACGAGCTGGCCGAGCCGCTCATGGAGATCCTGGGGGCGCTCGGCATCATGGGCGCCATCTGGTACGGCGGATACCGCGTCATCAGCGGCGCGCTGACGCCCGGCGAGTTCTTCTCCTTCACCGCGGCCGTCATCCTCCTCTACGGGCCCGTTCGCCAGCTGGGGCGGATGATGAACACGATCCAGCAGTCGCGCTCCTCCGTCGAGCGCGTCTTCGAGATCCTCGACACGCCGCCGACGATCGCCGACCGGCCCGGGGCAGAGCCGATCCGGGCCTTCCTCGACCGCCTCGTCTTCGAAGACGTGTCGTTCCGCTACCCCGAGGCGGAAGAGGACGCGCTCGTCGGGATCTCCCTGACCGTGCGCAAGGGCGAGATGGTCGCCTTCGTCGGCATGTCGGGAGCGGGCAAGACGACGCTCATGGACCTGGTGCCGCGGTTCCACGACGTCCAGGCCGGGCGCATCGTCATCGACGGCCACGATATCCGGGAGGTCTCCGTCGCCTCGCTCCGCGCGCTCATGGGCATCGTGACGCAGGAGACCTTCCTCTTCGCCGACAGCATCGGCTACAACATCGGTTACGGCCGTCCCGGCGCCACGCAGGGCGAGATCGAGCACGCCGCGCGCATGGCGCAGGCCCACGAGTTCGTGGCCGCCCTGCCCGATGGGTACGCGACGCCCGTGGGCGAGCGCGGCGTCAAGCTCTCGGGCGGACAGCGCCAGCGGCTCGCCATCGCCCGGGCATTTCTCAAGGATCCGCCCATCCTAATCCTCGACGAGGCGACCTCCGACCTCGACGCCGAGAGCGAGTTCCTGGTCCAGCAGGCGCTGGGGGAGCTGATGAAGAACCGGACCGTCCTGGTGATCGCTCACCGCCTCGCGACGGTGAAGCACGCGGACCGCGTGGTCGTCGTCCACGGCGGGCGCATCGCGGAAGTCGGCACCCACGAGGAGCTGTTGGCTCGCGAGGACGGCATCTACCGCAGGCTCGCCACGCTGCAATCCCTCGACGCGCTGTCCGCCAGCTAGTCGGGCGGCGCTCTAGGAGCCAATGCCCCGGAGGGATTGCGCAGGCTATACTTGCCCGCGGAGGGCGACTCCATGAGAGTGCTGCGAGGGGCCACGCTGATCGACGGCACGGGCGCCGCGCCCGCGCGCGACGCGACGATCGTCCTGCGTGACGGCCGCATCGAGGCCGTCACCACCGGCGCCGGCTCCTGGCCTGCCGGCACGGACGTGCTGGACGTCACCGGGAAGACGATTCTTCCGGGCCTCATCGACTGCCACGACCACCTGGCCTTTCACAGCTACGACCTGCCACACCGCTGGGGCCTCGACGAGCCCGCCAGCACCCGCAGCCTGCGTACGGCGCGCGCGATCGAGCGGACTCTCGGCATGGGCTACACCGCCATCCGTGACGCCGGTGGCCTGGACGCGGGCTTCCGGATCGCGGTGGAAGAAGGCCTCATACGCGGACCGCGCCTCCTCACCGCCGTGGCCATCGTGTCGCCCATCGGCGGGATCGGCGATCGCGTCAGCCCGTCCGGGCACGAGTGCGTCGTGCCGCCGGATCCCGCGCTGCCACGCGGCGTCGCCAACGGCGTCGAGGAGGCGCGGACGATCGTGCGCACCATGGTGCGAGCCGGCGCCGACGTCATCAAGTGCGCCACGACAGGCGGCGCCAGCTCCCGCGCCGGCCACGGCCCCAAGGATGGCGCGTTCGACCCGGACGAGATGCGCGCCCTGGTGGACGAGTCGCACGCGCTGGGGCGCAAGGTCATGTGCCATGCGCTGGGCGGGCACGGCCTCCGCATCGCGCTGGAAGCCGGAGTCGACTCCATCGAGCACGGCTGCTACCTGGACGAGGAGCCGGAGCTGATCGCGATGATGGCCGAGCGCGGCGTCTTCCTGGTGCCGACGCTCACCGTGTACGAGTACCACCGGGAGTCGCGCGCCAAGCACGTTCGCGAGCGCGCCCGGGCGCTGCACGGGCACCACGTCGAATCCATCCAGCGCGCCCTCGAGGCGGGTGTCCCGGTGGTCGCCGGCACCGATGCCGGCGGTCACGGACATCCGCCCAACGCCGCCGAGCTGGCACACCTGGCTGCCGCGGGACTGACGCCGATGCAGGCCATCCGGTCGGCCACGAGCGTCGCCGCAGCGTGCCTGGGACTCGAGCATGAGATCGGCACGGTGGAGAAGGGCAAGCGCGCCGACCTGGTCGTGGTGGACGGCGATCCGCTGGCTGATCTGAAGCTCCTGCAGGACCCCGCCCGGATCCGGCTCGTGCTGAAGGACGGAGTGACCGAGGTGCAGCGGTGAACCCGTTTCAGCCGCGCGACGCCTTTTCCTCGCCTCGCTTCGCCCAGATCTCCACGTTCATGCGGCTGCCGCACCACCGCGCGGCGTCGGACCTGGACGTGGCGCTGGTCGGCATCCCGTTCGATGGCGGGACATCTTATAGGTCGGGAGCGCGATTCGGGCCGCGAGAGATCAGGTCGCAGTCATCCATGATCCGGCCCTTCAACCCCGTGCTGCGCGTGTCGCCGTTCGAGGCGCTCCGGATCGCCGACTACGGCGACATCGACATCTCGCCGGTCTCGATCGAGCGGACCAATGCGATCGTTGAACAAGAGATCGCCGCCATTCTCGACGCCGGCTGCATTCCGGTGTCGGTGGGCGGCGACCACTCCGTCGTGCTGCCGATCCTGCGCGCGCTGGCCAAGCGCCACGGGCCCGTCGCCGTCGTGCACTTCGACTCGCACCCCGACACCTGGGACCAGTACTTCGGTTCGCCCTACTTCCACGGCACCATGTTCCGCCGCGCGGTGGAGGAGCACCTGATCGACCCGCGCCGGACCTTTCAGGTCGCGATCCGCGGCCCGCTCTACGGCCCCAACGACTTCGACTTCCAGGCCGAGCACGGCTTCACGGTGCAGCGGGTCGAGAGCGTGAAGGAGCGCGGGGTGGACTGGGCCATCGAGCAGTACGCGCGCCTGCGTGGCGGGAAGGTCTACGTCTCTTTCGACATCGACGCGGTGGACCCTGCGTACGCCCCGGGGACCGGAACGCCCGAGGTGGGTGGCCTGACTTCTTACGAAGCCCTCGCGCTGGTTCGGGGCCTGCGCGGATTGGATCTCGTCGGCTTCGATCTGGTCGAGGTGGCGCCGCAGTACGACGGCCCGGGGCAGATCACGTCGCTCCTTGCCGCCAACCTGATCTTCGAGTTCCTCTCGCTCCTCGCCCTCAACCGCTGATCCGCTCCTTCACCGCCCGTCAGAGCCGCTACTCGCGGAACTTGTTGACGATCGGGAGGCGCCAGTCCTTGCCGAAAGCGCGCGGCGTGATCTTGATCCCGATGGCGCCCTGGCGGCGCTTGTACTCGTTCCTGTCCACCATCGCGATGACGCGCCTGACCGTGGGCGCGTCGAAGCCTCGGGTGACGATGTCGGCCACGCTCTGGTCGCCCTCGACATAGCATTCCAGGATGGCGTCGAGCTCAGCGTACGGCGGCAGCGTGTCCTGGTCGGTCTGGTCCAGCCGGAGCTCGGCCGAAGGCGGACGCGTGAAGACGGCCTCCGGGATCAGCTCCCGCCCAGCCCGCGCGTTGGCGTGCTCTGACAGCCTGTAGACCAGCATCTTCGGGCAGTCCTTGATGACCGCGAAGCCGCCCGCCATGTCGCCGTAGAGCGTCGTGTACCCGACCGAGATCTCGCTCTTGTTGCCGGTATTGAGGACGAGCCAGCCGAACTTGTTCGACAGCGCCATCAGGTAGTTGCCCCTGATCCGCGCCTGGAGGTTTTCCTCGGTCACGTCTTCCTTCAGCCCCTTGAAGGCGCCGGCGAGCGCGCCCTTGTAGGCCTTGAGCACGCGCGTGATCGGCACCCGCAGCAGATCGATGCCGAGGTTCTTGGCGAGCAGGACGGCGTCCCGCCGGGTCCCGGCGGAGGAATACGGCGACGGCATCGTCACCCCCGTGACGTTGGCCGCGCCGAGGGCCTCCACGGCGATTGCGGCGACGATCGACGAGTCGATGCCGCCCGACAGGCCGATGACGACGTGCTTGAAGCCGTTCTTGGTCACGTAGTCGCGGGTGCCGAGCACGAGCGCGCGGTAGACCTCCTCGAGAGCGTCGAGGGCCTCGACCTCGCGCACGGGCAGCTTGCGCTTATCCTTGGGCGCCAGGGGGGGCAGCGAGATGCGCTTCGCCCCGGGCTCGCTGCGCAGCTTCTCCTTCCGGCGCCGCGAGTCGTGCAGGCGGGCGCGGAAGACCTGGTCGAGGTCGACGTCGGCCACCACGAGGTCCTCCTCGAAGGCGCGTCCCCGGGCGAGCACCTCCCCCTTCTCGTTGAAGATGAAGGAGTGGCCGTCGAAGACCAGCTCGTCCTGTCCCCCGACGGTGTTCACGAAAGCCAGGCACACGATGTCGTCGGAGGCCCGCGTGGCGAGCATCTTCTCCCGGAACTGCGCCTTGCCTGCGTGGTACGGCGAGGCGTTGATCGTCACGACCAGCTCCGCCCCCGAGAGCGCCTGGAGCGTCGTCGGCCCGGTCGGGTACCAGATGTCCTCGCAGATATTGGCGGCTATCGTCGTCTCTCCCAGCGTGAAGACGGGCGACTCGGTGCCTGACTGGAAGTAGCGGTTCTCGTCGAAGACGCCGTAGTTCGGCAGGTACTGCTTGTGGTAGGTGCCCGCGTGCGCGCCGTCGTGCAGCAGCGCCGCGGCGTTGAAGATGTCGTCGCGCTTGTCCACGAATCCGAGGATCGCCGTCAGTCCCCGGCTCTGCTTCGAGACCTCCGCCAGGGCCCGCAGGTTGGCTTCGATGAATGCCGGCTTGAAGAGGAGGTCCTCGGGCGGGTAGCCGGTCAGCGTCAACTCCGGGAAGGCGACGATGTCGCAGCCGGCGAGACGGGCGCGCGCCATCCAGTCCACGACCATGCGCGCGTTGGCCTCGATGGCGCCCACCGTCGGGTTGACCTGGGCCAGCCCCACCCGCACCCGTCGCATGGCCGTATTCTAGCCTATGATGCGCGTTTGGACCGCCTCGCCAGGACCGCGACGTGAACGCCCAGCAGGATGAGCAGTCCGCCTGCCACCGTGTACACCGTGAGTGCCTCGTGGAGCAGGAGCACGCCCAAGAGCGCGCCGACCAGCGGCTGGATATTGACGAAGACGGCCAGGCGCGGCGCCTCCATGCGCTCGAGGGCCCAATTCCAGAGCAGGTAGCCGAGGGCCGTGATGACGAGGCCGAGGTACAAGCCGGCGAGGACTGCGGTCCGGGTCCACACGGGGCGGTCTCCCGCCAGCCACTCGGCGGCCGCGAAGGGAACCATGGCCGCGGTGCCCCAGAGGATGGACCAGGCGGTCACGGGAACGGCGGGATGCCGTGCCAGCACGTCGCGGCCGAAGAGCGAGTAGGCGACGTAGGACAGGCCAGAGAGCACCAGCAGGATGTCGCCGCGCCAGTGCGGGACGAGGGCCACGCTCACCCCCGGGATTCCGTTGACCACGATCACGGCGGCGCCCAGCACGGTGAGCGCGGCGCCAACGGCCTCGCGCCGCGTCAGCCGCTCACCCAGAACGAGAGGAGAGAACAGGATCAGCGCGACCGGCTCGACGGTGATCAGCAGCGCCGCGTTCGTTGCCGTGGAATGGGCGATCCCCCAGTTGCCGAAGGCGAACGCGGCGGCGAAGCCGATCAACCCCATCCAGAAGATGTTCCAGCGATCCGCTCGCGACAAGCGGACCCCGTCCCGCCGCTGGGCCAGCGCCGCCGGCACCAGCACGAGCGAGCCGATGAGAAGGCGCAGGAGCGCCAGCGTGGCCGGACCCATATATTCGAGCGCGATCCGGCTGACGACATAGCTCGAGCCGTAGACCACGTTGCCGAGGATTACCGCAATGTAAGCGGCGATCACGCCGGGAGTTTACGCTACAATCCATGCATGAGAACGCGTTGAAGCTGCCTTGGCGTCCCTCGGAGCTGCACCCGGGTCAGAAAGCGGAGCGCTGTCCCCGCTGCGGCGCCATCGCGCTCATCCCGTGGACCCTGCACCGCGATCCCAGGAAGGCCACGGCCGTGCGGACGTGGGTGTGCACGTCGTGCCAGACTACGGAAGAGCGACCCGAGCCGGACTAGGCGGCGTTGACGAAGTCGATCAGAGCGCGGAGCCGGGCGAAGCCGCTCCGGTTGAACGGAAGGACGAGACGCGGCAGGTCCTGGAATTCTCCCCGCTCGCCGTCGAGGGCCTGCGCAACCTGCTCGGCCGGGCCCTTCAGGATGTCCGAGAAGCGCACGGAGATCTCGGCGACCGCCGCCGGCGGCAGGGCGCGGCGCAGCCGAAGCACGAGGCTCTCGCCCAGGTAGCGGTGGGAGTGGAAGACCCGGTAGAAGCCCTCGATCTCCGCCACCGCAGCGTCCACGCTGTCGACGACGCGGAAGAGGTCCACGTCGTCCGGCGAGACCATCCCCGTCCCCACCATCTCCTCCTGCACGAACTCCCCCCACCGGCGCCAGTAGCTCCCGCCGGGGGCATCCACGAGCACGACGGGGACGATCTCCGCCTTGCCCGTCTGGATCAGCGTCAGCGTTTCGAACACCTCGTCGCCGGTCCCGAAGCCGCCGGGGAAAAAGGCCATCGCCCAGGCTTCCCGGACCAGGAAGAGCTTGCGGGTGAAGAAGTACTTGAAGGAGATCAGCTTGGGATCGTCCGCTATCCACGGGTTGGCATCCTGCTCGAATGGCAGGCGGATGTTCATGCCGAACGAGCGCTCGCGTCCCGCGCCCTCCTGGGCGGCCCCCATGACCCCGCTCCCCGCCCCGGTAATGACCATCCATCCGGCCTCGGTCATCCGCTTCCCGAAGGCCCGAGCCTGCCGCGACACGGGGTGGTCTGCGGCGGTGCGCGCGGACCCGAAGACGGTGACCTTCGGCACGTCGCGGTAAGGGGCGAAGACCTTGAACCCGTAGCGGATCTCTTTGAGCGCCGCGCTGGCGATCTTCAGGTCGGCGACCTGCGCGCCGTCCTCGAAGAGCTTGAGCGCCGTGGTGACGAGCTCGGACTCGTAGCGCCACTTCTGCCCGGGCACGTGGAGGCCCTCGAGGAGAGCGTCGATCTGCCGGTTCGCGTCCTGGTTCTGGAGCTGGTAGCGTCGCTCGGGGCTCACACCGCCAGCATACACCCGGGGCTTCAGGCGAGCGTGTGGCGGACCATCTTCGCGTCCACGAGGTAGATCACCATCTCGGCGACGTTGGTCGCGTGGTCGGCCACCCGCTCCAGGAAGCGCGAGATCAGGATCAGCCGGATCGCCCTCGGGATCGTCCGTGCGTCCTCCATCATGAACGTCAGCAGCTCGCGAAAGATCTGCTCCTTGAGCGCGTCCACCTCGGCGTCCTCGCCACAGACCCGCCGGGCCAATTCCGTGTCGCGGGCGACGAAGGCGTCCAGGCTCTGCTTGACCATCAACTGGGCCTTCTCCGCCATCCGCGGCAAATCGATATAGGGCTTGAGCTGCGGCTCGCGGTTGAGCTCCAGCACCCGCTGGGCGATGTTGACGGCCTGGTCGCCCATCCGCTCGAGGTCCGTGACGATCTTCATGGCCGTCGTGATGAAGCGGAGATCGCCCGCGGTCGGCTGGTGGAGGGCGAGCAGGCTGACGCACGTTTCGTCCACCTCGACGTCGTAGGCGTTGACCTGCTGGTCGCGCTCGATGACCTCCTGCGCGAGCGCGTCGTCGCGCTCGACCAGCGCGCGCATCACGCGGCGGATCTGATCCTCGACCAGACCGCCCATGGCGAGCAGCGTCTGCTTGAGGGCTTCCAGCTCTTCGTGGAAGTGCCGTTGCATGAGGGCTCCTAGCCGAATCGGCCGGTAATGTAGTCTTCCGTCTTCTTGTCCTGCGGCGCGGTGAACAGGTCCCGCGTCACGCCGAACTCGATCATCTCACCCATGAGGAAGAATCCGGTCCATTCCGAAACCCGGGCCGCCTGCTGCATGTTGTGGGTGACGATGATGATGGTGAGGTCTTTCTTGAGGTCGAGGATGAGCTCCTCGATCTTCGCCGTGGCGATCGGATCGAGCGCGGAGCACGGCTCGTCCATGAGGAGGACCTCGGGCTGGACGGCGACCGCCCGCGCGATGCACAGCCGCTGCTGCTGCCCGCCGGACAGGCTGGAGCCGGGCGCGTTGAGCTCGTCCTTGACCTCGTCCCAGAGCGCGGCCTGGCGGAGCGCGCGCTCGACGACGTCATTCAGGGTGTCCTTGGCCCTGATGCCGGCCAGCCGGAGGCCGGCCGCGACATTGTCGAAGACGGTCATCGTGGGGAAGGGGTTCGGCTTCTGGAACACCATGCCGATGCGCCTGCGAATCACCACCGGGTCGACGCCGGGACCGTAGACGTCCTCCCCGTCCAGCAGCACCTGTCCCGTCGCCCTCGCGCCCGGCACGACCTCGTGCATACGGTTCAAGCATCGCACGAACGTCGACTTGCCGCAGCCTGACGGGCCGATCAGGGCCGTCACACCGTTCGCCGGAGCGCGGAGGCCGATGTTCCTCAGCACCTGCTTGGCTCCAAACCACGCGTTGAGATCGGAGACCTGAAGGCCGTCGGCCATGTTCACCTCGGCCGGCGCTGGAGGCCACTCGTGGCGAGCCGCGCCGCCAGGCTCACGAGAAAGACCATGGAGATCAATACCAGGGCGCCCGCCCACGCTTGCCGGTGCCAGTCGTCGAAGGGCGAGATCGCATAGGCGAAGACCTGCAGGGCGAGCGCGGCGATCGGCTGATCGAGGCGGCTGTGCCAGAAGCGGTTGCCGAACGCGGTGAAGAGAAGCGGCGCCGTCTCGCCGGCGATCCGGGCGATCGCCACCATGACGCCCGTCACGATGCCGGCGCGTGCCGTCACCAGGACGATCCGCACCGTCACCTTCCAGTTCGGCAGCCCGAGGGCCAGCCCCGCCTCCCGCAGCGATGCGGGCACGAGCCGGACGATCTCCTCGGTCGTACGCAGTACGATCGGGATCATGATCACGCCGAGCGCCACCCCGCCGGCCAGCGCCGAAAAGCGCCTCATCGGCAGGACCACGAGCGTGTACGCGAAGATGCCGATCACGATCGAGGGAACGCCGTTCAGCACGTCGGCGAGGAAACGGACGACCCATGGCAGCCTCGGGTCACGAGATTCGGCGAGATAGAGACCGCCCAGGATCCCGATCGGCAAGCCGACGCAGCAGGCCAGGCCGATGAGGATCAGAGTGCCCACGATAGCATTGGCCATACCGCCGCCCGCCTCGCCGACGGGCTTGGGCATCTGGGTGAAGAAGGCCAGGTTGAGCGACGAGCCACCCTGATAGACGAGGAAGCCGAAGACGAGCACGAGCGGGAGGATGACTAGCAGCGCCGCGGCTCCGGAAAGGAAATTCATGAGCCCGTTGACGATCACCCGCTTCTGGAGCGGCTTCACTCGCGAATCCCCTTCACGCTGCCGCCCACGGTCCACACGAGCAGCCGGGCGGCCGAATTGACCATCACCGTGACGGCGAGCAGGAGAAGCCCGACATAGACCAGCGCCGACAGGTACACATCGGACGTCGCCTCGGTGAACTCGTTGGCGAGAACGCTCGCCATCGTGTAGCCGGGAGCGAAGAGCGACACGGCGATCTCGGGGCGGTTTCCAATGACCATGGTCACGGCCATCGTCTCGCCCAGAGCGCGCCCGAGCCCGAGAAGCACGGCGCCGACGAGCCCGGAGCGCCCATAGCGGAGCACGGCTATCCAGGTCGTCTCCCATCGCGTCGCGCCCAGGGCCAGGGCGGCTTCCCGCTGGGTGTTCGGAACCGCGAGCAGCACCTCGCGGCTCACGGTCGCGATGAAGGGCACCGTCATGATGGACAGGATGAGCCCGGCCGCCAGCATGCCGACGCCGTACGGCGGACCCTGGAACAGGGGCAGGAACCCGAGCGTGCCGCCGAGAAGCGGCTCGACCCAGTTCCGGAGGAAAGGGGCCAGCACGAAGATGCCCCACAAGCCGTACACCACGCTGGGGACGGCGGCGAGCAGCTCGATGAGAAAGCCGATGGGGGACCGGGCCCAGAACGGCGCCAGCTCGGCCAAGTAGATGGCAGCGCCGATGCCGAGCGGGACCGCGATGGCCATGCCGACGAGCGAGGAGAGCAGCGTGCCATAGATGAAGGGCAGCGCGCCGAAGGCTTCCTTGACCGGATCCCACTCCTGTCCCGTCACGAAGGACAGCCCAAAGCGGCGTATGGCCGGCATCGATTCGACCACGAGCGCCAGCACGATGCCGGTCATGACAAGGGCAAAGAGCCCAACGGCCACGTAGACGATCCCCTGGAAGATCCGATCGCCCCAGAGGCTTCCGCGCGGGGTCAGGAAAAATGCGCGAGGGAGGGGCGTCCCCTGGACGCTCCCTCCCCTGTTCGCATCGACTCCGATCATGTCAACGAGTGGCCACGAGCGGCTTCCCTTTGAAGGTGATCTGCTTCACCTTTTCCTCGATCTGCTTGACGACAGGCGCCGGCAGGGGCGCGTAGAGAAGGTCCTGCGGATACCGCTGCCCGTCGTGAATGGCCCACCACAGGAACTTCGCGAGCAGCTTTCCCTTCGCTTCATCCGGCTGATCCTTGTAGACGAGGAGCCACGTGAAGCTCGCGATCGGATAGGCCGCGTCGCCCGGCGCGTTGGTCAGCGAGACGCGGAAGTCGGCGGGCATATTGTTCGCGGCCCCCGCCGCCGCGGCGGTCGTCGATGCGATCGTCGGCTCGATGAACTTCCCCGCGGCGTTCTTGACCGAGGCTACCGGCAGCTTGTTCGTGATGGCGTACGCCAGCTCGACGTAGCCGAGCGCGCCCGGCGTGTTCTTGATCTGCCCGGCCACGCCCTCGTTGCCCTTGCCGCCGAGCCCTGCAGGCCACTTGACAGAGGTGCCGCGGCCGACCTTTTCCTCCCATTCCTTGCTGATCTTGGAGAGGTAGTCGACCCAGATGAAGGTCGTTCCGCTGCCGTCGGAGCGGTGCACGAGGACGATGGGCGCCTTCGGCAGGCTGACTCCGGGGTTGAGCGACTTGATCTTCCCATCGTCCCAGCTCGTGATCTTGCCGAGGAAGATGTCCGCCAGGACCTCGCCGCTGAAGTGAAGCGCCGGGTTGCCGGGCAGGTTGTACGTGGCGACGACCGCTCCTAGAACGGTCGGAATGTGGAAAAGCTCGGCCGGCGCCTTCTTGAGCTGCTCATCGGTCATCGGCCCATCGGAGGCTCCGAAGTCGACCGTGCGCTCGCTGATCTGGCGGATGCCGCCTCCGCTCCCGATGGACTGGTAGTTGAATCGGACGCTCGGATCCACCTTGGTGTACTCGTCGAACCACTTCGAGTAGAGCGGGTACGGAAAGGTCGCCCCGGCCCCGTTCATCAGGGTCTGCGCCAGGCCCGCGGCGGGAAGCGCTCCCACGCCGAGCCAGGAGACCACGAGGACGAGCCCGATCGTTCGCAGAACTGCGACCATCGACTGCCTCATCTTGTCTTCTCCTTCGTTGCGAGGTTCGAAGCAAGGATGCGTCACCCATGTTTCGGCTGCATAGCCGGCGTGTTACGTTTGCGTTAACTTCGTCCGGCGCCGCCGCCGGCCTCAGGCTCCTTGAACCGGTAGCCCACCCCCCGGACCGTCTCGACGCCGGGGAGCGGTGTCCGAGCGGCCGCGAACTTGGCCCTGAGCCTCGCCATGTGCACGTCGACGGTCCGGGGCTCGACGAAGCCGTCCTTCCCCCAGACGATGTCGAGGAGCTCTTCCCGGCCGAACACGCGCCCGGGTGTCCCGACCATGGCCGCCAGCAATTCGAACTCCTTTGGGGTCAGTCCCACGCGCTGGCCTTTCATCGTCACCTCGAATCGGTGGCGATCGATCTCGAGGTCGCCCGCCCTGAGGTGGTGCTTGCGCTCGGCTGCTTCCGGGGTCTTGCCGCGCCGCACCACGGCCCGGATACGCGCGATCAGCTCGCGGGGGGAGAACGGCTTGGTCACGTAGTCGTCGGCTCCCATCTCGAAGCCCAGGACTTTGTCGCCTTCGTCCACACGACCCGTCACCATAATCACCGGCAGGGCGCGGGTTTCGGGATCCTGCTTGAGCCGGCGGCAGACTTCCCAGCCGTTGAGCTGGGGAACCATGATGTCGAGCAGGATGACTTCGGGCTTGGCCTCGCGCGCGCGCTTGAGGGCCTCCGCACCGTTGTCGGCCACGACGACGTCGTAGCCCTCCTTGGCTAGGTTGTAGCGGAGGAGCTCGGCGACATCCTGCTCGTCTTCGACCACCAACACGCGATGGGCGGACTTCCGTGAGCCTGCGGGAGCCGAGGTCAATGTCATGCCGGCAGTGTCGCCGCGTGGGGTTACAGCAGGATGACGGAACCGTAAATCATGCGTAAAGCCTGAGCGCGCTAGACGAGCTCTCCCGCGCGCGTCTCCTGATCCAGCGCAGGCGATGCCGGGTGCCGTCCCTCGAGAAGGCCCCAGCGGTAGGTGACGCGATCGGCCTGGACGAACCCGCGCGCGAGGAGGAAACCCCGCCGGTGAGACTCGCGCTCGCGCGCGACCACGGATTCCAGGCGCACCCAGCCGCGCTCTGACGCCAGCCCTTTCGCGTACTGGAGCATCCGCTCACCGAACCCCCGGTACCGGGCCTCCGGCCGCACGACGAGCTCCTCGATCGTCCCGACCCAGCCCTGCAGCCTCAGCACGGGCCTCGATGACAGCGAGATGAAGGCGACCATGCCAAGGTCGTCCGCCAAGCCCTTTAAGAGGATATTCCTGCGGTCTTCCAGCATGGGGCCGAGCATCGCGAGCAGGCCATCTCGCCTGGCCGCATACCCAAGCTCGCCGATGAAGACACCGATGGCAGGCAGGTCCGTTGCGGTTACGGGGCGGATCACGAGACTCGCCCGCATGGGCGCAGTTTCGCGCGGCGATATCTCGAAGCGATGACGTCGGGATGAAGTCTCCGCTACAACAGCATCGACCCATCCGATGGCTGGGATAGGGCGCCATCGAAAGATCCGATTTGGACTCCGCGCCTTTCGCTATTAGGATTCGGTGGCGATTTCCAATTCACGGCGCGTCGACAAAGGGGGACTTGCTTGATGGACCGGCGGACATTCCTGAAAGCAGGTGTCGGGGCGGCGGCAGCCGCGGGGCTCAGGCTGCCGCAAATCTCCATAGCGGCGGAGCCTTCGGGCGAGGCCAAGTGGCGGACCTTCGAGGTCACGAGCCGGATCGAGATCGTCAAGCCTTCGGGTGTCACGCGCGCATGGGTGCCCATGCCGCTGATGCCGGATACCGACTACCAGAAGAGCCTGGGGCAGAGCTGGACCGGCAACGCGGTTCAGACGCGCATATACCGGGATGAGAAATACGGCGCGGCCATCTTCTACGCGGAGTGGCCTGCGGGAGAGGCGGCGCCCGTCGCAGAGGTCGTGACACGCTTCTCCACCCGGGATCGCGCCGTCGATCTCTCGAAGCCAGGCTCGGCGCCTCCGGAAGACAAGAAGGTCCTCGCGCTGGAGCTCGCGCCGACCAGGTTCATCACCACGGACGGCGTGGTGCGCCAGACGGCCCGGGAAGTCACGAAGAATACCCGCACCGACGTCGAGAAGGCCCGCGCCATCTATGAGTGGATCGTCGAAAATACCTTCCGCGATCCGAAGACGCGCGGGTGCGGCATCGGTGACATCAAGGGCATGCTCGAGACCAGGAACTTCGGCGGCAAGTGCGCCGACCTCAATGCTCTTTTCGTCGGCATGGCCCGCTCGGTCGGGATTCCCGCCCGCGACGTGTACGGCGTGCGCGTGGCCGATTCCACCGTCTACAAGAGCCTTGGCAAGGCCGGCGACATCACCAAGGCCCAGCACTGCAGGGCGGAGTTCTACCTGGCCGGTTACGGCTGGGTGCCGGTCGACCCCGCCGACGTGCGCAAGCTCGTCCTCGAAGAAAACGGCGGCACGCCGCTGACGGACCCCAAGGTGCAGGCCGCGCGGGTCAAGCTCTTCGGCGCGTGGGAGATGAACTGGCTGGCGTACAACATGGCGGCGGACGTCAAGCTGCCCAACTCCTCTGGCGATCCCCTCGCCTTCTTCATGTATCCGCAGGCCGAGGCGGCCAACGAGCGGCGGGACCCGCTTGATCCCGACTCCGTCCGCTACAAGCTGACCTCGCGCGAGATCACTTAGTTAAGTTAACTCAGACTGTTAATACAGACTTGTCAAAGGCTGCCCCCGCCTGAGGGGGCGGCGTCGTTTAAGCGGCGGGGAGGGTGAAGCGGACCGTCGTGCCCTGCCAGAGCTCGCTCTCGATGGTGAGCTCACCGCCGTGGGCCAGCACGAGGTGCTTGACGATGGCGAGCCCGAGTCCCGTCCCGCCCAGGTCCCGCGAGCGCGCCTTGTCGACCCGGTAGAACCGCTCGGTCAGGCGCGGCAAATCAGCCTTCGGGATACCGACGCCCGTGTCGCGCACCGTCACCTCGACCCGTCCGTCCTCCGCCGCGCGCCCTTCGACCCAGACGTGCCCGCCCTTGGGCGTGTACTTGACGGCATTGTCCACGAGGTTGATGAGGATCTGCGCCAGGCGGTCGCGGTCCACGACGACCTGCGGCAGGTCAGGCGGTAGCTTCGCCTCCACCGTGACCTGTCCCGATGTTGCGTGGGGCGCGATGATCGCCAGGACCGAATCGGCCACCTCCGCCACGGCCGTCGGCTCGAGGCGCAGCGAGATCCGCCCCAGCTCGATGTTCGACAGGTCCGTCAGGTCGTCCGTCAGGCGCCCGAGCCGCTCGGTGTGCCGGAACACGATCTCGAGGAACTTCCTCGCGTTCTCGGGCTCCTCGAGAGCGCCGTCGAGCAGGGTCTCGAGGTAGCCGTGGATCGACGTGAGCGGGGTCCGGAGCTCGTGAGAGACATTGGCGACGAACTCGGTGCGCATCTGCTCGAGGCGTCGGAGCTGCGTGATGTCGTGAAGCACCATGACGACGCCGCGCGCCTCGCCGGTGAAGCGGAGCGGCACCGCGTGCACCTGTAGCACGCGGTCCTGCGGCTCGGCGACCTTGATCTCCCGGCTCACGACGGTTCCATCAGCGGCCAGGCGGCTCTCGCCGAGCACGTCGTGAAGATCAACGTTGCGAATCACCTCGAGCAGCGGCAGGCGCTCGGCGCGGGCCCGGCCAAGGCCGAAGAGTGCCCGGGCGCGCTCGTTGATGAGGATGATGTGGTCGTGGCCGTCGGTGGCGATGACCCCTTCGACCATCGCGTCGAGGACCGCTGTCGCCTTCGCCTGCTCCCGCTCGAGATCGCCGATTTTTTCCCGGAGATGGTCCGCCATCGCGTTCAGCGAGCGTCCAAGCGTCCCGATCTCGTCGGGCGAGCGCACGGACGCGCGCACGTCGAAGTTGCCCGCGCTCATCTGCCGGGCGACATCCTGCATCTCGACCACGGGCCTCGTAACGCGGCCGGCCACGAAGAGCCCGATGCACAGCGCCACCAAGAGAGCGATGGCGCCTCCCGACAGCATCACGGCGCGCAGGGACTCGTAGGCCGGCGTCGCGGCCTCGACGGGCGCGGAGAGCCGGAGCACAGCCCTGACAGATCCCGCATCGGTGACGGGCGCGGCGACATAGATGAGCAGCGCCCCGAGCGTAGCCGAGCTGCGAATGTCGCGGCTCGTGCCGCCTCCGAGCGCCGCGCGGACCTCGGGACGGTCGGCGTAGTTCTCCACGGACGCCAGAGTGTCCTCGGTCCGCTCGGAGTCGGCGACGACGCGCCCGTCCGGCGCGATCAGCGTGACGTGCGCCGACGCGGTCCCGGCCGCCCGCTCCGCGAAGGCCTGCGCGGTGCCCGCCCGCAGCGCCGCGCGGGCCTCGTCCTGAAGCACGGCGGCCGCCGTCGCCAGCCGCGCCTCGACCGACTCCACCGCGACGCGCTCGAGGCCGCGCCTGAGGTAGAGGCCGGCCACGAGCGTGGTGACCGCCACGAAGCCCACGAGCGTCAGCGTGAGCTTGAGCGCGATCCGACTGCGGAGCAGGTGGATGGCGCGAGCGAGCATCACGCGCCCGTATCCAGCCGGTAGCCGACGCTTTTGACCGTGAGGACCCTTCGCCCCTCGGAGCCGAGCTTCACGCGCAGTCTTCGGACGTGCACGTCAACCGTCCGCGATTCGATCTCGCCTGAGCTCGCATAGCCCCAGACGCGGTCGAGCAGAAAATCGCGCGAGAGGACGCGCCCGCGCGCCTCCACCAGGGCGCGCAGGAGATCGAACTCCTTGGGCGTGAGCGTCACCGCTAGGCCACCCACGGACACGGTGTGCTCTCCCCGGTCGATCGTCAGGGCGCCGACCGTGGTCGAAGCCGGGCCGGTCGCGTTCCGGCTGCGCCGCAGCACGGCCCGTACCCTCGCCAGAAGCTCCTTGGGGGAGAAAGGCTTGACGACATAGTCGTCGGCGCCGATCTCGAGGCCCAGCACGCGATCGACCTCGTCGCCCTTGGCGGTCAGCATGACGATCGGAAGCGTGGCCGTCGACGGGTCCTGGCGGAGGCGCCGGCAGACCTCGAGGCCGTCCATCGCCGGCATCATGAGATCGAGCAGGACGAGGTCGGGCGGCGCAGACAGGACCTGCCGGAGCGCCTCCTCGCCGCTGGCCGCAGCCGAGACCTGGTAGCCTTCGCGCTTGAGGTGGTGGATGACGAGCTCGCGAATGTCCGGCTCGTCTTCCACCACCAGCACGCGGCTCGGCATGGCGCCGCTATCTTACCAGCCCGGCACCGGTGATGGCGGAAGCGCTCTAGGCGGTCTTGGCTCCGTGGAGGCTCGGTCGCGCTGAGGGCAACAGGCCCAGCAGGCGCAATCGCTTGCGCAACGTGTTCCGGTTGATCCCGAGCATGCGGGCCGCCTTCAGCTGGTTCCCGGCCGACAGCTCGAGCGCCAGGCGCAGCAGCGGCATCTCCACGCGCGACATCACGGTCCGGTACAGCCGCCCGTCACCCGACGCTGCGGCGCCGCGGACGACCCCCGGGAGGACGGTGTTCAGCAGCCGGTCGATCTCCTGCACGTCGACTCCGCCTTGCATGCCCGCTCCTTTCGAGACGCCTCCCCGTTGAAGCGAGTCTCACCGCTTTCGGCTAGAACTCCTTGTAGTGCAGAAACTTCGCGTCGATCGTGATGACGCCCCGCTCGCCCTTCTTCTCCATCGTCACCTTGCAGTCGATGGCTGAGAGAATGCCGTCGCCCCACAGCTCGTTCGAGCGCTCCCGGAGCGCGTCGCCGTACACCCCGACCAGCTCCATGAGGCGGTACTTGAACGGGTCGGTGGTCAGCGGATACTCGGTGCGCAGCGGCATGGCGGTGGTAGCCATCGCCGTCTCGGCGTCGATCCCGACGGCCTGCGCGAGCTTCTTGGCTTCTTCCGTGTTCAGGCGGTGCTGCCCGTGCAGCGCCGCCGCGATGTACATCGTGTCCTTGCTGCCGATCGCCTTGCCGAGGTCGTCGTACGAAAGCCCCTTGGCCTCCCGTGCCTGCCGGATCTTTTGAAGCGCCGCCGCGCGATCCATTCCCGGTCTCCTTTCAGTGTGTGCGGACGAGGTTCTGCCCCGCGAGCCCGCCCCCGGCCGCGGCCTGCTCCTGCAGGTGCCGGGAGCGCTCCACGAGGAAATGGATGATGTGGCTCCGAAGCCGCGCGTACTCCGGCTCGTCGATGATGTCCGCCCGGGAGCGCGGCCGCGGGAGCTTGACTTCGACGATCTCGGCCAGGCGCGCGTCGGGGCCGTTGGTCATCAGCGCGATGCGGTCCGAGAGCAGGATGGCCTCGTCCACGTCGTGCGTGACCATGAAGACGGTGTTGCGCGAGGCGGTCCACATCCTCACCAGCTCTTCCTGGATCACCCCGCGGGTGAGCGCGTCGATCTGGGCGAAGGGCTCGTCCAGGAGCAGCACCTTCGGCTCCGTCGCAAAGGCGCGCGCCAGTCCCACCCGCTGCTTCATGCCTCCCGAGAGCGCGGCCGGCCGCTTCCTCTCCGCGCCCGCGAGCCCGACCATGTCGATGTAACGCGTAACGCAGTCGTCCACCTGGCGGCCCGACCACGAGGGATAGGCGGAGCGCACAGCCAGCCGCACGTTCTGGGTCACCGTCATCCAGGGCATGAGGGAGAAGTTCTGGAAGACGACCATCCGGTCCATGCCCGGGCCGGAGATCTCCCGCCCCTCCAGGACGACTCCCCCAAGCGAAGCGGTCTCGAGGCCCGCGATGATGTTCAGGACCGTGCTCTTGCCGCAGCCCGAGTGGCCGACCATGGTCAGGAACTCGCCCTGCTCCACGCTGAAGGCGACGTCGCGGAAGACGCACACCTCGCCGGCCCCGTCCGGATCCGGAAAGAACTTGGTGATGTGGTCGATCTCGAGCAGCGCCATGCCGGGGCTATTCCGAGTACGCGACCAGCCTGGCCACGCGGCCGAGGCCGAAGTCGAGGACCACTCCCACGACTCCGATGGCGAGGATCGCGAACATCACGCTGTTGAGCGCGAGGTTGTTCCACTCGTTCCACACGAAGTAGCCCACGCCGGTGCCTCCGATGAGCATCTCGGCGGCCACGATGGCAACCCAGGCGCTGCCGATCGAGATGCGGAGGCCCGCCAGGATGGCGGGGGCCGCAGCGGGAAGGATGACCTGGAAGAAGCGCCGCGGCCACGACAGCTGGAGCAAGCGCGAGACGTTCAGGTAGTCCTTCTTGATGGTGGCGACGCCGAAGGCCGTGTTGGCCATGGTCGGCCAGAGCGACGACACGAAGATCACCAGCACCGCCGCCTGCCCGGCGTTCTTGAGCGTGTAGAGAAAGAGCGGCATCCAGGCCAGCGGAGAGACGGGCTTGAGGATCTGGATGAAAGGGTTGGCGGCCTTGAAGAGCGCCGGCGAGGACCCGAGCGCGACACCCACCATGATGGCGACCACGGAGGCCGCCAGGTAACCGCCCATCATGCGGGCGAGGCTGTAGCCCAGCTGGAGGCCGAAGCCCTTGTCGTTGGGTCCCCGGTCGTAGAACGGATCGGCGAGCATGTGCCACGCCGTCTCGGCGACGGCGACCGGGCCCGGGATACCTGAGCCCTTGCCGCCTTTGCCGCCGGCGCCCGCGAGGGTCTGCCACAGGGCGAGGAACACCACGAGCAGGACGAGACTGTACACCGTGGTCCGCAGGCGCTCGCGCCTCGCCGCCGTCATCGCGCTCAGCCCCGCTTGATCGGAAAGCCGGCCAGGTATTCCGCCGGCTTCGAGGGATCGAAGGTCTTCTGCTTGCCCAGCACGAAGGCGTGCGTGACGGAATTCTTGTCGGGAGCCTTGTAGCCGAGCGACTTCATCACCTCCCGGCACTGGTCGGCGAGGAAAACCTGCGATGCGACCTTCTGGTAGTCCACGTCCGTCTTGACGTACCCCCAGCGCTTCATCTGGGTCAGGATCCACACCGCCATCGACTGGTACGGGAATGGATCGAAGTCTACCCGGTCGGGCACGTTCATCTTCTGGCCGAGACCGTTGTCGAACTGCCCCGTCAGCACGGCTTCCACGACCTCCACCGGCTGGTTGAGATAGTTGCGTGGCGCGATCGCGGCGGAGATGTCCTTGCGGTTCTTCTTGTCGTGGGCGAATTCCGTCGCGTCCACGATGGCGCGGAAGAGGGCGCCGAAGGCGTTCGGCGCGCTCTCGGCGAAATCCCTCCTGGCCGCGAACGCGCAGCACGGATGCCCAGGCCAGATGTCTTTCGAGAGCATGAAGATGAAGCCCTCGTTCTCGTAGACCGCGCGCTGGTTGAAAGGATCGGGCCCGAGATAGCCGTCGAGGTTGCCCGCGCGCAGGTTGGCGACCATCTCCGGCGGCGGAACCGCCCGGATCTGGATGTCCTTGTCGGGGTCGAGCCCCGCTTCCGCTACCACGTACCGAAGCAGGAAATTGTGCATGGAGTAGTCGAAGGGCACGCCGAACTTGAAGCCCTTGAACTCCGCCGCGCTCTTGACGGCCTTGTGCTTGTTCGCCAGCGTGATCGCCTGGCCGTTGATGTTCTCCACGGCCGGCATCACGTACGGCACCTCCTGCGAGCCGATCCCCATGCTGATGCTGAGCGGCATCGGGGAAAGCATGTGCGTGGCGTCGCTCTCCTTGTTGATGGAGAGATCGCGGATCATGGCCCAGCTCGACGCCTTCACGACCTGGGCGTTGAGCCCGTACTTCTTGTAGAAGCCCATCGGCTCGGCCATGATGATCGGTGTCGCGCAGGTGATGGGGATGAAGCCGATCTTGAGGTCCTTCTTCTCGGGCGGCCCGAGCTTGGACTGGGCCAGCGCCTTGGCGGCGGCCATCGGGAAGACCTCGGCGAGCGCCGCAGCCGCCGTGCCCGCGCCCACCAGTTTCAGGAAATCGCGCCGGCCCCCGAAGACCGCCTGCTGGACCGAGCGCTCCACGATCTGGTCGATCCGGGTCTCGGTACTCTCCGGCTTTTCAGCCATTCCGTCCTCCTGTGATTGGCCGTTCAGGGGCTTACTTCCCCCACACAGGCAGAGCAAAGCCCATGCCTCTGGGCCCCTCCAATCAAATCAAGGAGTTCAACAGGAAGAGCGCGGACGGGGAGAATGGGGTGCCCACGACGTGAGCAAGCCCGCCTCTATCGTGAGCAGATTCTAGCGCTGACGCTGCCTACGACATAGGCATGAACGAGACGTGAGCGCTGACGACCCGCCAGCCCTCGGGCATGCGAGCCCAGGTCTGGCTCTGGCGGCCGCGCCTGCCCGACTCGATGCGCTCGAACTCGGTATTGGCCGTCGCGAGATCGCGGCCGAAGGTCGTGATGACCGTATTCGAGATCGTCCGCCTCATGTCCGTCTTCGGGCGCGCGAGGCGGGAGGCATGGATCGCCTCGAAGCCGTAGGCATTGTCCGTGATCGAGTAGCGGATCACGCGCGGGTCGTTCCAGAAGGTCGCGTCGAGCACCTCGACGTCATTCGCACCGAGCGACTTCTCGTAGCGCTCGAACGCGGCCGTCACCTCTGCCACCACCTCCGGAATGTTGATGTCCACCACTCACACCCCCACGACGCCGTCCCGCTCGAGGGCGGCGGCCATCCGGAAGAGGGCGGGCTCGTTCCACGGCGCCGCAATCAACTGGACGCCGAGAGGGAGCGGCGCCGCGCCCGCGAGGGGCACGGTAATCACCGGCAGGCCGATGAAGGACAGGGGCTGCGTGTAGAGGCCGAGCATGGGACGCATCGGCACCCGGGTCCCCGCCACCTCTATGGTGTCCTCGCCTATCGGTGGAGCCGAAAACGGCGTCGTCGGCGCGAGCAGGACGTCCACGTCGCGGAAGATCTCGCCCACCTGCTGCCTATACCACGCGCGAAAGCGCTGCGCGCGAACGTAGAGCGACGCGGGCAGAAGCGCTCCCGCCAGGAAGCGGTCGCGGGTCATCGCGTCGAAGTCCATCGGGCGACTCTTGAGATCGTCCATGTGGAGGCTGGCTCCTTCCGACGCGGTGATGATCATGGCCGCCGCGCGCGCCCGGTCGTTCTCCCGGATAGTCACCCGCCGGGTGGCGCCCACCGCCTTCGCCACGCTGTCCACCGCGGTGAAGACTTCGGGCTCGCCCCTCGTCGCGAAGTGGCCGTCGGCTACCGCAATCCGCAGTCCATCGAGCCCGTCATCGAGGTGAGGCAGGCACGGGTCGATCGGGCGGCCCGCGCAGACGGGATCGGCTGGATCGGGTCCCTGCATGACGTCGTAGGCGGCGGCCAGGTCGCGCACGGAAGCCGCCAGCGGCCCGACGTGGTCGAAGCTGATGCCGAACAGCGCCGCGCCGGCGCGCGAGAGCCTGCCGTACGTCGGCTTCAGGCCGAAGATTCCGCAGAGCGCGGCTGGGACGCGGATCGAGCCGTTCGTGTCCGAGCCTAGAGCCAGCGGGACCATTCCGCCGGCGACGGCCGCCGCCGATCCACCGGATGATCCGCCGGCCACTCGCGAGGGATCGTGCGGATTGCGCGTCGGTCCGTAGTGGGTGTTCTCCGTGGTGAAGCCGAAGGCGTATTCGTCCATGTTGAGTGCGCCCACGAGCACCGCGCCCGCGCCGCGCAGCCGCCCCACAACCGTGGCATCCTTCGCCGCCGGCGAATGACCGGCGTTGATCTTCGATCCCGCGAGCGTCGCGAGGCCCGCGATGTCGAAGAGGTTCTTCACGGCGAACGGCACGCCCGCCAAAGGGCCGGGATCGCGGCCCGCGGCGAGGAAGGCATCCACCGCATCGGCATCGCGCAGCGCGCTGTCCGCCAGGACGGCGGTGAAGCAGTTGAGCGCGGGATCGCGCGCACGAATCTTTTCGATTGCCTCCCGCGCCGCCTCACGCGCCGTCACGCGGCGGGCCCTCACGTCGGCGGCCAGGGCGAGCGCGTCGGCCCGCTTCACGGTCTGAAGACCGGCGCCGTCTCCACGTCGCCCACGGGAAAATCGTCGATCAGCCGGCCGGCGGCCAGGAGCAGCGCGAGGTTCCGCACGACGCCCTCGCGGCAAGCGGGCGGGATGGGAAGTCCCAGAATCGGCGCAATCTCCTCGACGTAGCGCGCGACGTTCGCGGGGTCAGGTGACGGGGGCGTCGACACGCTCATGCGAGATGGCAGGCCGCCAAGTGCCCGGCCTCTACGGGACGGAGTAGCGGCATTTCCTGCGCGCACCGGTCATGTCCGTCAGGGCAGCGGCCGTAGAAGCGGCAGACCCGGGGATCGGAGTCAATGGGACTCCGCGGCTCACCCGAGAGCCGGATCCGCCGTCCGGCCACCCCGCCGCCGGAGCCAGGGACACAGGAGAGCAGGGCGCGGGTGTAGGGATGGCGCGGCCGCTCGAACACCAGGCTCACGGGTCCCGTCTCCACGATGCGGCCAAGGTACATCACCAGCACGCGGTCGGCCAGGAGACGCACCACGTTGAGATCGTGCGAGACGAAGAGGTAGCTCATGCCGAGACGACGGCGCAGGTCATCCAGGAGCTTGAGGATCACTGCCTGCACCGACACGTCAAGCGCCGACGTGGGCTCGTCGAGCACGAGGAGCCTCGGCTCGAGCGCGACCGCCCGCGCGATGCCCACGCGCTGCTTCTGCCCGCCCGAGAGCTGGTGCGGGTAGCGCCCGAGCAGATCGCGCGGGAGCCCGACCATGTCGGCCAGCGCCGCCACCCTCTCCGACACGTTCCTCGAGCCTCGAATGCCGCCCAGCCGCCGGATCGGATCCGCGATGGTGTCGAAGGCGGTGAAGCGCGGGTTGAGGCTGTCGGTGGGGTCCTGGAAGACCATCTGGATGAGCGCCCGCTGGGGCACACTCGCGAAGGCGCCAGCGGGCACCGTGCCGATGTCGTGCCCGTCGAACCAGATGCGGCCGTCGGAGGTGTCGAGAAGCCGGGTGATGAGCTTGACCAGCGTGGACTTGCCGCAGCCGGACTCACCGACCAGCCCCACGCACTCGCCGCGGCCAATCGAGAAGGAAACGTCGTCCACGGCCTGAAGAAAGTGCTCGGACCCCCGAGCGGCCCCCTTCACCACGACGGGAAAGCGCTTGCTGACGCTCGCGACTTCGAGGAGCGTGTCCATCAGAGCGGCTTCCAGCAGGCGACGGTGTGACCGGGCGCCGGCTCCTGGACCGGGAGCGGCTCGTCGCAGAATGGCGCATAGCGCTCGCATCGCAGGCTGTACCGGCAGGCCGGCAGCGCGCCCCGAAGGTCCGGGAGGCCGCCTGGAATCGCCGCCAGCTCGTCGAGCGGGACGCCCGGCTTCGGCGTCGCGGCGAT
>WNFP01000990.1_pt1 | contig 30363 bp, 27 predicted proteins | sample 5400201 | NCBI WGS metagenome assembly WNFP01 (sample SAMN13153355, study PRJNA577476) | soil metagenome | isolation source: 115 cm saprolite under Madrone tree | place: USA:California | collected 2016-06-14 | reverse complement strand
AACGGTGGTGTTCTGGGTGACGGTTGGGGCAGTGAAATTTCCCTGAGCATCAATCGTACCGGCGGACGCACCAGGGGTTGAGCTTCTGACTACCCATGTGACGGCAGATGTAGCGGCGAATTTCATGGACTGGGCGGATCCGATATACGCGGGCTGCGGGGAAACGGTGAGAGTAACGGGCGGCTTCGAACTCGAATTGGACGAGGAACAAGCCGCTGCACCGACAACAAGCACAAGAACACAAACGAGAAAAAAAGATCTACCTGCCATCATGGTTAGTTTTTTCCGGACGAATGGATTTGGAGAGAGCTGGAGCCCCGGAATTTTTTAACACAAATGCGAGCGGAAGTGTAGAAAAAATTAATATTCTATAACACTTAATATATTTTAATATTTAAGGTAAGAAGTATGTTGGTGGAAATATCGCTACTCCGTCAGCAGCTTTACGTCGAAAAGACGGTAGCAAACCAGTAGGAGATGGCAATTGCGATGCGACAGATCGACAGCCGGTGGGCAGCGTAGCAAGCGGAAAAAAAAGGCGAAGCTGCACGATGCAACGCTGCGCGCGCAGATGGAACGAGCGCGAAACATGCCGCGCGGTCCGGAGCTTAACTTGGTGCGACAGCACTGCGGTTAGAAATGGATTACCGCGCCAAGGCCGATCTGGAAATTATTTTGCGTGCTGGAATAGAGCGTACTGCGGACGTAATCGCCTTCGGCGCGTAGTGAGACGCGGGCATTGTAAGCCCAGTCCGCGCCGGCGCCAGCCTGAAGCGCGAAGCTGTTCTTGCTTGCGCCGGCGACCTGGGGATTCAAATGGACTCCGCCGACCAGGACGTGCGCCCAGGGCGATAAGCGCTTGCGCAGAGGTCCGAAACCAACTCGGCCGCCAGCGGCGTAGAGAACGTATTTGGTGCGTTCGCCGCCGATTTCGCCGCCCCAGGCGGAGACCACGTTGCCCTCGAGACCGAACCAGGAATTGAGGTTGTACGTCAGGTCGGTGTGCAAACCACTGAGATTTGCGGAAAATTGCGAAGAATCAAAATGGATATATTCGTAGCCGACGGCTAGATCCCAGCGATAGCCTTCTTCGTTCCGACTCGATGACTGTGGTGGGACTGGCGCGTCTGGGAGCGCAGGCTTCGGCGGCGGAAAAGCAAAAAATTCCGAAGGTGCGGCCGGGAGCGCGAGTTCCGGCACCAGTGTGAAGTTAAACGTGGGCGCGGATGGCTGAGCAGCAGGAGCGAACATTAAAAGGGATGACTGCTGGGCTGGAAGAGAAACGCAGGTCCCCAGAGCAAAGCATGCAGCGAGTGCGAGCCTTTTCATTTAGCAATCCTTCAGGGGGCGGACCCCACGAGTCGGGCTGGCCACAGCATTTACGTTAAACAAGAGTCGGGGCATTTGTCTATGGCGATTCGCAAAATCATCAGCCGAGAAGCGACGCCGGGCAGCGCACGGGGCCGCGATTGGACCGGGAATTAACGGCCGTGACGAAGATAGTCGTCGGTCTTGTTGATCCAGTCGGCGCGGGGCGGAGTGAAGACGTCGAGATCGAGAGTATCCTCGAGCGCCCAGGCTTCGTGCGGCATGTTCGCGGGGATGCAAAGAACTTCGCCGGCGCGCACGACGATCTCCTTGCCATCGATGGCGAATTTCAATGCGCCTTCAAGGATGTAGGTGAGCTGTTCATTGTGGTGATGGTGAAGCGGGACGTGACCGTCTTTTTTGATGAAGACGCGAGCGAGCATAATTTGCTGGCCGTAGACCATTTCGCGATCGACGAGCGGGTTCAAATGTTCGCGCTCGACCTGGCTCCAGGAGATGTATTTCGGTTCGGGGGTGGTGCTCATTTTGTGCCTCCACTGCCGCCATGAGGGGCGGCGCCAAGAGAACCGTACAATTTTGCGGCATTGTCGTGCAGGTAGAGATGTGCAAGCTCGAGCGCTTTATCTTCGCTGATGGCTCGTTCGCTGACCAGTTCAGCGAGTGCGCCGGCAAGGGCGGTACGAGTGGTGTGCGCGGCGATCCAGAAACTTTCTTCCGCGCCGAGGGCGTCGTTGAAGGGGAAAGCGTCGGAGCCGTACATCATTTTGTCGGGGTAGAGAGTGAGGAACTGCTTGAGAACGCCCTTGAATTGTGACGGGTAGAGAAGTTCGGACTGAAAAGAGGTGTCCAGGTAGACATTTTTTACGGCAGTGAGGAGCGCGGCTTCGCGTTCGTAGGGCCAGCCACCGTGGAGGAGCACGAAGACGACGTTTTTGTAGCGGGCGTCCCGCAGGACGTTTTCGAGATTCAAGACATTGCCTTGGCGAAGGCTGAAATAGTCGCCAATACCGACGGCACTATGGAAGTGCACCGGCAGTTTGAGCTTGCCGGCCTGATCGACGATCACGCGGAAAATGTAGTCCTGAAAAAGCCGGTAGTCTTCAGCGGAAGGAACGCCGCCGGAGTGGTATTTGGCGTAAATGGCGTCGGCTTTTTCGCGCGGCGGATCGGTAAAATAGAGAGTACGAAAGTAGGCGGCTTCAAATTTGATGGCCACGCCGCCGCGTTTTTGATTGTCAGCCATGGTGCGGCGGACGAAGTCTTCATATCCGGCGAGATCGGCGAGAAGTGTGTCCACATTCATCTGCTTTTTGTAGCGAGCGAGCATTTTTTCCTGGAGCGGAATATAGACGCCCATATCGGGAGTGCTGGCGGCCTGATCATGATTGTCGAACGGGTAGAAAAAAGAATCGCCGAAGAAAACCCAGTGGAAGCGCTTGGTATCGAGGTACGGAGCCATGAACGCGCGGTTGGCGAGGCAGGTTTCGACATTAAGTTTATCGAGAATGCCGTCGAAGTAGGCCTGGCCGCCAGCGGCCTCGGCGGCCTTTTTGCGATCGGCAAGCCATTTGGCATGTTCGGGCTTGAAGTCGTCATAAGGATAGTTGAAGAGAAACTTGGAGGCAGCGACGAATTCGGGATTGTCGTCGCGGAGGCGGAGAACGCTGCTTTCGTCGGGAGGTGAGGCCATGGCATCCACATCGGAATCGTCGGCGAAGCCCGGGTGCGAATGGTTGTCGTAGATGGGGATGGCGTTGATTTTTGCCAGCAGGCGGTCGTAGGTCTGGGGAAGATCGGCGGCCGGATAGGGAGAGGATTGCGCGGAGGCAAAACCGGCGACGCCGAGAGTCAAGGAGAGTGTGGCGAGCAAGTGAAACAAACGTTTCATTTTGGAACCCCCGAGCGAACGATGCCCATTTTCGGAACACTTTTTGAAACGCTTGCGTTTGTTGGCGCGGCCGCTAGGCGGTCACGGCACGCCATTTTACTGAGACTCGCTGGATGCGGTCGAGAGCATCTTCGAGAAGATGACGCGCGCTGACCAAGGAAAATCGAAGATAGTTTTTCCCTTCCGCACCGAAGGCAGCCCCCGCAATGGCAGCCACGCCAGCTTCTTCAAGCAGCACTTTCTGCACTTCCTCGGCGGGAAGACCGGTGTCTTCGATATTGACCCAGGCATAGAACGCGCCTTCCGGAGAATAGCAGCGGAAGCCGGGAATTCTGGCCAGGGACTGAACAAAGAGGTCGCGCCGTAACTTATATTCGTTGACCATGGCGTCGACGGCGTTGGTGCTGTCACGAAGGGCTTCGATGGCGGCGACTTGAGTGAATTCGGCGGCGCATGTGAAAGTGTTCAGAACGAGCAGATCCATGGCATCAATGACGTGAACGGGAGCGACGGCGTAGCCCAGGCGCCAGCCGGTCATGGCAAAACTTTTTGAAAAGCCGTCGATGATGACAGTGCGTTCGGCCATTCCGGGAAGAAGCGAGATGGACTTGTAATCGCCGTTAAAGAGGATGCGCGCATAGATTTCGTCAGTAAGAACCCAGAGGTCGTGCTTGATCGCGAGAGCAGCGATGCCTTCCAGTGTACGGTCATCGAATACTGTGCCGGTGGGATTATTGGGCGAATTGAAAATGAGGATGGTTGTCTTGTCGGTGATTTTCGAAGCGATCTCATCGAGGTCAGGCTGAAATTTATTTTTCTCAATCAGGAAAAAGGGGACGGCTTTCGCGCCCAGACCGCGCGTGAATGATGGATAGATGGGAAAACCGGGATCGGGATAAAGAACTTCGTCGCCTGGCTCGATGAGCGCCATCATGGCCAGGGAGAGCGCCATTTTACAGCCGGGCGCTACGAGGACTTGTTCCGGCTGAATGGAAAGTTTTCTGGTGCGCGCGAGATAGTGCGCAATTTCTTCGCGAAGCGCGGGAATGCCACGGGTGGCGCAGTAACGATCGCGGCCGGAAGCGACTGCGTTGCGAAGAGAGTCCACGACCGGAGCTGAAGGATGGAAATCAGGTTCGCCGAGTTCGAGATGAATGATGGAGCGGCCCTGGCGTTCGAGTTCTTTGGCGCGCGCAAAAACAGCCAGCGCGCCTTCGCCGTTTAGCTGGGCGACACGGGTTGCGATTTGACGACCAGACATAGGGTGAAAGTTTATCATTTCACGGTCAAGTTGAGGCGGGCGGCGGTGTGAGGGGAATACGGAGGCCGTCGATGAAGCGGGGAAACATTTCGAAGGCGGCAGCGGTGAGAAAGAGTTCGATGAGTTCGGGATCGGTGAAGGAGGGCTGGAGCGAAGAGTAGAAGGCATCGTCTATCGCCTCAGGTCCACGATGAAGGTGATCGGCTAACCGGAAGCCGAGTTTTTCTTTTTCCGAATACGAGCCGGTTTCGAAATTTGCGACGCCTTCTATTTGTCGCTCGGAAGCGCCTTTTTGTCGGGCGGAAATGCTGTGCGCGCGGATGGCGTACGAGCAGTGGTGGTGATGCGAGACGCGGATGGCGATCAGTTCTTTGTAGTAGCCGGGCAGCGCGCCATCGGAGAGAAGTGGTTTCAGGAAGCCGGCGACGCCTTGCGCGATTTCGGGGCGGTAGGCAAGAACTTTAAACATGTTGGGCACGACGCCGCGCGCGGCGAGAAGCGCGTCATAAATCTTTTGTGTGTCGGGAGCGGCGGATTCGCGTTCGAGTAGCGGGATGCGTGAGGTGTCGGACATGAGAGAGCTCCTTTTTCTAGATAAAGCAGAATAGAAGAAAAAGGGCGCGAGTTGCATCGCGCCCGTTCAACCAAGCGGCAATAGAAAGGTTGCAGTTAGAAGGAATACCGCAACGAGAATTGGATCAAGCGCGGGGTCCCGACGGTGGAGAAAATCTTGCCGAACGGACTGTTCGGGACGCCAATCGTTTCGACGTCATTGATCGCCGGATTAGCGAAATTCGCGTGATTCCAAATGTTGAAGAAGTCGGTACTGAAATGAAGGCTCTGGCGCTCGGTGATGGCGAAAGTCTTAATCAACGAAAAATCCCAGTTCTGCTGAAAGGGTCCGCGGTAGATGTTGCGGCCCAGGTTGCCGAACACGGTCACAGTTCCGTCGCCGCCCGTTGAGCCTGCTATGAATATCGCCGCTGGTGGTCCCGGCGCTGATCGAGCTGCCGCTTGTAAGTTCTCCGCCCAGCGTGGCTGAGGCGAGTCCGGGACCCAGAAACGCAGTCCCCGCGGCCGAATCCGTCACGGAAAAGGGCGAGCCAGACTGAAAGATGGTGATACCGCTTATGGCCCAGCCAGCAAGCAAGACACGCCTGTAACCCTGTGCGCCGGAGAAGAAGGGCAAGTCATAGCGATAGCTGATTACGAAGCGGTGTGTGCGATCGAAATCGGAGAGCCCGCGCGAATTCTTTAGATCCGATTCGTCGTTGAAGGCCGTGTTTAGAGCGGTATTGCCGCTCGAAGTGGCATCAGTGGACTTGGACCACGTATACGCTCCCTGAAAATATCCGCGAGCCCAGCGCCGTGAGAGGGTCGTTTGCAGCGAGTGATAGTGGGAGTAAGCGTCGTTAGCGAATAATTGAAAGCCGTTGTAGCCGTTGATACCGGAATTGTTCGAACGAGCTGGTCCATTGCCGATGGTGCTGATGGTAACCGCGCATGAAGCGCTCGGGTCGATGACGCTTCCGTTGCAATTGGCGCCATTGAGAATAACGGGATTCGTGGGACTGGCGAGAGAGGCCTGGATGCTCGTGCGCGTTTCACGCAAGTGCACAGCGTGCGTGCCGACGTATCCGACTTCCAGTACCCAATTCCTGCCAAGAGCGCGTTGTATCGTCAGATTCCACTGCTGGGTGCTCGGGACAACGAAATGGCGCGGCACCGTTAAACCAAAGATATCCTGCGAAGGCAAAACGCCCGGGCTACCGCTGGCGCACGCGTAGTTGGGGAATACGGTCGTATCGCCCCCCGGGAAACCTTGAAATTGTCCGAGGCAAGGGACGAAATTCGGATCCAGCACTCCGGCCTGCGGCAACGCGTTCAAGCCAGTCTCAAAAAAGTTAGACAAACTTCCGGCCGGGCCACCGCCGAAGGCGACCGGCAAGTACGGCGCCTGGAAGCTGAGTTGGTCCACCGTGCCTACGTCTTCGCGTACGTAGTAGATGCCGAATCCAGAGCGGATGGTAGTGTTGTGCTTGCTACCGAGGTCATAGGCAAAACCAACGCGAGGAGCAAGGCCGGTGGAGTAATTGTTCTTGTAGGTCGTATCGTTGCCGGAGCCGGTCAGGCCGGTGACGCCGAGCTTGTTCGCGCAGTTGCCATTGATGAACGGGTATTGCCCGCTGTTCGCCAAATCCACGTCCAGATTCCCGATGTGGCAGAGATTGTCATGAAAAGCACCGAGGTCTTCGACGCGCAGACCGAGGTTCAGTGTGAGGTTATTCCGTACTTTCCAGTCATCCTGAGCGAAGAACGCGAAGTCGGCGGTACGGTATTCGTGATTGTAAACGCCCCCGCCACCGAAGCTCGAGTCCGGCTTGCCGATGAGGAGTTTTTGCCAGTCGGTCAGTTTGTTGGGGTCAGTTCCCCCGGCGCCGGAGTCGTTGACCAAAAAGAACTGGCCGTTAAAGACCTGCGGGAAAAGCTTGTCCAAGTTTACGCGAGTGTATTCGCCCCCAAAGCGAAACACGTGGGCGCCTTTTACCCAGCTCACCGTATCGGTGAAATTGAAAGTGTTCTGGTTTTGAAACTGGTCGGCGGGCGGCGTTGGCCCGATCTGGAAACCGGACGTGCCAAGAGTGAATTTGTAAATAGAGGTCGTCACGCTGTTGGTCGGACGATTGATGCCGAGGTCAGCCGCAGTGACGGGCGGCACGTTCACCAGGCTGTCATTGATGTGTACCAAGCCGAAACGAAAATCGTTGACCAGCGTGGGGGAAAAAAGGTGCGTTTCGTTGACGCTGAAAAAGCGCGCCTTCACCGGAATATCGTAGGGAAAATTCAAATCCGTGGCGCTGATACTGCTGGCCAGCGTACCGCCCAGCGAGGCCTGCAAACCGCCGGCGCCGAACGGGAGCACCGATTCGGAATCGGAGAAGAAAAATCGCGCAGAGATTTTGTCCTGTCCGCCACGGAATTCGCGATCCCAATTCGCGGTGAACTGGTCGTCTGTGTATTTGCCGGGCTTGCTGACAATCAGTGTTCCGGTGCTACCGGGAATTCCGGGAATGGAAGGAATCAGGAAGCCGCTGGGATCGTTGAACTGGTGGCTCTTGAAATTCAGAAGAGCGAGAGTGACGGGATCAAGAGCGGTAACACCTGTGGGGAGTCCATCGGGGAAGAACGCCGAAATCAAGGAAGTTTCTGAGCGGTCGGTTGGAATTACCGGAAAGCCGGGGTTGTTGATTTGCGTGCCGGGGGAAAGTGCGCTGCGCTGGCGGGTACCCTGGTAATTGATGAAAAAGAAACCGAGTTTCTCTTTCACCACAGGTCCGCCCAAGCTGCCGCCAAAAATGTTTTGCTTCACAGACGGACGCGGTTGCGAGTTTGCGTTCAGGAAGTACTCGTTAGCGTTCAAAACGTCGTTGCGGAAAAATTCATAAGCGTCGCCGTGGTACTGGCGTGTGCCGGACTTGAGAATGGCATTGACGTTGCCGCCGCCATTACGTCCCTGGCTGGCGTCATAAAGCGAGGTTTGCACCTTGAATTCCTGAATGACGTCGGGATTCGGCAGAGGGATATAGGTGGCTTGAGCAACGTTGTAGTCCGTGGCGCTTACACCGTCGATCAAGTAGTTGTTGTTGTCTTCGCGTTGACCGTTGACGATTACCCGTACATTGCCGCGCCCCAACTGAGCGGATGCGTTCAGCTCGCTTTGCGCACCAGTTGATAGAGTCAAAAGTTGCTGGTAGTTCTGTGTGGCGAGCGGAAGTTCGCGGATGGTTTGCGTTCCGAGAGATTCTCCGGTGGTGGCGTCGGTGGTTTCTACGCTGGTGACTTCGGCGGTGATTTCAACTTTTTCGGAGACGGAACCGGGCTTGAGCGCGATGGTGACTCTGGTGGTTTCGGTGACGCGAACCTCGATGCCATCAGCTTTGGCTTCGGAGAAGCCGGACTTGTTGACGACTACCGAATAGTTGCCGGGAGGCAGGAGGGTGGCGACAAACGTGCCGTCGGCGGTGGTCGGAATCTTGCGCACGAGCACTTCCGTGCCGGTATTGATGATTTGCACTTCGGCGTCGGCAATCGAGGAGCCGGATGAATCGATGACCTGGCCGCTGATGGCGCCGGTGGCGCCGCCTTGAGCGTAGAGAGCGCGGCTTGAACCGAGCGAGAAAACGGCAAACAGAAACACCCCGAGGAGAGACGTCAAACTGCGATGCATTGTTTTTCCCCCAACGAAGGAGTGCACTGCGTAGTAACTCAGAGTTTCCAAGTGCAACTTGCTGATCTAAGCGTTTGTCAGACAAACCCGGAATACTGAGTCCTCAGCGATCCCCCCGGGACACACGAAACTTTGCCGCCTACACCCTGGATCACGAGGAACAGCGCTGGAAGGACAGGCACATCCCCCTAGAATGAAACTAATGTTTCACTTGCAGGGTGTCAAGAAATCTGTGGACACAAAATTTCCATCCTATACATTTGCGCAAAGTCGAGGATGAATTGGCTGAAGGGAGCTGTTTGGAGTAGCTGCCTATCTGGCGAATCTGGCGCATGAGAGCTTGACCGTCGCCCGACCACGGAACAGTATCAGATGCAGCCTCTCGGGATGGGTAACCGTTGAAGGTCGCACGGCGTCTTACTGTATGGAGCGTCACTGCCAGGGGGTGACCAATGACCTGCCTTCAGCGAGTCTTAACAGCCACATTAGTATTGATCTTCGTTGCCGGGTGCGGCGCAAGAGCCGCGCTTGCAGACTCCAGCCATGCACGAATTGTGCGGCTTAGTCTGGTTGAGGGAGACGTGCGTTTTGCACGCGATGTTAAAGGCGATCCGCTGGCCGACGCAAACGCAGGCTGGGAAGCCGCCGTGCTCAATTTGCCGATCCGGCAAGGATACGTTTTAGCAACTGACCAAGGCCGCGCCGTGGTGGAATTTGAGAATGGCGCGATGGCATTCCTTACGGAGAACTCGGTGCTGGAGTTTTACGACCTCTCGAGCGAAGACGGCGGATTCACAACGCGGCTGATTTTGCGCCAGGGTTCGGCAGAGTTTTACGTGAATCCGGGTCGCGGCGATTATTTCAGCGTGACCGGCGGCGATTTCAGCGTGCAAGCGGAGTCGCGAACCACGTTTCGAATGAACAATTTCGATGATGGCAGCAGCGTGGATGTGCTGCATGGCCGGTTGACGGCATTGACCAAAGGAAAAAACACGCCACTGCAGAAGAATCAGGCTCTTTCGATGAAAGCGGGCGAACCGGAATCGGTGACGGTCGAGGAAGCGCCGGGCAGCGACGATTTTGACCAGTGGGTCTCAGGAAAAATTCAAAGCTTCACAACAGCGACGGCTTCCGGCACGCAATATGCGAACTCGTACGACTACACTTCGGGTTTTGGCGATTTGTACACTTACGGTGCATGGTTTCCCGTCGCGGGATTTGGGAATTGCTGGCGGCCGTATGGAGTGGGACTCGGATGGTCGCCATTTGACTTCGGCTCCTGGTACTTTGACTCCGGCTTTGGCTGGAGCTTTCTGGGAGGGCAGCCGTGGGGCTGGCTGCCGTATCACTATGGGGGATGGCTATTCCGTCCGGGAGTGGGCTGGGTTTGGAGCCCATCTGGATCATTCGGAGCCGGTGGGGTCGGACGGTGGAGGCCGGTCACGGGCGTATGGATGCGCTCCGCTGGAGGAGCGGTTGGAATCGTGCCATCACATCCCCTGGACGTGAAAGGCAAAACGCCGCTGAACCTCTCCGCAGGACTGTTTGCGGTGACCCCGCGCGGCGTCACTAATACGCTGACGCCAGAAAGCACAGATCGATGGAAGGTGGAGAAGAATCCGGCGCGCAGTGTGATGCAAAACCAGTTGGCGGAGGCGACAGCGCCTGCCCGCGTCGCGCGAACGATGGCATCCGGTGGGACGGCCAGTACGCGAATCACGACTGGCGCCGGCAACTCAGCAATCGTGTACGACCGGACGGAACGGCGATTTGTGAACGCGGAAAATCCGCAGAGGGCAACACAGGGCACACCGGGCGTTCGAGTGTCGCCGGAACAGAGCCGCTCTGGGAGCGCAACTAGCCAGATTCCCGCGGTATCGAATCGCGGGAGTGGCCGTGAAGGACAGCGGGAAGACGTTCCCAGCGCGCGAAGTGTGGTAACGCCAAGGGCGGCAGTTCCGCCTCCCAGCGTGCCGCGCTCGGTAACCACGGAGCGAGTGTTTAACGAGAACGGCGGAGGCGGCGGAAGTTCGCGTGGCGGATCGGGTTCTGCCAGCAGTGCTTCGTCCCGGGCGGCGTCTCCGTCAAGTTCCGCTGCTGCTGCTTCTGGATCAAGCGCGAGGGCGTCGAGCGGAAGCACCAGCAGTTCTGGTGGCGGCGGCCGGCCTCACTAATCGAGCTATTTTCATTTGGGAAAAAATTGCAATGCGGATATGGCAAGAAGGCTCAGGGTTGGGGCCTTCTTTTTTTACGAACGCAGCCGCCTTAGCGTGATGCTAATCTAAGGGCCTGTTCAGTTAAGAGTTTGCCGATGTAATTGCCACGGCATACAGACAGCCTGGTCTCTTGATCCTTATCAGCGGAAAAACAATCCGGCGTAGCCGACGACAGCGCTGGTGTCTAGGGAGACATCGGCGGAAGTCGCATACTTGACCAGTTCCGGGTGGTTCGAACCGGTCATTTTCAGCGCACTGAGCATGGCAACGGTTGGACCCAGGCCGCACATGGAGATTTTTTCTTGGCGGCAAACATCGAAAAGTCCGCGCGGATTGAACTTTAAGATTTGTTCGATGGCCAGACGATCTTTTTTGCGCGTGGTGGCATCGTCTTCGTAATGATTGAAATCGGAGGTGGTGAGAAGGAGTACACCGGACTCGGCGGCGAGAATCTTGCCGAGCGATTCTCCTACGCAGACCAGCTGGTCAAAGCGAATGGTGCCAAGAGCAATCGGAACAAATGTGAAGCCGGGATCCCAGACCTGCAGAAACGGAAGCTGGACTTCAAGGGAATGTTCGCGCTCGTGGGCGATCGAATCTTCGCGAAGCAGCGGGCAAGCGAGAGAAATTTTTGCCGCGAGCTCGACGTCAATTGCGACATCGCCGAGGGGAGTGCGCCACGCGCCTTCCGACAAGATGGCGGCTTCCTCGCCATGGGGGAAATGGCGAACCCCTAGAACGATGATGCGTTTGGGAAGTGCAATGCGCTCGTAAACCGCGGCGGCGACATGTCCCGAATATGCGTAGCCGGCGTGGGGTACGAGACACGCGTGGCAGGGGACCTTTTCGGGTACGGCTTCAGAACGCGCAAAATCCTGAATCTGTTTGGTGAGCGCGCGAGGATTGCTGGGATAAAACGTGCCGGCGACAGCGGGAAGTCGAAGCATAGCCGCTCGATGAATCAGCTGGCCTTTGAGGGTTTGCCTTTGACCTTGAGAGCTTTTTTACTTTCCGGATCGAAGAAGACCGTAACCTTGTCACCGTACTGATAGCCGCCCTTGTCGATGATCTGCAGCATTTTGGCGGAAGCGTCCGGAGCAAGCGGGAAAGTCTGGATGGCCATGTCGTTTCCCTTGGCGCGGACCGTGATTTGAGCGACCGTGGCGTTAATTACCGTGCCCTCGAATTTGGGAGGTTGCTCTCTGTGCGGCTTCAAAGTTCCCACGACGATGGGAACGGCCGTTTCTATCACCGGAACCGCTACGGAGGCTGGTACCTGCGCGTTCGCCGCGACTGCAGTCAATGCCACAAGAGCGGCGGCCAGCGCGCTACGAAGCAGAGCGGATTGCGAAACGAATTTCATTCCGGGTCTTCGGTGGCAATGCGCAGCGACTTCAGAAAGCGAATGTCCTGCGGCGTCATGGCCAGCTTGGCGACGGCCCTTCGTTCGAGGTCGGGCTCGTTGAAAGAATCCTGATCGACCTGAATGCGGAGTGATTCCAGGAAGCGGCGATCAAGCGTGGTAAGTTTCGAATCCTGGTTGCCGGAAGCATCGCGTCGTGCAAGGCCGATGGTGGCATCGAGCTTCAGCACGATGTCATAACCATGCGCGCGAACGCCTGCGATGGCGCCGGTGATGCGGTCGGAATCCGAAACCGTATCGTTGATCGCGTGTCCCAACTCACGCAGAAGGTTTTTCAAGTGATCGTCTAGTTGCAAGGGTCGCTCTCCCCAACCACAATCTGAATTGTAGGACTGCGATACGCATGATTCAAGTGCGAGTGCGGATGTTGTCTCCAAGTGGTTCACAGGCCATTGGTACAGGCAGGATGGAAAAGCGGAGGCCTTGTGGAAGCTGCCAATACGATAAGATGAAGATATGGGCGGAATTGTAGTTTCTGGCGCGCAGCCTGCTGCGAAAGGCGGCTTTGCGCGATTCTGGCGAACACTGAAACAGCTATTCCACGAAGTGGTGGCCGGTGTGTTTGCGGTACTGGCGCTGGCGTGGCTGCAGAGCGCGATTCGCGCGTGGACGCAAGATGTTGCGCACTGGCTGGTGTTTGCGGCGTTTGGCGTGGCTATTCTGCTGGGGGTTTTTGCGTGGACTTCGTTCCGGCGTTCGCGGCAGATTCGCTAGGCGCCCGCGTTCGGTATTGGTAGATCACTTCGATTGCGATATCGAAATTCCCTTTCGTGCTGAGAGCGTTGATGAGCGATCCCGACAAAGACAAAACGGCCGAGCGGAAGCCGGTGTTCGAGACGATCTCCGGCTTGCCGGTGGAACGTCTCTACACGGATGAAAATCTTCGCGGCGATGATGGCGCCGAGCATCCTGGTTTTCCGGGCGAATTTCCGTTCACGCGCGGCATTTATCCAACCATGTACCGCAGCCGCCTGTGGACCATGCGCCAGTACGCCGGATATGGCACCGCCGCTGAATCCAACAAGCGCTATCGATATCTGCTGAGCAAGGGGCAAAAAGGATTGTCCGTAGCGTTCGATCTGCCGACGCAGATCGGAATGGACTCCGACCATGCGCTGGCGGCGGGCGAAGTGGGAAAAGTTGGCGTGGCCATCGATTCGATCGAGGATATGCAAACGCTTTTCGAAGGAATCCCGCTGGAAACCGTTTCGACCTCGATGACCATCAATGCCACGGCTGCGATTCTGCTGTGTCTGTATGTTGCGGTGGGGAAAAAACAGGGCGCATCGCTGGCTAAGCTTGCGGGAACGATTCAGAACGACATTTTGAAGGAATATATCGCACGCGGAACTTACATCTATCCAGTGCGGCCGGCGATGCGCATCGTGACCGACATTTTTGCCTGGTGCAAAGACCTGCTACCGAAATGGAATACGATTTCCATTTCCGGGTATCACATCCGAGAAGCGGGATCGACGGCGGTCCAAGAAGTGGCGTTCACGCTGGCGGATGGAATTGCATACGTGCAGGCTGCTTTGGATGCGGGGCTGGCGGTGGACGATTTCGCTCCGCAGCTTTCGTTCTTTTTTAATGCACACAACGATCTGTTGGAGGAAATTGCCAAGTTTCGCGCGGCGCGGCGATTGTGGGCGCGGATCATGAAGGAACGTTTCGGCGCGAAAGACCCTCGTTCGATGATGCTGAGGCTTCACGCACAGACGGCGGGATCTTCGCTTACGGCACAACAGCCGGAGAACAATATTGTACGTGTGGGAATTCAGGCGCTGGCGGCAGTGTTGGGCGGCTGCCAGTCCTTGCATACAAACTCATTGGATGAAGCGCTGGCGTTGCCGACGGAGGATTCGGCGCTAATCGCGTTGCGTACACAGCAAATTATTGCGCATGAAACCGGAGTGGCGAACACCATCGATCCAGTCGCAGGCTCGTACGCGATCGAATCGCTGACCAGCCAAATCGAGGCTGGCGCGAACGCTTACCTGGATAAAATCGATGCGCTGGACGGGATGTTGCAGGCGATTGATTCCGGCTTCGTGCAAACCGAAATACAGAAGGCGGCGTTCGATTATCAGCATGCGGTGGAAACTAAAGAGCAGATCGTTGTCGGCATGAATGAATTTCAGGCGGAAGAAGAGCGCCAGATTCCCACTCTGCGCATTGAACCGGCGCTCGAACGCGAGCAAATAGCGCGATTGCAAGCGTTACGCAGCAGGCGCAACGCAACCGAGACGTGCGCGGCGCTTGCGGAACTCGAACGACGCGCCAGGACCAACGAAAATCTGTTGCCGGCAATCCTGGCGGCAGTGGAATCGTTGGCTACGGTCGGCGAAGTTTCCGACGCGCTTCGCCGTGTCTTCGGCGAGTATCAGGAGTCGGTCGTGTTATGAGCAAGGGAGTTTAGTTGCCGTGATCAGCCGATGCCGTGGCCACAAGTCCCAGCAAGCCTATAAGAATCGATCATCATCCGCATGCTCTTGAGTCTGGAGACGGGTACGTTCAGATCTGGCCCGGCCACGGCCGATCACTTCATCGTCAAAAGAAATTTCTGGGAGATCCGTCCCATTTTTTCCCGATCCGCGGCCAAACTGGAATCGCTGCTCCGAGCATTAAGCATCCGGCCATTGCCCGCCGCGCACAATTTTTTGTAGCTCTACGCCGCCGTCAACGAGGACTTCGTATTTGCATCCAAGTGGACGCCCAACGCCGCGCCGGCCAGCTCTAGCTCATTTTTGCTTACGGGAAAAGACTTGCTGTGGAATTCTGGGGGAATATGCCTTGCTAGTTCGCCACTCCCGCACTCGTCCCGACTCGTGGATTCGTAAAGATGCCATTCTGAAGAATCGCGGACCGGAGACATGGATTCTTCTTTGCGCCCGGTATTAAAGATATAGCTGCGGTAAGCTGTCGCGGCAAGGAATCCGTATAAGACGGTGCCCGTACTAATATGTGTTCCCAGGATCACAGCAAGCTGTAGCTGCGGTTTCGCTGTAGTATTCTTCCGGCGGTGGCTTCATGAAACTGATACTTGCATCCGCTTCGCCGCGTCGCGCGGAGATTTTGCGCTCCGCGGGCTTGCAATTTGCTGTGCTTTCTTCGGCGGTGGATGAAACGCCGATACCCACTGAGTCGTCGCAGGACATGGTCCGGAGACTGGCGCTGGCAAAAGCGGAGCTGGTGGCGGCGCGAGCGTTGGGGCCGGCGATTGTGATTGCGGCAGACACCGTCGTTGTGCTGGAAGGGGCGATTCTTGGCAAGCCGCGTACTTCGGAAGACGCTCGGCAAATGCTGGAAAAACTTTCTGGCCGGACTCATTCCGTGATGACCGGCGTTGCGCTGATTCGCTTGCCGGACGTCGAACGGCGAGAATTCATCGAGACCACGCAGGTGCATTTTGCTTCGATCTCGAAAGACGAAATTGTGAAGTACCTTTCGTCAGGCGAGCCGTTTGATAAGGCCGGCGCATACGCAATTCAGGGACTCGGCGGGCGGTTCATTCCCAGAATTGATGGCTGTTACTTCAACGTGGTGGGATTGCCGCTTTCACGGCTGTGCAAGGAATTGGCGGAGCTTGGCTGGTCGGAAGAATAGAAGGCTTCGGTCGGTAATACGTTTCAAAAATGAAACGGGCGGCAGATGATGGCCGCCCTGACAAATCGAAAAATTTATTGTTTGCTTCGCTTAGGCTTGTGGCTTTTCTTCCGCAGGCTTTTCAGTCGACGCGGATTGCGCCGGAGGAGTGCCTTTGCCCTGATTGCCGGACATGCCTTCCTTAAAACCGCGAACGCCTTCGCCAAGTCCGCGCATCAGTTCGGGGATTTTGCGTCCGCCAAAAAGAATGAGCACGATGACCGCGATAATCAGCCAGTGCATTGGAAATTCCATAAAGCCTCCTGCCACTTACGACTTTAACACGCCCGGTAAAAAGGGAAACAAGCGAAAAACCCGCGAAATCAAAGTATAACACGTTCGTCGCCCTGCCGGCGGGTGACGCGCTCGCGGTCGAGATATTCCAGCAGGGGGATGGCGTATTTGCGGGTGATGCCAGTCAAATCTTTGAAAGCGGGCACCGAGATTCGCTCGCCTTTCGCCTTCTTGTAAGTGGCAAGTTTCGCGCGCAGCTCGGCCAGCGCTTCACGATGAAAGATAAGATCAGAAGTGACGCGGTGAAGCGCTTTTTCTCGCAGCAGAAGCTGAAGCAACTTTTCTGACCGTTTCGCCTCAACGGAAAGTGTGGCCAGCACTTCCTTGGCGGAGGGAACCGTGAGTCCGGCGGAAGCGAATGCGGCTTCAATCTGTTCCTTGGCTTTTGCTTCCTCAGGCAAGAGAGAGATTTCTGAGCCAGCGCGCTTGACGAGTTCGCCCTGCAGTTCAATCTTTTTCTGCGCGGCCAATTCTTCGAGCGCAGCGCGAAAAATTTCCGGACGAAGCCGGCGAGCAAGGTTTACGCGCAGTTCTTCGCGAGCCACGCCGGGTCGTAGCGGATTCTCTTTGTGGAAACGTTCGACGCGGTCGGTGATTTTTTTCAAGAGTTCTTCGAACGACGCGGTGGCGAAAAGGATTGCAGGCTCTGCCGGAATCAGACGAACGCGCCTGGCGCTGACGATGCTCCGGATCGTTGCCTGGATTTCCGCATCGGTCCATCCGGTGCGCGCGGAGATTTCTGACTGCGGCAGACCGAACAACGATCGCTGCGTAAGCTGGGCCAGGATTTCAGGTTTGTCGTTGCGCTCCACGGCTTGCAGAAATTCGCTGCGGGAAGCTTCCCGGGCGCGCGGGCGCCGCGGGATCGGATCGAGCGCTGTTCCACCACCGATTGTGACCAACGGTGAAGACTGGCGAATGATGAATGGATCGCCGGGAAGTATCAGCACGGGTTGGCGCAGCCGGAATTGTGCGAAGGAATCCTCGCCGGCGGTCAATTCGGCTCGTTCGAACAACGCCACTTCGGTCATGGTTTCGAACGAGCCCGTATGAAAATGGACCATGGCGCGGTTTTTGAGTTTGCGCACGCCGGGCAGCAGCCGCAGCTTCACATCCAGCCTGCGGGTGGCGCGAAAGCGCGAGGGCGTGGCGAGCGTCATGCCGCGCCGCAGAGAATGATGATCGATGCCGGCAAGATTGACGGCGGTGCGCTGGCCGGCCTGGGCGCGATCGACGCTTTTGCCGCCGGACTGAACGCCGCGCACGCGCAGCTTTTCGCCGGTGGGAAAAAGTTCCACTTCGTCTTCGGGCGAAATGTGTCCGCTGATCAGCGTTCCAGTCACCACACTGCCGAAGCCCTTGACTGCAAATGCGCGATCTATCGGCAGGCGAAAATTGCGCTGGGAATCTTTTCCCGAAACTTCGCGCGCTTGTTTTACCAGCGCTTGGGTAAGTTCCGCCAGGCCTTCGCGCGTTTTTGCGCTGACCGGGATCACGGGCGCGTTTTCCAGAAACGAGCCGCGAAGAAAGTCATCGAGCTCCATGCGAACCAGCTCGAGCGTTTCGCGATCCACAAGATCAACCTTGGTTAATGCGATCAGGCCGCGCTGAATTCCCAGCAAGCGGCAAATATCAAAATGTTCACGCGTCTGCGGCTTGATGGACTCATCCGCGGCAATTACCAGCAGCACCATGTCTATGCCGGCCGCTCCGGCAAGCATGTTCCCGACGAAGCGTTCGTGACCCGGGACATCCACAAAGCCAAAACGCACGCCGCTCTCTTCCAGAAACGCAAAACCCAGATCGATCGTGATCCCGCGGCGTTTTTCTTCTTCCAGGCGGTCCGGGTGAGTGCCGGTCAGGGCTTCGACGAGCGACGATTTGCCGTGGTCGATGTGACCGGCCGTACCGACAATGATGTTCTTTGTAGCGTTCGCCATGAAGGGATTCGGAGAAGCGATTATTTTGCCTGCTATTGCTGGATGCCACGGAAAATAAGAAAGCGGGTCAAATCGCGGTGAACCAGCAATCTATTTGGCCGAGGCGATCTCATCCACGACTGCCTGCGCAGCTGCTCGCGGATCTTCCGCGGCGATGATCGGCCTGCCAACCACGACATAATCCGCGCCAGCTTTGATGGCTTGCGCGGGAGTGGCGGTACGCGCTTGATCGTCTTTTTTACTTTTCGTTATTTTTTCCGCGGGACGAACACCTGGCGTAACGATCAAAAATTCGCGGCCGCACGCTTTGCGAATGGCTTTGGCTTCCTGAACCGAGGCCACTACTCCATCCACTCCACATTTCTTGGCTAGACGCGCGAGCTTTACGGCGCGGGTGAGCGGCGTGCCTCCGATACCCGCATCACGCATGGCTTTGTGATCCATGCTGGTCAGGACGGTAACCGCAATCAGCCGAGTGCGATCCGCGCCCATCGGAACACCCGCGCTGACGGCTTGAACGGCCGCTTCGAGCATCGCCGTGCCGCCCAGCGCATGCACGTTGACCAACTGCACGCCGGGCATCGCGGCTGAGCTAAGCACGGCTCCGGCGACGGTATTGGGAATATCGTGGAATTTCAAATCGAGGAAAATGCTGTTGCCAAGCGCCGCGATCTGTTTGACGGCTTCAGGACCGGCGCTGGTGAAAAGCTGGTTGCCAATTTTGAACATGCCCACCAGGTCGGAAATTCTCTGGGCAAACTTCAGCGCCGTCGACAAAGAGTCGAAGTCCAGGGCTACGATCAGACTGCTGCGCGGATGAGCGTCGAAGGTCACTGTTTTGGTGACCTCCGAGAGCCCGTGGGAGGTCAGTGTTTCCTGGGGACTTCCAAAAGCTCCAGCCGGACCTGGCTGACGCCCGAATGAATCAAGCCAATCTTTCGGGCTACGCGATAGGATACATCAATTTCGCGCCCTTCCTGATAAGGACCTCGATCGTTGATGCGAACCAGTTCAAATTGCCCGGTGCGGGGGTTGACTAGGCGCACGATCGATCCGAAGGGTAGGTTGGGGTGGGCTGCGGTGAGGGACTCGCAGTCAAACCGCTCCCCGTTGGCCGTCTTGCGGCCGTTAAACTCGGTTCCGTACCAGCTGGCGTTGCCAACCCAAGTCTTAATCGGCTTGGCAGGTTCAGTCTTATAGGCAACAAGAGGTGCTTCCATCACTGGTGCAATGAGGAACATCAGTGGCACCCATCGTACTGCAGCCCAGATCATGAAGAGTGGCTTTTTCATAGTGTTGTTTTTTTGCAACGATTTACAGAAAAGTGTAGCAGGAAAACATCATTATGTCAACCAATTTCTGCGAGAAATGTTCCTCTTAACTCATTGATGCTAAACAAGTTAATCTCAAAAAGAGCGTTGCGAAGCTCCTGTTCAAGTTGCTCACTGGCCTGCGGGTCAGTAAAGCTGGCCGTACCGACCTGTACAGCGGTGGCACCCATGACGATGTAATCAAGCACATCGTTTGCCGTCTCGATGCCTCCGAGGCCAAGTACAGGGATTTCTACGACTTTGCACGCTTCCCACACCAGACGGAGGGTAATTGGCTTAATGGCAGGCCCGCTCAGGCCGCCCGTCAGGTTCCCTAAACGGGACTTTCGCGTGCGATGGTCCACAGCCATAGCGGGGTAGGTATTCGCCACTGTAAGGGCGTTAGCGCCCTCGGCAGCCACCGCTGTGGCCATAAGTCCAATGTCAGCAACGAGGGGGGACAGCTTCACCCACAGGGGCCGTTTCCTGGCGGCCTGGCGTGCCGCCCGGGTCACTTCTGCGGCCGCCGCAGGGTCGTTCCCGAATTGGAGTCCACCCTTTTTGACGTTCGGACAGGATATGTTCAGCTCATACCCAGCCAGCCCGTCGGCGTCTTCGAGAATTCGGATGACTTCTACGTAGTCTTCCTGGCAATACCCGAAGACATTGGCGATGACCGGCACGTCGAACTTACGCAGCGCGGGCAGTTTTTTCTCGACAAAGTCCCTGACGCCGACGTTCTGAAGCCCTACCGCGTTCAGCATGCCCGAGGGGGTCTCGCAGAGACGAGGTGCTGGTGCTCCCTCGATCGGCTCCCGGGAGAGACCCTTGGTGACCAGGCCCCCTAGGCGATTCAAGTCCACCAGGTGGGCGAACTCTAGCCCGTAACCAAAAGTACCGCTGGCCGCGATGATGGGATTGCGAAAGCGAAGCGCGCCGATGGCAACGCTTAGGTCAACATCAGCCGGGGAGCGGCCGGAGTTGGCAGCGCTTGAGGAAGTCACTTCGGGCAGAAGGATAGCACGAAGGGGGTCGAGCTTGATATTCGCAAACCGGGCCGGAAAGTTTTCTAGCTCTAGTTGTCTCCGCGCGGACGACTTTGCGCGGCAGATTTTTTCAGCGCTTCAGCGAGGACCCGCCCATCGCGCGTGGTCAACGTGACGCCGCAGAGCGATGCAAGGGTTGGAGCAATGTCGGCGGGAGTGATTGGTCCAAAAAACTCGCCATGTTCAATGCCCCAGCCCATCAGCAACACGGGAACGTGCTGATCGTAGTTGTAGAGAGTTCCGTGGCCCGTTCCGCGATCGCGTGTTTTATCAGGGCGACTCGACGACACCAACCAGTAGGGCTTAGGAATAATAAACAAATCACCGCTGCGGCCCTCGAAATAGTTGTTGGCTTCCGCCATTCGAATGGGACTCTCGGTCGCCGGGCGACCCTGCAATTCCTCCGCGCGAAAAACCTGCGCGACGCCCGGCACGCTGCGAATCGCATCCAGCACCGCGCGCATGGCCGCGGGATCGGTTTTCAATTTGTCGTAAGTTCCGGTGGAAAGATACACATCCGAACTTGCGATGCGCGCAACGGCTGGTTTCCTGTAGCCGAATGGCTCAAGCGCCTTCTCAATTTTATCTTGCACTTCGGGAATGCGCAGTCTTCCCGCGTCTGCGCCGGTTTTTTGCATTTCTTCCGGGATGGGAGCGACGCCGTGGTCGGCGCTCAGCGCAACGATGTAATTTCCGCGGCCCACTTTTGCATCGAGATGCGCGAATAATTCCGCGAGATCCTTATCCAACTGGACCAGCGTGTCTTGAATTTCCCAACTGTGCGGGCCGAATGCGTGGCCGACGAGGTCCAGCGTGGAATAACCCACGGCAAGATAGTCCGTGCCGCCGCTTTTTCCCAAACCCAGCTGATCCAGTGCGTTTTCTGCCAGCTTTGTCAGGTACCTGTCGGCGAAGGGACTCATTTCCCACTGGTTGTAGAAGGCCTCGTCGGGTTGATCGCTGCCGGCTTTGCCGCCAAGTACGTGAGGAAATGTGGGCTCCCAGCCCTCGGGTACCTCAGCGCCCACCGCTTTTTCATCATAAAGATACGCGCTCTTTGGCAGCGAGAGCCGCCAGGTTTTCTTGTAGTCCGACTTCATCGCATGCGTCTTCAAGAAATCTTCGATGAACGGCATGGAGCCATAGGCGTTCGAACTGACCCACGAGCCGTGGTCGAACCAGGTAACAGCGTCCGCTTTGTGCCCAGCCATAGTAATCGCCGCGCGCGCCTTCAGTGAAAACGTAACTACGCGAGTCGCTCCGCCACTCTGAAACCGCAGTTCATCGGCGAAGGCCGGAACTCGCATCCGCCACGCGGAATCGCCGCCAGCAGCGGTGCCGTCTGCGTACGCAAGGTTTTTGACGTTGGGATCGGCAGTGCACGTCGCCATGGACTGAGAGTCGCGGTCCCACCAGGCGTTGGCGACAATTCCGTGGGTCGCGGGAAAAGCTCCGGTCGAAATTGTCGCGTGTCCCACACAAGTTTCCGTCGTGGCATACGGATAAGCGGCCTCGCGAAACCACGCTCCTTCGTCCAGGAGACGTTTCAATCCGCCGGTCCACTGGCCGCGGAATTTATCCACGTAGTCACCACGCATCTGGTCTACCACGAGGAGTACCACCAATTTCGGCCGCGCATTCTGCGCCGGAGCTTCTTTTGCTACCCGATGAGAATTGTGCGGCGGCGGCGCAACGTGCGGAGCCTGCGCTGCGCAAAAATTCGTCGCGGCCAGCAGCGTTGCAAATGCCATGAGGAGCGGTTTCCATTTCATTCACTTTGCCTTTCGCATCGCTGTGCAGTCTAACACGCTCTGAAATGGGATTTATCGACGACTCCCTGCAGACCCTGCTTGTGTTAGAATTCCGCGCAATGAAAATCGTCGAAAAAGCACAACTGATGTCCCCCGCAGAGATTGATCGCACGCTGCAGCGGCTGGCGCACGAAATCGTGGAAAAGAGCGGCGGCACAAAGCATCTGGCATTGATCGGCATTCGGCGGCGCGGCGTGCCGCTTGCGCAAAGGATTGCGCAAGCGATGCGGGGCATTGATGGAGTGGAAGTTCCCGTAGGCACTCTCGACATCACTCTGTATCGCGACGATCTTTCAAAAGTTGCGCCGCAAGCGGTGCTGCAGTCTTCCGACATTTCCTTCGGCGTGGACGGTATGGACCTGGTGCTGGTGGATGATGTTCTGTACACCGGAAGAACCATTCGAGCGGCAATGAACGGGCTCTTTGATCTGGGAAGGCCTCGGCGCGTTTCACTTTGTGTGCTTATTGATCGCGGCCACCGCGAAATGCCCATCGAATCGCAATACACGGGCCGCGTGGTGCAAACCAGCGACAGTGAAATCATCGAAGTGCGGCTGCGCGAAATCGATAATGAGGAGCGCGTCGTTCTGGTGGACCGGGTAGAATAGGCGATGCTTTTCAAGACTTCCAAAGACCGGGGGGACCGGGTTTCAGGGTTTGTACTTACAAACCCTGAGGTAAAAAGTTGTGACTTACAGATTCCGTGATCTTCTGGCTCTCGAGCCGCTTTCCGCGGCCGAGCTTACGTTTCTTCTCGATCAAAGCAAACCATTCCAGGAAATTCAGCGCCATCCACTGAAGAAACTTGCGACGCTGCGCGGAAAAACCGTCGCGCTGGCGTTTTTTGAAACTTCCACGCGCACGCGCATCAGTTTTAATACCGCGGCGTCCCGGCTCGGCGCAGACACCATGAATCTCCAGGCTGAGGCCTCCAGTCTGAAGAAAGGCGAAACACTTCTCGATACCGCCTTCAACCTGAATGCCATGAAGCCGGACTGTCTGGTGATGCGTCATTCTGCATCTGGCGCGGCGGATTACGTCGCCAGCCGTCTGGATATTCCAGTGATCAATGCAGGCGATGGCACCCATGAACATCCGTCGCAGGGATTGTTGGATGCCCTCACCATTCGCGACCGCAAAGGCACCATCGAGAATCTCAATGTCACGATTCTCGGGGATCTTTCCCACTCGCGTGTCGCCCGTTCGAATATCCACCTACTGGGGAAATTTGGCTGCCGCTTCACCCTTTGCGGTCCGGCGATGTGGGTACCGCGCGAATTGGAAAAGATCGCGCCAGGCACAGTCATTCGCAGCGTTTACAAAATTGCAGAAGCCGTCGAAGACGCCGACGTCATCATCATGCTGCGCGTGCAGACGGAACGCCAACGCGAAGCCTCCATATCGGCGAATGATTACATTCACGGTTACCAGTTGAATGCCGAACGACTGAAGCGCGCCAAGCCGGACGCACTTGTCCTGCATCCCGGTCCGATGAATCGCGGCATCGAAATCACTCCGGAAGTCGCTGACGGCCCACAATCCTGCGTTCTCGAACAAGTTACAAACGGTGTGGCCGTGCGCATGGCGATTCTGTATCTGCTGATTGCCAGTGATAGCGGAGACGGCACGCATCCGGCCGCGCAAACTCCGGTGACTCACAATCGCCGCGCGACGGATCGCGCTGCTGACCAGCCCGTGTCGAAGGGCAAGGACTCGTAGAATGCTGCTGATAAAAAATGGCCGGTTGATTGATCCTGCATCGAAAACGGATGCCGCGATGGATGTTCTTCTCGATGGCGAGCTGGTGAAGGAAATCGGCGCGCCGGGGAAATTCGCCGCGTTGCAGGACGCGGAAGTTTTAGATGCCGGCGGAATGATTGTCGCGCCGGGCTTCATCGATCTTCATGTGCACTTGCGCGAGCCGGGACAGGAATCCTCGGAAACCATCGAGACCGGAACAAAGTCTGCCGTGCGCGGCGGCTTTACCGCCGTCTGCTGCATGCCGAACACGAAACCGGTGCATGACAACGCATCCATAACGCGCTTCATCGTCGATAAGGCGCGCATGGTTGGGGCCACGCGCGTGTGGCCGATCGGCGCCGCCAGCATTGGAAGCCAGGGCGAAGCCATCGCCGAAATCGCGGCCATGAAAGAAGCCGGCATCGTAGCGGTTTCTGACGACGGAAAGCCAATAGCCACCGCTCGCTTAACTCGGCTGGTCATGGACTACTGCCGCTCCCTCGATCTTCCTGTGATTGAACACTCCGAAGATATTTCGCTCGCCGCGGGCGCGGTGATGCGCGAAGGCGTCACGTCCACGCGATTGGGTTTGCGCGGCATGCCCGCCGCCGCGGAATCTGTTTGCGTGGCGCGCGATGTGCAACTCGCGCAGCTTACCGGAGCGCGTCTGCACGTCGCGCATCTCTCCGCGAAGGGTTCGCTGGAGCAGGTGCGCGCGGCAAAAGCTCAGGGTTTGCGCGTCACATGCGAAGTGACGCCGCATCATTTCACTTTGATCGATGAAGATGTTCAGTACGATTCGCGCTTCAAGATGAATCCGCCTCTGGCTGCACGCGAAGATCGCGACGCGTTAATCGCCGGACTTGCCGACGGCGCAGTTGACGTCATTGCCACCGACCACGCTCCGCACGAACCCGCGCTGAAGGATGTGGAGTTCGATCGCGCGCCGTTTGGGATTCTCGGCTTCGAAACTGCCATTGCGCTGACGCTGGAACAACTCCTACACACCAGGAAAATCCCACTCGCGCGCATGGTGGAACTCTTCTCCACGGGGCCCGCACGCGTCCTCGGCATGGAACGCAAACTCGCCGCCGGACAGCCCGCCGATGTCACAATTTTTTCCACGACTCACGAGTGGACTTACCACGTAAACGATTCACCCAGCAAGTCGCGCAATTCGCCTTTCGACGGTCGCACCTTCAAAGGCGCTCCGATGGCCACCGTCGTCGCCGGCAAACTCACCTACCGCCGTTAATTTTGAAGTGCGGCGGCCCAGCTGCCGCTTTTCCGTCGTACCAAATCACCTCACATTTCGCACGTGGCGGCTGCCTGCTGTCTGCCCCGTGCGTTTTCGACGAGCCGGACGCTTTTCCTTCCAGCTCAACCGTTATCAAAACGCCGCCACGGCCTTCATCGCCTCTCCGCACGGGCCATTTCCCGCTAGCATGCATATAAGCCACTAGGCCGACTTTTTCATGCGCCGTGCCCTACGTATTCTTGCGCTTCTCGCGTCGCTTTGCGCGTGCAGCACCGCTGCGCGCGCGCAATCTGAACGCATTCGCGATTTTCACAGCGACATACGTCTGCTTGATGACGGCACGCTGCTCGTAAAAGAAACTATCACCGTCTTCAGCACCGGCAATTTAATTCGCCACGGAATCTACCGCGAATTTCCCACTCATTACAAAGATCGCTTCGCAAACAACTACGTCGTTGGCTTCCGCTGGCTCGGTGCGCTTTGCGACGGCTACCCGGAGACTTCGCGCGTCGAAGATTACTCGAACGGCGTGCGCATCTATCTTGGCGACAAAAATTCCTACATCAGCCGCGGCGAGCATACCTACGAACTCAATTACTCCACCAACCGGCAACTGGGATTCTTCAGCGATCACGACGAACTTTATTGGAACGTAACCGGGAATGGCTGGGCTTTCCCGATTGACCGCGCATCGGCCAGCGTGACGCTGCCAGCAGCAATCCTGCCTCGCGAAGTGTCACTGGATGGCTTCACCGGGCCACAAAGGTCACAGGAAAAGGATTTGAGGTCCGAGCTACAACCTGACGGCAAGCTGGAATTCGAAGCCACCCGTGCGCTTGCGCCACGCGAAGGACTTTCCATAGTGGTCAGGTGGAGCAAAGGATTGATCGCGCCGCCCACTTCACAAGAAAGGTTGAATTATTTTTTCGCGGACAATCGCGACGCGCTGGTCATGCTCGCTGCGCTTCTCGTGCTGCTGCTCTATTACGCATTGGTATGGTCCGCCGTGGGCCGTGATCCCAAGCGCGGGGAGATCATGCCGCTGTACGAACCTCCGGCAAATCTTTCGCCGGCAGCGACACGTTACCTGGTTCGAATGGGCTTCGACAACAAAACCTTTGCCGCGGCGATTCTGGATCTGGCGGCACGCGGCTTCTTGAAAATAAGATTTCAGGCGGATTCCTATACTTTATATCGGACAAAAACCGACAATCGCGCACTGACTCCCGATGAGCAGCAACTTGCGAATCAAATGTTCAGCGGCCGCGACGAATTGTGGCTGCACAACGAAAATCACACGGTCATCAGCGCGGGCATGGCGGCGTTGAAAGCCTGGCTCAAGCTGAACGAACAGAAAATTTATTTCTTCACCAACGGCCGCTATCTGATTCCCGCCATCGTTTTCACCGTGGCAACAGTAGCCACGGCCGCATATCTCAAGTCCGCTACAAGCCTGATGGTCATAGCATTCATATCTTTGTGGCTCTCGGTTTGGAGCTTGGCCGTCGCTGGTTTAATCGCTGGCTGTTACGGCGCGTGGAAAGCGGCATTAACCGCGCCGCATGGTTCGGCTTTTCTGGCCGGTAAGGCTCTAGTTTTCACGCTGTTCTCGCTGCCGTTCCTGGCGGGCGAAGGTTTCGGCATTTTCATGCTTACGAAATTCGGCTCCTTTTCTATCGCGCTGTTTCTTTTCGCCAGCATAGCGCTGCACATCCTGTTTCATTCTCTGCTGAAAGCGCCGACCGTCGCCGGACGCCGTCTGCTCGATCAAGTCGAAGGATTCAAATTATTCCTCGGGAGAGTCGATGGCGACCGCTTGAACCGCATCAATCCGCCAGAGCAATCTCCCGAAACCTTTGAAAAATTCCTGCCGTATGCGCTCGCGCTCGACGTCGAACAAGCCTGGGCAGAAAAATTTTCTGGGGTGCTCAACGCAGCAAGCCAAGCGCCCAATTCCGGATCAGGTTCGATTGGCTATACACCGTCGTTTTACTCCGGTTCGAATTGGAACAGTCTCAGTGGCTCGTCTATTGCCAGCGGTTTTACGGACAGCTTTACCAGCGCAATTTCATCCTCGTCGTCCGCGCCTGGTTCGAGCGACGGCGGAAGTGGCGGCGGTTCCGGCGGCGGAGGCGGGGGCGGCGGAGGCGGAGGCTGGTAGGGATCCGTGTTTTGGTTCAGGCGCGCAGCGTTGTTCAGTAACGAATCACAGAGCCAAAGGCCGCCGTGGGTGGGACTGCGATTCATATCCGTGATGTCGATCAGGCCATATCCTGCCTCGCTCATTTTTTCGATGACAGCCAGCGCTGTATTTGCAGAGTCGGTCTGGCCGATCCAAGCTTCCGCTAAAAAAATCTCGGTCTGGCCGAATAGTTCGGATGCGCCGGCCAGCACCTTCCGGTCCTTCCGCGTCCGAACCTTTTAATCAACGAAAAAGAAATTGCTTAAACCGCAATTCGGAACGGCAAAGTCGCCTGCACCGGCCAGGCGATACCCGAACTGTTAGAGCAGCGCTTGAACCCCACGCTTGATCATCAAATAATCTCCGGCAGATTATCAGTGTCCCGATTCGGCGGGATGCATACCGTGGGTTGGCAGTTCGTGAGTACCACGGGCGAGCGGTTCGATCTTCAAACGATAGAAATGATCGAGCGGCATGCGGCCTTTGCCGATGGCATAGCCTTTTTCGATGGCTTTGGTAACGTAAGCCTTTGCCAAAGTCGCGGCTTCGATCAATCCACGACCCGCGGCGAGCTGCGCGGTCAGCGCCGAAGCGAATGTACATCCCGTACCGTGCATATTTTCCGTCTTAACTCTGTCGCCGCCCAGTTGCACCAGTTCGCTGCCGTCAAACACCACGTCCACCGCGCGTTCCATGTGCCCGCCTTTAACAATCACCGCTTGCGCGCCCATTTCCACCAGCTTCCGGGCCGCTGCCTCCATCGCGGATACATCTTTAATCTCAAGTCCCGTCAGCACTTCCGCTTCAGGCACATTCGGCGTGAACACGCTGGCGCGCTTCATTAATTCGGTCGCCACATATTTCACCCCGCCGACGTCGAGCAGTTCCGTGCCCGAGGAAGATTTCATCACCGGATCGAGAATCACGTGCGCGAACTTGTGCGCGTCCAGAAATTCCCCAACCACCACGGCATTGCCGCGATTTCCGAGCATGCCAATTTTCACCGCCGCGATTTCGCAATCCTTCACCAGTATTTCCAGTTGCCCGCGCAATTCGGCGCTTGGCGTATTGTGCACGGCTTCGACGCCCTGTGTGTTCTGTACCGTCATGGAAGTAATCGCCGCTACGCCGTAACAACCGTGCGCGGCGAAAGTTTTCAGGTCCGCAACCGTGCCGGCCCCGCAACATGGATCGAATCCCGCAATTGTCAGCAGGATTGGCGGCGTCGTTGTTGTGTGTCCGTTAGCGCTCATCGTTAATCTGGCTTCCTTGTCCTACGACCTACTGCGAAGAAAATTGCCGGTCACGCTCCACAAATAGCTGGAACGTACCGGCAATTGCGAATGTACGCGTGGAATTTTCCGAGCGCAAGAAGAATCTCAACGCCCAATCAAAATTAATGCAGCGATGTGGCCAGCGATCCCTTTACGCGTTGCGGTAGAAAGCGCCTCAGGGAAACAATCCGCGTACCAACGTGGCTTCAGCGACCCGGCCGACGGCGAGGATCATCGCTCCGGCGCGCGGCGGAACGTGGTGCTTGCGCATGGTGTCAACCATCTCGTGGAAACCGCGTACCATGATTTTCTGCAAACGGAGGTTCACTTCGTCGGAGTCCCAGAGCAAACCTTCCTGGTTTTGCACCCACTCGAAGTAGCTGACGGTGACTCCACCAGCGTTGGCCAAAATGTCCGGGAGCACCGTAATGCCCCGACGTGCCAGAATTTCGTCGGCGTGCGGAGTCGTCGGGCCATTGGCGGCTTCGGCCACGATGCGTGCTTTCACGGCTTCAGCGTTATTCAGCGTAATGACATTCTCAAGCGCGGACGGCACCAGGATGTCGCACTTCATGGTCAGCAGGTCATCGTTGGAAATTCGTGAAGCGCCGGGCATGCCTACTACAGTTCCAGATCGCTCCTTGTAGCGCAAAGCTTTAATGGGATCGATACCGCGAGGATTGGTCACACCGCCGCGGGTATCGCTCAGTGCAACGATTTTCGCTTTTCTCTCAAAAAGCAAGCGCGCCGCAGTCGCTCCCGCGTTGCCAAATCCCTGGATCGCAACGCTCGCTCCACGCAGCGGCATTTTCTTTAGTTTGCAGGCCTCTTCGACTACGAACACCAGCCCGCGCGCAGTGGCCTCCGCCCGCCCAAGCGAGCCGCCGATCGAAATCGGCTTTCCCGTGACCACGCCCGGAATGGTGTGGCCCTTCATCATGGAATACGTATCCATGATCCAGGCCATGGTTTGCGAATCGGTGTATACATCTGGCGCAGGAATATCCTGATCCGGCCCGATCAACGGGAGAATTTCGCTTGCGTAGCGTCGCGTCATGCGCTCCAGTTCGCTTTTGGACATGCGCTTGGGATCGCAAATGATGCCGCCCTTGGCTCCGCCGAATGGAACGTTCACGACCGCCGTCTTCCAAGTCATCCACGCTGCAAGCGCTTTGACCTCATCGAGAGTCACGCCAGGGTGGTAGCGGATGCCTCCTTTGCCCGGACCACGCGAAATATTGTGCTGCACGCGAAATCCGGTCATGACGCGCAGTTGGCCGTTGTCCATTTTGGTCGGCAGCGAAACTTCAAGGATTCTTTTCGGCGTGCGCAGCACTTGCCGCAGTCCCGGATCAAGCTTCAGGAATTCCGCCGCCATGTCGAACTGGATTTGCGCGATGCGGAATGGATTCAGATCCTCGCGCGGAGCAATCCGCGGCACCATCGGTTGCACTGCCGGCTTTACGACCGTGGCCATCGGCGTCGGTCCTTTCCTCTTCTCGGTGGTTTTTAAAGCGT
>WNFP01000501.1_pt1 | contig 30372 bp, 34 predicted proteins | sample 5400201 | NCBI WGS metagenome assembly WNFP01 (sample SAMN13153355, study PRJNA577476) | soil metagenome | isolation source: 115 cm saprolite under Madrone tree | place: USA:California | collected 2016-06-14 | reverse complement strand
CGCGGTATCCGCTGCTGGTCCTCCAGTTGACGCAGGTAGTACATAAACGTTTGCGTCCGTCCGATGGCGAACGACGGAATCACAATTGATCCGCCGCGCTTCACTACACGATTCACGATTTGCGCCAGCATTTCCGCGGGGTCACCGTCCGGATGTTCGCGATCGCCATACGTCGATTCGCAAATCAGCACATCCGCTTTCGATGCCGGTGTGGTCGGATCCTTCAGAATTGCCTGGTTGTATCGCCCGATATCCCCGGAGAAAACCACAACAGTCTTCTTGCCACCCTCGGTGATCGTTAGCTCCAAACTGGACGACCCTAGGATGTGTCCCGCGTCATAAGAAGTAACGAGGAACTCCGGACTGATATCGAAGCTGCCGCTGCGTGGCATGCTCTTGATTAGCTTCAAGGTGGGATCAACATCTTCCGCTGTGTAGAGCGGCTCCGGGTGGGCATGGCGGCTGTCCTTATGAATTCGCGCATGCAGCGTGTCTTCTTGCTGAAGATGAGCCGAGTCCTTCAGCAGGATGGTCGTAAGTTCAATGGTGGCGGGATTCGCAAAAATCGGCCCGCGATAGCCCGATTTCACCAACACGGGAAGCCATCCGGTATGATCCAGGTGCGCGTGTGTCAGCACCAGGTAATCAATGGTATTCGGGTCGATTGGCAGCGGCTTGTAGTTGCGGTCTTGCAGCTCCTGCGGGCCTTGGAAAATTCCGCAGTCCACCAGCAGCCGCTTTCCCGCCGTTTCGACCAGGTATTTTGAACCAGTAACGGATCCAGCCGCGCCTAAGAAAGTCAGTTTTGCCATAGGCGAGTATTCTAAACGAACATTCCGCCTGCACAACTCGTTTCGCCGGAGTTAGAATCATACGGGCAAGCATGCTTTCCATAACAAACACAAACCCTTCACGTTGGATGGCGTACGCAACATTCGTTCTCTTTTCATTCGCGATTCCTGGCGTCGTGCAATCTTCCCCCAGGGTCGTCCACGTATTTGTGACCCTTGCGGATAACCAGCATCAAGGCATCATTCCGGTACCGTCAGCGCTTGGAAATGGGAGCGACCCGCAGCGTAACCTGTATTGGGGAGCGGCCTACGGGGTCAAGACGTTTTTCAAATCCAGCGACGAGTGGCGAATGTTTGTCTGCAGCCGGGGTCCCAAAAACACGATTCTGGAGCGTTGCGTGTTCAAAAATCGCGACGGAGATGTTTTCTTAGTTGCGGATGCGTATCAAGGAAGCGAGATCAAGTCGGCGGTTACCGACTTTCTTTCCGCCGCTGCAGGCATAACCTCAGAAAATGTACGCGTTAAACTCGCTTCAAATGAGGTTTCCATCGTCGCCGGAGGCGCGGCGGATTTGATCGCCTACGTGGGGCATGACGCGTTCATGGATTTTCAGATTCCGCCGATTTCCGGAGCCAGGGGCAGCAAACTCCGCCAAACGATTATTCTGGCTTGTGCGAGCAAAGCTTTCTTCAAGCCTTACATCCAGAAAACCGGGGCCGAGCCTTTGCTCTGGACAACTGGTCTGATGGCCCCGGAAGCCTACACTTTAAAGGCGGCGCTTACTGGCGGGATCGCTAATGAAGACGCCGAAGCGATCCGTCACCGTGCTGCGCAAGCCTACGACAAGTACCAAAAGTGCGGTGCCCGTGCGGCAGGCCGACTATTTGCAACGGGCTGGTAATCAATTCTGCCGGAGCGGCGGCATTGGTATCGGGATATTAAACGTGGTGGCGGCGACTCCCATGCCACCCTCGCACGTAGTTGGAGGGAAGGTACAGCCAGTGCCTTGGCCTTGGCATCCTGCCGCCCAAAACATGAAGCCCAGCATGCCTGATGTGGCTCCCGCGCCCTTTGGCGGAATGGTTTCCACGAAGTTGGCAGCGGCCTTCTGGTCTGAGCTGCTGAATGTTGCGCAGTTGGGAGCGCCAGCGATGAGCCAAAGACTCCCCGTCAGTTTGGCTGGCGCCAGCGGCGGGACCCCGGTGATTCCGTCGACATGTTGCGTCCAGCCTTTCTCCAGAGTGGAAAGAGTGGTCTTCTGCGAGGCGACCATGGCGTTGGCATAATCCAGCACCGGACTAGTAGTCGTAAGCCAATTGGTCGTGGCATCGGCAGAGAGTGGCTGCAGATAGAGATCATCGTTTCCCAGATCGATGGTAAGGCGAGCAGCATGGTTGTTGCCCGTCGGATCGTAAGGCAGCACCGAGCGATAAGCAGTCACGAATTGTTGCAATCCGGTCAAGTTCGGATTACTGCTCTTTTCGTAGTCAATTTCCATGCCAACGTTAAATTGCTTGGCGGTGTTGGCGGCGTTAATACCCAGCTGCGTTGGATTTGTGTTGAGGGCCTTGTCCCAGTCCTTTACGAACCGAATTCCACCGATCGAGAACATCACCCGGACGCCTTTGCTCTGAAAGTAATTCACGACCGCTGTGTTCATTCCGATGGGAATGCCATTGGTGGTGTTCGAGTTGGTCGTGAGGTTCATTAGATCCACCGGATTGACAAAGCTCAGCACCACTAAATTCACCGACGGAGATCCGTTGCCACGGTCAATGATCCAGTGATTGTCGGTATCGAAAGTGGTCATATCCGGTACCGAGAACCAATTGCATCCGTCGGAATAACAATGCCACACACCGTAGATCTGCATTGGGGTCTGAGCGTTCGCGGCGGGGAACATCATGAGCCCGAGAGCAGCAACTAACAGCATCTTTCTGAGCATGCTTACCTCCTTAGTGAGCCGGCGGCGGAGTACCACTTGTTTGTTTCGGAAAGGGGAATTTTGCATCGTGGAATCCTCCTTGGAATTGAGCAGGCCCGCGAGGGGTGGGTACTGAGCGAGCCTAATCGCCTTCACAACCTTGGGGATTGCAGCGACTCCGGACCGGATCGCTGTATTAAAACGAAACAATACTGCGATTTCGCCGATTCCGTGTCAAGAGAAAAGACGCGTTGCCGGCGGAGATGACGCGCTATCCGAGCCGGCGATGCCCTCGATCACGGCGGACCGGCAGGAAACTATTCTTGGTTGGGTCTTGTCATAGGGTAAAAAATAATGTCCCTGTGAATCGGCGAGCGGCTTCAGCGCGGGTAATTGTGATAAACTTGGAACGCTCGGTGGGGCCGTGGCGCAGTTGGGAGCGCGCCTCGATGGCATCGAGGAGGTCGTGGGTTCGAATCCCATCGGCTCCACCAATATTCTTGTGACCCCCTCGCCGCATAATATTCAAACGAATTGCGGTAGGCGCCCTGGCAGCCTTTGCCATTCTTTATATCGGAGACTCTTTATCCGTGCGCATCCGCGCGATCCATCCAAAACCCGCCGACCCGTTCGAATCCCTGAAGTCCTGCGCGTTCGCGCCATCCCCGAAAAAAATGGCAAGACCGAATACCAAGTGGACGCCCTGAATCCCGAACAGACCGTCACTTGCGTGCACTCGCTCTTCCCGCACATGAGTTACTCACCCTGCTGGTACGTCAAGCCGAGTATCAACCAGCCGATCCCCATGTGATCGCTTGAGTTTCAGCTATCCGCGTCGCTTGATTGCAAGGCTGAATAAACAGTTACTTTGCCGGTGGAAACTTTGGAGGGATTTCTGCGTAACCCGGCGCGGCTTGTTTCATGTTCACATCCACTTGCGCGCTGGCATCTCCAATGGCCCACCGAATTCCGCCGCCGAGCAAATTCAGGAAAAATTCATTCTTCCAGTTCTCGGGCCGGTCACCCATCGCGGTATAGAAAACACGGCCCTTTCCGTGCATCCGCGCCCACGTCACCGGATACGGCGCGCGCTGGTAACACTCTCCCTTCATGCCCTGCGTGTCCAAGGTAAGAATCACGTGCAGATCGGGCATGAAATCCTTCAGCGAGTACCATTCTTCGTTGAAACTCACCGGCGACTTAACGCCTTCCAACCCCGGAAATTTCGGATCGTTTACGATGAGATTGGCATCCTGCAACCGTGGCTCCCTCCCGTGCACAATGAATTCCGCACCGAGCATTTTCAGGTAGGGATCCTGTTGTTCTCCATGCGCGATGTATCGATTCGAAAGGTCCTTGGGGTCGGGCCGCGTGTGAAACGTATCGCTCCCGGCATGCACGCCCACAAATCCCATTCCACCTCGTATCGCGTCCAGCAATGCCTGCTTGCCTTCGGCTGACATTGGCGGCTTGCCATCTGTTCCCAGAGTTGTCAGATCACCCGTTGTGAAAAACACCACCGCGGCGAAGGAATGAAATTTTTTTTCATCGAAAAAGCGCCCGTCCTTCGTGACTACCACTTTGAATCCATGCTTGGCGCCCAGAGCGCTGATCGCATCGTCGACGATGCTCGGTTGTCCACCGACTCGTTTTACGACATCATGTTCCCAACCCGAAGATTTCGTGAACGCCAGCACCGATTTATTCGATGCCCCGGGCAACCGGTTGGAAAGCGCGAGGCCTGCACCAGTCAGCGTCGCGGCTCGAAGAAATTCTCTGCGGTTCGTAAACTCGCTCATGCCGTTCCTCTCATTGATGTCCTTCCGGATGTTCGCAACCCGGAAAACTTGCAAACACGCGGTCTTCGGTCCAGCCCAGCTCTCTCATTCCTATTTCCGAGGAGTAATACGCTCCGCTGATCCAGCCCTTCAAGTTCTCAAAATGTCCGTGGAGACCAGCATTTTCTTTTTCCCCACCGCCCGAGGAAATTTGCTCTGCGGGAGTCGCCGCGGCATCCGTCAGCAGCATATTCTTCTGGCGGTCATCAAGGGAAGGGAATCCCTTTCCGAATCGCTTTTGCGACTCCGCTTCAAACGCCGCAAGCGCTGCCGCAAACTCTTTCTTGTGATTGTCCGTATCCACGCTCAGCAACAAATCAATGAAGCGATTTACTTGCGCCTTCGTCGAACCCGGCACAATGGCTTCCGCAATTGCGATCAAGCTTTCATTCTGTTGCGCGTCGAGGAAAAGTGGCTTCCAGTCTGCACCTACTAGTTTCTCCGCTTCCTCGAGTACCGCATCATTCCTCAAAATTTCATGAATCGGATGCGAATCCGCTACCAGCGGCCACGCCGCCCCCGCACCCATGCCCGCGACCAGCCGTCGCACCATCTCCCGCCGCGTAAGATGCACGCTCACTGCACCTGCTTCGCTAATCACCGTCAATGTGCTCTTTGTACCCACGGCAATTTCCCAACTCTCCCGATTTCGCGCCGATGGTATCACCCACCAACAATCGTTCACAAGAACAACACAAATCGTTTCTCTTGCTCGATTGACCCGCCCTCGCACAGTTGCTAGCATGCGTTTCGGATTTTCATCTCATGTCCGCAAGGAACGGTCACTCTTTTGACGTCATCGTCGTCGGCTCTGGCGCTTCCGGCGGCTGGGCTTGCAGACGCCTCTCCGAAGCCGGCCTGAAGGTCGCGCTCCTCGAAGCCGGCCGTCCGCAATCCGACAAGAATTTTACCGAGCACAAGCCCGAATTCGAACTCAAGTATCGGAACAGGGCTCCGGAAATCATTCGCAAGACGCGGCCCATCCAAGTCAAATTTGGAGTCTGCAACGAATATACGTACGACTGGTTCGTCAACGATCTCGAAGAGCCTTACACCACGCCTGCAGACAAGCCCTTCAACTGGATGGGCCGCTTGCGCATGACCGGCGGCCGCACCAACGTTTGGGGCCGCGTCAGCTTGCGCTTCAGCGATTGGGACTTCAAGGCCGCGTCACTCGACGGCTACGGTGAAAACTGGCCGCTCGGCTACAAAGACATCGAGCCTTACTACGATCTCGTCGAAAAATATGTTGGCGTCACCGGCAGCGCTGAAGGCCTCGAGCATCTTCCCGACGGCCAGTTCCAGCCGCCTGTTCCGCTCACCTGCAAGGAAACTCTTTTTCGCAATCGCGTCAAGGAAAAGCTCGGCCGCACCGTCATGCCCACGCGCAGCGCCAATCTAACCAAGCCCATCAACGGCCGTGGCCCTTGTCACTTCTGCGGTCCTTGCGAGCGCGGCTGCGTGACGCATTCCTATTTTAACTCTGCCTTCACCACCGTCGCCGACGCCCTCGCCACGGGAAACTGCACGCTCATTTCGAACGCTATGGTCTACAGAGTCCTGATGGAGTCAGATCGCAACCGCGCTCGCGGCATCCTCTATATAGACCGCAACACGCGCCAGCCCCGCGAAATCTACGCCCGCGCCGTCATCCTGTGCGCGCAATCGCAGGAATCCGTGCGCATCCTTTTGAACTCCGCAACGCCTCAATATTCGAACGGGCTTGCCAATTCTAGCGGCGTCCTTGGCCACTACCTCACCGCGCATGTCCGCAGCGGCGGCGGCAGCGGCGAGTTTCCCGCGTTCAATTCAAAGCCTTCTCTTGGTGCACCGATAAAGCCGCTCGGCATCTATATCGCCCGCTTTCGCAATTTGCCGAACACGCCTCCCTACAAAAAATTCCTTCGCGGCTTCGGCTACGAAGGTGAATCGTCCACCGAATTCAATTGGGATGCCCCCGGCTTCGGCGAATCCTACAAAAAAGCCCTTCTCGAGCCTCGCACGCGTATCGACATTACCGGCTTCGGCGAAGTCCTCCCACGCTGGGACAATTTCGTGGAACTCGATCCCAACGTCAAAGACGTCTATGGAATCCCCGTCCTGAAAATCCACATGTCCGACGGCGAAAACGAGCGCGCCATGATCCAGGACATGGGCGATTCCGCAGGCGAAATGCTGGAAGCCGCCGGCGCAAAGAACATTCGCACCTACGCCCATCCTTCCGCTCCGCGCTGGGCGCTTCATGAAGCCGGCATCGCGCGCATGGGCGGCGACCCGAAAAAATCCGTCCTCAATCAATTTCAGCAAACCCACGACATCAAGAATCTCTTTGTCATGGACGCTTCCGGCTTCACCTCAAACCCTTGCCAGAATCCCACGCTCACCATCATGGCTCTCTGCGTCCGCTCTTGCGACTACCTCCTCGGCGAGCTCAAGCGGAACAGCCTGTAGGATCACGCACATCTGAATCTTGATTCTCTTTGCCACCAAGGCTGTGTATGATGCCAGCCCCGGAGTTTCGGAGGGGAAATGTTTTGCCGCCGCATTCCTTGTCTTCTGCTTCTCCTCGCTTTCTCCGTCCTTTCTATTTCCGCCCAACAGTACGCTGGTGATGATGCCTATAAAGCCGAGCGTCGGCAGGCCGTGGCGCTTTTCAATGATCAGAAGCATCTCGAGGCTCTTCCCCTTTTCGAAGAACTCTCCGCCAAGAATCCCAATGACGCCGACGTCTTGTTTGGTCTAGGGGCGTGTCTTGTCGATCATTCGGCGACTATTGCTGACGAATCCGCAGCAAAAAAAGAGCGCATTCGCGCGCGCGAATTCCTGCTCTGGGCCAAGCAACTCGGGAGCACCAACGCCCTGCTTCTCAATCTTCTCGACCTGCTGCCCCCGGACGGTTCGATCCATCACCAGGACAACGCTGAAGTCGACAAGGCGGTTCAGGCCGGAGAAGCGGCATTTGCCAAGCGCGATTATGACGAAGCAATCAAGAATTACTTTCAGGCCTTTTCCCTGGATCCAAAAAACTACGCCGCCGCGCTATTCATCGCCGACGCTTACTTTGCGAAGAAGGATTTCGCGAAGGCCGAAGAAGGATACGAACGCGCCATCCAGGTTAATCCCGACATCGAAACTGCTTATCGGTACGAAGCCGACATGCTCACAAAAAACGGCGCGATGGAGAAAGCACGTACCCGCGGCATCCAAGCCGTTGTTGCCGAACCTTACAATCCGGTCACCTGGCGCGGACTCGTGCAATGGGCCAACGCCAATCATGTTCAGATCAAGGCTCTCCACATCAACACGCATACGGACATCTCGCAGAACGGCGAAAAAGGAATCCAAATTACCGTGGATCCCAAAAGCTCGCCGCAATCCATGGCCGTCTGGATTCTTTACAGCGGTACTCGTGCAGAATGGAGAAAAGAGCAGTTCAAGAAGCACTTTCCGCAGGAAACCCGGTATCGCCACAGCCTTCCCGAAGAGGCCGAAGCCCTGTCACTCGCCGCAAAGTTCGAGTTGAAGCCTGGTGTCTCGCTAGATGCCATTGACCCGGATCTAGCCTTGCTCAAACGACTCTATGATGCAGGTTTGACTGAGCCGTACATCTTACTGAACGCTGCGGATCAAGGGATTGCTCAGGATTACCCATCTTACCGTGCGAAGAACCGGAGCCTCTTGGAAGACTATCTTTCACAGTTTGTCGTGCCGGCTGTTCCTTCAAAGCCCTAGCTATCCAGCCTGCTTCTTCCGTTCCTGTTCTGCTTCATCCAACCAGCGCTCCAGAACCGCTTGCGAATCCGGGGCGACCTCCAGGAAGCCTACCCCCGCACCCATATTGTGCTGTTCGTAGACGATCTTGGACTTGGCCTCGAAGAACGCATCCCCCGCGGAGATTTTCACCAGCACCAGCGTTCCGGTCGGGAAGGGATTCAACATGTCCAGATAGCACCCGTGCCGGCTGAGTTCGCTCACACGCGACGCGATGCGCACATCGGCCTTCACTTCAATCAGCTCGGCGCTCGCTATGAACGAGTACCTCGGCGAACGACGTTTGTCTTGGAATGCGATGGCTGCCTCCAGTTGGGTAATCTTTTCAACATGATACGATGCTTCGCCCGGCCAGCCTCAAGAGTTCCCGTAGGGGTTTATCCAACTTGCAACCTCCTTTCCGTCTCCTCGTTCCGTGAGCCCGATGGACTCTGGCTGTGGGGCGGGGATATCGATCAGCGAGAGTTCTTTTCTTTCTACACATAGGCAACCCGAATTGCCCTCCTTGGTTCAGAGTGAGATAACGAGCCTTCCCCGGGGCTGCGCAGGGCAGGATATACGGTTGTTTCGCATCCCTGACTCCGTTGCAAGTGAGGTGTCCTCATGGATCGTTGCAGCCGCCGCTTCCTACAGATTGTTCTCTCCTCCAGCCTGCTTTGTCCCCCTCTTTCCATCGCTCAAGATCAAACTGGGCCGCGCGACAACGCGGCAAAGCCGCAGAGTCCCAAAGAAGCTAAGAAGCGCGAAAAGAGACTCTCCAGAGAATTGGCTTCTCAGGGAGACAACTGGCTGGGAGACATCGTCCCCGACATCATTACCGAACAAGAGCGTCACGCTTTTCTCGAGCTTGGGACCGAGGAGGAACGCGATCAATTCAAAGAGATTTTCTGGCGCAACCGCAGTCCCGACCCCGATTCCCCCATCAACCCGGTCCGGGAAGAGCACTATCGCCGCCTCGCCTACGCCGACGAACACTTTGCCTCAGGCATTCCCGGCCGGAAGACGGACCGCGGCCACATCTACATCATTTGGGGTCCGCCCGATGAGATCGAGTCTCATCCCACCGGCGGCACCTTCGAACGTTCTCCCGAGCAGGGCGGTGGCTCCTCCACCGCCTACCCTTGGGAGTTGTGGCGCTATCGCCATCTGGAAGGCATCGGCGAAAATATGGAAATCGAATTCGTGGACCCCAGCGGTTCCGGCGAATACCACATCACACGAGACCCCTGCGAAAAAGACGCGCTCACACACGTCCCCGGCGCTGGCTTAAGTCAGAGCGAACTCATGAGTGGCTCCACCAAAGCGGGCCGCTTCACCAACGCCAGTGGAACCACCTGCCCCATGCCTATCGGTGGGACAAGTGCAAGCATGAACGAGTTTGACATTCTCGATCGCTACTTCCGTGTTCAGCGTCCGCCCGAACGCTTCAAGGGGCTCTCCGAACTGGTCACCGTCCACGTCGTCCATAACGATATCCACATGGACTATCGGATCGATTTTCTTCGCGTAACTAGCAACACCGTCCTCGTACTCATTACCGTGCAAGTCCCCAATCGCGATCTCACTTTCCAGACCAAACAAGGTGTGCATTCCGCCGTGCTGAATCTCTATGGGCGCATCACCACTCCAGGTGGCGTCGTCGTTCAGACTTTTGAAGATGTTATCTCACGCGATTTTCCTGAATCACTCTTTCAATCATCCCTAAACCTCTCTTCGATCTATCAAAAATCCATCCCACTGCGTTCCGGCCTCTACCGGCTCGATCTCGTCATCAAAGACACCCTGAGCGGCAACCTCGGTGTCTTCAATACTGCCCTGCGTGTCCCCCACTTTGCGGACGACAAGCTCGACGCAAGTTCCTTGATTCTCGCCGACCAGATCGAAACGGTCCCCTCAACTCAGACTGGCACTGGCCAATTCGTTCTCAACTCCTACAGAGTCCGCCCCCGCCTCAGCCAGGAGTTTTTCAGCGCCGACAAGCTGGGCATTTTCCTTCAGCTTTACAACCTGAGGTTGGATGAGACTTCCCACAAGACCAATGTCTCCGTCGTCTATCGCATCACAAAGGATCAACAGGAAATCTGGCGCACAGTAGAAAATCCTGATCATCTTCATCAAGGCGGCGAGCAACTTACCGTCGAACGTCTCATCCCGGTGGCTTCGCTCCTCCCTGGCCGCTACTCCATCGAAGTCACCGCCATCGATCTGCTCACCAATGAAACGGTTATCCGCACCGTGGATTTCATGGTGAAGCCGGCGCCCGCGCCCAAGCTGCCGGCAGCGGTCCGGCCGCCCAATTCTTAGGCGCTCGCGCTATCATGAAGGCAAATGAAAGATCGCGCGCGAGCCCGCGAACTAGCCGCGGAATTCCATCGCAAGGGCGACCCCACCGGCTGGTTCGAGCGCCTTTACCAGGAAGGCGAAGCAGGGAAGAGCAATGTTCCTTGGGCCAATCTCTGCCCCAATCCTTTCCTGCTTGATTTTTGGAAAACGCATCCGCAGCCAACCACCGGAAAAACGGCGCTCACCATCGGCTGCGGCCTGGGCGACGATGCCGAACAACTCGCCGCCTGGGGATTCCGCACCACCGCCTTCGACATTTCGGAAACCGCCATTCGCGCTTCTCGCAAGCGCTTTCTTGCCACGACGGTCGAATACTTTGCCGCGAACTTGCTCGAGCCGCCCTCTGCATGGCGCCGTATTTTCGATTTTGTCTTTGAGGCCAACACCCTCCAGGTTCTGCCAGCCGGCCTTCGCCCCCGGACCATCGAAAATATTGCCGGATTCCTCCGGCCCGGCGGCCTCTTGCTCGTCATTGCCCGCGGCCGCGAACCCTCCGACCCCGAAGGCCAGATGCCTTGGCCGCTCACCCGCTCGGAGCTCTCCGCCTTCACCTCCGCGGGCCTCCAGGAAATCTCTTTCGAAGACTTACTCGATTTCGAAGATCCCGCAGAGCCGACCATCCGCCGGTTTCGCGCCCTCTATCAGCTGTCGAAGTCGGCAGATTGAACCGTCGCCTGACTGGTATCATCTTTCAATAGTTTTCTTATCGCCTCGAATTCTTTGAACATTCTTGGCGATTCCGAAGTGGGTCAGTTTTAATGAGGTCCGCGCATGAAATGGAAAGCGTTCTGGGGAATTTTTATAACTTGTCAACTTGCCGGTGCGCTAGGTCTCGCGACTGGCGCCAGTATCCACTCGAATCCTTATGGACTCCTACTCACGCTTGTTTTCCTTCTTCCTGGCAGCCTTCTGTGCTGGGTGATACTCGACAGACTGGGAGTTGGGACGGACTTTGGCCCGCTTCTGATGTCCTGTTTTCTCCTCAATTTAGTCTCCTGGTCTATGTTGGCGCTCGTGATAAAGATTGCTTTCGGCAGAAAATCAAGGTGACTCGCTTTGGGGAAGGCGCTTCGCTGGCAGAACGGCCAAACCGTCCTCATTCCCTCCAACCGCCCAGCGTTTCTTCTCTAACGCTCCGCAGATGGCAAAGATAGTGCTATTCTCTGGCAGCCAGTTGCCTATCCCCCAAATTACATAGAGAAGGAGACGGCCATGTTTCAAAAGCTCATGAAAACTTCGGACGATTTCGTGGTTACCCTTCTTCGGCTCGCGCTTGGTGCTGTGTTCTTTGCACACGGCGCGCAAAAGGTCCTGGGCTGGTTCGGCGGGTTCGGCTTCCAGGCCACGCTCGGCTTCTTCACCCAGCAGATGCACATTCCTGCGGTGCTGGCCGTTCTGGCCATGGCGGCAGAATTCCTCGGCGGCATCGGCTTGCTGATCGGATTCCTCGGCCGCGTCAGCGCCTTCGGCATCGCCACCAATATGGTCGTTGCCATCGTCCTCGTCCACCGGCATGTCGGTTTCTTTGCCAACTGGTATGGCACCCAGAAAGGTGAAGGCTACGAATACCACATTCTTGCGATTGCCATTTGCTTAGCGATCATGATCAGGGGTTCCGGGGCGCTCTCCATCGACCGCTCGGCGTCCAGACAGTTGGCGTGAACCATCGTCATCGCCCTCTCGCTCATGGGCCGGCGGCTTTTTTCCGTTGACCGTGCTCTTTCCAGGTCGCGAGTCACCGCGGAAGCCGGGCCTGGCGCAATAGATAGAACTACGTCGCGCCGGCGCAATTTTTCTACCGATATACGTTCAGCGACTTCGCCGAAATAGGAAGCGTGGTGCACCGTCTGGCCATGATATGGGCATAACCAAAAATACTTTCGCCTCCTGGTTGGATTCCTACGGTCGCGCCTGGGAACACCGCGACCCGCAGGCCGCGGCCGACCTTTTCGCGGAAGAAGGCACCTACCAAGTCACCCCGTTTGTCGAACCCCTGCGCGGAAAGCAAGCCATCCTCGAATACTGGACACACGTCGCCCAGACCGAGCAAAACATTCAATTTGGATGCGAGATTCTCGCCGTAACTCCCGATCACGGAATCGCCCGCTGGTGGGCTTCCTTTGTTATTGTTCCGCAAGGCCTCCAAACCAAACTCGACGGCATCTTCCTCATCTCTCTCGGTGAAAATGGGCGCTGCCATTCCCTGCGCGAGTGGTGGCACAAGCAACAAAACTGATCGCTCTCGTGTCGCAGCTTGCTAATCCAACTCAAATCCATGAAAGCGCCAACAAAGTAATTGACACGTGCTCAAGCCAACGGTATACATTTCCAACATGAGGGCGAAAAACGTCTCGCTGCGCGTCGCAACTTTCTCAGTCCTAATTCTTGCGACAGTTTGCGCCCTCGCCGGGCCGAAGGACAAAGAGCCCGCACCGCGCTTCAACGCCACCACCACCACCGGTGAAAAGTTCACCAACGACACCATCAAAGGCAAAGTCGTCCTCCTCGAATTCTGGACCACCTGGTGCGGCTACTGCGTCGAAGAAGCCGCCTTCGTCGACAAGATCGGCCACAAGCTCGCCGACAAAGGCCTCATCCTTCTTGCCATCGACGTCGGCGAGTCCAAAAAAACCGTCAAGAAATACCTCGAGCAGCATCCCCGCAACTGCAAAATCGTCATGATGGAAGACACCAATCTCGCCGCCATGTACCAGGCCAATGTTTACCCCATTTACGTTGTCATTGATCGGGATGGCTTCATTGTCGGAACCCAGCGCGGCGCCGCTGGCGAAGAATCCCTCCGCAGACTTATCGCCCGCGCCGGCATCGAATCCCCCGATTCCGAGGACTCCGACTCCAACTAGTCCCACGCAAAGCACAAATCCGGCAGAAACAAGACACGCTCACCTCCCATAAATAGTTTATTCCACTGTATTTACTAGGAAAACTCTCGTTCGAGAAGCATCCAACTCCGGACTAGTTTTCAAGTCCTCTTCCCTTCAGCAACGTCCGCAGCGCTTTAAAACACTACCCAGCCCGTCTCCCGAGCCGGTGGCACTTTGGAACATCCTGCCCTTTGGGCCAGTTGGCCCCAACGTTTTCAAGCCTGATAACTGTCTTAGTGGCTCGGTGTGTCCCCGGGCCGAGGAGGGGGAGATGTTGCGCAATCGATTCCTTATTGCCTTAAGCGGGTGTTTGCTCGCGGCTTCAGCCGCGTGGGCCGATGATGTCGGTTATGTCGAATGCTCCAGCCACCCCGATGGCATGCAAGTTTTCGCGAAGCCCAGAAAATCTCCCGAGGTCGTTGCGTCTGTGGCTTGCGGAGAGCGTTTCACCATCCTGGTTTACGGCTTTGTCTTTTCCAGGGTCCAGACCAGTGACGGCAAGATCGGCTACGTGTATTCAAACATGATCGCTGTCGATCGCGCCGCGGCTCCCGTGCAAAAGCCAGCTTCTCCACAGATGGTGACAGCTTCGGAAAAGGTTCCAGTTCGCACCGAGCCCGCAACGCATCCGGCTCCTCCGCCTTCCAGGCCTCAGTCCGCGCCTGCTCAACCGGTTGCCGCTTCCGCGTCTATAACCATTGCACCCCAACCCACTTCGCCGGCACCGGCTTCGCCCGCATCTGCGGCACCGCTTGTCCCGGAAGTGATTATCTCTACTACACAGCCTACGCCCGCACGAGCGTCCACAACAGCGCCCGCGGCAGCTCCCGCTTCTGGGTCGCTCCTGCCCACTCCGCCCGTCCCGGAGACGACTGTGACCCCGGTGCCAGCGCAACCGGCAGCCACGCCTGACCCGGCGCCTGTATCCTCTGCGACTGCATCCTCCGCAGCCGCTTCCAATGTCTCGGAGTCAACTCCGCCAGCCGCGCAGCCCGATCCCTCGGCCGCACAACCTCAGCCGACTCCAGCCATCCGCCCCGTGGAGACGAGGGGCACCTGGGAGCGTCCCCTCCCGGGTGGGCGCACCACTACTCCTCGGATTGAAGTCTTTGGAGGTTACTCCTTCGCCCGTATGGACGGCGGCGCGGGATCTTCGACCAACCTAAACGGCGCCATGGGGTCTTTCGGCTGGAACTTCAAGTCGTGGTTGCAGGTCGTCGGCGATAGCAGCTACAACTTTGTAACCATCAACGGCATCAAGACTGTCCTCTACGGAAATCATTTCGGCCCGCGTTATTTCTACCGCAGGCATAATCGCTTCGGCGTCACGCCGTTTGTCGAAGGGCTGATTGGCGGCTCGCGCGCCGACGTCACTGTCACCGGCACCGGTGGTTACACGACCTCTAATAACTGTATGTCGTACAAAGTCGGTGGCGGATTGGATCTCCATCCCTCGCGCCACTGGGAAATCCGGCTGTTCGATTTCGACTACTACCGGACGTCCTTCGGCACCAATGTTCACCAGAACAACTATTCAGCCTCGGCAGGTATTGTTCTCCGCCTCTTCGGCGGCGCTGAATAGCGCCCGATCGGCTAGCCATAGCCCTCGTTTATCTCTGTCCCCATGCAGGGGCACCGGCGCCACCGGTGCCCCTGTTTTTTCTTTTCTTTGCTTGCCTCGAGCCGGGCTGAACTTCACGCCTCATCAAGAATAGTTAAGCAGAAGCGCCTTCATGAACCTTCGCCTGCCGAGCACGGCCTTTACCGTTCTCCGGCTTTGCGCGCAGGTGGGTGTCTTCCTGCTGCCACTTCCGCGCCAGCGCGTCTAAGTCCCCCATTACCTTGCTGATGTCCTTCATACGATTCGTGATGCCGTAGGTTACCGAAGGGGGGATGGTCGGCTCATAGTCGCGGAAGACGAAGCCCTTTTGCTCCAGAACGCGGAGGCGCTCCGTCAGCACTCGCGACGAAATCCCCTCGACTTGCCGGCGTAGCGCTCCGAAGCGCGTGGGGCCGTTCGTACTCAGAACCCACAGAACGTGCATGGTCCACGGCCGGGCCAGCACTTCCAGCAACTCACCAAAGGGGCAGTGGGGTGGTTTTAAAGCGGACTCTCGCATGGCAGCTCCTCACTAGGTTACTTTAAAGTTCCTACTGTACAAATACAAGTAGTTATTTATAGTAACCAATAAGCGCCTCGGGTGCTCTAACAAACGTAAGGAGGAACAACATGGCAACCAATTCAGTGGCAATTTCCAGCGGTTCGGAGGCAACAAGCTTTTCCCAGGGTGCCGTAGTCGTTTTGGGACGGTTTTTCTTCGTGCTGATTTTCCTGATGTCCGGCCCCCTTCATTTTTCCAAGCAGGAGGTCGCCTATGCGGCTGCCCAAGGAGTGCCCTTGGCCTCGCTCCTGGTTCCGTTCTCCGGTGTGCTGGCGTTCGTCGGAGCCCTCAGCATTTTGCTGGGTTATCGCGCAAAGCTGGGCGCCTGGCTCATTGTGCTCTTCCTGGTTCCAGTTACGGTAATGATGCACAACTTCTGGGCGGTGCACGATCCGATGATGGCGCAGGTCCATATGGCCTTTTTCATGAAAAATGTCTCCATGCTCGGCGGCGCCTTGCTGATTTCTCAGTTCGGCGCAGGTCCGTTCAGCCTGGATGCCCGCCGCTCCCGTTGAACCCGCCTGATCCGGCTCCATTCCAAGGTTGCCGCTGAAAACGGGCCTCGTACTCCCGAGGCCCATTTTCCTTTGAGGAGACGAGTTCGCGTGGAATTTGGCGCGTGGGAAATCCCGGGCGCGGCCATGTTCGTTTTTGTTATCATTCACTTGTTCGCAGGACAGCCGATGTACGTTTCTCCTCGTGCGCTTTCTCTTTTTTTATCCATCCTGTTCACGGGTGGCTCGTCAGCCCTGCCGCTCGCGCGCTCCACAGACACCGAGCCGGTCCCGCCACCCGCGATCGTCATCGGATTCGTCGGCGGATATATCCGGCACGACAATCGCGTTCACGGCGGAGTCCAGATCGCGGATCGTCTGCGCAAGGATTATCCTTCGGGAGTTTATATTGAGGTATTCGAGAACCATCGCGGAAAGCAAGCCCATCAAAAAGTTCTGGAGTTGCTCGGCGCTGGCCGCGGCGGTTCACTTTTGGACGAACAGAAAAAGAACGCCCGCATCATCATTTACGGGCATAGCTGGGGTGGCTCAGAAACAATTGCCCTCGCGCGAGCGTTGCAGAAGGATGGCGTCCCGGTGCTGCTCACCATTCAGGTCGACAGTGTCTCCAAGGGCGGCGGAAACCAGTCGCTGATTCCAGCCAATGTCCGGAAGGCCGCCAATTTCTACCAGTTGAATGGACTTCTCCACGGAGTCCGGGAAATTCACGCTTTCGACCCATCACGCACGCAAATCATTGGAAACTTTCAGTTTGACTACCGCGCCCATCCCGTCCGCTGCAACGGGTATCCGTGGTTCGCACGCCTGCTCGAAAAGCCGCACATCGAAATTGAGTGCGACCCGGACGTTCAGTCCCGCGTCGAAACCCTCATCCGCTCGAACTTGCCATCGCCCATAAAACAGGCTTCCACGAAATAGTCACTCGCCTGCTCCGGTGCACGTAGCGCCGGGCTTTCTCCCGTTTTGTGGGAGTCCCGGCGATTTGCGTCGGGAAGCCCGGCATCTTTCTTCTTCATGGCATGGCTATTCCGCGCTTTTGTAGCGGCGAGTTTGCCTCGCCACTCCGGCCCCACGCGCTACGCGTCATACCGAAAGAATCCCCAGCGCCGTAGGCGCGACACACGTTAGCCCAGCCCGCAAGGGCTGGGTAAACAATAGAAGCAACAATCGGGAGCACCGTAGACGCGGCACACGTTAGCCCAGCCCGCAAGGGCTGGGTAAGGATAGAAGCGACAATCGGGAGCACCGTAGGTGCGGCACAAAATCCTCACTGTTCCCGCCTTCGTTTCCCATCCTCATCGGCGAAGGCATCCCCCTCATTCAGCCTCGCCATCGCCCTTCCCAATTTCTGATCCCAATTTCCACTCTCTGATTTCTACTTTCCGACTTCTAGTTTCTAGTTTCTGATTTCTAGTTTCTCTTCTCTCCACCAAAGCCTTCCCCGACGGCGTCGTCCTCCTCCACTACCGCACCATGTAATTGGGGTGTTAGATCCTCCCATCGGCTTCTTTATTTAGTTAAGTATCGCGTTATTGGTAGACTCTGAGCGACGGGAGGACGGTCTCTAGCCGTATGGACAGGTCACGATTAATCCGAGAAATTATCCAAAAGGGAATCTCATTTCAGGCCGAAAAGCTCAAAGTGATAAAGGAGCTAGGCAGGGGAGGGAACGGTGTTGCTTTTCAATGCATAAACGCATTGGGCGAGACTGTCGTTGCGAAAATTTATATTCCTCCTGACAACCGCGATCTCGATTCTCAGTCGTTGGCGCGGTTTGAGCGAGAAATAAAGCTCAGCACGACCCTGCAACATCCCAACGTCATTCGGGCTCTGGCCTCAGGTGTTTTAAGAGTTGGTGCCTATTCCCTCCCGTTTTATACGATGCCTCTGGCCCCCAAGACTCTCACAGATTTCATCAAGCCCTGGAAAGACGCCGATGATCTTGCCATTCTCTTTCGCCTGTTTTTAAAGGCGGCACGAGGAGTTGTGTTCCTACATTCCAACGGAGTAGTGCACCGGGATCTTAAGCCGGGAAATATTCTTGTGGCAGGAGATGGCACGCCTTGGGTGGCCGATCTGGGTATCGCACACGTTAACCCCGAGTTCGTTTCTGGGACGCTCGAGACGATCGAGAAGGAGCGATTGCTGAATCGCGACTACTACGCTCCCGAGCAGCGCTTTGGCTCGGCCAAACAGGTCGACCATCGCGCAGACATTTACGCACTAGGATGCATTCTCTATGAGCTATTGATGGGAATGCCGCCGGTACGCAACAATTCCCCGAGCCTTGGTACTCGGGACCCGGCCTTAGATTCCCTTGACCCGATACTCGATCGGATGATGGCTTACTCCGCAACCGAGCGCTACCAAACACTGGAAGATGCGGTTGACGACCTCGCTATTCAGTTCGGGTGGGCCCTCGCCACGCTTAAGGGGGAGCGCCCCTTGACTAACCGCGATATTCCCGCAATGCTCAAGCTGCTGAAGAGCTCAAACGAAGCTCATCGGCGGCGGGGTATTGAGCTCGCAAGGGAACTGGGCAAAGATGGTCTTGGAGCTCTCCACGATCTTCTGGGGCACAATCGCCGTGATATTAGAGACGCAGCAGCTTTAGCCCTGGGGGAAATTGGGGACCAAAGTTCCTTGCAGTACCTAACCTCAGCCTTGTACGGCAACTCTACTAAGGCTTCGACGTTCCGACCGTCATCCGAAGCAGCTTCGCTGGCAATTGCCCAGTACCCCAAGGACATTAGGCTAAGAATTTGCTCCGAAATCACCCAACTAGTAAGACCTTGGCAGATTCTGCAGATACTGAAAGGCGTGCATTCAGAGGACGCATTCGCCGCTGTCTCCAAACTAGTAGGAAGAAAACTTCTCCTTCTAGACTGGGCGGAATCTGAAGGTCGACACCCTTGTCGCAATCGACGAAGAAAAGGCATGGCCCGTCGTCCTACAAATGATTGAGCGTAGAGATGACTGGAAAGTTCGTAGCGTCGTACAAGCGCTTTCCCCCTCTCGGCAGATCGAATGCATTATTCGATGGTTGCCCAAATTGAACGATCGTTGGTTCTTTGAACAAATTCTAGAAACCCTCCGTGACAGCCCTGTACCAATCGAAAAGAGGAGAGAAGCATTGGATTTCCTTCGTCGAACGGTAACCGAATTTAGGGGAAGATATGAAGACAAAGCAACGACGGTGCAGAAAATCGACGCGCAGATAAAGGTTCTAGGTCCTAATCCAAAAACCTAACTTCTCATAGACCTCTATTGGCGGACTGAAGGGCTGCGCAGCACCATACAGCTGCAAGTGTTGGGCGGGTGGCAGCTTCACCCTATCCCGTATCTCTTAGGGTGAAGGTGCTACACGGCGCGCCGCTGGATGCGCCGAACCGATCCGAGTCCTACCAGCTCAATTCCGTGCATGCCTGCTTACCGATGAAGTCCGACAAAACGCAGATGTTCAGTTGTTTCCTGCTTGGGTTCCAGAGAAGCTAGCAATGCGGGCACGTCCTCAATTCCGCTCGCCCTCAACGTGTGGTCAAGGTCTCCCGAAGAACGCAATGTGAAGAATTGCTTCTTGGGAGCACTGAAGAGCAACACCTTCTTGTCGTAGTCAAGAAGGTTTATGACATTTGTGAGAGTTCCCTTGCTAATCCCGTCCCAAAGCATGAATCCGCAGCTCGCATCTTTCGCCATAGCACGGTCTTTGATCCCATAATAGTGCCGGTCGCGCTTGACTGGTGGCTCGGCGGAATGAGAGCGGACGGGCCAATTGCCCACGTTGTTGCGGCACACATCCATGCAATAAACGACGACGTGTCTGTACCCGCATTCAGCAAGGTAGCGCTGCACAGCCTTATCAGCGCCGTTTGCATCCCCAACTAACACGGTGAACCCTTTTCTCAGGATGTTGTCGAGGCGTTCTTTCACCTGTCCATTTAGCTTCGACAATGCACGTGAACCAGCCACAAAAACGGAATCCATGTTTCAGTTCCTCGTACGAGTGAGTGCAAGGGCAAATACTGATTTGACCAAGCCTTGACTCTTTAAAGTACGAGCTGCAACGTTCATAGTTGCGCCCGATTGAACAAGGTCGTCCAGCAGCAGCACAGATCTGCCTTCGAGATTTCGGTCGCTCACGAAGGCGGCTTCCAAAGTGGCGACTCGCGCGGAAAAATCGCCGACGTCTTTCATTTGTGGTGTGGTTTTTGCTTTCTTAAGCGATGTTCCATCGAAGGTGATTCCCAGAGTCTTGGCCAACTCGGTGCCAATTTCAATGACCGGCTGAAAACTACGTTGCAACTTTGATGGGGGCATCGGAACGACCACATCGGGATTGAAATCGGAAGTCTTCATGAATCCTGCAATCGCCTCCACAATGAGCGGTATCGCGCCCTCGTCTCCTCTATATTTCAAGCGGTACACGAGTTCGCCCAAGGGTGATCGAACAGTGTCGAATTCGGGATGTCCGAATTCGTTGTATCCAATCATGGTACTCGAAATCGTGTGTACGTCGAGAACATATCCTTGGTCCCAGGAGCCTTTGATTTCTTTCGGGTGAATCTCGATCACGATAATTCCCCCACCTGAAAATGACATCATCCCAGATCTGTTTTTGAGGTCGAGCCGAAGCATATCCGGCGATGCGCTGACGACGCAACTCTTGAATTCAGTTGTCGAATCTATGAGTCGGCGGCGGGTGCACAGCCTAACTCAGCGAGCAACGTCGGGATGGCCCATGTTTTCGGTTTGCAAGAGCGTGGGGCTTTTGACTTTGGTTTTCTCTTGTTCGCCGCGCGGCAACTTCAACCCATCCCGTATCTTTTAGGGTGAAGGTGCTGCGCGTATGCCGCTGGATGCGCCGAAGCGATGCTATGCTCAAAAGTGATCCGGCATCCAGCCATGGAGGTCACACCATGAAACTGCTAGCAACATTTGGTGTTCTGTTATTTGTTTCGGTCCCCGCTCACGCACAAGCGCAGGCGCAGGCACAAGCGCCAGCGCAAGCGCAAGCGGCAAAGCCTTGTGAAGAGCTGAAGGATGAAATCACCAAGAAGCTCGACGCAAAAGGCGTGAAGGGCTACACCCTGGAAATCGTCGAGAAGGACAAGGACTCAGCGGGCAAAACCGTCGGCACTTGCGACGGCGGCACCAAGAAGATCCTGTATAACAGGACGCCCGCCCCCGCCGAAACCCCGGCGAAGGAACCACCCAAGTCCTAATCCACTGTCGGGCGAAACAGCCTAACCTAGCGCGGAAGGTCGCAACTGCAGAACTAAGCAGTATCGCGTTCGCTGGCGCGTGCATCCTGTTCTAGCGGAGCATCATAGTAGCCAACACTCGCGATCTGCTGAAGATAGACAGGCAAGAACGCAGCGATCGAGCCCCCCACCTCGTATTGATAGACGTGACGGCACTCATGAGACAAAACGCGTGGCGTTAAGTTCCCGTGGGTGATGAATATGCTGTGGCCGAGCATCAGCCCGGCTGTATCAGCACCAAGTAAGCCCGTCTGGATGGCTGCCTGTTGCAAACTGGGATCGGACGGCATCGGAATCTGAGCGACGAGCTTTATCCGGATGAGTTCAGGTCTCTGGACCCCCACGCTTCGTGCCATAGCGAGACCTGCAGGATGTAAGCCTTGGCCAGTCTGCGCAACGTGCTGGGATTGCAACTCCGCCCAAGCGATCGCGCTTGGAAGGAGTCGAGGCAAAACCGACAGTAGGTCGAGGGGAGCCATGACATTCTGGATATTCTATAGTTCAAACGGGCAGGTGGGCCATCATTTCCCCGTTCGGACCAGTCCCTAACCCCATTCAACCCGCCGTCCCATCGGCCAACCGCCATTTTGCCCTCCCGCACCTTGTCCGGAGGCTTGCGATACCAGTACCACTAAGTTAGCTATTGACAGAATTAGCGTTTCGCGTTAGCATGTGTTGTGACTTTTCGCTCCACTCTCCGCCAAACCCGTAAGCCCCGCTCCTTCTGTGTCTTGCATCGTTCTCCGCGTGTTGCCTTCGCATTTTCTGGCCGAATTCCTTTGACCTTCTCCGCTAAGTCCTTTCACCTCAATCTTTTTACCGACCCCCACCCTCTAACCCTTGTCGCACCAATCTTTTACAAAAAAGTGTGGGGGGAGGGGCCTGAGCCCCTTCGACGTTCAGATACGCAGTTTGTATTCCGAATGGGGTTACGGGATGCGCGGTATACATCCCGAATGGGTCTAAGCCCTTTAGAATCCGCAGTTGCGGACAAACACAGCGTTTTGCCGGTTTTTAACCGCAATCGTCCACGCTCAAGTCCTTTAGAAGCAACACTTATGATCTATCCTGTAAGTGTTGATTCTAAATGGTTTGCAGTAAGTCCTAAGTCTTTTAGATGCAACACTTACAAAAAACACGGGGGTGGGGTATTCCCAACGTTCCAACGTCAACGTTCAACCTTCAAACCTTCAAACGTTCCGAGCGTCCCATTGCAGCCAAGCGCCTTTGGTGCCACAATCCACAAAGGCACGAGATTTCTTCTCGATCCGGGGAAACAACTCCGCTCCCCCCGGTGTCTAAGAGACGAGAGCGGACATCGGGGACTGCTCGATCTTGGTCCCCTTTTGCAAGTCGTGCCTGGGTTCAACGTTCTAAAGTTGAACCGATCAGCAGGGTGGCTCGCTATCCAGCAGCGGGTCGGAAAGGCCGGCAGTGTCCGATTGGGCTAGTGCCCTTTCTTGGGGCCGCGATGAAGCCGATCTTGTCCATGAGCTGCAAGCTGGCTCGGAGACGGCGTTTGACTGGCTCGTCACGCACTATCACGCGCCGGTCTATAACCTGATCCTCAGCATGCTTGGCGACACTTCCGATGCCGCCGACGGCTCCCAGGAAGTTTTCTTGAAGGCCTTCCGCGGCATTCGCAATTTCCGCCAGGGCAGTTCTTTGAAAACTTGGCTCTACCGCATCGCCATTCACGAAGCGCTGAATCATAAGCGCTGGTTCAAGCGGCATTTGCAGAAAAATGTTTCCATCGATGCCCAACCGGAAGAAGGGCAAGCACGCGTTGAAATCGAGGATCTCTGCGCCACGCCCTTCGAGCAGCTTGCGGCACAGGAAATTCAAGCCGCGGTCCACGGCGCTCTACAGCAGATTCCCGATGTTTTTCGCAGCGCCGTGATTTTGCGCGACCTCGAGGGCCTGAGTTATGAGGAAGTCGCGGAAGTTCTGGAATGCAATGTCGGCACGGTGAAGTCCCGCATCCTCCGTGGTCGCCGCGCACTGAAAGAAATTCTTGAGCCGCTTCTGGGCGAGCATCAGAATCACGGTGCTCGCGCGCAAACGGCTTCGCATGGCAATGTTTCTGAAGCGCAGCCATCGCCTTTCGGCGACGCATTTTCGGCCGCGCGCCGGGTCGCCCTTTCTGTTGACCGCTACGCGGTCACCAGTAACGACGTCCCGCGGGCAAGTTCCGCGGGCAAAGGTGTCCAATGAAGTGCAACACAGTACGAACTAATCTGGCGGGCTATCTCGATGATGCTATTACTGGCGGAGCGCGCGTTGAAGAGCGTGCTCAGATCCGGCAGCACCTGGAAGCCTGCCACGTTTGCCGCGAAGAATTGGAACGCTTCCGCAAGCTCTCGGTCATGCTTTCACGCGTGCCCAAGAATCTTCCTCCAGCCGATCTCGCTATCCGTATCAAGGTGGCTGCCGCCCAGGCGCAGAATTCCCACGATTGGCGAAGCCGTGTGCGCCGCGCCAAGGATCGCGCCGAAATTCTGCTCGACAACGTCTTCCGCCCGCTGAGTGTTCCGGCTACCGGCGGTTTTTTATCCGCCATCCTCGTTTTCGTTCTGGTGCTCCAGATGATTTTGCCCGGCACGACGGGGCGCGCGGTGCGGAACGATGTGGCTCTCAATCTCATGCGTCCCGCCGAGTTGGTTTCTCTTTCGGACTATCCGCAATCCTGGGCGCCGGAGTCGCAGGACGTCGAACTTTCCATGCCGCACGGTCTCCTGCTGGACGTCACTGTCGATGCCCAAGGCCATATGACTGATTATCAGATTCTCTCCGGTCCAAACAGCTTGGAGCTTCGGCGCCAGCTCGACCAGTTGCTGCTTTTCTCCCGCTTCAGTCCGATGCTGAGTTTTGGCCGGCCCACTGCCGGTGGCCACGTGGTGCTCAGCTTCAGCGCCGTCCGCGTCCGCGGCTGATTCCACGGACGGGCATGAGAAATGCAAATTTTCTCTTCGCCGCGGCGAGAAATTTTAGATTTTCTGTTTGCCGGCGCTCGGAATCAGAAATTTCTTTCGGCCGCAGCGAAAAGTCTCAGATTTCACTTTCCCGCCGCCATCAGAAATTTCAACGTTCTCCTCGCCGTCGCATTTTTCTGCTTCTTTTCGCCGATCGCAAACGCTCAATTGCAGACGAATGATTCGGAACGCCAGCTCTTTGAGTCCCTGAATCGCGAACGTGCCGCGCAAGGTCTCCCCGCGCTCCAGTGGGACAATGCTCTTTTCAAAGCCGCCCGCCGCCACGCCCTCCTGATGCTCGATCTCAATATGGTCGAGCACCAACTCCCGAACGAGCCGGGCCTGGAAGCTCGCCTCGCGGAAGCGGGCGCGCGCTTTGCGGTCATCGCGGAAAATATCGCCGTCGGCCCGAATCCCGAGATCATTCATAAAGGCTGGATGAATTCGCCCGGCCACCGAAAAAATATTTTGGATCCGCGGCTTACTTCCGTGGGAATCGCAGCCGTGCGCGGACCGGGAGGCCTTTTCGCGGTGCAGGATTTTTCACAACTGGTTCCCCAATTAAGCGTCGAAGAGCAAGAAAAAAGAGTGGCTTCCTTGCTTACCGCGCAGGGATTCCATTTGTCGGACGCAACCGACAGCGCGCGGAAAACTTGCGAAAAAGATGCTGGGCTTGAGGGCACTTCCGCAAAATCGATGATCCGATTTGAGGTCGGAGACTTGAATAAATTGCCGGAAGAAATCGAACGAAAAATCCGGAGCCGTCCTTATGGCAAAGTGGCGGTAGGGGCGTGCCGCACAAACGCGGCTTCGGGATTCACCCACTATCGAATTGCAGTGTTATTTTTCTGAGGAAGGAATGAAATTCGTCCAGACGCCGAGCAAAAAAGAAAGTGTTGTATCCGGGAACGAGAAGAAATACACTATGCCGGTCATGAACGCCGTCTTCGCCAACCCCTATCGCTGGTATCGATTTACTTGGAATTCATCCAGGCGGCGGGGGGCGTTTCTGTAAGCGAACTAACAGAAAAAAGTTTCGACCCACTCGCCAGCCGAGTGGGTTTTTTGTTTTAAGGGACAAAAATAAATTGAGAGGGCCGGAAAGATGATCATCTCCATGAAACTGCACGCAACGCGGCAAGAGATTGACGTGGTTCGAAAGCAGGTGGAGCAATTCGGATACAAAGTGCACTCCATCGAAGGCGAGGAGCGCGTGGTAATCGGCGTCGTCGGAGTCGGCGATGTGACTGCGTGCATGGAATCGATCGAAGCCATGCCGCAAGTGGACAAGGTAGTGCGCATTTCGGCGCCGTACAAGTTTGTGAGCAAGGAATTCCGTCCCGGCAAAACACGGATAAAAGTAAACGGGACGGAAATTGGCGGCGGAGAATTCGTGGTAATGGCCGGGCCGTGCTCGGTGGAATCGGAAAAACAGATCATGCAAGCGGCGGAGGGCGTGGCGAAAGGCGGCGCGAAAATGCTGCGCGGCGGCGCGTTCAAGCCGCGGACTTCGCCGTACGATTTTCAAGGGATGGAAGAAGAAGGATTGAAGCTGTTGAAAAAAGCGAAAGAAGCGACGGGGCTTGCGATCATTACAGAAGTGATGAGCGACAGTGATGTTGATTTGGTGGCGAAATATGCGGACGTGATGCAAGTTGGCGCGCGGAACATGCAGAACTTCATGCTGCTGAAAGCGCTGGGAAAATGCGGGCGCCCGGTGCTGTTGAAGCGCGGATTGAGCAGCACGGTGAAGGAACTATTGATGTCCGCGGAATACATCACGGCGCACGGAAATCCCGACGTGATTTTGTGCGAGCGGGGGATTCGCACATTTGAAACAGTGACTCGGAACACTTGCGACATCGCGGCGATCCCCGCGCTGAATGAATTGACGCACTTGCCGGTGATTCTGGATCCGAGCCATGCGACGGGAAAGCGCAGCCTTGTTCCGGCATTGTCTCGCGCGGGCGTGGCGATCGGCGCAGACGGATTAATTGTGGAAGTGCATCCTGCCCCGGAAAAAGCCATCAGCGACGGCGCGCAATCGCTGGATATCGCGCAATTCCAAGAAATGATGAAGGACCTGGAGCCATACATTCAGTTGTGGAATCTATCCAGGAAGAAAGAAGTGGCAGCGGCGGCGAGTTGAAAACCGAGAGATGGGCGCTGGGGCGCGGCTTTATTTTTCTCTTGACAACCGATCCGTGACCCAATACTATGTTGCTCTAGGCCTATAGCAACATTGGGTGAGTCAAAGTCTGGAAAGAACGTCCCACCCATGAAAGACCGCGAGCAACGTGACCTTTTTCCTGGCGCGCTGGAGATGATGATTCTCCGCACGCTGAAGCGGCAGCCTCTGCATGGGTATGCGCTCGCGCAGCACATCAAGCGAACATCCAACGACTTACTCCAGATCGAAGAAGGCTCGCTTTATCCGGCTCTCCAGCGGCTCCTGAAGGAAGAGTTAGTGAAAGCCGAGTGGAACATTTCGTCCACGAAACGTCGGGTGCGGATTTACAAACTGACCGCAAAGGGAGCGAAGCATCTGGAGCTTGAGGTGTCGCGATTTGAAAAGATGCTCGAAGGGATTACGCGGGTCTTAGCACCGGGTGAATCATGATGTGGCTCAAACAACTGTTTTCGCGGCGCCACCTCTACGGCGATCTCTCCGAAGAGATTCAGGAGCACCTCGAAGAAAAGATCGAGGAGCTGGTTGCGGGAGGTATGTCGAGGAAGGAAGCCACGTACGCGGCGCGGCGCGAGTTTGGGAATGTAAGGTTGACGGAGGAAGACAGCCGCGCCGTGTGGCGCTGGGCGATGATTGAAGATTTGTTCATGGATATCCGATTTGGTGCGCGCATGCTGCGCAAGAACCCGGGGTTCACAGCCGTGGCCGTTGCGACGCTGGCGCTTGGAATCGCAACCAATACGACCATCTTTAGCGTGGTGAACGGCTGGATGTTGCGTCCCCCGCGCATTAAAGACCACGCCGGCGTCGTCGTGATCCTATCCACCAACCCGGCGAAGGGATGGGGATGGGACCAGAACCCTGTTTCGGTCCCTGATTTCGTTGTTTGGCGGGGGCAGAACCAATCTTTCGAGGACATGGTTGCGACCGAAGGGAGCGATTTCGCTCTTACCGGAGAAGGTGAGCCGGAGCGGCTCGAAGGGACGCGCGTATCAGCAAGCTATTTCAATCTGTTGGGTGTGTCGGCCGCCCTTGGACGGACCTTCCTGCCCGGTGAGGACCAGCCTGGTCACGACCAAGTAGTCGTCCTGAGCGACGGATTGTGGCAACGGCGGTTCGGCTCCAACCCAAAGGTAGTCGGGGCGGCCGTGCGGCTCAATGGCGACAGCTACGAGGTGGTGGGGGTCATGCCGAAGGGCTACCGGCTGGGGTACTACGACCCGCAATTGTGGACGCCGCTGGTCTTCCCCCTTCAGAGCCTTCTCCCTGCAGCACGCGAGGACCACAGCTTGAGCGTCATGGCCCGCCTGAAATCGGGAGCAAGCGTTGAGACAGCAAAAGCTGAGATGGCGGCTCTCGCCCAACGCTCCGAGCAAACTTACCCGGGCACGAGCAAGGGTTGGGGCGCCACCGCTATGCCCATCCAGAAATATATGGCCGACGAGTTTAAGGTCGCCATGCGGCTGCTGATGGGAGCGGTCGTCTTTGTCCTGCTCATTGCCTGCGCCAACATTGCGAGCCTGCAGCTTACCCGCGCCGCCGCGCGCCAAAGAGAGTTCGCCGTTCGCGTTGCTCTGGGCGCTGGCCGTTTCCGCCTGGTCCGCCAATTGCTAGTTGAAAGTCTTCTCGTAGCTCTTGCAGGGGGCGGGCTAGGCCTGCTGCTTGCCTCTTGGGGTGTGGACCTCTTCCGTAGCGCTCTCAACTGGAGCAACTACGTTAGATCGATGGCGCTCGAAGTCACCATCGATCACACCGTCTTGGCATTCACGCTCGGCGCATCGGTTTGCGCAGCCATCTTTTTCGGCTTGGCGCCAGCTCTTCACGGGACGGCCCTGGACCTCCACTCGACTCTCAAGGAGGGTGGCCGAGCGAGTACACAGAGCAGGGGCCGCAACCGGACACACAATGTCCTCGTGACTGCGGAAATCGCCCTGGCGCTCTTGATAGGTGCGGGACTCATCGTTGAGGACCTTCTCTACAGACTTTACGCCGGCTTCGGAATCGACCCGAACCAGGTCTTGACGGCATACGTTTCTCTTTCGAGCACGCGCTACAAAGAGCCCTCCAAGCAAGCGGATTTCTTCAAGAACGTCATCCAGCACCTCGATGCACTTCCCGGAGTCATTTCGGCGGGCGCCACCACGACACTGATGCCCGGTGAGGAGGAGCACATGGTTACGTTTAGCATCGAGGGCCAGGCTCCGTTGTCACGTGCGCAGAGAGCGCGGACGGATTACTACGCGATCAGCTCCGATTATCTTCGCACGCAGCGAATATCGTTGATTCGCGGGCGTAGTTTCCTCCCCAACGACAGCTTCCAGGCGCCCCCTGTGGCCCTCATCAACCAGGCATTTGTTCAGCGCTACTTCCCCAAAGAGGAACCGCTGGGGAAGCGTGTGCGGCTTGACACCATTGCCTCGGACCGTCCGGATTGGAGTGAAATCGTAGGCATTGTCGGCAACGTGAAAAACGCTCTCTCTGAAAACTACAATGCCGGCTTGTGGAAGGAAATGCCCCAGGTCTACGAGCCTTCCCTTCAGAGGCCATCCCCCGCGATGACCCTCGTCATTAGGACGCGCTCCGACCCAGCGGCTTTCGCGCCCCTGTTGCGGGGCGCCGTCTGGGACGTTGACGAGGATCAACCGATCATCCGTGTCAGTGGTAGGGGTCTTCGGGGTGATGGCCTACACGGTGGCGCAGCGGACCCATGAAATGGGAATCCGCATGGCGCTGGGCGCACAGAGAAGCGACGTCCTGAGAATGGTTGTGAGGAGAGGAATCGTCCTTGGGGCATTCGGAGTCGGAATTGGCCTCGCGCTGGGGGCACCCTTAGTGTGGCTGCAGCAAGCGAGCGAGGGGTTATTCATACCATTCGATCAACGCGCCCCCGTCTATCTGGCCGCGGTTTTTCTCATATCGCTGACTGTGCTCCTGGCAAGCTACATCCCCGCGCGGCGGGCGACCAAAGTGGATCCCATCGTGGCCCTGAGGTACGAATGACAAGCAGCGTTAAGGAGCACGCTAACGTGGCAAGGACCCAGCCAAAAAGACGATTCAGCAAAGTGATGGAGATCCTTCTCTGGCTTGCCGGGCTGGGAGTGCTCGCCGAAAACATTTTCCTTTTCCAGCAGAACCGGCGCCTCAACGAAGCATTAGCTCCTCAAATCTTAGCAGGAACGCAGCTCCAGATGCTTTCGGGTGTCGCGCTCGACGGCCGTCTGGAGCGAGTGGCTCTTCCTGCGGCAGATTCCAAACTGCTCATCCTAACTTTTTCTCCGGGCTGCCCGGCTTGCCGGGCAAATCTAGACGGATGGATGCGGCTGGCAAGCACCCTCCAACAAAAAGGCGTTCGCGTGCTCTGGGTGAGCCGCGACCCCATCGAAATCACCCGAGACTACTGCGTGAAGCACGGCATAGCACTCTCCGATACGCTGGCCGATCCGCCCTTCAGAACTTTTGCCCAACTCGGGCTTGCGCGGGTCCCCAACACTTTGTTGGTGGGAGCCGAAGGCAAAGTGGAGAAAGTGTGGGCCGGCCGTCTGGATCAGGCAGGCTGGAACACGATGTTTTCCTATTTTGGCGAACGGCAGGAGGCGGCTTCTCCTCTCCAAAGCCAGGTTGGCGCCAACCCAACCGGCTGCGGGTCGGAGCTGTCCCAAACGTCCGCGAAAGGCTGTAAGTAGGACGTAGGTGAAAAGAAAGAAGGAGAAAAACAAATGCT
>WNFP01001669.1_pt1 | contig 30380 bp, 27 predicted proteins | sample 5400201 | NCBI WGS metagenome assembly WNFP01 (sample SAMN13153355, study PRJNA577476) | soil metagenome | isolation source: 115 cm saprolite under Madrone tree | place: USA:California | collected 2016-06-14 | reverse complement strand
ATCGATCAACATTCGCAGGAAGTCCTCGGCAAGTGGCCCTTTTCCAGAACCCATTTTGCAAAGATGCTCGACGTACTCCGTGAAGATGGCGCGAAAGTCGTCGCCTTTGACGTCACCTTCAGCAAACCGGATCAGAGCGCCGCTCCGATTCGCGCGCTATGGGCGGAGATGGAAACCCACCGAAAACGCGGGGAAACGATCGATCCGTTACTGTCCGCGGAAGTTCAAAAGCTCGCCACCCAGTACGACGCGGACAAACAATTCGCTTCCGCGATTCAGCGCTTCGGCGCGGTTGTGCTTGGGAACTTCTTTCTTCACACCGAGGCCGACCTCCGCGGCTTGGATGACAAGACGCTCGACACCTACGCAAATCAAATCGCCTTCTATTCTTTCCCGAGCGTGCGTCCGCTCCGCCCTGAAACCGGCAAACAGGATCGCATCAGCCTCATGGAGAAATTTCAACCCGACAATCTCTTGCCCAAGGGCACAGAAGCAAACCTGGAAATCCTTACCAGCGCGCTCAGCGAGGAAGCCTCCTCGACCGGGTTTTTTAACGTGTATCCAGACGTGGACGGCGTTGTCCGCCAAGCGAACCTGATTATTCCTTACGGACGCTCCAAGGACTTCGGCGATTGGGACATTTACGCTTCCCTCGATGTCCAGGCCGTGCGCTCGTACTTCCGCCTGCCCAATGAACAGGTTGTTTTGGAATATGGACCAGTGGGCGCGTATCGCATTCTCTTCGGACAATCCGCTCAGCTCCGCACGGACGACCTCGGCCGCGTGGTCGTCAACTTTCATGGACCCGGTTACACCTACCCTCACTATTCGCTTGCCGACGTCGTGGAAAAACAAATCTCTGCGGATACGTTTGACGGCAAGATCGTGCTCGTCGGCGCCACCGCGACAGGCATTGGCGATCTGCGAACGACGCCTTACGGAGGGGTCGATTACCCCGGCGTGGAAATCCACGCGAACGTGATCGACTGCCTTCTGCACCAGTCGTTTCTCTATCGCGGTGCGAAGCAAACGCTGGCGGACGTTCTGCTTATTTTCTTCTTCGGCATTCCCCTGGGAATCTGGATGGCCCTTGTTACGCCGCGCTGGATGTGGTTCGGCGCGTTCCTGATCGCGCCTTTGGTTGCCGTCGACTATTTTGCATTTCTGCACGGCTGGTGGCTCAACTTCGGTGTGCCGGCTCTCACGCTGAGTTCCAACGTGCTTCTCGTCTCCCTATATCGGGCGCTGTTCGAAGAAAAAGAAAAACGCCGGGTCCGCTCCGCTTTCGGCCAATACCTCAGCCCCGAAGTCATCCGCCGCCTGCTCGTCAATCCGCGTCTTGTGGAACCAAAGAAAACCGACATTACCGTCATGTTCAGCGACATTCGCGGCTTCACGACCATTTCCGAAAAATTGGACGCTCAGGATCTCGCGAATTTCCTGAACCAGTATCTTTCGGACATGACCGGGCTGGTTTTCGAACACCACGGCACTCTCGACAAATACATCGGCGACGCGGTGATGGCCTTCTGGGGCGCGCCCTTCGAAGAACCCGGCCACGCGGCCAGAGCCTGTAATACCGCACTGAAAATGATGGACCGCGTCCGCGAGATGCAGAAGAAATGGGAATCCGAAGGCAAGCCGCATCTCGACATTGGCATCGGTCTGAACACCGGTGTGGCCAGCGTCGGCAACATGGGCTCCGCGCTCCGCTACGGCTACACAGCTCTCGGCGACACCGTGAATCTCTCCTCCCGCCTGGAAGGGTTAAATAAAGACTACGGCACGCACATCGTGGTCAACGAGACCACCTACACCGCGGCCAAGGACGACGGCTTCGTCTTTCGCGAACTCGATCTCATCCGCGTAAAAGGCAAGCTCCAGCCGGTTGCCATCTACGAACTCATCGGCCGCGCCGCCGAAAACTCGGTTTACGGCACTCCGGACGAAGTGCGCAACCGCCTCGATCTCTTCCAACGGGCCCATGAGCTCTACCGGAAACGGCGCTGGGAAGACGCCCAGAAATCTTTCCAGACTATTCTCGACAAGTGGCCCGATGACGGCCCATCCCGCGCCTATTGGAAGCGCTGCCAGGAATATCTCTTCGATGAGCCTCCCTCCGGATGGGACGGCGTCTTCACCATGACCCACAAATAGCGCCTGCCGCGTCGCGCACTCTCCCTCATTCCTGCCTCACCCCTCGTCAGGGATCGCCGTCCAATTTGGATGGAGCCCTCTATGTGCCATGTGTCAGAATGTCGGCATCGAATGGAAGCATGGGAGCGACATCCTTCGATGTTTCTAACTGATACACGGCATGCGGCTTAATCCGCCACATTGTGTTCGAGTGGGGCGACATGAGTTTCCCTCGGGGCCTGGGGATGGTCGCGAAAGCTGAAATTGCGCAATGGATTTCGACCGGATGAGCGGCGTACCCGAACAAACGCTCCCAGGAATCTAAGTTAAATCTGTGATAGGTGAGCGGCCCGTAGCGATAACGGGCACCACCGACGTAAAAGAGCAAGCAAGACTTTATGTGGATCGTCCGATTAGCGCTGCGGAGGCCGTACACCTTTGTGGTGATGGCGCTCGCCATCATCCTGCTGTTTCCGGTGGTGCTGCTGCGCACGCCCGTGGACATTTTCCCCGATATCAACATCCCGGTCATTTCTCTGGTCTGGACGTACACCGGCCTGGAACCTCAGGAGATGGAGCAGCGCATCACCTCCAACGTCGAACGAGGCATTCAGACTCTTGTTAATGACGTTGAGCACACCGAATCGCAATCGTTTAACGGGATCGCCATCATCAAGGTTTTCTTTCAACCAGGCGCCAATATCCAAACCTCGCTGGCCCAGACGACTGCAATTTCACAGACGTTCTTGCGGTTTCTCCCGCAAGGAACCACTCCGCCCCTGGTGATCATCTATTCGGCGTCGACCGTGCCGGTCATTCAGATCGGCTTGACCAGCGACACGCTCAGCGAGCAGCAGCTTTTCGATTTTGGAAACTATTTTATTCGCACGCAACTCGCCACCGTGCCGGGCGCCGCCACGCCGTTCCCCTACGGCGGAAAGCAGCGCCTCGTGAGCGTCGATATCGATCCGACGGCGCTCCAGGCTAAGGGCCTTTCTGCGGTGGACATCGTAAACGCGGTCAACGCGCAAAACCTGATTCTCCCTACGGGAACGGCGAAGCTCGGCACCCTTGAGTACAACGTGGAGATGAACGGCAGCCCGCAAACCATCGAGGAACTCAACGATCTCCCCGTCAAGACCGTCAATGGCGCCACGATTTATATGAGGGAAGTTGCGCACGTGCGCGACGGCTTTTCCCCGCAGACCAACATCGTATTGTCCAACGGTCAGCGCGGCGTGCTCATGAGTATCTACAAGGTTGGCGCCGCCTCCACCATCGCAATCGTCGACGGCGTCAAGCGCATGCTCGAGTACAGCAAAGGCGCGGTCCCCGAAGGCATGCGCATCTCCACGTTTTTCGACCAATCGCTCTACGTGCGCGCTTCCATACAGGGAGTCATCCGCGAAGCGATCATCGCTGCCTGTCTTACTGCCGCCATGATTCTGCTCTTTCTCGGAAACTGGAAAAGCACGCTGATCATTGCCGTTTCTATTCCGTTATCGATTCTCGTCAGCATTCTCTGCCTCAGCGCGCTAGGCCAGACGATCAATATCATGACGCTTGGCGGCCTCGCGCTCGCAGTCGGAATTCTCGTGGATGACGCCACCGTTGAAATCGAAAACATCAACCGCAACCTGGCCATGGGCAAGGAAACCGTTCAGGCCATCCTCGACGGCGCGCAGCAGATTGCCGTGCCCGCTTTCGTTTCCACGCTGTGCATTTGCATCGTCTTTATCCCGATGTTTTTTCTTTCCGGCGTAGCCAAGTTCCTGTTCATCCCGCTCGCGGAAGCCGTAAGCTTTGCCATGCTGGCTTCCTACATGTGGTCGCGCACGATCGTGCCGACGCTGGCCATGTATCTCCTGAGCTCGGAAGACGAATATCACCCCGAGGAACACATCGGCGAAAAGATGGGCTTCTTCCGGCGCTATCAACAGGGGTTCGAGCGGAATTTTGAAGAATTCCGGACGGGCTACCGAGGAGCACTGGGGGCGGCTCTGCGTTCACCGGTGCTCTTCTCCATATGCTTTCTGGCTTTCTGCGGTCTCTCGGTCCTGCTCGTCGGAGTTCTCGGCCGCGATTTCTTTCCAAAGGTTGACGCGGGACAGATTCGCCTGCACATGCGCGCTCGCACCGGTCTGCGCATCGAGGAGACGGCGCGCCTCGCCGATCAGGTCAACGCTGTCATTCGCGACACCATTCCGAAGGACGAGTTGACCACGGTCCTCGACAATATCGGCTTGCCGTACAGCGGCATCAACCTTACGTACAGCAACGCGGGCACCATCGGGAGCTCCGACGCGGAAATTCTTATGCAGTTGAAGGAAGTTCGTGGAAAACCGACTAGCGCCTACATCAGCGATTTGCGCGAAAAGCTGCCGCAACGCTTTCCCGGCGTGCAGTTTTTCTTTCAGCCGGCGGACATCGTCACGCAAATCTTGAACTTCGGCACGCCGGCTCCCATCGACGTGGAAGTCACCGGCATGAATCAACGCGGAAATTATCTTGTCGGGGAAAAACTCGCCGGCGAGTTCCGTCACATTCCAGGCGCGGTGGATGTCCACGTTCAGCAAGCCTTTGATAATCCGACGCTCTATATGGAAATCGACCGGGCGCGCGCTCAATCCGTCGGCATGCAGTCGCGCGACGTGGCGCAAAACGTTCTTGTTTCGCTCAGCTCCAGCTTCCAGACCGCGCCGGCCTTCTGGCTGGATCCGAAAAACGGCGTGGAGTATTCCGTAGCGGTGCAGGAGCCGCAATATCGCGTGGACTCCTACCAGGCGCTGCAAAATACTCCCATCAGCGGCAGCATGCCGGGCTCGCGTCCCCAGATTCTCGGAAACTTGGTCACCACCTCGACCACCGCCCGGCCCGCGGAAATATCGCACTACACCACGCAACCGATGATCAACGTATACGCGGCGGTGGATGGCCGCGATCTCGGCGGGGTCGCCGGCGAAGTCGAAAAGCGCGTCCAGGCCATCGAAAAGGATTTGCCGAAGGGCAGCCACATCGTCATTCGCGGCCAGGTCCAGACCATGAAGAGTTCCTTCACCGGCCTGGGTTTTGGCTTGATCGGTGCGATCGTGCTTGCTTATCTCCTGATCGTCGTCAATTTTCAGTCGTGGCTCGATCCTTTCATTATCATTACCGCGCTGCCCGGCGCGCTCGCAGGCATTTGCTGGACGCTGCTGCTGACGCATACCACGCTTAACGTCCCGTCGCTGACCGGTGCGATCATGTGCATGGGCGTGGCCACGGCGAACAGTATCTTGATGGTTTCCTTCGCGCGCGAGCAGTTGGACGAGGGCAAGAGCGCCAGCGATGCCGCCGTCGAAGCTGGTTTTGTGCGTATCCGGCCCGTGCTGATGACCGCGCTGGCGATGATCATTGGAATGGTGCCGATGGCCGCGGGCCTCGGCGAAGGCGGCGAACAAAACGCGCCTCTTGGCCGCGCGGTGATCGGTGGGCTGGTTTTTGCCACCTTCGCAACGCTCTTCTTTGTGCCCTGCGTTTTCTCCATGATCCATGGACGCCGCGCGCGGAGGTCGGCGCAGCAGGGGATGCTTTCGCCGGAATCGGCTTGAACTTTTTCTATCTGGAATTGAAAGCGGGGATGGGGTGAAAATGGGAGGCGGAGTTCCGATGGACCCTGTAGACCAGGAGCAAAAACGAGGAAAGAGCAGCCATGTCTTCACGATTCTTTTCGTCATCGTGATTGTGCTGGTGATCCTCGGAGCGGTGACGCTGTTCCAGCGCCGCGCCCAGTATCAGGCGCTCGCCAAGGAAACGGAAACACTGGCGATTCCCACCGTGGCCGTTATTCATGCCTCGGTGCAATCGACGCAGGAGGACCTCGTCCTCCCCGGCGCCATGCAAGCCTACGTCGAATCGCCCATCTATGCGCGCACCAACGGCTATCTGAAAAAGTGGTATCACGATATCGGCAGCCGCGTCCGGCAAGGTGAATTGCTCGCGGACATCGACACTCCGGAAGTGGATCAGCAGTTGTCTCAGGCGCGCGCCGATCTCAATACCACGCAGGCCAACGCGAACCTCTCCAAGATCACCGCTGCGCGTTATCAGGAACTCATCAAGACGGATGGGGTCTCCAAGCAGGAAGTCGACAACGCCGTCGGGGATCTGGAAGCCAAAGTCGCCAACGTTAAATCCGCAGAAGCAAATGTGCGGCGGCTTGAGGACTTAGAATCCTTCAAGCATATTTATGCGCCTTTCAGCGGCGTCATTACCCGGCGCAGTGTGGATACGGGCACGTTGATCAATGCGGGGAACGGCGGCACAACGCAGCAGCTCTTTTCTCTCGCGCAGACGGATCCTATTCGCGCTTATGTCAGTGTGCCGGAAGCCTACGCGCCTTCCATTCGCGCGGGACTTGGCGCCTACCTGGAGCTCACGCAGTATCCGGGCCAGAAATTCGAAGGCAAAGTGGTGCGTACCGCTGAGTCGATCGACCTCGGCACGCGCACGCTGCTCACCGAAGTGGACGTGCCCAACCACAATGGGGCGCTGCTCCCCGGCGGGTACGCGCAAGCGCACTTGCAGGTGAAGGTGACTGGAGCCCGGCTTGCCGTACCGGTGAACGCGCTGTTATTTCGTTCGGAAGGACTTCGCGCTGTGGTTGTGGATGCAAATCATAAAACGCATCTCAAATCGCTCACCATTGGCCGCGACTACGGCACCACTCTCGAGGTCCTGCAGGGTCTCGACCCCAATGACTGGATTGTGCTGAATCCCGCGGATTCCCTCGACGACGGCCAGGAAGTCCATGTCAAGGAAATTGCGGTGAACCACGCGCCGGGTCAGACTGCTCCGCAGGCAAGCCCCGCGCCAGGGGCCAAGAAACAATAATGAAGCGCACCTGGCAATTCCCCGCCCTGACCGGGCTTGCGGTTTGTGCCTTCCTCGGCGGTTGCACCGTGGGGCCGAATTATCGGCGTGCCACGGCGCCGGTGCCCGCAAAATGGGACGTCTCGGAACCCTGGCGCGAGAGCGCTCCAAAGGATGGTCTTGCCAAAGGCGAATGGTGGGGCATTTTTCGCGATGACGAATTAGGCGCGCTCGAAAAACAAGCGCTCAATGCCAACCAGACCATCAAAGTTTCCGCCGCACATCTGGAGCAAGCCCGGGCCTCCGCGGGAATTCAGATTGCCACGCAGTTCCCAAACGTGGCCACGGCTCCGAGCGTTGAGCGCCAGCGCCTCTCGGGCAATCGTCCCACGATCGGCAACTTTCCCTCGACCGGTCCGATCTCGCAAACAAGCATTACTCTGCCGTTCACGGTCGAATACGAGGTGGATCTGTTTGGCCGGCGGCGCCGCAGCATTGAGGCTGCGCAGGCGTCCTACCAGGCAAGCGCGGCCGATCTCGAAAACGTGCGGCTGGTGATCACCGCGGAGCTCGCGGGCGATTATTTCACGGTGCGGCAGCTCGATACGGAGCTGGGAATCCTGAATCGCACCGTGGAGACGCTGCAAAAAGGGCTGCAACTGGTGGATTCCCGGCACAAAGGCGGCGTGGCCTCCGGGTTGGACGTTGCGGAAGAAGAGACGCTCCTGAATACCACGCGGACGCAGGCCATTCTTCTCCAGCAGCAAAGAAAACAGTTTGAAGATGCAATAGCGGTCCTGATCGGAAAGCCTGCACCGGACTTTCATCTTTCGCTGGCGGAATTGAAAGATGTTCCGTTGGCACTCGATGCCGGTCTGCCTTCCGATTTGCTGGAGCGGCGGCCGGACGTTGCGGAGGCCGAGAGGCAGATGGCTGTGGCGAACGCGCAGATCGGAATCGCTCGTGCGGCCTACTATCCGTCGCTGAATCTTTTTGGAAATGGCGGCTGGCAGGCCGCGGATATCGCCAAGCTGATGAACGTGCAGAGCACGTTCTGGGCGGTCGGCGCCAACGTCGCGGAAAGTATTTTCACTGGCGGCGCGCGGAGAGCACAGGTGCAATTCGCGAAAGCGGGTTACGACGCCAGCGTGGCGTCCTACCGTGACAGCGTCTTGAATGCCTTCCGCGAAGTTCAGGATGACGTTACCGGCTTGACCGTGCTGGACCAGGCGAACCGGTCACAGCAACAGGCCGTCGATTCGGCGCGGCGCACGCTGGACATTGCCACCAGCCGCTACACCGGCGGCCTCGTGAACTATCTGGATGTCGTAAACGCGCAGCAGAATCTGCTGAACAATGAACAAGAGCTCGCCGTGATTCACGGACAGAGGCTGGTGACGAGCGTGCTGCTCATCAAGGCCCTGGGCGGCGGCTGGGATGCGTCCAGCCTTTCTGCGGTTCAGGTGAAGTCCAAGTTAAAAGACGTTGTGGCGCCGTAAGAAAATCAACTCCGGGAAGAAATAGGGAAGAATCTAATCCGCGGGATGCCAGGCAAAGACGCTGACTGCGCCTCGCATGTTCAGCATCGACATTCCTAGACATTGTCACCAATCAGTAGAGGTTGCTCCTGAACCCGTAGGTGTTTCCGCCAATCGCCAGCAATTGTGGGATTGGCGACAGCTTGCGCCATCTCCTGGAGTGCCCCATTCTCCAGCTAATCCAATTCAAGCCGGCAGCCATCGCCAGTCCGGTCGCATAATAGGCAGGTGCAGGGAGCCTCGCGAACGGTCTTGCCAGAGGGTCGGTTTCATGCCACCAGGAATTCTTCCTCGCTTCAAGAGTTTGATGCATGTCAGCCAAACCCGCGCCGTAGACAGCCGCACTGAGAACGAAAAACTTTTTTTTGGAGAACCGCCCTGCGGATTTTGACTTTGACTCAATGATTCCCCTTACCGGATTTCGCCCGCGCGTTGGTGTTTTCAAGTCTGATGCTGTCCATAGCCTAGTGGCAGCGGAGAAATTTGGTACTGAATCGGGTGCAGTCGTTTGTGCCATGCTGGCCGACGCCAACAACGTCGCTGCGAACATGGCTATGATAAAAGCGAATCGATAACTCAAGGCGTCTCGCTCTTCCGCTAGAAACCTCGGGAAGAGCTGGCAATTGCCTTGCCAACCGATTGGCGCACACGAGCTCGCGTTGGCCGCAGGCGTCGTTCCGGCTGAAGTCTTCTCTTTTGCTCTATTTGTGGTTGCAGTTTGCTCTTACGCGGTCTTTCGCCAGGATTTCTCGGCCTTCTCGCGCCGCTTCAACCACGAATCGCATCGGACCATTTTGGAATTTATTGGCTCCGGCATTTCAGATGAGGACAAAATCTCGTGGCCCTAACCTGGATTCCGTCGTTACAGCCCTATTCTCGCGCGGGTGAGATTTCTGGGTATGGCCACCCTCTCAGGGATTACCCGTGTCGTGAGCGGACACAACGCGACCATATTCGGAAGCGCGGCTGAGCCGGTCGAACATTTGGTAGGCCGCGTTGGAGATGCGGATGATCGCTTCCCCACCGTCGTGTTCGCGGCGAAGATAGGTGGTCATCACGCTGATCACGTACGGGCGCTTGGCAGCGAAGACGATGCCGGAATCGTTCCGCACACCCTCGAGCTCGCCGGGCTTATTGGCGACGCGAAGATCTTCCGGCAATTCCCTCGGAATATAACTCTCCTTGTGAATGCTGAGAAGATTGAAAAACTCCTCGGTGAATTGCTTGTTCAGAACTTTTCCGCGATACAGATCTTCGAGCAGCTGCATCATCTCGCGCGGGGTGGCTATGTTCTCGCGGCCTTCTAGGGCGGCCTTCACGTCCATCATCTTCCGGCGAAGACGGGTATGCGTCAGGCCCAGGGAATCGAGAAGCGCATTCACGTTTTCCATGCCGATGCGGTCGATGATGACGTTAGTCGCGGAGTTGTCGCTCACGGAAATCATCAGCGCGGCCACATCGCGCAGAGTAAGACGCGTGATCCCCGGAGTGAGCGCGCCGGCAACGCCGCTGCCGCCAACAAGATCAGCCGATTGCAACGTGTAGAGGTCGTTCAGTGTGAGTTTGCCCTGCTGCGCCTGATGATAGAACTCCGCGAGTATAGCGATCTTGATGGAGCTGGCCGTAGGAAGCACTTCATCAGCGTGGAGCAAATATTTCTGACCGGTTGTGAGATCAAGGATGGCTACGCCGAGTACGCCGTCAAGATTGCGGTCAACCCCGCCGATCGTCGCTTCAAGCTTTTGCCACAGGACTTGCTCTTTCTCCTGCGGAGCTTTTTCTTGTGAAACCTGTTGCGCGCAGGACGGCACTGGAGTGAAGGCTCCGACAGGGAGCAAAGCGAGGAAGAAAAATCGTTTCAGCAAGGTGACCTCCGGGTCAGCGGGATTATAAGGCGTAAGCGCATGTCGCACGAGTGAAGAAATTCCCGCCTTCTGAAGAGTGCGGCTACCCGCCGTGAGACTCGTAGATGGGTGTACTGAATGGGTCACGCGGATTTCACGTTCTTGGAATGAGATAGCCGGAGGGAGAGACAATATATGAGTCACCCGCCTGCCTGCGGAAGGCCGAACCGGCCTATACGGGGCAATCTAGGTAAGAAAGATCGGTGGGCAACGCCACTTTTGGAGAGATGACTTATGCGCAAAATGATATCGAGCCTGGTGTTCCTGGCTTTGGCCGGAACGCTAGTGATCGCCGCACCACATCAAGATCGCGATGACCATCGTGACCGGGACAACCGCCACGACAACGGGAAGCACAAAGGCGATGACAAACACGGAGGCGATCGTGGCGATCGGCATGACAACGGAAATCACAAAGGCTGGGACAATCCGCACAACCCACACGCGAACTGGGATTCCGACCACGACCGTATCCGGCCCGGGCGGTCTTATCCTTACGGCCGCTACGAACACGTGAGAAGTGAATTTATCGCCCGGCGAATGGATTTCCGGACTCGCCGCGTCGTGCTCTATGACAATTCGAACTGGGTGGTCGCCTCGTATGACCTGGATCGCTGCCGCGATTGGGAATGGGAGCGCGACCGCGTCTATGTATACGACGACGATCATCACCCCGGCTGGTACTTGCTCTTCAACGCGCGCCTCGGGCGCTACGTCCACGTCGAGTATTCCGGCGTGCACTAGAATTCGCGGCCCCTGCCGGCGCTCGCCACGGCCATGAATCCGCCGAGTGAAGCAGTCGCTCCACCCGGCATTTTTTCGTAACCAGGGTTTTGCGAATTGTGCGTTAGATGGGGACGCGATCGAGCGGAACGATGAACTGGATGCCAGGAATTTGCATGGAATGCAACCGTGCATCGTTGGTGATGAAGAGATCGGTTCCCGCCGCTGCCGCACACGCAAGCTGGATCGTGTCGGGAGCGCGCAGCGACTGATCCGCCCTCAGCCGCGCGTAAACTATTGCCGCTTTTTCTGCGAAGGGGATCACCGTAGCCGTTGTCGCGATCAGATTCTGGTAGTACGCAACGGCCTTCGCGTCGCCCCTCTGAATTGGTTTCACGAGGATTTCGCCCAAGGTCATCGCCGAAGTGAGCAATTCATCTCCCCGTGTGAGCATCCGGTTCCTAAGCGCCAGCACTTGGCCTGACAATTTACCGAAATCTTCCCAAAGATAGACAAAGAGGTTTGTATCCCAGAAAACAACGCTCATTCCCAGCCCTCGCGCAGCCGGTTCACGTATTCATCCGCTGGTTCATCGGCCCAAAGATGCACTCCTGACCCTTGCGACTTGAGCAAGGGATCGTTCTCGATCTGTCGGCGCGCCGCTTCCTTGGACCAATCCCGATACCAACTCAGCAGCCCGCTGTACCCCGGAGGAAGGTCTTCCAGATCGGGAGTCACTTTAGAGCCCTGCCGTCCTGGGTGAAACACGTCTCCAGCGCGAAAGAGGCGCCGTCGGCCTTAGGCTGTTTCGAAGAGCATCCGATATCGTCCCGGGTTTGGCTGGCGGTTGGCGACGCAATGGAGAACGACGTGAACATAAACACCGGGACGCAGGGGTTCATGGAGGCCTTCGCGACGAGCGCGGTCAACGATTTCGTCGATCAAAAAATCGGGAGCCCCCGGATCTTCACGATGAAGGAGTGCTGTGGCAATCCAAACCTCATCAGCGACTTTGACCTTGGTAAGAATTTGGGGTTTCATAGATTCTCCCCTCAATGTACTTACATCATAACTAAGTATTACAGTAAATTCCAAGTCAGTATCAAGAGAATTCCTAAGGAATGCCCCAGATCACACTATTTCTAGCAGAGTCTATAGGTTATCGAGGAAGAATTGCGTGATGCGCTGCATTAGGACGCGACGGGCAGGAGGGTCACTGACCCCGTGACCGCGGCCCGGAAAAGCCAGAACCTCGACGTACTTCCCCGCCTCGATAAGATCGTTGATCACCGCGAGGGTGTTCGCGAAGTGCACGTTGTCATCTCCGGTGCCGTGAGCGATAAGCAGTTTGCCTTTGAGCTGACTGGCATATTTCACCGGCGAAGAATCCTGATACCCCTTCTCGTTTTTCTGGGGCAGTCCGAGGTAGCGCTCGGTATAGATCGAGTCGTAGTAGCGCCAGTCGGTGACCGGGCCTCCGGCAAAACCCGCTTTGAAATCATCGCCCGCTTCAAACATGGCATGCAACGTCATGTACCCGCCGTAGCTCCATCCCCAGACGCCAATGCGATTCGAATCCACGTAGGGAAGGGCCTTGAGATATTGCACGCCGTCGCGTTGATCGGAAAGCTCTTGTGCGCCCATACGGAAGTGCAGCGGCGTTTCGAAAGCATGGCCGCGGCCCCCCGAGCCGCGATTGTCCAGCGAAAAGATAATGTAGCCCTTTTGTGCCATGAGCTGGTGCCAAAGGAAGTTGGCGCCGCCCCAGCCGTTTCGAACGACCTGAGCGTGCGGCCCCCCATACGTGTAAACCAAAACGGGATATTTCGTTTGCGGATGGAAGTCCGTCGGCTTGATGATGCTGGCGTTGAGCTGCCCTCCGTCGCGAGATTTCACGGTGAGAAATTCCATGGGAGAGAGATGGTAGTCCGCAAGCTCGGCAATTTTGTTTTCGTTAATAGTAGCGAGGCGCGCTCCATCGGCGCGGTAGAGGTCCTGCCGCGGCGGGGTCGCGGCGTTCGAATAGGTGTCGTAGAAAGCGGCGGCGTTAGGTGCAAGAACCGCGGCGTGCGTGCCCTCGTCCTTGGTGAGCCGGGTGAAGCCGGTCCCGTCGAGGGCGAGGCGGTAGAGGTGGCGTTCCAGAGGAGATTTTTCCGTGGCGGTGAGGTAGACAAGACCCTTCGCTTCATCTACTGCATCGACCGCCGAGACTTCCCACTCACCCTTGGTAAGCTGCGCAAGTTGTTTGCCCTCGAGGTCATACAAATACAGATGGCGATACCCGCTGCGCTCGCTCGACCACAGGAAGCGCTTGCCATCCTTGAGGAAATAAAGGTCGTCGCTGACGTTGATCCAATTGGCGTCATTTTCGCTGAGAACGGTGCGAGTCTTGCCAGCGGTGCTGTCGGCGATCAGCAGATCAAGCGCGGTTTGTGTGCGATTGAGGCGCTGAATGGCGAGATGTTTGGAGTCCGTGAGCCAGTTCACGCGAGGAACGTAGATGTCGGTTTCTGCTCCAATGTCCATCGCGCGAGGTTCGACGCCGCTTAGCGAGGCCACAAAAACGCGGACGATGGGATTGGCGCCGCCTGCTGTAGGATAACGCTCCATCTCGGCTTCTCCGCTCGGCGAGGAAAAATCAACCAACGGGTATTGCGAGACTTTGCGCTCGTCCATTTCCAGATAAGCGATCGCCGAGGAATCCGGAGACCACCAGTACGCGGTCTTGATGTCTAATTCTTCGGGATACACCCAATCGAGTTCGCCTTTGCGAATCTCTTCGGTGCCGCCCTGCGTGACCGGGCGCTCTTTGCCGTCGGCGAGATTCATGGTCCAGACGTTGTGATCGCGCACAAAGCTCACGTTCCGGCCATCGGGAGAAATCTTGGGGTCCACAAGCGTAGCCTTGCCGGAGACCAGCGTGCGCGTCGTTTGCGACTTCACATCCAGCCATGCAAGCGCCGTGGGCCCTTGAAACAGAATGCCCGCGCCATCGGGCGCCCATTGATATTGAGAAGGCGCGCGACGGCCAAGGCCAGTGGCTTGGGTAGGTCTCGATGTGTCCACCGGCAAAATGGATTCGAGTTTGTCGGAGGCAACAAGAAGCCGGCGCTCTCCGCTGGCAGCGTCCATCACCCAGAGTTCGGTCTTCGCTTCCTTACCGGAGCCTTTTGTTTCGAAATAACTGAGCGCCTTGCCGTCTGGAGTCCAAACGAGACCCCGCGTCAACCGCCCGCTCAAGCTCGGCTGCGAATAGATGCGTTCGACCGTGAGAGCTTTGCCTGGCGCCGCGGCGGCTTGCTGAGCCGCGGAAGAAGGAGAGAGAATGGCAACGAGTGCAATGGCACTGAGAAACGCAGACGACCGCGAACAGTGACGCAGCAGGGACATGCGATCCTCCTGAGAACGGACGCTAGTTTAAGCTGGAGCGGTGCGAAGAACAAAACCTTTGGGCAAACACTAACCCGGGGGCCAGCGGAAATTACGGCCGCCGAGCAGATGCAGATGGAGATGGAAAACGGACTGGCCCGCCCCGCTGCCATTGTTTATGACGGTGCGGTAGCCTTCCAGAAGATTGCGTTCGCGGGCAAGCTGCGCTGCGACCAACTGCAGTTTGCCAAGAACGGCTTGATGCTCGGGTGCGGCCTCGTTCAGCGATTCGAAATGTTTGCGCGGGCAAATTAGGATGTGCGTGGGCGCCTGTGGACTGATGTCTTCGAAGGCAAAAAGATCGGGATCTTCGTAGACGATCTTTGATGGAATTTTCTTCGCCGCGATTTTGCAGAACAAACAGTCGGCACTCATCGATTCTCTCCTGCGGGCGAGCCTTCGTCGAGACGCGTAACAAGCGGAGTAAAGCCCTCGCGGCCGCGGAGTTGCTCGCCAAACTGGCGCGCCGCGTCTTCGCCGGAAATCCTGCCGACGCGCACCCGATAAAACACGCCGTCGGGAGAATCATATTGCTGGATGAAGATTGGCGAATAGGAGACGTTGAGGCGGTCGCGAAGACGTTCTGCGTTAGCGCGCTCGCGGAAAGCACCGACCTGCACGGTGAAAAAACCGGCGGTAGGATCGACACCGCCAAGAACTTCCACGCGCACCGGCACGACGCCAGGACCAACCGATTCCACTTCTCGCGCAGCGGCAAGCGAGAGATCGATGATGCGATTGTCGACAAACGGGCCGCGGTCGGTGATTCGAACGACCGTGGACTTGCCATTGTTCAGGTTGGTGACGCGAACCATGGTTTCGAATGGCAGCGTGCGGTGCGCCGCGGTGAGTTTGTACATGTCGTAGATCTCGCCGTTCGAAGCGTGCCGCCCGTGAAACGGCACGCCATACCAGGAAGCGTTGCCTTCCTCCGTGTAACCGGAGGGAGCAGGCACGGGAGCCGGCCTGTTTTTTTTGGGAACAGGCGCCACGGCCGGTGGAGTCGTCGAGGGGTCGGGTACATCGGTAGAGCGCTTGGCAGCGCCGGCGGTTTCCGGCGGCGTGGAGGATGGTTCGAAAGGAGGAGGCTGGCGGCGATCGGCGATCGGTTTGCGCGCCGCGCAGCCGGAAGAATAAACACAGAGGAGACCGAGCGCGCAGAGAGCAAACAGTGGCGCACGTGAAAAGTTCGAAATACAACCAAGTTGCGGGTGGAAAACGTGTCTGCACGAATCCAAAGTGACGGAAACTGCTTCCGGTGAAATCTTCAAGGCGCCGCCTGCGTCATGAAGATCGCGGATTCTGCGCATTCCGCGCGGCATTGCGCGCTTCGATCCACGCCGCCGCCTCGGAGAACTTTTCGGAAACCTCGCGCAAAAACTGCGCCGTACGCTTTTCCGTTTCCGGCGCGACCTCTTCCCTGACAAAACTCTTCACGCGCGCAAGTTCCTCGTCCACTCGCTTGCCAAAATCTTCGAAGTTTTTAATGCTCTTAATCCGCGTGAACTCTTCGTCCATGCGCTTGCCGAACTCTTCGAATTTATCCATAAGCGATACGTCCTCGTAAAAATCGTCATGCCGAGAAGAAGCGCGGCGACTTGGGTATTATAGGAACGCGGCGTGCGGGCCGCAAGGAGGAGAATTGGCGCTTCCCTATCGGTGGCAGTGGCACGTGGACAAATGGAAGAACGCGATGCGTGGATTTTTCGGTGGCGGCGACCAGCAGCCGCGGCCGAAAATCTGCCCCTCGTGCGGAGCGCTGGTCGGAATCAGCGCGACGCGCTGCCACGAGTGTGGAGCCAGCATGCAATTTTCCCTCGCGGCACTGACCAAAAAACTTTCCGGACTCTTCGGTGAGCAAGAAACTCCCGCGACTTCCGCCCTGCTGGTCGCAAACATTCTAATGTTCGGCGTGAGCTGGATGTTGACCATGCAAGCGGGCGAGGCCGGCGGCCTCCGCACGCTCTGGGGTATGAGCGGCGCAGCTTCCTACCAATTGGGGATGAGCCTTCCGTTTCCCTTCTTGCTCCAGGATCATCAATGGTGGCGGCTGGTTACGGCGATGTTCCTGCACGGCGGATTGATTCACATCGGCTTCAACATGATGACCCTGATGCAATTTGGTCCGGCGTTGGAAGAACTATATGGGTCCGCGCGCTACCTGTTCCTCTACGTGGTCACGGGAGCGCTTGGCTTCATGGCCAGCGCGTTGATAGGGCACTTTTCCATCGGTGCCAGCGGTGCCTTGTTAGGGCTGATCGGGGCGATGCTGGCGGTTACCACGAAGCGCGGCGGCTCGTTCATGCGCGAATTGCGGTCGCGGTTAGTCACTTCGGTGGTGATCCTGTTCATGATTGGATTTTGGGGTGGTCTCGGCGTCGACAATTCGGCCCATATTGGCGGCTTCGCCGTCGGATTTGTCATGGGCAAGATTTATGAAGATCGCCGGCCGATGAATCCTGCGGAGCGGAAACGGGCGCAGGCACTCGGTTGGCTCGCGGGAATTGTAATTGTCGCGAGCTTCGTGCTGATGATCCTGCACTTTCGCGACCCGCTGCCGGGGCGATAGTCAGATTCCAGCGACGCGTCGAGAAAAAGTGCGATACTGTATTCATCGCAAGGGGCACCACTCGTGGATCCGCACTCCATCGTTGTCGTCAGTCTCCACACACCCAAGGAAAAAGTGTGGGGCGAACTCCTGGCTAATTCCTTCGACCACTTCATCCGGCAGATCAATGAGCCCGACGGCGAGCGCGTGGGCCTCCCCACCATTTTCTTTCCCATGAACCGCCTCGAGCGCATCTCTCTCGACGAAGCCTCCGGCTCCATCCCCTCGATGAACGAGCTTTTCGCGCGCAAGGTGGGACGTTCCCTTTCCGACTATCTCGCGCAATTCGCCTGAACTGCGCTATTCTGAATCACAATGCAAGGCCGCATTTGGACGGTACCCAATCAAATTACGTTTCTCCGGCTCGGCTTTCTGCCGCTATTTCTCATACTCATGTCGTACGAACGGTACCGGTGGGCTCTTCTCGTTCTGGTCGTGGCGGGACTATCGGACGGAATCGACGGCCTTCTCGCCCGCCGCCTCAATCAACGTTCCGCTCTTGGCGCGTATCTCGATCCCATCGCCGACAAACTCTTGCTCTCCTCTTCTTTCCTCATTCTGGCATTCAAGAAGCAATTGGCCTGGTGGCTCACGATCATCGTTCTTAGCCGCGACGTACTGATCCTCATCGTCGCTGTTGTTATTTTGCTTGTCTCCGGGTACCGGCCTTTTCCGCCCAGCATCTACGGCAAAGCCACTACCGCCACTCAGATCGTCCTTGTTTTCACCGTGGTTCTCGCGGCTGCATATCCCAATCTTGAGCTCGGCACATTTATCCGCGTGCTCATTTACTTAGTCACGGTGTTGAGCGTGGTATCGAGCTTCCACTATTCGTTCACCACCGCCCGGCACCCCAGCGGTTCCACTCCAGAAGAGAAGTGAAAAGCTAATCGGGCGGCGAGGCGGCTACTTTTTGGCGGCTTCGTAAGCGCGGGCAAGCCAGCCTAGGGCATCCTTGGTGGCTGAAGCTTCGTCGAGCTCAAAGAAAAACCATCCCCCACCGCTCATACCCGAAACGGTGTTCACTCTGGAATCTCTATTGGCAGACTCGAGGATCGCTGGCGTCATCGAGGAAAACTTGAACATGAGGGATCTTGGCGACCGCATGGCGCGGGAACGAGGGAGCGCAGCAAAGATTTTTCCGCCCCGGTAAAGACCTTGGTACCCGAACATAGGTTTCTTTGAGATGGCAGGCCAGTCTGCGACTTCTTTTTCAAGCATGGCCGAAAGCTCCTTCATCTCGTCGTCGATGGGGAAAAACTTCGGCATCTTCGGGCGCTTGGATTTTACTTTGGCAGATTTTTTCTTTGGCTTCATGTGACGCGCGTTCGCTTTCTACCATTCATTCCTAAACGGGCATGGGTTTGGGGCCGCCGGGTCGGAGGAGGAGCTTGGGCTCGGTAAGGGATTGGACCTGTTCGAGCGTGGCATCGGGTGCGAGTTCGCGCAGTACAAGACCTTCGGGCGTGACGTCGATGAGGGCGAGCTCGGTGACGATGTGGTCGACGACTTCGACGCCGGTAAGAGGCAGCGTACATTTTTTCAGGATTTTTGGTTTGTTGTCGCGCGTGGCGTGTTCCATGGCGATGAAGACGCGTTTGGCGCCAGCGACGAGGTCCATTGCGCCGCCCATGCCTTTTAACATTTTGCCGGGGATGGCCCAGTTGGCGAGGGTTCCCTTTTCATCGACCTGCAACGCGCCGAGAACGGTGAGGTCGACGTGGCCGCCACGAATCATGGCGAAAGAATCGGCGGAAGAAAAGTAGGCGCTGCCGGCGAGTTCGGTGACGGTTTCCTTTCCGGCGTTGATGAGATCGGGGTCGACTTCGGATTCGAGCGGATAGGGGCCGACGCCGAGCATGCCGTTTTCGGATTGCAGAATGACGTCCATACCTTTCGGGACGTAATTGGCGACGAGCGTGGGCATGCCAATGCCGAGATTGACGTAGTAGCCGTCGCGCAGTTCGAGGGCGATTCGTCGTGCGATGCGTTCGCGTTTTTGGTCTTCGGTCAGCAGCATGAGAAGTTCACAGTTGACAGTTTACAGTTAACAGTTAACAGCAAAGAACAATAGCAGGAGGACAGGCAGGAATGCCTCCCACCTAAATCTTTCGAGTTGTACGGCGCTCGATGCGCTTTTCGTACTTGGGGCCCTGGAAAATGGCGTCGATGAAAATGCCGGGCGTATGAACTTGATTAGGGTCCAGCTGCCCGAGTTCAACGAGTTCTTCGACTTCGGCGATGACGTAGTCGGCAGCGGTGGCCATCATGGGATTGAAGTTGCGCGCGGTCTTGCGGTAGATCAAGTTTCCCCAGCGGTCTCCTTTCCAGGCTCTGATGAAAGCGAAATTGCCGCGGATGGCCCGTTCCATGACGAACATGCGGCCGTCGAACTCGCGAGTTTCTTTTCCTTCCGCGACCATGGTGCCGTAACCGGTAGGCGTGTAGAACGCGGGAATGCCGGCGCCGCCAGCGCGCAAGCGCTCGCTCAACGTGCCTTGCGGATTCAATTCCACTTGCAATTCTCCGCTCAGGACTAATTGCTCGAACAGTTTGTTTTCGCCGACGTAAGTGGAGATCATTTTCTTGACTTGGCGTTGCTGGAGCAGGACGCCAATGCCGAAATCGTCGACGCCGGCGTTGTTGCTAACGATGGTGAGGTCCTTCGTGCCTTTGCGGCGGACAGCGGCGATGAGGTTTTCCGGGATGCCGCAGAGCCCGAATCCGCCCATCAGGATGGTGGCGCCGTCGTGGATTTTCTCAATGGCGACGTCGGCAGAGGCGATGCGTTTGTCCATACTGTGCTCCGAAGTGTTCGGGGCAGTTTACTTCATCCGGCGTTCGGGCTGGAAGACGGTCGTAATACAGATCGAGGTGAGTGATGACCCTGCGAAATTTGTAGCGTTCGTGGGCAGCCTCTAAGCCAGCTTCGAGTTCGCGGTGGACTCATTTTCAGCAATCCATGTTAAAACTCGGAGGCGATAACGCGGTTGGAGCGAGTGGATGCCAACCGGGAAAGACGCCACCCAATGATCAACCAGACCTCCCGTCACACGCTAATTCGCAACATCTCTCTGCGTTACACGATGGGGATGTTTCTCGCCCTGCTAGCGTGGTGTCCACCGGGCCGCGCGCAGGCCAACAATCAGGCTCAGGCATCGGCCGAGGAGGTCAAACAATTGCGCGAGGTGGTGCAGAGCTTGCTGACACGCGTAACGGAATTAGAAAATGAGCTGAAACAACGGCAGCACTCTTCCACGGAGAGAACAGAGAGAAATCACACAGATGCAGTCGCTGCGCTCCCCGCCGCCGCCACAGTAACGACAACACCTACACAAGCGCCCGCGCAGAGCGCCTCCCGGGAGGTACCTAAAGAACAGGCAGTCGCCGGGGATCGCGGGATTCTTGACTACTTGCACGGAGCAACCCTGAATTTCGCCCTGGATGAATATTATGGATACAACTTCAACCGCCCCGTGGGCCGGGTGAACGCACTGCGAGCGTACGACGTTCTGAGCAACAATATCAGCTTGAATCAGGCCGATCTGGTTTTCGAGCGCGCTCCGGATGCCAGCGCGGGACGCCCGTTTGGAGTCCGCATCGACTTACAATTCGGCCAAGCGACGGACACCTTGCAAGGAAATCCCGCGAACGAACCAAGGCCGCAGATCTATCGAAATATATTTCAGGCTTACGGAACCTATGTCGCTCCGCTCGGCAGCGGGCTGACCTTGGATGTCGGCAAGTGGGGAAGCTCCATCGGAATCGAAGGAAACTACACCAAAGACCAGACGAACTACTCGCGAGCCTTGTGGTTCGATTTCCTGCCGTTCTATCACATGGGCGTGCGCGCTGGCTACAAACTCAGCGATCGGCTGACATTGAACTACTGGCTCGTGAACGGCACGAACCAGGCCGAAGCCACCAACGGCTTTAAAGACGAGCTGTTCGGCTTCACGGCCACGCCACGCAAGACGATCACTTGGAATGTGAACTACTACCTGGGGCAGGAGCATCCCGACCGTGTCCCGGTATCGACGAGCGGACCGATACCAGTTCAGCCGGGGCTGACGTTTACTGCGATCCGGCCGGCTCCGGACGGCAGGTTGCACATATTCGACAGTTACGTGAGCTGGCAAGCCACGCCAAAATTAACACTGACATTGGAAGGCGATTACGTAATCCAGCGCGAGTGGAGAACTTCGGCACCGGGGCGTTCCTCGGCGCCTTCCCACGTCATCGGCGGCGCAGCCTATGCGCAGTACCAATTCACGCCAAAAATTGCCGTGGCGGGCCGGGCCGAGTATCTCTCCGATCGCGGCGGCCTCTTCAGCGGGCGCACGCAGGCCTTGAAGGAAACTACCGCTACTTTCGATTACAAATTTGCCGAGGGATTCCTGATGCGGTACGAGTGGCGCCGGGACTTCTCGAACCAGCCGTCATTTCTAACCAGCAGGGACGGCGTGCTGAGCAAAGAACAGCAGACCGCCACACTCGGGGTGATCTGGTGGGTTGGGAGGAAGGAAGGCGTTTGGTAGACGGAATCACAAGCAAGGACGCTAGAGGGCATGGTGTATCGCGCTCGCCCGCAAAAAAGATCATGGCGTTAGAGGCTGCGCAGGAGCTTGTAGAGCTCGTTGGCGGCGTCGAAATCGGCTTCGAGCTCACGTGAGGCGAGTTTCTCGCGGAGATCGTCGAGGCGGCGGGCGAAGAGATCGAGGGCGGCGGAGAGGACTTCCTGGTTGGTGAGGACGATGTCGCGCCAGGTGGAGTAGGGACTGCCGGCGAGACGAAGCGAATCGCGGAGGCCGGGACCCGCGAGCGTGATGGGAAGGCCGTTTTCGTCGAGACGGTCGTAAAGGAATCCCGCGAGAGCGACGGCGGCGAGTTGCGGGAGATGGGATGCCAGGCCGACGGCGTAGTCGTGCTGCGGCGCGCCGAGCCAAAGGGGACGGGCGCCGATTTTTTCAAGAATTTTGACGAAGGCGGAAACACGGGGATCGTCAGAGGAGCCGCGTTCACTAGCGGGGGGAAAGGAACGGGTCTGAAGACCCGCCACTACGGGTTCGGGAGATTTGGCGATCAGCGCGTAGGTGTTTTCGCGGAAAAGATCTGCATCGGCGTGTGCGATTCCGGGGAGTTCCCTGCCGGCCATGGGATGGCCGCCAAGGAAAAACGGGCCCTTTTCGTCAGGAAAAAGTTCGGCGGCGGCTTGGGCGATGCGGACTTTGGTGCTGCACGCGTCGGTGACAAGCACGTGAGGAGGAGCGTGCCGCGCGATTTCCGGAAGAAGATCGATAGTCGCGGCGATGGGTAGCGCGATGTAGATCAAATCGGAGTTGTGCAGAGCGGGTGCTAGTTCGCCCGAAAAGGATTCGTCGACTGCGCTGCGACTTCGCGCTTCGCGAACGATATCGGGACGGTCCCAGCCAGAGATGTGCATGTCGGCGGCGTATTTGCGGAGCGCGAGGGCGAAAGAGCCACCGATGAGGCCGGTGCCGAGGATGGTGACGCGGGAAATAAGGTGCTGGGACATTGAGAGTTTTTAGTTATTAGCTGTCAGTTGTTAGTTCTCCGTCCGAGCAACAAATCGGAGGACAAATGCTAACGCAGAGACGCCTAAGGCGCAAAGGCTGGCGGAAAAACCGCGCCCTCGAATTATCTGCACAAACAGGTTGACCTCACCGGAGACCTCGCGGACGTGGATAAAAAAGTCGCACAGCCAGAATGGCTTGTATCTCCGCCAACCGCAAGACGCGGCTCTCTTGATTCGGCAACTTAAAACTAACAACTTATAACTGAATACTCCCTCACGCGATGCGGCGGCCGATGGCGGGAGCAATGATGCGGAGTTCGGCCATAAGCTGAGTGAAAGCGTTGGGTTCGAGCGATTGCGCGCCGTCGGAGAGCGCGTGGTCGGGATCGTTGTGGACTTCGATGAGCAAGCCGTCAGCTCCGGCAGCGACGGCGGCGCGGGCCATGGGCGGGACTTTATCGCGGCGGCCGGTGCCGTGCGAGGGATCGGCAAGCATCGGCAGATGCGAAAGTTTTTTGATGACGGGAATAGCCGCGATGTCGAAGGTGTTGCGGGTGTACGTTTCGAACGTGCGAATGCCGCGCTCGCAGAGAATGACGTTGTAGTTGCCGCCGGCAAGGATATATTCGGCGCTCATCAGGAGCTCTTCCATGGTGGCGGACATGCCGCGCTTCAAAAGAACCGGTTTACGGATTTCGCCGAGCGCGCGAAGGAGGTAGTAGTTCTGCATGTTGCGCGCGCCGACCTGGAAAATGTCGACGTAGCCCATCATCATCTGAATCTGCGACGCGTCCATCACTTCGCTGATGGTAAAGAGGCCGAATTTGTCGGCCGCTTCACGCATGAGCTTGAGGCCTGGTTCACCCATGCCTTGGAAGGCGTAAGGAGAAGTGCGCGGCTTGAAGGCGCCGCCGCGCAGGATTTTGGCGCCGGCCTTGGCAACGCTTTCCGCAATGGAATGGATTTGCTCGCGTGATTCGACCGAACACGGGCCCGCGGCAACGGCAACTTCCGGGCCGCCGATCCGGACACCGCGGCCGAGATCGACGATGGTGCCTTCGGGCTTGAACTGGCGGCTGGCAAGTTTGAACGGCTGGGTGATGCGCATGACTTCGCGCACGCCGTCGAGCAATTCGAAGTCGCGATGATCGAAGTCGCGGTGAACGCCGACGGCGCCGAGGACGGTGTGCGATTCGCCGGTGGAGCGGTGAACGTTGAAGCCGCTGGCGACGAGGCGGTCGATGACATGCTGGATTTGGGCGTCAGTGGCCCCTTCTTGCATCACGATGACCATAAGAGTTTCCTGTTTCCTTCTCTAAGCGATGTAGTGGCGGAACTTTAGTCCCGCATCTTTTCTTCGAAAACGATCAAATCGGAAATGCCGCACCACAGTCCGGCCGCTACAACAACCCTGACTACACATACCGCGTTGGCCTGTCATTCATTCCCGCCTTTGGCGTGACTGTCGCCGGAATGCATGGCGTCGCGTTCCGCGGCGCGCGCTTCGTCAATGATGCGCTCGAAAAGGCGGCGAATGGCTGCGTCGGTCAGCGGACCGGAATTGTTGCGCTCGGCATTGGCGAGCACTTCGTTTTCGCGGTCGGGCTGGTACAGCGGAATTTTCGCCGCTTGCTTGAGCTTGCCGACTTCGAGAGCGCATTGCGAGCGCTCGTTCAAGAGTTGCACGAGTTTTTTGTCGATTTCATCGATGCGCCGTCGCCAGTCGCTAAGGTTCATGTGGCGACCTCGCCCCGATGCATCGCGGCTTCGCGGCGGGAGAGGCCGTGGCGGGCGGCTTCTTTGAACGAGCGAACGCGTTCCGCGAGCGCCGCGGCAGCGGCATCCACGGATTGCGCCTTTTCAATTTCGGAGACAAGAGCGGAGCCGACGACGGCGGCGTCGGCGAGGCCCCCGAGAACGGAAACGTGGCCGGGAAGCGAGATGCCGAAGCCGACGGCGATGGGGAGCTGCGTGACGCTGCGGGTGCGGCGGATGAGCGCGGGGAGATCGTCGGGCAAGGCATCCTTCGCGCCCGTAACGCCGGTGCGGGAAATCAAATAGAGAAAGCCGGAAGAGCAGGCGGCGATTTTCGCGAGGCGTTCGTCTGTGGAAGTAGGAGCGCCAAGAAAAATGGTGTCGAGAAGGTGCGCGCCGAGAATGCGGCGATAGTCGTCGGATTCTTCAGGCGTGAGATCGGTGGCGAGAACTCCGTCCGCGCTGGCAGACGCTGCGGAAGATGCGAATTTTTCGAGGCCCATTTGCAAGATGGGATTGTAGTAGCTAAAGAGAACAAGCGGGACTTGGGAAGACTGACGAATGCGACGGACAAGATCGAGAACACCGGCGAGAGTTGTCCCGGATCTCAAAGCGCGCTCCGAAGCGCGCTGGATCGTCGGCCCATCCGCGAGAGGATCGCTGAAGGGCACGCCGAGTTCGATTACGTCCGCGCCGGCCTCAGCAAGTGCGCGGACAAATTTCAACGAAGCGTCAAGGGATGGATCGCCGGCGGTGATGTAAGCGACGATGCCAAGTTCGCCGGATGCGCGCAATTCGGCGAAGCGTTTGGAAATGCGGCTCGAATTGGTCGTTACGGCACTCATTCGTTTCTCGGGAATCAGCGAGAACTTGTTTTCAAAACCTTTTCGCATTCTGCTCGAATAACCAGCGCAGGGTGATCGACCTACGGCTTTGAGGAATTTGTAAACTCCTTGTTCTCATAGCATTCCGTTCTTACTAAAAACTCAAAACTAACAACTAAAAACTCTTATTCTCCTCTGCCCCTACTGAGAACTGACAGCTGAAGACTGAAAACCAGTAAAGATTAGAGCAGGCGGGAGTAAGTGTCCATGTCCTTGTCGCCCCGGCCGGAGAGATTGAGGATGACGAGGTCGTCTTTCTTCAATTGCGGGAGACGCTCGATCAGGCCGGCGATGGCGTGAGCGGACTCGAGCGCGGGAATGATCCCTTCAGTGCGGGAGAGAAGGCGCGCGGCGTCGAGAGCGGCTTGATCGGAAACGGCGGAATACTCGGCGCGGTGCTGGTCTGCGAGCCAGGCGTGCTCGGGGCCGATGGCGGGATAGTCGAGGCCGGCAGAAATGGAATGCGTCGTGGCGATCTGGCCGTCTTCGTTTTGTAAAACGTAGGTGTAAGTGCCCTGGAGAACGCCGGGGCGCGCGCCGGAAAAACCCTGATGCGCGGCCAGGCGAGCGGCGTGTTCACCAAGTTCGGCGCCGCGGCCGCCGGCTTCGATGCCGATCATTTTTACGCCGGCATCGCGAAGGAAATTGTAAAAGAGGCCGATGGAATTCGAACCGCCGCCGACGCACGCGAAAAGGTGCGTCGGCAGGCGCTTTTCGGCAGCAAGGATTTGTTCGCGGGCTTCGCGGCCGATGACCACGTGAAAATCGCGCACCATCGTGGGATAAGGATGCGCGCCGAGAACGGAGCCGAGGAGATAGTGCGTGGTGCGGACGTTGGTGACCCAATCGCGCATGGCCTCGTTGATGGCGTCCTTGAGCGTGCGGCTGCCGGAATCGACGCCGACGACTTGCGTGCCGAGCATGCGCATACGCGCGACGTTGAGGGCCTGGCGCGCCATGTCTTCCGTGCCCATGTAGACGACGCATTCGAGGCCGAGATGCGCGGCGACGGTTGCGGAGGCAACGCCGTGCTGGCCTGCACCCGTTTCCGCGATGATGCGCGGCTTGCCCATTTTCACGGCGAGCAGGCCCTGGCCGATGGCGTTATTGATTTTGTGCGCGCCGGTATGGAGCAGATCTTCGCGCTTCAGATAAATGCGAGGTCCGCCGAGTTTTTCGGTGAGGCGCGAGGCAAACTGCAGCGGCGTCGGGCGGCCGGCGAAATTTTTTAGAAGATCGTGGAACCGGGATTGAAACGATGGATCCAACTTCGCAGCTTCATAGGCTCGTTCGAGTTCGAAGAGCGGCACCACTAGCGTTTCAGGAACGTAGCGGCCGCCGTAGGGACCGAATCGTCCCGGCGCTGTGGTTGGTGATTGGAGGATGGAGCTCATGGATTTTCGTGAATCTTCCAGTAGATAATTCTATTTCCGCTCGCCGCGGCGGACTTCCCGAATGAATTCGCGGAGCAGGCCGTGATCTTTCTTTCCCGGCCTTGATTCTACGCCGCTGGCGACGTCAATTCCGTAGGGGCGTACAATGCGCACGGCCGCAGCTACGTTTTCGACGTTCAGGCCGCCTGCCAAAATGATACGGCGGCCAACCGCGGCGCGCCGCGCAACATCCCAATCCGTGGTGCGGCCCGTACCACCATATTGGCCTGTGTTCGCGGCGTCAAACAGAAAGGCAAAAGCCTCGGGATATTCATCGAGAGTTCCCAAGCGAAATTCAGGCTCGACGCGGAAGGCTTTGAAAACCGGAACGCTGCGGGACAATTCGGCAACGGTTTCCGGGGTCTCGTCGCCATGAAGCTGGGCGGCGTCGAGCTTCAGCGATTTGCAGAGTTCAGCGACGTCAACCGGTGCGGCGTTAACGAAAATGCCCACAGCTTTGACCTTTTTCGGAAGCTGCCGGCGAATCTTTGCGGCTTCCTCCTCGGTGATTTGGCGGGGACTCTTCGCGTAGAAATTGAAGCCGAGGAGATTGGCGCCGGCTTCGATGGCGCCGACGGCGTCCGCCGCGTTTGTGATGCCGCAGATTTTGACGCGAATCATGGCCACCTACAAGGTTCCCGGGGGAGAATTGAGGAGAGCGGAAAGAGCGGCGGCGGGATCGGGAGAAAGCATGAGGTGCGTGCCGACGAGGAAAGCGTCGAAACCGGCAGCGCGAAGCTTCACGAGTTCGTCGTGGGTGCGCAAGCCGGACTCACTGACGGCGATGCAGTCGTCGGGAATGCGGTCGATCAATTCGAAGGATGCTTCGACGCTGACGGTGAGCGTCTTGAGATTGCGGTTGTTTACGCCGACGATGCGTGCCCCGGCGGCGAGGGCGCGCTCGAGTTCATGCGCGGTGTGGACCTCGACGAGCGGCTCCATGCCCATTTCGCGGCCGAGTGCAATGAGGTCGCGAAGCAGCGCATCTTCAAGTATGGAGACGATGAGGAGGAAGCTATCCGCATCGTTCGCGCGAGTTTCCCAGACCTGCCAGGGATCGAAGATAAAATCCTTGCGCAGAACCGGGAGCTGGATGGACTTGCGGGCGTCGCGGAGATTTTTCAACGAGCTGCGGAAAAATTCGCTTTCGGTCAGAACGGAGAGAGCGGAAGCGCCCGCAGTTTCGAGCGATTGCGCGAGGGCCACGGGATCGAAAGGATCGCGAAGGACGCCGCGAGAAGGCGATGCCGGCTTGAGTTCCGCAAGCACGTTTAGAGTATCGCGGCAGAGCGCCGCGGAAAAATTGCGGAGCGGAGTGGCTGCCTTCACGCCGTACTTCAGCGCGGTCTCCGGTAAGACGCGTTTGCGATGATCGACTTCGGCGCGGCGCGCCTCGAGAATCCGATCGAGGACGGTTCCGGTGTTGGCTTGAGCAGACATTGGGGTAAGTTTGTATGCTAGGGGTGCGCGAGGAGAGAGTCAAATCAGGCGACTCAGCCCGATGATGTACATCGAATAGGGAGAACGAATGGGATACGGGGAAACGTATGGGGCGCTGCTCGAGGCGATCGCGGAGGAGGCGGATGCGATTGCGATGCGGTATTTCCGCGCGGATGAGTTGCGAGTTGAAAGGAAGGGCGACGGCACGGCGGTAACGCAGGCCGACCGCAGCGTGGAAGAGATGGCCCGGGCAAGAGTAGCGGCTAGCGGGCTCGCGCTGGACGTTCTGGGTGAAGAGATGGGCGGCGGCGATGCGCAGTCTGCGAGCGCTTCGGGGCGAGCGCGGATGATTATTGATCCCATCGATGGCACCGAAGAGTTTTCCCGTGGGATTCCGACGTTTGGGACGCTTATCGGAATCGAGCTGAACGGCGAAATTGTTGCCGGGATGGCGAGCGCTCCGGGATTGCTTGCTGTCCGATATGGCGCGAAATGGCCGCTCGATTGGCGGGTTCTGGCAACACATGCTGGTCGCCGAGGGCGCCACGGAAGTTGCCGTGGACCTGACCTCTCAGCCGTGGGATCTTGCGCCGCTGGGAATTATCGTGGAGGAAGCGGGAGGCCGCTCGACGAATCTGCGCGGCGAGCGGACGATCTATTCGGGGCAGCTCGTCAGCACCAACGGAAAGATTCACGACGAGGTCCTGAAGATTCTGGAGTGAGGTGGCGTCATGGACGTCCGCATACAAGCTGAGAAAGCCGAGCGGTTCCGAAGGTTGCATGGGGGACCGAATATCCTGGCGCTCCCAAATGCCTGGGACGTGGCCAGCGCGCGAATCCTGGAAGAAGCTCGTTATCCAGCGATTGCGACGAGCAGTGCCGGAGTTGCTTTCTCTCTCGGGTATCCGGACGGCCAGCGCGTTTCCAGAGATCAGATGCTGGAGGTGGTAGGACGGATCGCGCATGCGGTTCGCGTTCCGGTGACCGCGGACATGGAGGCCGGTTACGGCACAACGGTGAATGACATGGAGGAAACCGCGAAAGCGGTGATTGCCGCGGGAGCCATCGGAATGAACCTCGAAGACGTGACGGGCGAGGACGAGAGCTCGCAAGTAGACACGGCGCAACAGGTGGAAAAGATCCGCGCGATCCGCGCGACTTCTTCATCACATGGTGTTCCGCTGGTGTTGAATGCGCGCACGGACATTTACCTGATGCCGATCGGTGAAGCCGCCACGCGCTTCGAGCGAGCGGTGGAACGATTGCGCGCTTATCGTCAAGCGGGGGCGGATTGTGTCTTCGCTCCGGGAGTCAGCGACCGGGATACGATCCCCAAGTTAGTGAAGGCGATCGCCGCGCCGCTCAACATCCTGATCTCACCCAACTGTCCCTCGCTCACGGAACTGGAAAAGATGGGAGTCGCACGGGTAAGCGCAGGCTCCGCCTTGATGCGTGCGGCGCTCGGACTCGTTCGGCGAATTGGGAAAGAGTGGATGGAAGCAGGAACGTCGAATTCTCTTTTCGATGGCGCGGTACCGTTTGCCGAATTGAATCAGATGATGGGACGCCAGATCTCGTAACTTCATGTCTGAAAAACCTCTCTTGCTTCCTGTTCTGAATGAGGAAATTGTGACTTGCCGGAATCTTGCTTCCTGTTCTGAATGAGGAAATTGTGACTTGCCGGAAGTGTCCGCGGCTGGTGAGCTACCGCGAGAAAGTGGCACGGGAAAAACGGCGCGCGTATCGCGAATGGACCTATTGGGGAAAACCGGTCCCGGGATTTGGAGAGGCGCGCGCGCAGCTTTTGATTCTGGGACTTGCACCGGCGGCGCATGGAGCGAATCGCACGGGGCGGATGTTTACGGGCGACCGCTCGGGCGATTTTCTGTATGCGGCGCTGTACAAAGCAGGCTTTGCGAATCAGCCTACTTCTGTGCACCGCGAGGATGGGTTGCGCTTGGAAAATGTGTACATCAGCGCGACGTGCCGGTGCGCGCCCCCGGAGAACAAACCGCTTCCCGAAGAAATCTCGAATTGTCGCGGTTACCTGGAGCGGGAGCTCGAGATTTTGAAGCCGAAGGCGATCTTAGCGCTGGGGAGAATCGCCTGGGACGCGTATCTCGAAATCTTGAAATTGCGCGGA
>WNFP01001388.1_pt1 | contig 30382 bp, 29 predicted proteins | sample 5400201 | NCBI WGS metagenome assembly WNFP01 (sample SAMN13153355, study PRJNA577476) | soil metagenome | isolation source: 115 cm saprolite under Madrone tree | place: USA:California | collected 2016-06-14 | reverse complement strand
TTGACGCCAGAGTTAAACCACCGAATGCCATAGCAACACCGACGATCGCTTGCCGCCGCGTGGGCCCATTGGTGGGTGCTGCCAAATTATTTCTATTGCTCATCATCGTCCTCCCGATCCCTTGCTTTCGACTACCCCCGCAGAAGAACACCCCTCGAAAATATGTTCAAGATAATATTTCGCTAGGAAGGCGAACACCCATCGAGGCATACTTCATGACCCAACGAATTAGGAGGCCTCATGCCTTACCCCGCTGGTCATCGGGTCGCCGTAAAGAAAAACATTATTGACAGCGCACGCAGGCTATTCAATCGGCATGGCTTTGAGAGTGTTTCTCTCCACCAGATCATGGCCGGCGCGGGACTGACGCACGGCGGTTTCTATAGCTATTTCAAGAGCAAGAGCGACCTGTATGCGGCAGTATTAGGATGCTTCTTCACTGACCCGGAGTGGAAAAGCTGCTGGGAAGGCGTGCATGTGGATCTGTCATCGACTGACGTAGGACGGCAAGTTGTCCGCGCCTATCTATCTCGCCAGCATTTCGAGGACGTCGAGAACTCCTGCCCCATGGTCGCATTGCCGACCGACGTCGCGCGCAGCGGCGTAAGTGCGAAGCGCGCCTTCGAGACCGTTTTCAAAGCAATGGTAAGCGTCTTGGAGCGGAGTCTGATCCAGAATGGCCGGCGTCGCCGAACCACGGCGCAGAGCATAGCGGCCTTGGCTATTGGAGGCATGGTCGTGGCCAGGACCATGGTCGACCGCGCTCTTGCAGATGAATTGCGGGCGGCCTGCATGGCGGTCGCACTCGATCTTGGCGGCTGGAACATAAGAAACAAATCGAAAAACGGAAAACTGCCTTATAGGTTCTAAATCAAGTGCCTAGATTTCAGGAACCCTCGATAGAGGAAAACGTCTTCACCCCAATAGCGACTCAGCGCTGGCCGCGGAAGCTTGTCCTCATGCTGTGCGGTCTGCTGCTGTCTCTGGCCATTTTGGAGATGGGAGCGCGAACTTACGCCTGGCTTACTTCCCAAGAACGCACCGTCATCGCCGACGACTTACTTGGATGGAAACTCGTTCCCCGGGCTAAGCACCTCTATCGAAAGGAAGAGCAAGCCTATCTCATTGCGATCAACTCCAAGGGACTCAGGGATACGGAGCATTCTTACGATAAGCCTACCGGTGTCTTCCGCATCGTAGTCGTCGGAGATTCCTTTGTCTTTGGCTCTGGCGGCGTTGAAACATCCGACCGGTTTACCGACATCCTCGAAAAGTCCACGAAGAACATTGAAGTAATCAATATGGGCGTTCCAGCCTACGGCTCCGACCAGGAATATCTCTTTGAAAACGGAAGGTCTGAAATATCGCCCCGATCTGATTATCCTCTGTGCCTTCGAGAACGACTTTCGCGAAAGCTTTTCCACAGTGAATCCGTCGAATGGTCGCCCGAAGGGATATTTTTCAGCCAGTGGAGGCCAACTGGTCTTCCATCCACCCTCTTTCTCGCTTTTCTACAGGCTCGCGCAACGGAGCTATATCTTCGGATTCACGGATCTCGCGTTGACGAAGCTTTCTAAAACCTACGGCCGTCTGCCGGATGTGCTTGGGCCCCAGGACAGAATTGAAACTTTCAGGCAGCTGTTTATCCAAGCACGAACGATGTGTCTTCAACACGGGGCGCAATTGGTACTCGTCTATTTTCCTTTTCGCGGCCAGAAGGATAAGAATATCATTCAGCAGGTTTTCGATGAGCTGGCGGCCACGCAGGGAATTAGAATGCTCGACTTAATGAATCGTATGCGGAGCGCCGACGCCGAAAGGTCCGCCTATTTCAAGAGGGACATTCACTTCAATGAATACGGACATCAAGTTGTTGCCGCGGCTTTGCAGGAGTATCTCCTCGCGAACGGTCTCTTGAATTCGGCTCGGTCTTCTCCCAAAAGCCTCAATAACTAGCGTGGCGCTCCCAGGGAAATATGCCCACAAAGTCGTCCGAGGGAGAATGCTTGGCGTAGCGCTCGAGGTTGGAGGCGCAGCGAAGGGCGGTTCGCCAGGCCATATACTTCCAATGGAAATCTGGCACTCTTTCGCCGTCACTATCATCGCCGCGACACTTAACGCCCCGTCACTTGTACGCAGCGTTTCACCAGACAGCGCACATTTCCGCGCTTGCGCCGTTACGCGTGGCAAACTTTGGGATTCGCATCCCAATAGCTTGTGGCGTTGTTCGACATACACTTCTTGACGAAGCTGGGCTCAGGATTTTGAGAGGACGAAGTCTCCAGCAATCAAAGCATCTGTGCCAGAGCAGAAATAGCTGCGCACTGCATCGCGGGGCGCAATCACCAGCGGCTCGCCGAACAGATTGAATGAAGAGTTCACCAGAATCGGCGCTGGCGACCTCTCCCCAAATCGGTGCAGCAGTTTCCACAACAATGGATTAGTGGCTCGCTCGACGATGTGCAGGCGAACGAGATCGCCTGGTAGCACAAATCCGTCCAAAATTTTTTTGCTTTCTAAATGCGCGAAACCCATCGTCGCCATGAAGCGGCCAGCCGGAGAACAATCGAAATAACGGGTGCAATCTTCCAAGCGAACGCAGAGTGCGAAGGGCCTGAAGGATTCGCGGTGCTTCACATAATCATTGAGGTTTTCCTTCACGTAAGGCGCCCAAGGGGAAGCGAGCAGGCTGCGATTCCCAAGCGCCCGCGGGCCGAATTCAGCCGCGCCTTGAAACCAGGCGACGATTTTGCCCGCATCCAGAAGTTTGAGCGCGGCTTCGATCTTTCGATCTTCTGACTCCGTGAAACGGTAGGAAACCTTGCAATTATCCAGAACCCGCTTGATTTCCTGATTTGAGTAACTCGGGCCCCAGTCCAGGCGTTCCAACGGTGCGCTTCGCGGATTCTTATGAACCTGGTGATGTGCCAGCCACGCTGCCCCGAGCGCCGTGCCTTCATTTCCCGCTGCGGGCTGGACGAAAACCTGGTCGAAGCCAGTATTTTTCTCCACGGCTGCCACGATCAGAGGATTTAGAAACAGTCCACCGGCAAGGCAGAGAGATTTCGCTCCGGACTGTCGACGAAGCGCTTCGAGCAGCTCGATCACGATGATCGAGCACGCCTCCTGGACGCTAGCGGCGAGACAGGCGCAAAGTGGTTCTCCCGCCAGTGCACCCACTGGTTGTGAAATACCCAAGCGCTGGTAGAACTCGCTGGAAAAAGCGACTTCACCTGCAAAACCACGCCGGAAAAATCGGGCATCGATGCGCGGCCACGGGATCTCGCCGTCGCGTCGACGCAGCACTTCAAGGAAGAGATCGCGGAAGACCGGTTCGCCCGTCATGCCGAGCCACTGCGTCTTGTGCTCTTCCGACCGCCTACGGAATCCCAATAGCTGGGTTACTTGAGAGTAGATCCAGGCCAGAGAGTTTGGATAGCGAATCGAATACAGCTCACGAATCTGCGTCCCCTCGCCGATCGCGACCAAGCCGCAGCGGCCATCCCCTTCCTCGTCGAGGGTGAGAATTAATGCGCGATCGAACGGAGAGGCGTAAAAAGCGCTCGCGGCATGGCTCAGTGCATGTTCAAAGCATAGGAGAGAACGTTTCTGATTGCCGTCGAAGACACCGAGAATGCGGAGATAGTTCAATTCACGAGCCAACTCGCCTAGCGCCTTCGTTTGGTAATAACCGCTGGAAATCGGCGCTTTGAGCGCCTCGCGAGCGTGGAATATCGTCCGCCGGCTCCAAGCGTACACCGGACGGCTGGCGATTGCGATGCTACTCAAGTCTTTCCATTGAATACGCGCCTTGGCGAGACAAAAATCGATTGCCTGCCGCGGAATTCCGTCGGACGTGCGTGTCCTTAAGAGTTTGCCTTCCTCAACGGCGGCAATTATCCCTTTTTCGCCGAGCAAAGCGGCGGCGGGATCGTGTTCCAGCGAAGAAATACCAAGGATATGCATTTACGGAGACTACCGTGAGCGAGTCTACTTCCAAAGCCGCTGCAGGTTCTGGAAATTCTGGCACGACCTGTACCCACCGGCAAGATGCCCTCCGGTTTGAGTGCAGAGGGTCGTTTTCTCAGCGCTTGTGTGATGAATCGAGAACTTTTGAGCGTAACTGCCTCACGTCCTTGATGCTTGGCCTCAGTACGTTCTGGAGCCCAAAGAATGGTAAGATAATTGCATCAGGGTTGTGGGTGCACCTTAAGCGAAGTGAGGTTCCAGCCCCAGTGAACTCCCGAAGGAAGCATGTCTTGCCTGGAGTCATCAAGGCCTAAAGACCATGTACAAAAGTTTCTTCGGCTTGAAAGAGAGTCCTTTTCGGGTGAATCCCGACCCCAGGTACCTCTATCTCACCAAGGAGATTGAGGAAGCGCTGGCGGGGTTGATGTACGGGATCAAGACGCGCAAAGGGTTCGTCACGCTGATAGGTGAAGTCGGAACGGGAAAAACCACGCTGGTCAACCGCTTGCTCGATTGGTTGAAGGCCCAACAGATCCGCACAGCTTTCATCTTTAATTCTCGTGTAAATACGACGCAGCTATTCGAATTCGTGCTAGCGGAATTCGATATCGCGTGTGAGTCACGCTCCAAGAGTCAGCAATTGATGCGCCTGAATCATTGGCTGCTCGAGCGGCACGAGGCAGGCGAAACCGTGGTGCTCATCATTGACGAAGCACAAAATCTCACCTATCCGGTGATGGAAGAAATCCGGCTGCTGACCAACCTCGAGACTTCGACGGACAAACTTCTGCAGATTGTGTTGTCCGGACAGCAGGAACTCGACGAGAAACTGAAATTGCCGCAACTCCGCCAGCTTCGGCAGCGGATCAGCGTGCGATGCAAAACCTCTCCCCTGACCAAGGAACAAACGCACGAGTATGTTGCGGAAAGACTGCGCATCGCCGGAGCCAACGGCCAGCCGATTTTCAGCGCCAAAGCTATTGACGTCATACACCAGTATTCGCACGGCATCCCGCGCGTGATAAACCTTCTGTGCGAGCACTCTCTCACCGGCGCTTATGTGGAAGAGCAACGCCCGATCGAACCTCCGCTTGTAGAAGAAGTAGTGCGGGAATTCCAACTCGACGAGGTCGCGCCAGTTGCGCCTCCAGGCAGCCTGACGGTCACGCAGGACGTATTTACCTCGGAATCGTTCGTTCAGAATCTCGGCGAAGCCCTATCGCGGTTTCGCATGGGCCCGCCCACCAAGCGTTAATTTAATAGGGAAACTCAGGCTCTCCCCACCCTAGGGACCGCCGTCTCGATCATTTGGCTCCCCGCAAAATCCCCTGTTGACCCGCTTCCAGGGCATCCGCTTGACAACTTCCCTGGCCATGACAGGCTCTGAAAGTGAAATAAATTGCACAGAACTGCTACTTGGTACGTCTAATTGCTTTGTTTTCAACAACGAGCTGATTGGCAAAAGACTTGCCTTATTTGAGCTCAACTGAGGGCGGCACAGGGGTTTAGGGAGCGGCCGGAACAAAAGGGACACGCGCGGAGCCGGTATGACTTTGGACTCACTAATACCCGATGCAGCGAAGAGAGAAGAAGGCCTTCGGCGCGAGATCTGCACAATCGGGCGGCGGATGTACGAGCGCGGGTTCATCGTGGCCGCTGAGGGTAATCTGTCGGTACGGCTCGACGGCCGCCGCATCCTCACGACTCCAACATGCATGAATAAGGGAATGTTGGGGCCAGAAGATTTGGTTATCACCGATCTCGAGGGGCGGCAGTTCGGCGGCGGGCGCAAAGCCTCGTCAGAGCTGGCGATGCATCTGTTATTTTACCGGATGCGGCCGGACGTGAACGCGATTTGTCATGCGCACCCGCCGACGGCCACAGGATTTGCCGCCGCTGGACGCGGACTCGACCGCGCTTTGCTGCCCGAGGTCGTCGTGGGACTTGGGCAAATTCCGCTCGTACAGTACGCCACACCGGGTACACCGGAGTTGAGCGCGGTACTCGAGCCGTTCGCTCCTCACTACGATGCCTTACTCCTGGCAAATCACGGCGCAGTGACGTGCGGACCGGATTTGCTCACCGCTTTCTTTCGCATGGAGACCATCGAGCATTCCGCAAAAATAACGCTGGCCGCGGAAATTGCTGGTGAGCCAGTGCTGCTCTCAAGCCGGGAGGTAGCGAAGCTGATGGCGGCGCGGGCACGCTATTATGTCTCGTCGCCGCCGGGCGGAGGCGGCGGCCTTCCCTTGACGAGCGACAGCGGAGAAGTCGCGGAGGACCGCGTCACGCTCACCCGAAACGAACTGGATATACTGATCGAAGAAGCGGTACGCAAGGACCGCGCACGGAAATAGCCCAGTCTGACTTTTGCCGCAGACGTGCGGAAACTGTACTACTTCTCAATTACAAAATTCCCCAGGACGAGCGTATCCATTTCACTCTTCGAGAAGGTATTGAACGCGTTCGCCGGCGTGTTCACGATGGGTTCGCCCTTAAGATTAAATGAAGTGTTGAGTATCGCCGGAACGCCCGTGGCCTGGGCGAAGCGTTCAATCAATCCGTAGTACCTGGGGTTTGCGTCCCGGAAGACGGTTTGCAGGCGACCGGTGCCATCCACGTGCGTGATTGCCGGCAGGATGGCCTGCTTGGCGGGTCGCACCGGAACCACGTAAAGCATGTAGCGCGCCGGATAGTGACGGGCCGCGTTTGGCAGGTCGAAGTATGCCTCGGCGCATTCAGCCAGGACCGATGGAGCAAATGGGCGGTAGGGCTCGCGAAATTTGATCTTGGTGTTGATGATGTCCTTCATGTTGGCGTTCCGCGGGTCACCAAGAATGCTTCGATTCCCGAGGGCGCGCGGACCCCATTCGAATTTGTCCTGAAACCAGCCGATGACTTTTCCCTGCTGTAATCGATCGACGACCTGATCCAGTAGTTGTTCGTCGTTCTCAATGTATCGATAGACGATCCGGCCCTGTTCGAGAAACTTGCGTATTTCCGAGGAATCGTAACTCTTGCCCCAATATGCGTGGTCCATCCGGAAACGCCGCGGATGCCCGAAGAGCATATTGTCGGCCCAAAGCGCGGCGCCTAATGCTCCTCCACCGTCTCCGGCCGAAGGTTGAATGAACAATTCTTCGAAGCCGGTTTCCCGAAGAATGCGGCTGTTGGCGACGCTGTTTAAAGCGACTCCGCCGGCTATGCACAGCCGCTTCATGCCAGTTTCTTTGTGAATGCTCCGGGCCATTCCGAGAAGGACTTCTTCGGTTACTTTCTGAATGCTGGCGGCAATATCGGCGTAGTGTTGGTTTAGTTTACAGAGTTCGTCATAGTTGCCGGGAGGAGCACCAAAATAAGACGGGAAACCCGATTCGGCCGTGAAGAACAGCATCTTGGGAGGACGCGGCTCCCCAAACAAGTCCACAAAACGCCGGTTGAAGGTGCGGTCGGTCGAATGGTGGAAGGAAAAATAATCCATGTCCAGTGAGAAAGACCCGTCGGGATCTTGCCGAATGAGCTTCCAAACCTTGTCCACATATCGAGGCTGGCCATAGGGCGCCATGCCCATGACTTTGTACTCGCCCTCGTTGACTTCGAAGCCGAGAAAGGCAGTGAACGCGCTGTATAGAAGTCCAAGAGAATGGGGAAACTCCATTTGCTTCCGCAAATCGATGTGATTGCCACGGCCCACACCCCAGGTACCGGTAACCCATTCTCCAACGCCGTCCACAGTAAGAATCGCCGATTCATCGAAGGGCGAGCATAGAAAGGCGCTGGCAGCGTGGGAAAGGTGGTGCTCGCAGAACAGGACGCGGTCCTTGGGAATACCCAATTCCGCAGAAATTGTTGCCCCCACCCAGAGCTTGTCGATCATCCAGGTGATCATCGATTCGCGGAAAACTTTATAAGACAAAGGGTAGGTCTGCAGGACGGTCATCAGGATGCGATCAAATTTCCGAAAGGGCTTTTCGAAGAAGGCAACGTAGTCGACGTCGCTGCCGCGAATTCCTGCAGTATCCAAACAAAACTGAATGGCGCTTTTTGGAAAGCTGAAATCGTGCTTAACGCGAGTAAATCGCTCCTCTTCCGCGGCAGCGATCAGCTGGCCATCGCGCAACAGTGCCGCCGCCGCATCGTGGTAATAGCAGGAAATTCCGAGGATGTTCATTTAGCCTTGGCGGTGCGCCCATTCCAGATCGATGACATCTTGAGCATGGTCGATCCATTCAGCAGGACGATTCTTGATCTTCAGCGGGTCCGAAAACAGACGGATGGCCAAACCGAAGGGTAAGACAAGTACGGCGTAGATGACCGTGAGGAGGACGCGAGCTTGAAAATCGCCGATGCGATGAGCGATACGCTTCCAGGCTGCCCACAGCTTCTTGAGGCTGTTCAGCATCCAGGGAGCCTAGAACAGGGTGTAGATGAACGGAGCAATGGCTGAGCTCTGCGCCAGGATCAGCAACGCGCCAAAGAGGAACAGGGTGACGAGCATGGGCAGCATCCACCAGCGCTTATGGCCCCAGAAGAAGGAAAAAAGCTCAGTGGCGATCCCGAAACGATGGCCGGCCGCCTTCACGAAACGCATTAAATGCCTCCCTTATTTCGACGGTGTTATTGCCCGTTGCTGCAATTCGGCGCCCATTGCTTGGCTTCAAGTAATTGAAAATACGATAGATAGGAGCGGATAAATCAGGGTACAGCCCTTCCCAGAAGAACAAGAGGCAAAGATTTTCCTCAACTGAGAAGTTCTGGCGTACTCAAAAGTAGCAAGCGTTATACGTCAGTCTTCAACGGGCACGGGCAGCTGAGAGCCACGACCCAGCTCCCGCCAGCACGAGGCACCCTTTTCCCGGTAGAAAGGGTTTAGAGCAGCTTTGCGTTTACCAGGGCTCTTGTTAGCTGTACTGGCTGAAAAGTGATACTGGGCCAGAGGAAAACTTCGTTGGTGCAGAAGCACCGCTTTTCTTTGATTTGCTGGCGCAGCGCTTTGGCTTCTGGCGAATCCCAGATCTGGAAAAAACTCTTCTGGCGCAGGTTTCCGAGCGGAGGATGCGTCTCGCAGACACTAACATCCCCGTTCGCGTAAACCACTCCGGACAGGATGCCCGCCTTACATGGCACGTATTGCGTGCCGGTTTCGATGGTCTTTACTTTGGCCCATTGCAGCATGGGCTCCACGACAGATCCAAAGCGGCCTTCTTCGCGGTCTTTCCAGACTTCCGCTACGTGTTCGTAGAGCTTCTTGTAGCGGTCCAGCGCGGGTCCTTGTAGCGAGGGATTCTTGCGGTCGCCGCGAATGATGGCCAAGTTGTGATGCTCGATGGCGGGGCAATTGTCGTGCAAGTACTCCGTGAGTTCCCAGATCTCATCCATGTTCTCGCTCATCGCGACGGTATTGGAGTGCATCCTCAGGCGGGGATCTTCCTTCTGGAGCCGGGCCAGCATGTCGACCGTCTCCATCGCTTTTTCAAAAGATTTGGGATTACCGCGAAACCGATTGTGGTACGCCGGCATGCCGTCTAACGAAATTTCGCAGACAAACCGCTGTAGAGTTTTGGACTTCAGAACGCCCCGAAGCTGTTTCTCGGTGCGCTCAGTGAAGTATCCGTTGGTGGGAACGTAGATCTGCTTGGCGCCGTTGTTCTCGGTAAACAGCAAGCAGATTTCGGCGAAGTCCGGCCGGATGAACGGCTCACCTCCAGATAGATTCAGGATTTCAATCTTTCCCAGTTCGAGCGAGAGTTTCTTGAACTCCTCGTAGGTCAAATCGTCGCGCTGGTTGAGATTGCGCCAGTAAAAGCAGTGTTCGCAAGTGAGGTTGCAGATGGAGTTTATGAACACGATCAAGAATGGCGGAGTCTGGCCCTGGTGATGGCTGACGGCGCGCGCCGAGAGCCGAGCGTGGCGTACAAATCGGGAAACTAGGGATGTGCTCATGCGACGGTTCCAGACCTTAAATGAAATGCCCCGGGCAAAGTTTTGCACAATAGTCCCTAACGTGGGAGCAATCTGCAAGCCAAACCTTCCAACCGACGAGGGGCCACGACTTTAATCTAAGGTGTTGATTATGCGCACCTTATCTGTTCTATAGAGTCCGTCGCCTCCAACTTTGGCCGTCCTTCTACGGCGATGTGAAAATCCCTGCCATTCTTTGCCAGAACACCGCTCTAAGCCTCGGGGGCTGGTAGGAGCATTTTGCTCGAATTCCGATTCGAAGCCCCGAAGGCGTCAACGCGCTCACGTCCATTTGCGGCCACTTGATCCCCCGCCGATAAGGTAGCCGCAAAATTCCCCGACTGACCAGGATGACGTCAACGCGAAAAGATGCGGAAGTGAGCGCAAGAGTTGCGGGAGATGTCTTCGCTTCCGAACAGTCCCCAGCACGACACGGCCGGGCAGCAGAATAGGCAGGGCACACGAGGCCAAAGCAAAAATCACACGTTTGGTCAACGCGCTGTCTGCGACGCGCTGGTCAGCAAACGCCCGAGCAAGATGAAAATAGCTTCCTAAGATCTCGCGAAATCGATAGTCTTTAGTGAGATAAGCGACTGCAGAGGGCCCCAGGTAAAGTTGATGGCCCCGCCGTTTTAATTCTTCGTGGGCAAATGCTTCGTAAAATCCACCGCGAAACGATTCTTCCACTTCTCGCAGGACCTCTCTGGTGTACGATACATTCATTCCTGAAAGGGTCCTCGCAGGTCCAGCCTGGCACGGCGCCATATACTTCCCATAGTCGTAGAAATAGACGGCCCAGTTTAAGGGCTTGTCTGGGCACCGATTCTCCACAGAGCCACCAACTATCGGATGGTGCGACCCGTGTGCTCTTTTGATTTCTGCACACCAGAGATCATCAAGAGTGCAGTAATCCTCCACCAGCGCGATGATTTCTCCGCGTGAAATGTAGATGCCGTGTGCACGCAATTCTGGGACGGTCGTATCGCTTGCGAGCGTCACGCATTTGACGAACGGAAATTGCTTTGTAACTTCCTCCTTTGCCGCACCATCAAAATTGCAAACCGCGATAACCTCTGTGTCAGCGGTTTCCGCTCGCCCTCTCAAAGAAGAGAGGGTTTTCTCAAGTGCTGCGAGATCATTTGAAGCCGCAATGACGATTGAGAGTTTCAGGGAGGCTGGTTTGAGGATCATTTGGGCGCTATTGTGGCACGCGTTTTTTGATATTCACTGATCTCCACGGCGCGGCCCAGTTGAGCGGAGTCGTAAGCGGCCGTCACCATCGCCAGTGTCTTTCGATTATCGCGCGCATCGCCGGGTGAGATGCTGCCTGACTGGATGGCGTCTACAAAGTTGCCCAGATGTACGGCTGTGGCCGCCGCGAATGGGTTCATCGGATCACGAGCAATCACCCGGGAACGATTTCCTACCTGCAAAACAGCCTGTCCCCCTTTCGCGAACCTCCATTCCAAGAACGGTTGCCTGTTTCGAGTGTGGACGCCTGCCTTGATTTCGATCCGCCCTCCGATGGAAGTATGGATCGATGCGAATTCTCCATCGAGACGCATCTCCAGATAACGCTCCGGCCCTTTGCTCAGCCGGTTCAGAATCATAGAAGCTGCGCGCCCATCCGCAAATTCCGCACAGACCACATTGATCGCGTCGGACTCCGGTTTCGCCTGAGGAACCGGCATGTGCGCCATAAGTCTGACCGGCGTGTCCTCAAAAAAAAATCGCATCAATTCAAAAACGTGAATGCCGAACTCGAAGCAGACTCTCCGCCGCAATTTTCCCCTCCATCCGGCCTCAGTGGCTTCTGTAGGAAGGAAAGTCTGCCAGGCGTGGAGGTAAAGAAGGCGCCCGAACTCGGGCGAACCTGCCAATCGTTTGGCGGCCGTATGGATCTTCATATAAGGGAATTGGTTGTTGACCACAACCAGCCGCCCGGTTCTTTTACTCGTCTCAATGATCTCGTCGGCTTGGTCTAGGTTCACTGCCAGAGGCTTCTCACAAAAAACGTGGCAACCAGCGTTCAAGGCGAGCGTCGAATGCTCGAGGTGCAGAGCGGGTGGGGTGCAAACAGACACAATGTCCGGCTTGGTCTTGTCGATTAATTCTGGCACGTCGCGGCACACATGAGGCAGCTTCCATTTACCCCGCGCCAAGTCTTGCGCGGACGGGTCGACATCGCAGCCTCCCACGATCGTCACGCGATCCTTCATCTGCGCGTATGCCGGCAAATGAATGTTGCGCGTCACTGCTCCGAGGCCAATTACCGCCACACGAATCATTAGACCTTCTTTTCCAACTGCGACCCGATTATATTCCCGGCTGTGCCGTAGGACGCTTCGCGACCACAAAAAGCGCGCCGTAGGGGTAAGTAAGCCTGCCCCCGTGCGCTTGCACGTCCCGGCAGATCTTGAGGAACTCCGCGCGCACGGCCTCCGCTTGTCGGGCATCCGCATGCAATAAGCGCTTCCGCGAGAAACTTGAAAAGGTGCGCTGGAGGTCCCAGAATTCCTCCGGAGCGTCGATCACTGCTTCTGCGCCGCGCCAACTCGTTTTCACACTGCGAAACCCCGCCTCGCGAATCAGCCTCGGGACCTTCTGCGTTCGCTTCCGACCTTCGCGGGCGAGAGAGGATTCCTCCTGGTCCGCGTGCCCTTCGAGGAGCCGAGCGGTCAGTTCGTTTAGAGAGCTTGGTCCCGTCAGAAGTTTTTTGCGACGTATGGCAAGACTTCTGCGCAAAAATTTGACACCTTCCGTCAGACCATTCCGGGAAGCCCATGCCGGGCCGCTCCCCACGGCCAGGACGAGCCGGCCTCCGGGGCGAAGAACGCGGAACAACTCTCGCAAAGCCATAAGCGGATTCGGAAAATGAAGAAGAGCGAACAGAGAAAGCGCCACATCGAAGGCCGCATTCTTAAGTGCCAATGCTTCGGCGTCCATCCGGCTAAATGCCACGCGACTGCTAAGACCTTCTTGTAAGGCTCTCGACTTCGCAGCGGAAAGCATTCCCTCAGAGAGATCGACCGCGGTGATCCCGCCCTGGAAGTTTGCCGTTCGGGCGGCGGCCAGAGCGACAATTCCCGTGCCGGTCCCCAGGTCGAGCACACGCTCGGAGGGAAGCAGCTTCGCTAGGTCAATCATGCGCTCGGCCAGCGGTTGCGTCAGCCGCCGTGTGAAGCGGTCGAATTCCGCCGTGAGCGGGTCGTAGCTTGAAGCATCTTGGCTCTTGAACTTGGTGGAATCTAGAGTATCGGACATGTTTTCTATCCGCGTGACGCTAGCGGTATCATCAAGTCCAAGTAGCGCTTCGTAACCAGGCGCCAGTCGTAGGATGCAGCTCTCTTCGGACCTTCCCTGGCCATGCGTTCGCGCCAGGCGGCGTCGCTCAGGACCGCGCTGATTCCCTCAGCCAAGGTATTGACGCCGGCATCTGGCAACAGATGGGCAACTCCTCCGGCAAACTCGGGGAAAGCCGTATTGTCCAAAGCAATGACCGGGGTTCCACAGGCCATCGCCTCCAGCACGGGCATACCGAAGCCTTCATACGAGGACGGATAAACGAAAAGATCGGCGGCGTTGTAGACGAACACCATTTCGTCGTGGTTCGCATACCCCAGAATGACGACCTTGGCGTCGAGGCCAAGTTCCGCAATTACCCGGCGGAATGGAGATGTGCCGGGCAAATCGGCACCCACAATGAGGAGCTTGTGAGGGACGCGCTTCTCTTTCTTGAGCGCCGCGAATGCACGGATGAGAGGTGAAAGATTGCGTCGTTCGGTAGGTTTTCCGACGTAGGCGATATAGGGGACATCATCGCCCAACACCCGCCGCCGCCAGTCGGCGAGTGCGGCACTATCCTGCAGCGGGCGAAACCTGCGGGTGTCCACGCCGTCAGGGATCACGCTTATTCTTTCCGCCGAGAGGTGATAAAAGCGCATCATATCCTTCTTGCTGTACTCGCTGACCGTTGACACGCGGGTGGCGCTTCTTGCGCTCCACGCATAAATTACTCTGGCTTTGTTCAAAGCCCACCAACTGAACGCTTCCGGATAACCCTCGTAAGAACCGTGGTGAATCAAGAAAGTTGGGCATCGGGCGAGCACTGGAACGACATAACTGGGACAGAGCAAGAGGTGTTTGCTTCCATGAGCCCGCGGCAAAGTGCACTGCTCCCAGAGGCCCGACGGCAGGACCGAAGGTAGCACCACGTTCACCGCGCGGGCTGGCAAGCGGATATCGCCCGGGAGCGGATCAGGCGTATAGACGCGAATCTCTGAAAACGGATGCTCTACCTCATCCATCGATCCCAGAAATGCTTCGATACACCGGGCGACTCCGGAACGATTCTTAATCAGCCGTATTCCGTTCACACCCAGAATCATTTTTTTCGTCCGGTTGATTGCGCCTTTGACTCTGCAGTTTCGGCAGCTAGAATGAAGGCCGGTAGCGCATCAAACACAAAACCGTGGCCAACAAGTCCTCGCAGCCTGTTCGAACTCTGCGAACAGCGATCGTCGGCGCCGGCCTCATGGGCCGGTGGCATGCGGACGCGGTATCGAGGATCGGTGGCACGATCTCCGCCGTTGCGGATAGCGACCCGCGAAAAGCAGCGCTGCTCATTCGTAGTCATCCCCAAGCAAGAGCGCTCCCGGACCTTGCGGGGATCGTCGCGGACGGTCTCGCGGACGTTATTCACATCTGTACTCCGGCTGAGACTCACGAAGCCCTCGTGCAACAGGTGCTTGAAGCCGGCCTGCATTCGATCGTCGAGAAGCCACTCACCGAAACTGCCGACACGACATCGAACCTGCTGCGTCTCGCCGAATCCAAGAATTTGCTCCTCTGTCCGGTGCATCAGTTTCTCTTTCAACCTGGCGTTCTCCGCGCTCAAGCGGCCATTGATAAGATCGGCCCTCTGCTCCACGTCGACACCGTGATTTGCTCGGCCGGAGCGCAGTTCGGCTCCCAAGACGCGGACCTTGTTGCAGTGGATATTCTGCCGGGCCCACTTTCGCTCATTGCCAGGCTGCTTCCCGGCGCGGTTGGAGTCGCCGATTGGCGCCTCGAGCATCCGGCCAAGGGCGAACTCCGCGCCAGTACCTCGGCGGGGAAGGTGTCTGCCTCGATGCTGATCTCCTTGAACGGCCGCCCGACCGTTAACGCCCTGCGCTTGATCGGCCAGCGCGGCTCTGTTCAGGTTGATCTCTTTCACGGTTTCTGCGTCCTCGAACACGGCACCGTTTCTCGGGCGCACAAAATCGCGCATCCTTTCGTGCAGAGTGGCGCGACTCTATTCTCCGCCGCCACAAATCTGCTTTCGCGTGCCGTCAGAAGCGAGTCTGCGTACCCGGGTTTGCGCGAACTGATCCGCAGGTTCTACGAAGCTCTCTCCACGAGAGGAGAACCTCCCATCAGCGCTTCGGAGGCTCTCGAGGTGGCGGCAGCCCGCGACAACATTCTCGCGGAAATACGGAGGAAAGCCTGAACTTTCCACTCCGGGACGCACCTGCCGGACGCTTTCAGCTTCATCGGCAACCGCCATGATGAATCCCACCTGCGCCATTCGCCCAGCCGTCGCGCCCGTTACGCCTGACCTCGATCATTGCTGCGCCTCTTCGCCTGAACCAGAAGCGCAGGCGATATGGCCGTCAGGAGCCATCGAAAAAGCGGTGCATTGCTGAAGAAACGAAAAACACGCGCGCCCCGCTTTTCCATCCAGCTTCGGCCCTTAAGATCCTCTTCCGTCACAGAAGGCAGCGAGAATGCAAACGAATCGTATCGTGCTCTCTTCAGCTTTCGCCTCAGTTCAAAGCGGGAAAGCAAATATTGCCTGTAGGGCAAGCCGCGGCGCCATTTCACGTAGGCCGGCATCCAGCGGCGGGGGAGAAAGCCAACTCCCCAGATGTGGACATGCGGTTCGGGCGCTAAGGAGAACCGATTGGTGGTCCAGACGAACAGCCGGCCACCTGCGTGTTGCACTCGAGAGCATTCCCCGATTACCGCTTGCGCATCCTGCACATGTTCGAGTAACGAGATGGCCGTAACCAAATCAAAGGATTCCGCCGGAAACGGCAGATAATCGGCGCAGCAACAAACGAGGTTTGCAGTTTCCCCAGCCTCCTGCAAGCGCTTGCGCGCCAGAACCAACCAGCGAAACGCTACGTCACAGCCAATCACTACTCCAAAGCTGCGCCTCGCCGCGCCAATCAAAGAACCTGCGCCACAGCCTATGTCAAGGCAGGCGTTCCCTGAGCCCAACTGGTTTGCAAAGCTTTCGACCCTGGCCTGATCGGAGAGCACATGCCGAATAAACCCTTCTCGCAGATCAACGGGCGTGGGAGGCAAGGAGATATTTTCCCAGTAGAATCGCAGCAGTTCCGCGAAATTCATTCTCTCCGCTTGTTCCTGGACCAATTCACCTTTGCGATGATCCTGTTCGATCGTGATGTATGGATCGGAATAGACTCGCAGGTCGGGAATTCCCAGCACCACTGGATAGGTTCGGCCGCAAGAGGAGCAAGAGAACGCCTGCTTCTGTGGCTCCAGATCTTGTTTACACAGCGGACAGCGCAGCCAGCTCGAAAGAGCGGGGTCACAGCCGGATGAGGGCCACACGACATTCGCGAGGTTATGATGAGCTATGTCGCTCACGTGCTTGTACCATTTTAACGTGAATTACCAACAATTCAGGCGGAACTGCCCGCACGAGAGAAGTTTCGAAGCGGCTTCCGGATTGCCGCACGTGTTGCTCGATGGCATCGGTGGTTAGGCGGCCGTTCTCTTTGGCGCCAGCGGGGGTACATCTGGTAAGGAGATCACGCTTGGGCTGTTCCGACCCACGGATATTAGGCGTCACCGCGCATTTCCCCCTCGTCGTGTCACACGCTCTCCTCGTAGCTCGGCTCTGTTCCGAAGAACTCAGACCGGGTGATCGAATGTGATTGACGGATCGCTATCAGAACCGAGACGGATCACTGAAGCGCGCAAATCATTAGGTGGCTTCCATCCCTCCTTTCCATTGTGCTCGCGCACGCATAGTTGCTCTGCAAATAATCTAGCACGTCTGCAGGCCAGTAATCGCCGATGCTTCTTTGCCAGTCGAGCGTGTTCTTAAACACTGCATAGGGAGCCTGACGCTGTCTGAGCAGCCGAATAAGAGGGTCGCTGCTGATGATGTGGTTCTTTACCATCAACGTGTACTGGAAACTATCGTTCACGACCGGCCGCCAACCCGCTTCGACCACGTCGGAGGCATAGAACACGTCGGACAGAACGTATTCACCAGGCTTGGTCGCCACTTGTGACAGCCGCTGCATGACCTCGGCATGTTCTTTGCGGTCATCCTGGGAAAACACTACCAGCTCCGATAATCCGCTCGGTACGCTAGCGAGCACGGTGGGAAGAGCAGCCACGATCATAAAAGTCATTGGAATCCAACTCCTTCCCTCAACCGCTCCTAGTATCACCGTACCAAACACGAGCGAGCCACTTATCACAGCATCGAAAAAATAGCTGTATGAGCTACCAGGACGTCCTGCGGCGACAATGAACCACGCCACAGAGATAAGGAAATACAATGCGCCCGCGACAGGTTCCTTTTGACTCCTTTCGATTAGAAGAATGGCACACGCGCCGATCGCAAGGGCAACGAATCCACTGGTCATATACTGCTGTATCGCAAAACTGAAGATCTTTCTAAGGTCCAAGTGCGCCGCATTCCCGGAGATCGTCATAACCCAGATACCACCGTCAGTCCGCCCAAACAACACAGCGTAGACCACCAACGGTAGCACCATAGTGGCTGCGACCAGGCGGATCAGATCCCCGAATCGCTTGAGGCAGAAAAGGTGGAGGCATATCGCTGCAAATACAGGAAACGACGTCGGCTTTGTTAGGAGGGCAATCCCGCACAGAATTCCTGCAAATGGAATCCAAAGACGGCGGTGTGTTTCAAGGCCGCACCGAAGGTAAATGACAAACCCGGCAAAGGAGAAGCACCCTGCTAGGAATTCGGGCTTCACCAAGCTTCCGTGGTTCCAGGCCAGTGCGGGGAATACTGATAGAAATAAAACAGGGGCCAGCAGCCTTGCAGCGATTCTTGCTCCTGGTCGCGACGCCGTCACCAGCAGGAGGGCTACGGCGAAAATGGCCGCTACACTAATCCACCGCCCGACCGCAATGGAAGAACCGAGCACCTTTAACGTTGCTAAATACACTGGAGGATAGATGCAGATTCGAAATGGTGCAGCGTACAGGTGGTTTATCGAGTACAAGTCCTCGATACCGTGCGATTGCGCCGCCGAGAGCGCTATGACCTGTTCGGACCACGTGGGGGGCACACGCAGTATCGCCCGGTTCACCAGAGCGATGCACGTGAGGGTCGCAATCGGTACCGATACCGCAAGGAAAACACGAAGAAACACCACGTCGACCTTGCGCAGGTTTCCGTCCATTCGCCCTCCTCTATTCCAAAGCTTAACTTCAAGCAACCCCCTTGCGCATCACTTTGTCCTGCAGGTGCTCAGCTAGAATTGTATCCACGTCGCGCGGAACGTAATCGAAGATTTTGCGAGCTTTGTCGAAATCAAAATATTGGTATCAGTTGGCACGGTAGCGGATCATCCGCATCTTTGCTCCTGGCTGTCTTTACCATTTCTCACGGCGCGTTGCCGCCTGTGGTCGCACGAGATACACGTTCAGCTCGGGCAACAGTCCGCATAGATCGCGGACGAAATTGTGACGCCGCCAGTTCTCGCGTAGGAAGACGTATCGGTTCGAGATCACCACCATGTTGCGGAGGAATTCCCGATGCCGGTCGTGCATCACCACGGCGTTGGAGTACACGAAGTCCACTCGCCGTGCGCCCGTGACGTTTGGGATCGTCAGGTCGAAAACTTAAAGCGCTGCATCTTTGAGCGACGGGTTGCGCTCGAGAGCGAATTCCTTTTGTGTCTCGCCGGATGCGGAGAATTACAGGTCCATCATATCCAGGCCAGAGGTCAACTGGGCGACGACAACGAGAGGAACCTGATCACGCTTTGTGCCAATGCCATCGAAGGGAGTTCGACATCAGTAAGGGGGTGCACCTCTCTGTGCGGCGGGCTCAGCGGAAAGAACCGCGGGCAGGAGGAACCACTGGATTCAGGCCCCCGTACGGTGTAAGACAGTGGCTAAAAGCCTTCGTCACTTGAACCACTTATGATTAAATTACTTGGGGTGGAGTCAGGATCGGCGGATGTAGATCAACATTGGAGTTCGGAATTGGGGTAACTATGGCCACCATATCGATTCGACCATGAAGGAGTATGGGTCACTCTTTCAAGAGAGCGGAATCCTGTCACAAGGGACCTTTCCGAAGGCGTTAATCGTCCTAATAACGAGTGCAGTGGTGCTAGGCCCAGGCGCTGTCGGCGCAATCCGATCGAGAGTGTTATGGGCACTGAGTTTCGCGGTGCTGCTGCCCTGCTGTTTACATGCACTAGGTCGGAATTCGCACCCCTTGGCAAAGAAGTTTGCTCTTTCTGTCTTAACCGTGTGTTTCACGATAACTGTGTTCGATCTAGTGTTACGCTCTCCTCTCCTTACGCCATTGTACTATCAATCTCCTCCCCGTCCGGCCCCCTGGCCATTGATGCCTTTAGTCCACCGTTATGCTGCCAATGTTAGATATCGAGGATCGAATTTTGGTGATCTTACGGCGCTATTGGGAAGCAGGGGCTATGCGGAGTACAGCGACCTCGAGTTTGTGACCGATCAGTTCGGTTTCAGAAACAAGACTTCGGAGAACGAAAGTACGAGCCGGGGCCTTGACCTCATTCTTCTTGGAGATTCGTTCGCGGTTGGAGAGGCCACCACTCAGAACAAGACATGGGGCAGTGTCCTGTCTAAGGACCATGGACTTCAAGTATACAATTTGTCCGTGGCGGGGGTTGGCCCCTGGGAGGAGTACGTCAATCTGGCTGTAGAGGTGGACAGACTGAAGATAACACCACGAGGTACGGTTGTTGTTTGGGCCATCTTCACTGGCAACGATTTGGAAGACCCTTGCTACTCCACTCTGGAACTGACGAAGCTACCATGGAATAACTGGCTCCGCTCCCTGGTAGTGTCGTACGGAGTATTTAGGTACGGTTCCCCGGTCTTTACCGTAGTAAGCCGTGGCCTAAGGCTGTCCGGAGGGGGTGAGAGTCGGGTTCTTGTCAGAGATTTCCTGGACGGAAGCAAGCTTCTTTTCTTTTCCGAATTCGCGGACCGAAAGGATCGCAAACTGGACGAAATCCGAAGCAATCCCCAATACAGGTGTGTTGAGGCAACGGTAGAAGCAATGAGCAAATTTGCCGCTTCAAGACATTTGACTGTTGCCGTCGTTCTGATGCCTACGAAGGAGGAGGTTTACTCTTGGGTTGTGGATCGAGGGCGGCCCTGGTCTACAAACTCGGAGCCATCCGGCTTCGCGGCTGCCTTCAAGGATATTTGCCAGCGGAATGGTGTGCAGTTTTTGGATTTAAAGCTATTCCTAGTTGACGCCTCAAAACGAGCGTGGGAAGACTCGCACAGCTTGGTTTGGTACCGCGACGATATTCATTGGAATGCTCGGGGAAACAAGGAAGTCGCGTCCGCCGTTTACAACAACTTGTTGCGCTCCCTTCTGTCGGATCACTGAGCCCGGGCGAGATGCCATTTTTAGGAGGGACCGAATCACGTGTAAGTGAGAAACCGCCACCGCCAGATCGGGGAGCCTGCCGGGTGTCCACGACGCGGATCGGAACGCAAACGGCGCACCGGTCGAGGTGACCGCTGGCGGAGCGCTCGCGGGCTTGTTTACTAGGCTTAAGTCCGACCTCTACACCTACCTTCCCACCACACCAGATTGACCGCGGGCAAGGGGGGTACCGACGCAAAAATAATGCGGGAGAGGAATTGATTATTTTCTTAGGCATCGTTGTGGCAGTCCTCTTCTAAAGTCTTAAAGTCCGCGCTCTTCGAGTCTCCTGCCGGGAACCTCCGCTGTCCACGTGCGAGGCGAATTCCTCGGCAATCGAAACAAAGTCCCTGGGCAGGTAGCCGAGATCCCGTTGGGCTTTTCTCGAGCTATAGAATTGATGGCAGAAGCGGCGGTCGTAGTCCGGGAGGAGGCTTACGCCCAAGATTCGTCGGAAAAGACTGGCGATCTTGGCTTTATACTCCACAAGCAGACTCGGTACGGGAATAAGCAATCGGGTCAGATGGAGCCGCTCTCGCACCGCGTTACTCATGTCATGGAAGGAAACGTTGCTTCCCCCCAGGATATACCGATTGCCGCTTTGTCCTTTGCGCAAAGCCAAGAGAATGCCATCCAAGACGTCTTCCACATGCACCAAACATTGTCCGCCCGGCGAGTAGGGGATTATCCAATTGGCGAGTGCCCTTTGCATCGGTCGAGGCACTCGATAGCCGCTCGCTGTTGTTCCGCAAATTAGGGCCGGGTTAACGATGACCGCGTCCAATCCACACCGGACCTCCGCGAGGACTTCCTGCTCCGCGCGATGCTTTGAAATATGGTAGTTCAGACCAGTATTCTCGGCATTAAAGCGAAAATCTTCGTCGGCGGGCTGCGCGTTAGTTGGAATGCCAATAGCCCCCACAGAGCTAATCTGTAAGAACCGCTGAACTCCTTCCGTGCGCGCGGCTCGCGCGGCGTTGCGCGTGCCCTCCACATTGACCCGCATCTGCTCCTGTCGCGCTCCGGGCTGGTGACCGACGTTGGCCGCCGCATGGATGACGCACTGGCAACCCTGCACAGCCGCCAGAACACTGTCGGCGTCGGTAATATCTCCGAGCGCTTTTTCGAGAGGGACCGCCGCGACAGCAGCCAGGTTGGAGGTCTCGCGGCAAAGGATGCGAACCTGATAACCCTCTGCCAGCATCCGTTGACAGAGCCGGGCCCCCAAAAATCCCGTGGCCCCGGTTATGAGAACTTTCATGGGAGAGATACGCCGTAGAGACTGGGCTTCAGGAGGCGTCAGGAGCCCTGCGCATACGCCCGCTGGAAACCCCTGCGGCCGATGATAAACAAAGTCCGCGCGGAAACTGTGGAGGCGAAATCAGCCAACTTCTTGGCTCCGATGTAGAGCGTGCCTTTGCGGTTGTCATCCTTCAGGATACCCGCACGATTGATTAGATAGCGCTCAAAGATTTGCGCGAAACGCAGCAACGCAGCCACTTGTCCCTTGGTGAGATTTTCGTTTCCGATCATCGCTTCATGGCTGCTGTTGTAGGAGTATTCGTCGTGCGTTGTCAATCCACGGGCCACGGCCCAATCCCGGAGCTTGGTACCGATTAGCGGAGAGGCCGCGGTGAACTGTATCCAGTTGGCGCCCACGCGCACCGCAAAGCCGATGGTCTCCAGCACCGTCTGTACAGTGTCTCCCGGTAGGCCGATAATAAAGAAGCAAAATGTCTTGATGCCGTGCTTGCGGCAGATCGCCGTCATCTCGACAATCTTTTCGCGGGAGATGGGTTTCCGGCCCACGTTTTTCTGAATTGCCACTTCCGCGCTCTCCACCCCAAAATTGATTCCATCACAGCCCGCCGCAGCCATCGCCCGGATCGTTTCTTCCGTGAGGCAGTCGGGGCGCGTTTCACACTTCCATTTGAACACCAGGCCGCGCCGCGTAATTTCCTTGCAAATCTCGATGACCCGGTCCTGGCGCAGAGAAAACATGGGATCGCGGAAAAGAATGTACTGAATCCCCAGATCCTTAACCAGATGCTCGATTTCATTCACAACATTCTGTGGCGTGCGGTAGCGCCACGGCAGGCCTTGGCCAACCGGATACGGGCAGTAGTTACATCCGAAGGGGCAGCCCCTCGAAGTCAACATCGGCAAGAATGGAACGGGTACGGTGGCTGACGACTTCGGCAGGGAATACTTCTTGTAAGGAAGGCGCTCCCATTTGGGAAATGGAAGTGTATCCAGCTCCTTCAAAAAAGGGCGCGACGCGGTCTCCTGCCATCCTCCGCTGGAACGATAGTTCAGACCTAGAATCTCGTTCGCCGGCCGCCCGCTCATCAGCTCGCAAACCGTCGCATCCGGTTCGTCACGCAGCACGTAATCGACGCACGGCTCTCGCAACACACGATGAAGGACGTGACTTACGATCGAGCCATAAACCGCGATGGAAATATTTGGCGCCGCGGACTTCATCGTATTGCAAACGGAAAGATCCCAGTCCAGACTCGGTAGCGCCGTTCTGACCACAACCAGGATTCGCTCCGATGGATCGCTGCCTGCAATGCGGGTAATCTCTCCGGCCAATTGCTCGCGAGACAGACCTAGACCCTGCGCTTCCAGCACCTCGAAAGGCACGTTCTTGCTCTCCAGATAGCCCACTAGGTAAGGAACATCCAGCGGCGGCAGGATGGGCGCGCCAATCGGGTATAGCTGCCCGTAGCCACCCATCGAGTCCCGGTTGGCAACGTAGCCCGGAGGACTCGGAGGATTAACGACGATGACTGTCTTGAACCGCATCGGTGCGACCACCGAGCTCAGAACCGAATTTGCGATCCCCGTCAGGGAATTCATTTAGTCTCAATCCTCTGTTTTCGCTTCGGCCAGCGCACCTCGCCGGCGATTGGGACCACACTCCCACAGCCCCTTTGGAGCAATTTGCCCACCAAGCCAGCCCCGGGGACGAGGAGGCGGTTAGCGACTAACTACCTTTATCGTCAGTAGAATAGAGCCCGATCTGCCTGACCGAGACGACGGAGATGGAGCAAATTCGCCCGCATAACTTCCCTTTTTGCGAAAATCTTTTCACCGTCGAATTTGGCAATGCACACCGCAACCCTCACAATTTCAAAGATTTGGCACGCCTTCAACGCATCGAGAGAGCCTCGGCATACAACCCCTGAAGGCGCTGGCCGACCGACTCCAAGCCAAATCGCTCCAAAGCGTAGGCCCGCAATTTCGCGGGATCGTAATCGCCGCGCCGATCCAATACTTGTGCAATTCCTGCCGCGAGTGCTGCGGGATCCTCCGGCGGAACGAGGATACCAACTTCCTCGTTCACAATGTCCTCCGGGCCCCCACACCGCGTCGCCACGACCGGAGTGCCGCATGCCAAGGCTTCCACGAGCACCATCCCAAAACTCTCGGCGCGGCTGGGCAAAATCAACACAGCACTTTCCTGAATGGAGCGCACCAACTCTGGAGGTCGGCGTTTACCCACAAAATTGACCCGGCTTCCCAACCGCAAATCCTCTACCATTTGACGCAGCCGATCATACTCGCGTTGGTAGCTCTTGAAGTAGCTCTCCCCAACGAGCACCAGACTGACATCTTGACCGGAGTCGGCCAGAAGACGCACCGCCCGGAGGAGTATGTCAACGCCCTTGACCGGGCGGATCGCGCCGACGAAGAGTAGCTGATTAGGAAGAAGAGGCTGTCCCCCTTCCTCGCTCCTATTGAAAATGGTTCCGTCCACTCCCACCGGAATCACGCGCAACTTCTCCGGTGCGCCAACCACACGCGCGACCGATTCGCGCACTGGCCCGCTTACCGCAATGTGGAATGCACACTCCTCCACTGCTCTCACTGATTCCCGCCGCACGAACGCATTGTGGTATGTCCAAGGCCCCCAGGGAACATGTTCGGTAATGACGACCGGAACGCCGAATTGCTTCCCTAGGCGCACTGCCGCAACTCCATCAGGATATGTAAAATGCGCGTGGATCAGGTCAAAGGGAAAGTCGCGCCGCAATCGCTTTGCCATGCGACGCGACGCCCAATAGTAGGTTCTCGATTCAAGAGAGTATAGCGAGTCTCCAGGACCTACTAACATTCGGGGGTGGAATACTTCGATGTCATTGGTAAGACAGCGACGCGGAATGCCCCGTAACCGCGCGTAGTACTCGGGCATACCAGGAATCGGAGGACAGTACGGTACAGGCGAGATGACCTTTGGTTGACAAAACCTGGCGGAATATCGCACTAGGTTCTCGACCCAAAGTCCCAGCACATCAAACACTTCGTTTGGATAGCTCTTTGAAAGAATCAGAACTTTGGGGTGATTCGGAATGCTGGATGTTGGCGCGAGCGACACTATCCTACCGCCGGATTGCGTTGCGAATCTCTTCCACCGGCTGTTTTCCGCGCTTTCAGGATGAAGCCCGCGGCGAGCCAATCCGGCTTGCCGCCACGCGCGTCCTCCAATCTTCGGCTCGGCCAAAGCGTCCCCGCCGGCCAGATCTCATCAATGCCATCGTTGGCATTCCCGTAGATTCCACGGTTCGCCCTCTGCCGATGGTACTTCACGCGCTCTCCGTACGCGGCAGCCACCATGCCCGTCCCATCCGTCGACGCGTCATCCAGCACCAAAATCTCGGTGCGCGGATAAGTCTGGGCAAGAATCGAGTCGAAACTCTCGCGCAGGTATCGTTCCCCGTTGAACACCGGTACGATGACCGATACCAGCGCTTGCGTTTTCGCCTCGCCACTCATGCTTGGCTCGCTTGCCGAAAAGAAATTCTCCCCAGTGCCGTGCAGTGAATCCCCAGCCTTTTATAAAGCAGCATCACCATCAAGACATTCCACAGAACGGTTGTGCATGCCGTCGCGATAGCCGTGCCTTCCAAGCCCCATCTAGGTATCAATAACAAATTCAGAAGAATTGTTACGATCGCACTGATGCCGATCCCCAAGGCGGCGTCGCGTTCGTGACCCGTCATGATCAGTATCATACCGGGCTCGCCCATTGCCGTCGTAAGGATCTTGCCCACAGCCAAAATGGTCAGGGCCTGACGCCCGGGCGTGAACGCAACACCGTAGAAGAACTTTAGATACCAATACCCGAATCCGATAAATGCTAACGCGACGGGAAGCGAAAGTAGAAAAGTCACGCGGGCAAATTTTATGACAAGGCGCTCCAAGCGCTGGATATCTAATGAAGCATACAAGCTGGCGATAGTGGGAGTCAGCGCCGAAGTGACAACCATCAGGAATATCAGCACCAAATCGGATCCCCTGTCGGCTACGCCATATATCCCTACAGCTTTGGCACCCTTGATAGCGCCCAGCATGAGGTTGTCCGTCTGACCATAAATCACGCCTATGCTTGCCAGGAACATCAACGACAGCGCACTCTTTCCCCAATTCCAATGTCGATGCTTGGGTGCTGCTTCTTCAACTCCTCTGGGCAGATTCCTGAGTAATAATCCTGCGCCAATCAAAAACGCGATTAGGCAAGACATGACGTTCAATCCCATTGCTCGCGGCGCGGTCAACTGACTCCCTCCGAACCGGAACGCGATCCCCAAGAAAGCAAGCAAAACGACGGGCTGAACGACCATTTCCGGCAATGATGCCAGAACCACGCGATGGAGCCCCTGCAGCGCGCACTGTCGGATGCGCGTGAGGGTGATCAGCGGCAGCAGCAGGAGAGCCGCAAGAAACGTCGCGTGAAGTTGCGGGTCGGTTCGGCGGGCAAGCGCCCAACTAACGAGTCCGCTGATGAAGACGAGTCCCAGTGACGAGAGAAGGACTACCTGATTGGCCTTACGCAACAGACTACGAATCGAACCCGACGCGGCTTGACTGCTAGACGCTGCAATCTCCCTGACCAGCAACTGGTCCATTCCCAGCATTCCGGGAATGGTCAAGAGAACGACCCAGGAAAAAGAGTAAGTGTAGAAGCCTAAACCCGACACGCCTAACATGCGGGCCAGCATCACACCTTGAATAAAAGAAAGTCCATGGAAAGCGACCCGCGACGCAAGAATGCCCGCTGCGCCCGCAACCACGCGATTGCTGAGACTCTGCCTGAGAAACTTCTTGGCCAGCTCTTGAATACTTCCGTTAGCTAATACGTCCGAGCCAGCCATCAGCGCTTCTCTCTCACTCTCTTTCGAAGTTATGCGTGGATCTGCGTCACGGTTCTCGATTTCCCGAGCATGGACGAAGCGAGACGAAAAAACAGCTGAATTCACTGCCCGGAAACCCAAGCTGTCGTCGACTTGAAACCGCCGGCGCTTGTTGTCGAGTACCTTCGGTCGCTTTCATAGGCCTTCACTGGCAGGGGGGAGCAATCTGCTCGCCAACTGCGCCGAACAAAATATACGATACCTTGCGGTACGAGGCCTCGCCACCGGTACGCTGGATGCGTATGGGCGTGAGGAAGAGAGCCTGACCACCGTGCTACGTGAAAGGAAATTTAGGTGCGTGGCGAAGGGGGCATATATTTCACGGTCTCCGGCCATCACGTCTCCATCCTCCGAACAGGTCAATGCAAATAACTAGCTTTGTTTCAATGAGTTAGTATGACCTTCTGCCCTTTGACAGTCGTGCCGAAAGCAGTTCCGAGTTTCTTTTTCGCTGCCCGACCGCAGCGGGGGAGTTGCGTAAACGTAAAAATGTTGCCGTTTTGCGGCAAATTAATAGAGTTGTGTGATTCCGGCGGGGACTGTTTGCATCGCCGCGTCACTGTTTAAGCCAATGTTTGCAACAAGTTACCTTCGACCAGTTTTATCCGCGTAGCTCGCGGTGGCGGTATCAGAAAGGCCACAAAGCTGCAAATTCACTGCGATTAACGCCGCCTGATTCGCGTAGGTCTGTGGTGTATCGTGCCGACTCCTCGAAGGAGGTGTTTCTGACAGATACCGAAAAACTAGAAGGACACCGAATGAATGGCGCAGAAACCGCCTTCCCCCAAAGGCATGAGCGCTCGGCATTCTCCTGGGATTCACCGATCCGCTACTTCGATCAGATCGCAGACGTGTATGCCCTCGCGGACTTGCAGGCCACGACAGGGGGACGCGCCAGGCGCGTACGCCGAGCGCGCGTGATGGAATTGTTTGACAAGCCCGGCGGCCGGGTGTTGGACGTGGGCTGTGGTCCGGGTGTGCTGGTGTCATCTATGCTGAGCCGCGGCTGCGACTTCTGGGGCCTGGACGGCTCCCCGCGAATGATTGAGCAGTGCAACCAAAATTTCGGCGGCCGTGACCGGACTCATTTCGTCGTCGGAAACGCCACTGCATTGCCGTTTGATGATTGTTTTTTCGACGCCGTAACTTGCCTGGGGGTGATCGACAGGATCGAGGAATATGCACTAGCGGTAAGGGAGATGGCAAGAGTTTTGAAGCAGGACGGGACGTTGATCATCGCCGTCGGAAATCTGCTGAGTCCTGCTGCGTTTTGGCGGAATTATATTTACAGTCCGTTGGTAGCCTTCCTTCGTCCTTTTTACTACGCGTTGGTGAGGAAACCGAGAAAGCCGACGATGGCTCCTATCGCCAACCTGCAGCGTGCCAGTACTTACCAGAAGCTGGTCGAGGCGCGCGGCTGTGCGGCGACGGACATTGTGTACTTTGACTTTGATGTACTGCCTGCACCGTTGGATGAAATGTACGCCGATTTTGCAGTCTCGGTTGCCGATAAAGCAGAAGGCTTGAGATTCGGCAGCCTCAAGTGGCTGGGGCGGGCTTTTCTTTTGAAATCTAGGAAGCTTGGGGCGGGGCTCCTTCAGCAGGTTCCCCCGAATCCAGGAGAAGGGAGGAATGAGGTCCGATGAACAACAACGGACAGCGCCCCAGATTCAAGATCATTTACCTGGAGCTCACCAACGCGTGTAATTTTACTTGCGACTACTGTCCTATCGATCAGCAGACGCGAAAAAAAGTGGTGATGCCTTCCGACGTCGCCCGAAACATTATCGATCAGATTGCGGATAATAATTTGACTCAGTTCTTAAGTTTCCACCTCATGGGAGAACCGTTTTTGCATAAGGATCTTTGCGCCCTAACAGCATACGCGGAGGCACGGGGCATAAGGGTCCGTCTCCTTACTAACGGCAGTCTTTTAGAGAAAGCGCGGAATGAGGGACTATTCAAAGGTAACCTCTCCAGGTTGGAGATTGGATTTCGGACTCCCAATGACACCTCGTTCAATTTGCGCCTTCGCGGCGGTAAGTTGACTCTGGCTGAGTACATCCGGCGGGTCAAGGAACTCGTTGACGATAAGATCCGATTGCAGGCGAGGACGGAGTTGTGCATTAAGCTGTTCATCAGGTCCTTCGCAGCCGAAGTGAGGCTGGGAGATCCTTACGAGCACTTAACGAGTGAGGAAGACAACCTGAGGATCGCCAAGCTCTTTCAGGAGCACACCTTGGAAACAGCCCGCAAGTACGGGCTAGATGTGACTGAGCAAGAGAAGATTCCAGTCCGGATCGTCGATGGAGAGTATCCGATCTTTCCGGGCATCAACCTTGGTTTCAGCCGTATCCAGGATTTCTGGGTTCGAGAGCAGCGGGGTGGAACCCGCAACGGCTCGAAGAAGGGTTTCCCGGCTTTTGTGGGTGGATGTTCCGCAGGGTTCCGTGACGATTTCGGCATACTGGCAACCGGCGAAGTCACCACTTGCTGCGTGGACTACGACGGAAAAAACGTCATTGGCGACTTACGCAAACAGTCCTTGCTGGAAGTGCTGGAGTCGGCCGAGGCCAAGCGGATCCGGCGCTCGTTCAACTTCTTTATGTCGTCGTGCCGTCCTTGCCATACCTGCAGGCGTTGATGGCCGAAGCCCGCTGCCGGAACCCGCGTGTTATAGAGTGCTCAGGGGTTGGTCATAACGTTGCGGCGACCGATGAAGGAACTGAATAGATATCCGGCACCGTCGGACAAATGGATTCGCTGTTATCAGACGATTGCCGTACTGTTACTGAATACCGCTATCATCTTCGTCGTCATCAACCTTGTTCTTTCCGTCCTTCTATGGTTCGAGAATAGATATGGCAATGACCCTGTATCCGCGAAATACGGTTCCCTCGTAGAACAGGCGTACCCTGGAGTCAGACGAGAGGTGATTCGAGAGTTGTTACGAGAAACTTGGAACAGAGGATACGCCTACGAGCCTTTCACATACTTCAAGGAGCGTCCCTTCACCGGAAAATATGTAAACGTCGATCCGCACGGTTTTCGAGTCAGCAAGGAACAAGGTCCCTGGCCCCCCGATCGCAATAGGGACTTCGTTATCTTTCTCTTCGGGGGATCTACAAGTTTCGCCTATGGGTTACCGGACGATCAAACGGTTGCCTCGTATTTGCAGGAGTCGCTCTGGACCCAGGCAACCAAGAAGAGACCTCGCGTTTACAACTTTGCTCGGGGTTACTATTATTCGAGCCAGGAAAGAATCCAGTACGAGAGGCTTCTTGCAGCGGATTTTGTTCCCGATGTCGCGCTTTTTGTGGATGGTCTCAACGAATACTACCGTCCCGACGACAACCCTGAGTTTGGCAATCGGCTAGCGCAATTATTGGATCGGCAGTCCACGATCAGGTATTCCCTCTTGGAGTTGATAAAGGGATTGCCAGTCATTGAAGCGGCGAGAACGATTAACGGGCTGATGAGGAGGCCCGGTTCACCACCTCCGGGTCAGAAATACGATGATCCGGTGGTTGCTCACCGGATTGCCGAT
>WNFP01004270.1_pt1 | contig 30459 bp, 24 predicted proteins | sample 5400201 | NCBI WGS metagenome assembly WNFP01 (sample SAMN13153355, study PRJNA577476) | soil metagenome | isolation source: 115 cm saprolite under Madrone tree | place: USA:California | collected 2016-06-14 | reverse complement strand
CGCCTGCTACATCCCCGCCCGACGCGCCACCGGTGTCAACCCGCTGGTGGCCTTGCGTTACGAATAAATCATGGTTCCTCAAACCACCACGAACTAGGAAAGAGGCGAGGAGAGTGCGCTGAAAATAAAGGGGTTACAGTTTTCTTCTAAGGAATAGTTTCACCGCTGTTTTGGATCCAAATCTGCTTCCCAATCTGGATTCTCTCCGAGTCCGGTAAGTGCGTTTTTTTCCCCCGCTCATTTTCCTGGGCTGCTTCAGGCCAATTCCTCCGTCCGCCAGCTTCGGCTTTCTCGGTTCCGCCTTACACCAAGGGGTTCCCTCCCGTAAAGCAGCCGCTCGCTTTCGAAGCAGAAGCTCTCGCTCTTCGGTACCCCGGGTAAAGGAGGCAAGAAAAAAGAGATGCAAGACTAATGTCTTACCTGAGGACCCTGTTTCACCCGAGGAGCGCGCCAACAAGCTTGCCGCGAAGGAATCGGGCGGAGGTTGCTCGGGGGGCGGGCGGCTGTTAAAATTTAATGTTTGCTGGGACGCAGCCGTCTGCGCCGTAAGCGCGGGCGGCTTTTTCTCCGTTGGGATGGCGTTCAGAATGCGAACGTCCGCCGACCCGTCCTGACCCCGCGAATGGCGCAAGCCCCGGACTTCAGGCCGGGGTAAGCCACGACTAAAGCGGGGTCGCCTGCTGTTCAATGTAGCGCTTGATGAGGTCGAGTGGTGCGCCGCCACAGGATGCGGCGAAATGAGAAGGCGACCACAAAACATTCTTCCAGTAGCATTTGGCGATGCGCGGTAACCGGCATCGTAGAACATAGCTGGATACACCTTTTAAGGAGTTCACCAGCGATGAGACGGACACTTTCGGCGGGTAATTCACCAGCAAATGTAGGTGGTCGCGCTGGCCGGCCAGCTGTACCGGCTGGGCCTGGAAGTCGGTGCAGACCTTGGAGAAGATAGGTCGGAGTGCTTCGATAGCTTGGCTATCCAAGATGCAGTGGCGGCATTTGGCAACAAAGACCAGATGGACGTGCATTGCAGAAGCGCAATGCCTACCGTGTCTAAGGTCCAGGAATCCCCTTCCTTCAGGAAGGGGAGGAGGTCAACCCCGGGAGCCTTTTTCGAGCGTGCTTGCGGTGAGGAGGTCTCAACTCACCGGTTCTGGCCCCTACGGAAGGGAGGCTACGAGTGGCAAAGTACGATGTAGCGATTATAGGAAGCGGTCCAGGCGGGTATGTGGCGGCGATTCGGGCGGGCGAACTTGGCCTGAAAACAGTTGTCGTGGAGAAGGATCCCTACCTAGGCGGGACCTGTTTACACGTGGGCTGCATTCCGACCAAGGTGCTGCTACATCACGCCGAGGTTTACGATCAGTTCAAGAATGGAGCGGAGCTGGGGTTCGAGGTCAGCGGGCTGAAAATCAACTGGGCCAACGTCCTCGCGCGGAAGGACAAGATCGTCAAGAAGCATTCGAAAGGCATCGAGTTTCTCTTCAAAAAGAACCACGTGGAATGGGTGCAGGGCTGGGGAAAGTATGAAGGCCCTGGGCGCGTAAGCGTGGAGAAAGACGGGAAGAAAACCGAGCTCGAAGCAGCTAACATCCTGATGGTGAGCGGGTCGGAGGCGAAATCGCTCCCCGGGATTGCGCCCGACCATAAGACGATTCTCACGAACCGTTCGATTCTTCAGCTTCCGGAGATCCCCAAGACCTTGATTGTGGTTGGTGCCGGCGCTGTCGGCGTGGAGTTTGCGTCCATCTACAATTCGTTCGGGACTCAGGTGACCATTCTCGAAGCGCTGCCACGTGTTGTGCCGGTCGAGGACGAAGAGATTTCCACAGAGCTGTCCAAGGCCTTTCAGAAGAAAGGCATTCAGGTGTTCACCAGTTGCGGAGTGGAATCGGTGAAGAAGGACGCCAAGGGCGTCACGGTGGCGTTCCAGGACGGCAAGGCCCAGACGATGCAAGCGGAGAAACTGCTGCTGGCCGTGGGCCGCCAGCCGATGACCGAGAATTGCGGACTGGAGAAATCGAAGGCCAAGCTAGAGCGTGGATTTGTCCAGGTGGGCGACAACATGGAGACGGCCGAGAAGGGGCTGTATGCCATCGGAGATATCGTAGCGGGGCTGCCACAACTGGCGCACGCGGCGATGATGGAGGGGATTATCGCGGTAACGCACATCGCCGGGAAGCCGGCTCATCAGATCGTGAAGACCCGAATTCCGAACGCCACGTACTGCGAACCGCAGATCGGCTCGATTGGACTAACGGAAAAGCAGGCGCGCGAGGCAGGCTACGAAGTAAAGATCGGGAAGTTCCCGTTTGTGGGGAACAGCAAGGCGACGATTTTGGGGAGTCACGGCGGATTCATCAAAGTGGTTTCCGACAAAGCGTACGGCGAGGTGCTGGGGATTCACATCATCGGGCCGCTGGCGACCGAACTTCTCGCGGAGGCGGCGACGGTGTTGAATCTTGAAGGCACCATCGACGACATGATGAACATGATGCACGCGCATCCCACGGTATGGGAAGCGCTGGGCGATGCGTTTGCCTCGGTGCGAGGATTGCAGATTAACGTTTGACATCTAGCTTGTAGGGGCGCAGCATACTGCGCCCCTACAAAGAAACTCGGCCGGTGTTGAATAAATTTCTAACCGTCGACTTGGGATCGCTTGGCTATACGCAAGCTTACGCGTTGCAGAAGCGCGTTGTGGCGGCGCGGAAAGCCGGCGCAATCGAGGATGTGCTTCTGCTTTGCGAGCATGCCCATGTGATTACCCTGGGGCGAAACGGCAAGCTGGAAAATTTGCTGGCTTCGGAGCATGTGCTGCGGCAAAAAGGCGTGGAGTTCCATGCCACCGATCGCGGTGGAGACATTACCTACCACGGGCCGGGACAGATTGTGGGATATCCGATCCTGAACCTGGGCGCCATCCGGCGCGACGTCGTGTGGTACGTGCGGACGCTGGAAGAGGCCATGATCCGAGCGACCGCGGAGTTCGGGATTACCGCGGAGCGCGAGACTGGGAGGACCGGCGTTTGGGTCCAGGCTGGCAAGCTGGCGGCCATCGGGGTACACATCAGCCGCTGGGTTAGTTCACACGGATTTGCATATAACGTGTCGACGGATTTGCGGAATTTCGACCTGATCGTGCCCTGCGGGATGGCGGACCGCCAAGCCACGTCGCTCGAGAAATTGCTGGGGCGCAATGTCCAGGAAAGGGACGTCGCGCCCCGGATTACCAGGCATCTGGGTGCGTTGCTCGGACTGGAGATCCAGGAAGTATCGAGGAAAGAACTGCTTGAGAAGCTGGAGCACGCCGAGCAGGCCGCCCTGGTTTCCGCATAGGAATTGGAGCAGGGGATGAAGAAGGAATTGACGCGGCAACAGTATGTGGAGCTGTACTACTACATGCGTTTGAACCGTGGTGTCGAGGACATGATGGTGAAGCTGTTCCGGCAGAACAAGATTGTCGGAGGGCTTTACTCCAGTCTGGGCCAGGAAGCGATTTCAGTGGGAACGGCGTACGCCCTGGAGAAAAAGGACTGGCTGGCGCCCATGATCCGCAACATCGGGGCGTTACTGGTGAAGGGTGTGCGGCCGCGCGACATTTTCATGCAGCACATGGCCAAGTACGATTCGCCGACCAAGGGCAAGGACGGCACGAGCCACTTCGGGGATCTGCACGATCTGCACATCGTTTCGCCGATATCCATGCTGGGCGATCTAATTCCGGTGATGACCGGCGTGGCCATGGCCGGACGCTATCTCGGCCAGAAAACCGTGGCGATGACCTGGATCGGGGACGGCGGAAGCTCAACCGGGGTGTTTCACGAAGGGCTGAATTTTGCAGCCACACAGAAGGCCCCGTTTGTCTTGATTCTTGAGAATAATCTGTGGGCGTATTCGACGCCGGTCCGCAAACAGGTGCCCCTTGAGAATCTGGCGGACCGCGCCAAGGCCTATGGCATCGATAGCTACATTGTCGACGGCAATAATGTGGTCGCCATGTATTCCACGGCGAAGGAAGCGGTGGAACGGGCGCGAGCGGGAGAAGGGCCGATTCTGATCGAAGCCAAGAGTTTCCGGCGGATGGGCCACGCGCAGCATGATCCGGCTGAGTACGTGCCGAAAGAAATGCGCGCATATTGGGAAGCGCGCGATCCGATAGCGCTCTATGAAAAATTCCTGACCAGCGAAAAACTGCTCGACGCCAAGGACAAGAAAGAGATCGAGGAGAAGATCAACGCGCTGCTGGCCAAGGAACGGGAGTTTGCTGAGAATTCTCCGATGCCACCGCCGGAATTTGCGGAGACCGGTGTGTACTGTACGGGAGACGATTGCCACAAGATCCGGGCGAAGTGGGAGCGGCCGATGGCGGAGGTGACGCCGCCCAGATCGAGCGTCGAGGCGGTTTGGACGGTTCCCGGATTTGGATCTGGTAAAGGCTCCGGAGGAGCGAACGCGCCGATGCACTTCGGCGATACGCAGGCTGCGCAGACGATCCCCGCTCAGGCGGGCAAGCCCGCGGGGAAGCCGCCAGCGAAAGTGACGCCCAAGAAAACCGTGAAGACCGCCCCGAGCGGCGCTTCGAGAAAGGCGCGGAGATAGCCATGCCAGGAACCCATGGAGGCCCGTCGAACGGAACGCCTGTCACGTTTCTCGAAGCCATCAAGCAGGCCATGTTTGAAGAGATGGAGCGGGACCCGGCCGTCGTACTGATCGGCGAAGACGTGGGCGTGTACGGCGGGGCATTCAAGACCAGCGAAGGGTTGCTGGAGCGGTTTGGTTGGGAGCGCGTGATCGACACACCCATCAGCGAGAGCGCCATTATCGGCGCGGCTTGCGGGATGAGCTACTGCGGCTTGCGCCCCATTTGCGAAATGCAGTTCATCGATTTCATCGTTTGCGCCTTCAATCAGATTACCAACTTCGTGGCCAAGGGACATTACCTATGGAATGCCCCGGCGCCGATGGTGGTGCGCGGGCCGTCCGGAGGCGGGGTGCATGGAGGGCCGTTCCACTCGGCGAATCCGGAGATGTATTTTGTCCACACGCCGGGGCTGAAGGTCATCTATCCCTCCACGCCGTACGATGCCAAGGGATTGCTGAAAGCCGCGGTGCGGGACAATAATCCGGTGCTGTTCTTCGAGCACAAGTTCCTCTACCGCCGCATCAAAGGAGAGGTTCCCGCCGGGGATTACACCGTGCCGATTGGGAAAGCTGTGGTGCGCCGCGAAGGGATACACCTGACGATTATTTCCTACGCGGCGATGATGCATACTTCGCTCGAAGCGGCCGAAGCCCTGGCCAAGGAAGGCATCGAGGCGGAAGTCATCGATCTGCGGACGCTGCTGCCGCTGGATGAAGAGACGATTTTGAATTCGGTGAAAAAGACCAACAAATGTCTGGTCGTGCACGAAGACACAAAGACGGGCGGAATCGCGGGAGAGATCGCGGCCATTCTATGCGAGAAGGCGTTTGGCGACCTGGACGGGCCGCTCATGCGCGTAACCTCGCTCGATACGCCGGTCCCCTACGCGCCGTCGCTCGAGGAGTATTTTCTGCCCAACGCGAAAAAGATTTTTTCTGCCGCCAAGGAACTGGCGCGGTACTAGGTTTCTTCATGAGAAGAGGAGAGCGATCATGGCCGTGGATATCGTAATGCCCCAGATGGGCGAGAGTATTTTCGAAGGCACCATCACCAAGTGGCTGAAGAAGCCCGGCGACAAGGTGGAGCGCGACGAGCCCTTGTTTGAAATTTCCACCGACAAGGTGGACGCGGAGATTCCATCGCCGTCGGCGGGCGTGCTGAAGGAAATCAAGGTCGGCGAAGGACAGACGGTGCCGATTCAGACCATTGTCGGGGTCATTGACGCGGCAGGGTCTGCGGCTCCCGCTGCTGCTCCGGCGAAAACGGTTGCGGTAGCTCCCCCTGCTGCTCCGGCGTCGGCAGCGCCGGGGCCCAGCGCTCTGGCTCCGGCCGCCGCGCCGGTTGCGGCTGCACCTGTTTCCTCGGGTTCCACCGGCGAGCGGATTCACAGTTCGCCGCTGGTGCGGCGTATGGCCAAAGAGCACGGCATCGACCTCTCTACCATCGAGGGTACCGGCGCGGGTGGGCGAATCAGCAAGCAGGACATCGAGGCCGTGATTGCCTCCGCCGGCGCGCCGGCCGTGGCGGCGCCGGGTTACTCTGCTCCTACGCCGGCGACGTCTTCGCGGCTAGCTCCTCCTCCAGCACCGGCAGCCGCACCCGGAGTCTCGGGCGGGCAGGTGCACGTGGCGCTCGAAACTGCCGTGGCACGCGAAAAGATGTATTTCGGCAATTACGAAGTCCAGCCTATGAGCACCATGCGACAGCGCATTGCCGAACACATGGTGGCGTCGAAGCGTGTTTCCGCGCACGTCTACTCCGTCGATGAAATCGACATGACCAAGGTGGCCGCGCTGCGCGCGAAGTCCAAGGACGAATTTGAAAAGCGCTATGAGACCAAGCTGACCTTCATGCCGTTCTTCGTGAAGGCCGCGGTCGCGGGACTGCGCGCGTTTCCCACGCTGAACGCCTCGCTCGACGGGATAAACGTGATTCTGCACAAGGAGATCAATGTGGGCATCGCCGTGGCGCTCGACTGGGGACTGCTTGTCCCGGTGGTGAAAAACGCCGACGAGAAGAACATTCTCGGTATCCAGCGCAACATGAACGACCTCGCGGAACGCGCGCGCTCGAAAAAGTTGAAGCCTGAAGAGGTGCAGGAAAGCACGTTCTCAATTACCAACCCGGGCACCTTTGGCGGCTTGTTCGGTCTGCCGGTGATCAGCCAGCCAAACGTGGGCATCCTCGGTCTCGGCGCCATCGAAAAACGTCCAGTGGTGATCAACGATTCCATCGCCATCCGCTCGATGTGTTACGTGACGCTCAGCTACGACCATCGCGTGGTCGATGGCGCCGTGGCCCACCAGTTCCTGCACAAGGTGAAGGAGACGCTGGAAAACTGGTCGGAGCCGGTACTTTAAGCGGGCGCAGCACCACCGCCGTTTCGGGCAGCGCGCGAAGGAAGCCTCCGTGAATCAGGCTTTTCTTTTCGGAGTGAACCATTCCTCCTTTCGCGGTGTCCGAAATTGGGACGAGCGTTCCCGCTAGTGGCCAGACTGTGGCGCTCCCTTCTTACTTCGTTTCGCACAAACCATTCACACCAAAGCCGTTATTTGCAGGCATCGCTGGCAGTCGGGCTGCCCCCAACATTCAGATAAGACGCTGGCACCCGGGGTACGCCGGGGCGAGCCATGGTGCTCGAAATCTCAATGGACCACGAAACGATGCAGCCGCGAATTCTAATCGCCGATGACCAACAGGACGTTCTTGACGCCCTGCGGCTGCTGCTCAAAGGGCACGGCTACAGCATCGAAACGGTGAATTCACCGGTGGACTTGCTGGCGGCGGTGGCGCGCCAGGAGTTCGATATTCTCCTCATCGATCTGAATTATGCGCGCGACACGACGTCCGGCCGGGAAGGTTTGGACGTGCTCAGCCGGCTGAGGGAGATCGAGGACGCTCCACCCGTCGTGGCCATGACCGGATGGGCCACCGTGGGCTTGGCCGTGGAGGCCATGCAGTACGGCGTGAGCGACTTTGTCGAGAAACCGTGGACAAACACGCGGCTGCTGGAAATTCTTCGGAAGCAAATCGGCGTGGGTCGCGAGCAACGCGAGTCGCGGCGCCGCGCCGCGGAAGAGGCCCGGGCGCGGGAAGAGGCCCTGATTCATCAGCAGGAGCAGGAACGGGAGATCGCAGAAGCCAAGGCCATTCAGGAAAAACTTCTGCCGCGCGAAATTCGGCAAATGCCGGGATTTGAAATCGCTAGCGCGTGGCAATCAGCCCGGCTGGTAGGAGGCGATTATTTCGACATTCTTCCGCTTGATGAGAAAACACTGGGAATTTGTATCGCCGATGTGGCCGGGAAAGGAATGCCGGCCGCTTTGTTGATGTCCAACTTGCAGGCGGCCGTGCGCGGGCTCTCTTCCCCTTCCTTGGCGCCAAATCTGCTTTGCAGCCGACTGAATTCCATTGTCTACCGCAATACGGACAGCGACCGGTTCATCACCTTTTTCTACGCGCAGCTGGAGGGCGCCACGCGCCGCTTGGATTATGTGAACGCCGGCCACAACGCGCCGTTCGTGGTGCGCTCCGACGGCTCGCACGAGCGCTTGCGGGATGGCGGTGTCGTGCTTGGCGTCTTCGCCACTCGGAATTATGAGATGGGCTCGGCGCAGTTAGCTCCGGGCGATAGAGTGATTCTGTTTACCGACGGTGTCACGGAAGCTTTGAACCGCGCTGGAGAGGAGTTTGGCGAAGCGCGCCTACTGTGTTTGCTGACGGATCAGCGCACGCTGTCCGCCGCGCAATTGCAGGCCAAAATCCTGGCGGTGGTAACCGAATTCAGCGGCGGCCGCTGGCAGGACGATGCCACTCTGCTGGTGCTTGCCGTGAGTGGCTAAAGACGTGTGAATGCAGAAACATCCCCAGGCGGCCTCCCCAGAGACGGTCCAGTGCGGGTTGCAGGGCAAGGTGATCACGAAAAGCCTCGAACCCATAGGTCCAGAACTCCGGTCTAGAAGCCGGGCATTGAGCTTTTCGAATCCCTCACTCGGGGAGGCGCGATTCCGCAAAATGAAAAAGCCGGAACGATAGTCCCGGCCCTTTCCTCACACGCATCTCTGGTCTTGAAAAAGACTTAGCGTTTCTTTTTCTTCTTTGCCGCCTTTTTAACTTTTTTCTTGGCGGCCTTCTTTTTCGGCTTCGTTTTTTTTGCCTTTTTCTTCGGCGCGACTTTCTTCTTGGCCACTTTCTTGGCCGGCGGCTTGGGCGCAGGCTTTGTCGCGGGCGCCTCTTCCTCAGGCTCCTCGCCGACGACCACCAGCTCCTCTTCCTCGGTTTCTACGATCTCTTCGGTTTCGCCCGCCAGCTCCTCGTCGTCTTCCAGCCGTGACAGCTCGTTGTCGTCCTCGAAATTGTCCTTCTCGAAATCCATTCCGTCCTCCCCTGGGGGAATCTTGGGGCCTCAAAAGGGTCCCGTGGGTCGCTGTTCTGGCCGGAGTTGCGTTAAATTCCACCCCGTCCTTGAGCCGTTGTTACCGTACTCGCCGGGCGTTGTCAAGCTTTCTGCAGTTTTCCTTCTACGAGACTCCCCCGGTGGCCGGGAGCGGGACGGGATCAAACCGCCGGGGAGAACCATTCGAAGGACTTAAACCCTTGCAATTTATTTATAACAAAGGGTTTAATTGTGGTTTGCGACGACCGCTCGGCCCGCCGTGTTACCCGTGGTGGCTTGGCCGGGTTTCTTTTTGGACCTGGATCGCGCCCGCATGGGCGAACTCTCCGGAGCCCCGCCAAGGGTGTAGATGCGCAGCACCATGCCGCGACCCACCTTGTTGGAGTTCAAGCGATTCCATTTGCGCAGGTCTTCGGCACTCACGCTGAAACGGTCGGCGATTCCCAGGAAGGTGTCACCGCGGCGCACGCGATAACTCACCAGCCGGCGCTTGGTTTCGGATTGCGGCTGTACCGCGGGGATGATCAACTTCTCGCCCGCATCGAGCGCCGCATTGCGTTTCAGATTATTGGCATCGGCGATGGAGGCAGCCGTCACGCGATACTTCTTGGCGATGGAGGTGAGCGTTTCTCCAGCTTCCACGCGATGACGCCGCCAGCTGACCCACTTGTTCGGAGGAATATCGGCGATCTCCGCGGAGAATTTCTGTGCCGTGCCCACCGGCAGACGCAGTTCGAAAGAAGGATCGTCGGGAGTCGCCAGGCGCAGGAGAGAAGGATTGAGAGCGCGAAGCGTCTCTACGTCGACGTCGATGGTTTCCGCCACCAGCCGCAGATCGATGGCCCGGCCCGGTTTCACGACGTCGGTCGGGACCGCGGCCTCCGGCTCCACCTGAATACTGTAGTGCGCCGCATCCTTGGCGATGAGCGTCAGCGCGATGATGATGGGCACATAGTTTTTGGTTTCTCGCGGAAGCACGTTGCGCTTGTAGAGCTCCCAGAAATCGGCGTAACCGGTGCGCTCGATGCCCTTCTGCACGTTGCCGGGGCCGCAGTTGTAAGCGGCCATCGCCAAGTACCAGTCGCCATAAAGTTTGTAGAGATCGCGAAGATGCTGCGCGGCGGCGTGCGTGGCCTTCTCGGGGTCCTGGCGTTCATCGATCCACCAGGTGTGCCGAAGCCCGTATTCCTGCCCACGGTAGGCCACGAATTGCCAGATCCCCCGCGCGCCGGCGCGCGAAAGCGCCAGCGGCTGGAAGGCGCTCTCGGCTTGCGCCAGGTAAATGAGGTCCTGCGGCAGTCCTTCTTCCCGCAGCACACGGGAAATCATCTCGCGATAACGCCCGGCGCGGCGCAGTCCGGTTTCCACGATGGCCCGGCCGCGCGGCGTTTGGAAAAAATTGAGAAAGGAAAGTACCTGATCGTTTACGGTCAGAGGCAAGTCGTGCGAAATGTTTTTGGCGGCTTCCTCGGCCCGACCTTTCAGCCGCGGATCGACCGGAAAGGTCATCTCCGCCACTTCGTCGATGGCGGCCGGAACCGCGGGAGCCTCGCTGAAGCCGTCTCCGGCTCGGAAGGCCTGCAGCTCGTAGGCGTACACCGCCTTTCCGGACGGAACGGGGGGCAACAACCAGACATAGTAGCGGCGCGGCGGATTCAGTACCGGTAAAGGCGCAAGTTCCACGGGAGCCTGTGGTGCGGCCGCCGGCGCCAGCGCCGGAACCCGCGCATGCATGGGCTTTTTCCCAGCGTCCTCGCAGCCCAGCAGACCTGCTGCAAAGAGCATGGTACCCGCCGCGACGCTGAGCCTGGGGCGCACCTCTTCATGGTAAAGAGCCGCCTGCCAATAGGTCAACGCATTCCCGCGGGTGGGGGGTGACGCTCTCACTACACCGAGTGCCCTCCTCGGCGCTGTTCCGGGCGTCCACGGTTTGGGATAGACTCGCGGCGGGGGTGATCCCGTGAATACCAGCGCGAGATTCGCCAAGGCCAACTTCTTCTGCACGCACGGGGTTTGCCTGATCTCCTTATTCCTCACCTGCGCTTCGTCCGTCTCCGCCGAGCCGAAGAGCCTCTCCCCGGAGAAGCGCGAGGCCATCGAAAAGGCTGTTTCCAGTTTCATGTCGGCAAACAGCGTGCCCGGGATCGGGGTCGCCGTCGTCCTGGAGGGTCAACCCGTCTGGTCCGCTGGATTCGGGATGGCCGATCTGGAAGATTTTGCTCCCGTGACCTCATCCACATTGTTCCGGCTGGGATCCATTTCCAAACCGATCACCGCCACCGCCATTTTGCAACTTTGGGAGCGCGGCAAACTGGACCTCGATGCGCCCGTCCAGAAGTACTGTCCGGCATTTCCACAGAAAGAATGGCCGATCACTGCGCGCGAACTGCTGGCCCACCTGGGAGGCATCCGGCATTACCACCCGGACGGCAAAGGAGACATTCCGGAAGACAGCGCGCGGCATTTCGCAAGCATGGAGGAATCGCTGCACATTTTCGCGCCCGACCCTCTGGTGGCGAAACCTGGAACGAAATTCAACTATTCGACCTACGGCTACACGCTGGTCGGGTGCGTGCTGGAGGGCGCCGCGTCACAAAAATACGTGGACTATGTACGCGACAATGTTTTCGGGCCGGCCGGCATGGACCATACCCAGGCCGATGATTTTTTCGCGGTCGTTCGACATCGCACGCGCTGGTATCACAAAGACAAATCCGGCGTGGTCCGCAATGCCGGCGTCCTGGACTCCAGCTACAAAGTCCCCGGCGGCGGCCTGATCTCTTCCGCTGACGACATGGCGCGCTTCGAAGCCGCGATTCTGGCCGACAAACTCGTAAAAAGGGCCACCCGAGACCTGATGTGGACTCCAGAGAAAACCACTGACGGCAAGTCGACGGGCTATGCCCTCGGCTGGGGCATCTCGGATAAGCGGGGCGTTCTCATAGCCGCCCACACTGGCGGGCAACAAGGCACGAGCACCGCGTTTGCCGTCGTCCCCGACCAGCTCGCCGGGGTCGTCGTGCTGGCAAACATGGATGGCGTGGACGCTGGCCGCCTTGCCGACGATATCCTCAAGCTCGTTGTCGACCTCCCGGAAACAACTCCCTGAACGAAGACCGGTCCGGCTTACACTTCGGTGCGCTTGAGCAGATATTGCGCCGCCCAGGGGAACGCCGCTGCTAGCAACACGGCCCGAACCAGGGATCCCCACGGAAACGCGCTCGGCGGGACGAACGGTTTGTTGTTCATCAGCCAAGTCACCGGTCCGGCAAACAGCGGTGGCAGATTGAGGTGCAGCGGAACGGTGATGAGTTGTCGAAAGATCAGGTACACGCTCACTATCCCAGCCGTATAGATCAATCCACCCTTCGCGCTGCGCCGCAGCGCGGTCATCAGCATGGTCAGCCCCAACATTGGCAGTCCGACGATCACCATCATCCAGGGAGCAATCATCAGCAATGGCAGGTTCCAGGTTCTTGTCAGTGTCCCCAATATGACCGCCGCGAGGTATGTGGGAACGACCGCAACGATGACCATTTCCGCGAGGCACACGCTCCAATGTGTCCACGTCAAAGAAGTCCGCGTCCTCGGCCTCGTCCACAGATATTCAATCGTTCCGGGCTCGATCTCGCTTCCCGGGGCAGTCGCGCCGAGAAACACTGCGGAAAGAAAACCGCTCGGCCACAGTACGCTGAGGACCATAATACTCACCAGCTGCGACGTCGGCCACGGATTGTGTAGGTATTCACTCCGGTCGAAATGCCACCACCCGTTCTGTTCCGTGAGGCCCGGGCCGAGCGTTACCAGCAGGGCGGGCACTGTGGATAACATCAAGAGAAAGATGAAACTGGCGCGGGTTTCGCGCCAGCATTTCCAGGCGTACATGGATCCTCCTTGCGAACCAGGTGTAGAAACAGTTCCCGCAATCCAAGTGGGGAAATCTCCAGAATCGTCGCGCCCTGGCCGCGCAATTCCGCGGCAAACCGCTCGGCCTCCCGCGCCACAACGTAGCGCCGGAACCGCCCATCAGTTGTCGCCGAGACGACATCCGTGGAAGACACCGCAGGTAAGCCTTCGCCAGAAGCAATCACCAGCCGGAACTCCTGCCGAATTTCTTCCAGCCGCGACTCGAGCAGCAGCCGTCCTTCTTCCAAAATCCCCACCCAGTCGCAAATCTGTTCCACTTCGCCAAGATGGTGGCTGGACACAAAAATCGTCCGCCCCTGGCTCACGTGATCCTCGATCAGTGTGCGCACGATTTCGTCCACCATCAGCGGATCAAGCCCGGCAGTTGGCTCGTCCAGAATCAAGACTTCCGCTCCCTGCGCCAGCGCCAGGAGCAAAGCCACCTTGCTCTGGTTCCCGATCGAAAGTCTCTTGAACGCCATGTTCATCGGGATTTCCAGCCGCTGCGCCAACCGCGCCGTCGCTTCATCCGACCAGCGCGGAAAATACGCTTTGTTCATGCGTACCAGTTCCGCTGGCGTCGCCCAACCGTAAAGCTGCTTGCGCTGCGGCACAAACGCCACGCACTCGAGGATGCGCAGCAACTCCGGCTCCTTCCCCGGATCAAGCCCCAGAACTCGCGCGCTGCCTTTGGTCGGCCGCACCAGCCCCAGCAGCATCCGCATTGTCGTCGTTTTCCCTGCGCCGTTGCGTCCCAGGAATCCGTAAACCGCTCCCGCTTGGATCCGCAGGCTTAGCTCCGAGACCGCGGCTTGCGCCCCGAACGATTTTGACAAGCCCTCCGTTACTATGGCCGCTTCGCTCATGGCTGGCCTCCCAATTTATCGAGCTCTTCTTCCAGCAACTTCATCGTCTCTTCTCGCGTCAACCGCAGTTGCCGCCCCTCTACTGCCAACTGCCGAGCGTGCGGCCGCAGCCGCTTCACCCTTTCGCTTTTCAGCAGCCCGGGCAGTCCGTCGGCGACATACGTCCCGCCACCAGGCACGCTGCGGGTCACCCCGTCCTGTTCGAGGTCCTGGTAAGCGCGCGCGACGGTGTTCGGATTGATGCGCAGCTGAGCTGCCAGCTTTCGCGTAGAAGGAAGCGCATCCCCGGTGCGCAAGGCCCCGGCAGCCACCGCCTGCTTTACCTGCGCTTCCAGCTGCAGGTAAACCGGCACGCCCGAAGAAGGGTTGAGATGCAAGAGCATACTGTACTAATACACTAGTACGGACTGCAGGTCAAGCCCCCTTGGCCAGCGTTGCTCTCTTGGTTGGCCCCATCGCTAACCGACTGAGCCAAAAGGGATAAAAAATTCACTTGGCAAATCCCCTCAACCGTGGTACCTTATCCTTGCGTTTGTTGCTCTTGTATCGCCTTTGGGTAGTAAAGCGGTCGCAAGGTCACACTTGCGGCCATTTTTTTGTTCGCTGGACCGCTTTGCGGTCTTCCCGAACGAAGCTTGAAGACGGCCGCGGCTCTGTTGAGGGGCTCGGGACTTGGGGCATCAGATAGCTTAATGTTGTGCTCAGTCGTAACCCGGCTGACGGAAAAGAGTAAAGCAGTGAGTAAAGAACAAGGTACAGTGAAGTGGTTCAATGCCAGTAAGGGCTTCGGCTTCATCCAGCGCCAGAGCGGTGAGGACGTTTTCGTCCATTTCTCCGCGATCGTGGCTGATGGCTATAAGACGTTGAACGATGGCCAGGCGGTTGAATTCGAAGTTTCCAAGGGCCCCAAGGGCCTGCAGGCCTCGAACGTACAGCCCCTCTAATGGACGGCTGATCCCGGCCTAGCCGGGGCCAGCTTCACTTCACAAAAATGCAAATGGGCGTCCCGGTCGAATTCGGGGCGCCCGTTCTGCTTATAGACGCAGCCCATGGTTGGTGGCACAGCCATTCCTGTCACCCATCACTTTCCCGACTTCTGGCCTCTTCGAGAATCGTAGCATTTCGGCTACGCGGTACCTTGCCCCGCTGGTTAGGGAGCGCTACGCGGTAAGAACTAAGCAAGCGCCTGCTTCAAATCTTCGACTAAATCCTCCTTGTTTTCCAAACCAATCGAAACGCGCACCGTTCCCGGACTGACGGCCGCGCGCTGCAATTCTTCGTTGGTCATGTTGTAGTGCGAACTGTAGATCGGAAGAATAACCAGCGACTCAACTCCACCAAGACTCGCTGCCAGCAGGAACAGTCGCACGCGGTCGCAGAAGCGCCGCGCCGCAGGCAGCCCGCCTTTCATGTCGAAGGCCAGCATGCTTCCGAATCCCCGCATCTGCTTGCGGGCGAGTTGGTGATCGGCATGCGACTTCAAGCCGGGATAATGCACACGCGCGACCTTCGGATGCCTCTCAAGGAACTTGGCGATGGCGATAGCGTTTTCGCACTGGCGCTCGACGCGCACCCCAAGAGTCTTGAGGCCACGGATCAGGAGATACGCAGCACCGGGGTCCATCGAGCCGCCAAGATAGATAATCATTTGGCGGACGCGATCCATCCAAGTCGAATTGCCGACCGCCACGCCGGCGATGATATCGGAGTGGCCAGCAAGAGCTTTTGTGGCGCTGTGAACGACCATGTCATAACCAGAGGCAATGGGATTCTGCAGAACCGGGGTGGCAAAAGTGTTGTCGATGATGGAAACGAGCTTGTGTTTCTTGGCAAACGCCACGGCTCTGTGAATATCGACGAGGCGAAGCGTGGGGTTAGTGGGCGTTTCGGCGTAAAGAACTTTCGAACGCGGCGTGACGAGCTCTTCCATGCCGGCCAGATCGGTTCCGACCTGGCGGACGGTGATGCCCAGGTTGGGGAAAACGTCGCGCATCAGGCGAAACGAACCGCCGTAGAGTTGTGCCGTGGATATCACTTCATCGCCGGCCTTCAGTGCGGCAAGCAGCGCGGAGGAAATAGCCGCCATGCCGGAAGAGGTGACCACGGCAGCTTCGGCGCCTTCTAGCGCGGCGATTTTCTTTTCGGCGACGGAAAGCGTCGGATTACCGTAACGAGTGTAGATGTAAGCCTTGTTCTTACCCTGGGCCCAACGTTTCATTTCCTCGGTGGAAGAAAAGGTAAAAGTAGAAGAGCGGATAATTTCCGTGACGATGGGGCCGTTGACGCCGCGGCGGTTGGGTTCGCCGCCGTGAATGGCCTGGGTCTGGGGACCGAGCTTGGTGAGCTTGCTGGTTTTCATGGGGAAGAGTGTGCACCTTCGGGACGAACAAAAACAGTCGCCAAATTGGCGGGGCCCCGGACAATTTGGGCTGGCCGTCATGGCTTAGAAATAGAGCCGAGAACGTACGGCAAGATTGGCCGTAGGCCTGGTAGAAAACATAGTGCATCAGGTGTTTTTGCGCATGCCGAGCGCAGAAATAGCGATCCCGGATATACCGATGCCTCGGTAAATCGCGCGGTTCGAAACGCGGCCCTGCATGCGCGAAGAAGCGCGCTCTAGATGCTGTCCGACGCGGCCAGCGAAAAAGACTCGGCCGCAGTCGTAAACCATCCGGAGCGGTTGAACGCCGTGGGTCAAGCGCCGGCTAACGGCCTCAGCGATTATGCTGGGCGTGTTCAATCGTAAAGCATGACAAAGAAGCGGGCTGGCGCGGGAATGCGGAGCGTTAGGTGGCCCCGACTCCCGTTCCCAGGCCTTGGTTGGCCGCCGTGTTGTTGGGCCGGCCGCGCCAAGTGGTGAAACCCTCCCTGACGAGGTTGGAAATGGTACGGCGGTTGTGATAAATCAATTTCAGCCACGCCAAAGGACCCATTTGCGGGAAATAGATTCCACGGAAGCACACGCGGGCGATGAAAATGTTTATCCGATAGCCCAACGGCTTGTCCTTAAGCGAATCGACAGCTTGGGCAATGGCTTCCGAGCTGTAAGAACGAGCCCACCCAGCTCTCACCTCGGCATGGGCTTCTGCGATGGTCATCTTCAGCGGCGTGTGGGCCATCTCAAAGGGGATAAACTCCTGCCAGTGCTTCGGGCGCGTCAGGCGCCCGGCGGCCTCCAGCCTTTTGTAAAGCGGCGTCGCGGGCAAAGGGGTGAGCAATCCAAAGATAGGCAGCCCCGCAGGCCAACTACGAATCTCTTTAAGCGTCCGCTCCGCGACACCTACGGTGTCGTTGTCCATGCCGAAAATAAAAGAGGTGATGGCATAAACGTTACGCTGGGCCAGCCTCTGGAGCACGGCGGCATACTCACCCGGTTTGTTGAAGCCCTTGTTTACGTCGGCAAGGTTGGTAGGGTCGATGGACTCCATGCCAATGAAGATCCACTTCCCTCCTGAGGCCGCGATAAGGTCCACGAGTTCCTCGTCGCGCAGCAGATTGGCGCTGATCTGCGCGACCCAGTGTACCTGGGCGCCTGCGGCGATAATGTCCCGCAGCAGGGACTTGGTTCGTTTGATGTTGATTGCGAAATTATCGTCGATGAAAAAGACGGCAATCTGCCCGCCCTCGCTTTTGGCCCGAGCTTTCAAGAGCAGCAGCTCATTCACTACGCTTTCGTTAGTGCGAAAGCGGATGGAGTCGCCAAAAAAGCCGGTTACCGTGCAGAACTCGCAGCCATATGGACAGCCGCGCCCCGACTCCATCGGAATGATGCGAAATGTGCCCCAGCCCTCACCGATACTCTGGAGTGTGCGTGTTGCCATTTTTGGAACGAGATTGAACTGGTCGAGATTTATTTTGTCCCAGGGAATCGCCGGATATTCCTTGAGGCTGGGTTTGCGTTCCTGCCCAAACGCATCCACCGGAGCGTAGATATCCTTGAGCTGGCCGCGTGCGGCATCCTCGACGATCTTTGGCCAAGTTTCATCGGCTTCACCAAGAGCCACTGCGTCGGCATGGCGCGGACCGCCGTTTCGACCGAGGGCTTCGTCGGCTTCTTCCGTGACGTGAGGTCCGCCCATCACCACCGGCACCCCCACGGCTCGGATCGCATCGGCCATGCGGTAGGCCTTGGCGATCATGCGGGTCATCGCACCGATCCCCACCAGTCCGATGTTTTGTTGGCGCACAAAATGGGCGATGCCAGCTTCATCCATGGGTTGTGCGTTGCCGTCAATCAGCACTACTTCGTGGCCCTTGGGAGTCAGCGACTGGAGTAAAAACATCCAAAGATGGGGCATGAAATTACGAGTGACTCCGTTATCGGGGTTGTACAACAAAATGCGCATGTGCTCGTCTCCATTTAGAAGGCGCTTTCTTGGCGCTGGGCCGACAAGCTTAGATCTAAACGTTCGTTGTCGAAGGGCTGCAAGGGGAGCCGACAAACAGGGTTAGACCATATCACTTTCTTGAACTGCTGCTCAGAAAATTTTGGGAGTTTACAGCATTAGTAATCAGGATCGTGGGGGGTCGGGATCCCGCTACGAAGGCGGTCCAGCCGGCCTTCGCTAACGCCCAACAAAGTGCCCGCTGGAGCACAGCGAGAGAAAAATAGCACTGCACTAGGCTTCTTCTTCGACAAGTTGTTCGCCGTGGACGGCTTTGTGGGCGGCGATCACCTTTTCCGCGAGTTCGTTGGGGACGTAATCATAGTGCGAGAACTCCATGGAATAGGTGGCGCGCCCTTGCGTTTTGGAAGTGAGGTCGTTGGCATACGACAGCATCTCCGCGAGTGGCACCTGCGCTTTGATGATGACGTTGTGGCCGCGGCTTTCGCTGCCGGCGATCCGGCCGCGGCGGCCGCTCAGGTCACCCATCAGGTCGCCGGAGTATTGGTCGGGCGCATAGACTTCCACGTGCATGACCGGCTCAAGGAGCGCAGGCCGAGCCTGCTTCATCGCTTCCTTGAAAGCCAGCGAGCCCGCAATTTTGAAGGCCATGTCCGAAGAATCGACATCGTGATACTTGCCATCGTATAGGATGGCGCGGAAGTCCACGACCGGAAATCCCGCCAGGAACCCGCGGGCAGCGGCATCGCGGATGCCCTTCTCCACCGAAGGAATCCAATTTTTCGGGATGGCGCCGAACTGGCCGTGGCCGCCGGACTGCTTCTTGTGCTTGCCTTCGACATCGGCTTTGCCGCGAATGGTTTCGCGGTACGGGACTTTGGGCGGCTTCAAAGTGAGATCAACGTGATAGCGCTTGTGGAGCTTGGCGACGACGACTTCAATATGTTGCTGGCCGGAGCCGGCCAGGAGAAATTCCTTGGTTTGCGCGTCGCGTGAAAAACGGAGCGCGGGGTCTTCTTCCAGGATTTTATGAATCGACACGCCGATCTTGTCTTCATCGGCGCGCGTCTTCGGCTCGATGGCAAAGGTGATGGACGGCTCGGGAAGCTGGGCGGGTGAGTAATAGATGGGCCCAGTTTTGTCGCCAAGAGTTTCTCCGGTAGTCGTTTCCTTCAGTTTGGCGATGGCACCGATGTCTCCGGCGTGCAGCTCGCCGACCTCGGTGAGCTGCTTGCCCTGAACAAATTGGATATGCTGAAAGCGTTCTTGAACGTTGCGATTGTAATTGGTGAGCGTGGCGTCATTTTTCAAGACTCCGCTCTTTACCTTGAAGTAGTTGATACGGCCAGCGAAAGGATCAGCAAGTGTTTTGAAGACAAACAGGGAAAGCGGCTGGCTGTCGTCGTACTTGCGCTCAACGCGGTCGCCCTTGCCACCCGGCTCTTGGTAGCCCACCTGGGCGTGCTCATCGGGATGGGGGAAGGCGTCGGCGAGGAAAGTGAGCAGGCTGGCGGTGCCAATGTTGTGGAGCGCGGAAGTCATCAGCACGGGGAAGATTTTCTCGGCCACGATGGCTTTGCGCACCGCGGGGATGAGGTCGTGGATGGGAATGGTGCCTTCCCGGAAAAACTCTTCCATCATTTCGTCGTCGCCTTCGGCGATCATTTCAACCAGTTTTTCGTGGGCTTCCTTCGCGTCGCTGGCAAGAGCGGCGGGAATCTCTTCGATGGAGGGTTTGCCGTCACCATCGGGATTGTAAATGTGCGCCTTCATGGCCACCAGGTCGATGACGCCACGGAAGCCTCTTTCCGTGCCGATCGGCAACTGAAGCGCGACGACGTTGCGGCCGAAAACTTGCTCGAGAGACTCCATCGAGCGCTCAAAGCTAGAGAGCTCGCGGTCCATCCAGGTCAGAACGAAGGCGCGGGGAATGTCGTACTCAGTGCAATAGTCCCAAACCTTTTCCGTGGTGACCTGAGAGCCGACGTGGGCGTCAACGGTGATAAGCGCGGCATCAGCGGCGATCAACGAGGCCTTGGCTTCGGTGATGAACGTGGAGTAGCCGGGAAGATCGATGAAATTAATTTTGACTTTCTCGGAAGAACCGGAAGGCCCAGTCGGGGTGGCGGGCCATTCGGCATGGGCAAGACCGGTTTGAATGGAGATTTTTCTGCCGATTTCTTCTTCGTCCCAGTCGGTGACCGTGCTGCCGTCCGCAACTTTTCCCCAGCGCGGCATCATGCCGGCAGTGAAGAGTAACGACGACACCAGTTGCGTTTTCCCGGTGCCGCCGTGGCCGACAATGCCCACGTTGCGAATGTCCCTGGTGAGATAGCTCTTCATACAAACCTCCACGAGGCGAGGTCCGTGCTGAAGGAATCGGGCGCGGGCCTGCGCCTGGCAAGTTGGAACTGAGGGAGCGGGGCCGAAGGTCTAAACAAATGATCCCTGGTCCGTTCTCCTAGCGGGCGGATGCTAGCACACCGGAAAGAATGGAGCAATCCAGGGCGACATCCAGGACACATGGAAAAGGCATAGAACTAGATAAAGTAGACCTCCTACTAGAAAAAAATTCAAGGTCTAGTACCTAATGGGGGATTCTGGGATTTCATCGCCCACGCTTAGGTGTTGACAGGATGAGATTTAGACAGAAGCGAATATGCCGTCGAAGCGGCCAGCCCCTTGCGCATGGAAAACGGGGATTGACCTGTTCGTTTCAGGCGGTCCAGCGACAGCCGCCACCGGCTCAGCCGCCAGCTGGCGCAGAAGGTTGAATCAAATTCGTCCCATCTTCGCGAGAAGAATGAGGCCCCGGAGGATCGCTATGGAAGAGTACCGAGAAAGAACGGAAAGAGAAGAGCCGGAAAAACCATCAAGACCAAGCGGCGGCACCTGGCTTATGCTCGCCGCGGGAACGTCGATCGTAGCCACCTGCCTGGCGATTGGCTACGGTTATCACCAGCAAGCGCTGGTTAGCCAACTGAGTGGACAACACGAACAGATGAGCGCCACGGTTGCCCAGTTGCACGGGCAAATCGAGACGTTGACGGGAAAGCTAAATGAGGTGTCTGCCGCGCAGCAGGCCGCCACGGCACAAGCGAACTCGCCTGCGGCCAAGCGAGCAGCGGGCACGCGCAGCGCGGTGGAGGGCAAGCGGCTGAAAGAGCTTCAGGGCCGCATGGAGGAACAGCAAAAGCAGTTGAAGGACACCCAAGACGCGGTCGCCAAGACGCGGTCGGACCTGGAAGGAAACTTGAGCGCCACGCGGGACGATTTAAACGGATCCATCGCCAGGACGCACGAGGAACTTGTGGCCTTGCAGAAACGCGGGGAGCGCGACTACGTCGAGTTCAAGCTGCCAAAATCGAAACAGTTTCAGCACTACGGGCCGCTGATGCTTTCACTGCGCAAAGCGGACACCAAGCACAAGAGCTTCGATCTGGCAATGATCGTTGACGACAATGAACTCAGCAAGAAGAAAGTAAATCTCTACGAACCCATCTGGATCCACCGGACCGACGATCCGCAGCCCGTGCAGGTGGTCATCAACAAAATTGACAGAGATCACGTGCAAGGATATGTGAGCGCTCCGAAATACAGAAATTCGGAGCTCACTCCAAGCTTGACGCCGGCTTCCCAGAAAATACCGGCTGAAAGCCCCACCCCGGGTGGACCTCCGAGCAATCCCGAGGAGCCTTTCGAGCCGTAAACCCGCAGTAAAAAGAGCCAACCGATAACTGGCAGAGCGCTCCGTGATGGGGCGCTTTGCCGCATTTCCGAGGATGCTTCTGGGAGGCCGGAAGCATCACTGCGTTGAAGTATGCGTGGACCTTGGCGCACCGGGAAGAGAAACGCCAGGATGACGCCGGTGAGGATTTCTTCGACAGAGGTGTGAGCGATTCCGGCAAAAAGATGGAAGAGGAGAGGGAAAAGTAGGACCGCCGGGCGGGTTGCTGGTACCTTCCTATCAATTTACAAACGCTGACCCGCGAATTAGCGTCCGGGCTTCTTCTCGTAGCCGTCGCAGGAGAGCACCGGTAGACGGGGATACTTCGGAAAGCGGGGATCAGTGAGGGATAGTTGGCAGAGAAAAAAGACCGAATCGCGGGCGGATTCGACGCGGCGGGAATGCAGGCAATCGCCACAGAGGCCAGCACTCCGGGAGTCCTGCGTCTGTTGCTGCGCAGCATGCATGAAAGAAAGGATAGCGCAGTGGGTGGGCGCGGTGATTGTTAGAATGAAATGCAGTTCGGACGCGGCTACAAGGATTAGCACATGCGAATTGCAGTGCGGATGGCACTGGCGGGTTTGGGCCTGCTCGCAACCGGAGTGAACGTGCGCGGCCAAACACCAGGTACGCCACCGGCCGCTTCACCCAACCCGCAAAAGGATCAAGACGCGAACGAGATCAGCGCCGTGCCGAACCGTCCTACGTTTGCGTCGACGGCGGAGATGGTGCAGTTCGGAGTATTCGAGATCGAATACGGGTTTGAAGCCGCCAAGGGGCACCAGAACATAAACGGGCTCCTGAAGTGGGGGGCGGTCAAGAACCTCGAGCTATGGTTTCTCCACAACCCCATCGAGCGGGATGCAGGCACCGCGGGGCTGGGGGACTCCGGAGCGGGCTTCAAGTACAAACTATTTCCGCAGATGAAGGCGCGCCCCACCGTGGCGATTCTCTACCTGGCGACACTGCCAACAGCCAGGCCCGAGCTCGGCGCCGGAGCGCTGGCGCACCTGGTGCAATTCCTGGTGAGCAAGGATCTTGGCAAGCACCACTTTGACGTCAACCTAGGAGGGCAGTTTGTGGGCCGACCCCAGTTGACCGGATTTGACCGCCGATATTTCACGGCGCTCTCTTATTCCCGTCCCCTGAAGGGGAAATGGGGGTACACCGGGGAGATTGCGGGATTCAGCCGACAGAACGCGGTGACGCCGGCAACGATGACGCTGCTGAACGGTGCGACGTACAACCTATCGCCCCGATTGGTGCTCGACGGCGGAGCATACATTGCTGCGTACGGACAATTGCCGCGGTTTACCGTTTTTGCCGGCGTCACCTATTCCATCGCAAATCTATACCACCTGCATCCCAGACACCAGAAGTAAGGCAGCTGAGAGAGGAACCCACCAAAACCCGCGAGGACTCCGAATCCTTGCCATTCACAGCGGGACAACCAAGAAGCTTAACTTTCGGGCTAGCCGCCCGTAGATCTTTTGCACACGAGGAATATATACCATGCCGGTAATCGCTTACCCCGCCCTGAACGCCGGGGCTTTTGCTCACCATGGGGTCAACTGGCTAAGAACAAAAAAGTATCGCTCCGCGTAGGACAGCTACTTTGAGAGTGGAGGACTGGGCGGCGCCGGCGGGGCGGGTGACGGTGGGATGGCTGGGGCCTTCGGTAAAGAAGGTTTGGTGAAGCGAGCATCATCGATCTGCGGATCAATCTCGATTTTTTCGGCGGTGAGCGTCTGTTTGATGTCAGTGCCCGGACTGCCCTGGTCAATCCTGAAAGGGTACTTCAGACCTTGGACCTCGTGGAAGTCGGAGGAGAAAGACTCCCAGGGGAGGTCCTGGCCTCCGGTCTTGCGGATGCCTTCCCACTTCAAAAGTAAAAAAGAGGAGGCATCAAAGAAGTAAAAACGGATATCCCCATTCTTGTTCGTGAGTTTCAGGCGATAGACGGGCTTGTCGTCCAGGCTTTCTTTGCCGACCAGTTCAATCTGGTTGCCTTTGGTCTGGTAGTCCACGAGCGGACCGTCAAAGTCGGATTCATCGGAGATGTTCTTGAGGTCTTCGGCGGATAACGGCTGAATGTCATTGCTTCCCGCGAAAGGATTGATCATCCAGCCGGAAGACTTACCATCGTAAACGCGGACAATTGTTTGTCCTTCGACCGAGATCTCCACGTGCATCTTCAGGGGACGCTTGAGCTCCACCACAAAGATTCCCTCTACGCCACGCGCGAAGGCGATGCGGCCGGTGACTCGCTCGGATTGGACGGCTTTGAGCTTGTCGACTCCCCCGCGAGCGTCGAGCGCTTTCTTGACGATTTCGTCGGCCGTCTGAGCAGCCGCGGCCATCGGCAAGAACAAAAGTAAAGTGATGGAGAGGATTCCTGTTTTCATTTGCGACTCGCGGGCCGCTTTTGGAAAGACTGGGGTGGCGCCAGCTTCATCCTAGAAGTAGAAGCGCTTGGGGTCAAATACGTTGCCAGGCCGGGCCACCCATCAGGATTGTGCGTAATATAAAGTTTGAGAAACAGTTTTTCCTTAGACTCAGTTGAATGTAGATTAGAGCGGCACCCAAGGACAAGAAAACAATAATCTTCGAGGATCGAGGAAGCAGGCATATGAAATCGCGAAGCACGAGCGCTGGTCTTCTTGTGATTTGTCTGGGTTTTTGCGGAAACGCGTGGTGCCAGCAAGAGCCCGCCGCAGAGGGGCGCCCGATCACCCCAGCCGGTGCGCTGCTGATCGATCAAGCGACGCATTTACCGGCGGTCGGAGCCATGCCCATGGCGATGCTTGGCAGCCCCGACGCTCTCGGACGCGTCGGCAAGGGCCGATATCTCCTAGTGGTGAACAGCGGTTATGGTGTGCAGTTCAGCGAGGACACCAATGAAGCCCAGCAGTCGATTGCGGTCATTGACCTCAGCGCAAGTCCCGAGCCGATGGTGATCCAGAACGTATATTTTCCCACGCCGCAAAGCGCGAATGTAGGGCTGGCTTTTTCGCCCACGGCGCGGACCGACGGAAGTTATGAGATGTACGTTTCCGGCGGAATCGAAAACAAAGTGTGGATTTTTCGTTTTGATCCGAAGGCCGCGGCGCCGATCGGGCCGGGCTCGCCGGGACCGGATACGAAGGTAACGGCGCCTTTCCTGGAGATCAGCAATGCGGGTGAAAAGTCGCCAGCGGATTACAACAAAGGGAAAGCGGCACTCTATCCGGCAGGATTGGCCACCACGCCGGACGGCACGACGCTGGTCGTTGCCAATAACCTGGGAGATAGCGTAACCATTGTGCGCGGACTCAGCGGGGCACGGCGCATGGAGAGAGTGGACCTGCACCATCCGGGGAAGGCCGGCGAGAACATTTATCCATATGGTGTCGTCACGATGGGAAGCGGTAAGAATGCGCGGGCGTATGTTAGTTGCTGGAATGACGCGTCCGTGGCAGAGATTTCGCTGGGTAGCAAGTCAGCGGTCCAAAAGTACATCGGTGTTGACCGGCATCCCACGGCGATGATCATAAGTGCCGATGGAACTCGGCTTTTCGTCGCAAATTCGGATGCCGACAGCGTTTCGGTGATTGATACTTCGACAAATCAGGAAATCGAGCGAATTGACGTCCGCCTCGCCGAGAACGCGTTGCCGGGAGCGAGTCCAGAGGGACTAGCGCTCTCCGCCGATGAGAAAACTCTGTACGTAGCGAATGCCCACAGCAACGCGATAGCCGTGGTGGCACTCTCCCCGAAGGTCCGCCCCGGGAGTGCGGCCGGGAAAATGAAGGAAGACGCGAAATCAAAGATCCTCGGGTTTATTCCGACGGGTCAGTATCCCTCCGCAGTTGCCGTGGCAGACGGCAAGCTCTTCGTCGGAAATGGGAAAGGCACGGGATTCGAACCATCCTCCATGCGGGTCAGCAACAGCGGGTTCACACCGAATCCACCGAACGCAAAGTTTCCTCCCCACGAGGAAAAAAACCGACAGGGTGGGCAATACAGCGGCTCGATCGTTTCCGGAAACATCAGCATGGTTTCTTTGCCAGAGGAACCGGCGCTGGCACGCTATACGCAGCAGACCATGCAGAATGACGGCCTCATGGATTTTGCTCCGCCCAAGCTTTTTGCGGGCAAGAGCCCGATCAAACACGTCATCTACATCATCAAGGAGAATCGCACCTATGATCAGGTGTTTGGCGACGTGAAAACATCGGGCGATGGGCACGTTGCGGACGGGGAACCCGATATTGCGATTTTCGGGAACAGCGACGCCGCGCGACGGCCTCCTGGCACGCAGCAGGTGGTGACTCCCAATCATCATGCGCTGGCGCAGCGATTCGGTTTGTTTGACAGATTTTTTGTGAATTCCGAGGCCAGCCCGGATGGCCATAACTGGGCGACGGCAGCCTTCTCAACCGATTATGTGGATAAGGGGTTCCGTTGGGAGTATTCCGACCGCGGACGCACTTACGACTGGGAAGGATATAACCGGCTGCCTGATTACGAGCCGCCGGGCGACTTGCAGCTAGGCAAGTTCAAGGGCGATGTGCTGGCGGCGCTGGCAGACTTGCTGGAAAAACATCTACCCTACCGTCAAGGATTCACGGACTTGGCGGAGCCGAAAAGTTTGTATCTGTGGGACGCGGCTGCGCGGGCCGGTTTGACCTACCGGAATTACGGCGAATTTGTAACCGTGATTTCGACGAAAGACGTCGAAGCCGCCGGGCAAAAAAAACACAAGAACTATCCCGACATTTCGAAGGCCCAGCGCGCCCTACCCAATAAAGAGACACTCACGAATCATCACAGCCCAAGCTTCCGAAGCTTTGACGTGACGGCGCCGGACAGCATGATCGTGGACTGCTACCAATCCGCATTGGATCCGTCGGGCTCTTTTGATCCGGCAGTTACACGGGACAACTCGAATGCGAATTGCCGAGGAAATTCGAGATTCGGAGAATGGCTCGCGGAGTTTCGCGTCTTTGTCGCGGAGCGCGAGGCAGGCCATGAGGACTCCATGCCGGCGCTCAACGTACTGCGATTCCCCAACGATCATACCACCGGTCTGAAGACCGGATTTCCGACACCGCAATTCATGGTCGCGGACAACGACTACGCGGTGGGGCGGCTCGTGGAAGCGGTCTCGGCGAGCGCGTATTGGAAAGATACGGCGATCTTCATCGTGGAAGATGACGCCCAGTCCGGCCCCGACCACGTCGATTCGCACCGGTCGGTGGGGCTGGCCATCAGCGCTTACAATCGCCCGGGTGCGCTGATCCACAAATTTCACAATACGGTGAGCATGATTCGCACGATGGAAATGCTGCTGGGGATTCCGCCGATGAACCAACTCGATGCTTCGGCCGTGCCGATGGACATTTTCCAGGAGACGCCGGATTTGACCCCGTACAAAGCTGTTTTGCCGACGATTGCCGCGGACAACCTGATCACTCAGAAACCCAAGGACAAAGCCACTGCCGAGTGGATGAAAAAATCGAACCGCCAGAATTTCGTCCATGCCGACATGGCGGACCCGAAAGTGTTGAATGCGGTCATCTGGTTCGCATGCAAAGGAAACGCATCAGCGGTTCCCCAAACGGCGCAATCGCCGGCGTATCAAGCCATGCGGCTTGGAATCGCCAAAGTGGATGACCACGAAAGGGTCTCCAAGAAAGACGATGACGACTGAAGAAAGGAAAACGTAACGGCCGCTTCGCTCGCCCACTGCGTTTCCAAAATCCGTGTTGCCCCGGGTGCCACTCTTGATTTTGACATGCTCCCCGTCGGGAACGAGGGGATTCCCTATTGAGGTTGGGCACACCGATCAGCGGAAGAGCAGCGCAGTAAATTCCGTCAAGTTGCGGCGCCAGACCATCCAGGTGTGCGCGCCGGGAGTCTCGATGTCCAGGTGCTTAATATTCTTGGAGGCCAGCCAGCCGCGGAACTTGCGGTTGATGTCGATCAAACGGTCATCCGTTCCGCAGGCAATCCAAAGCAAGCGAAGTCGCTCGGTGGCCTTGGAGTCCAGCGCGGGGAATTCTTGGCCAAAGTCTTCGGTTATGCCGCCGGAGCTGAAAGCGCCAACCCAGCCAAACTTGTCCAGGGTATTCAAGCCCGTCAGTAGGGATTCGGATCCGCCCATGGAAAGCCCCGCGATGGCACGGGAGTTGCGGTCCTTCGTCACCAGATACGCGGATTCCACGCCAGGGATCACTTCAGCGAGCAAAGCCTCGCGGAATTTATCAAAGTTGCGATCCGTGATGGCGCGATCGCGCCACACCCCCGAGTTGGGAAGAAGAACCTCCGGCGCACCGTAACCAAGGGGCATCGCCACGATCATGGGATTGGCTTTGCCTTGTGCAATCAGGTTGTCCAAGATCACGTTGGCACGGCCCACGGCCGTCCAGGCGCTCGAGTCGTCGCTGAATCCGTGCAGCAGATAGAGTACCGGGTACGTTTGCTTCCCGCGCGGGTCGTAGCCGGGCGGCGTGTAAACGAAGAAGTCCCGATCGTCCCCCACAACGCCTGACTTGTAGAAATGATGATGAATCTCGCCATGCGGCACCGCGCCAATCTCCCAGGAAAGTGATGCCGGTCCGGGCACGTGCAACTCACTCGCGCGATAAAGGAAGTTGGGCTTTACCGCGTGATTCGAAGGATCGAACAAGCCCACGCCATCGGCGATGATCGTGTATCCGTAATAGTCCGGAGCGAGCGCTTCGGTGGTCACGCTCCAAACGCCCTGATCGTCTTTCTGCATCGGGAAAGGCTTGGACGTACCCTCGAGCGAAACGGCAACTTCTTTGACGTTGGGACCTCGAAAGCGGAACGTGACGCGACGATCGGAATGGACCTCGGGAGAGATCAGCGGCGGCGTTTGCGCAGGAGCGGCAGCGGCCAGGAGCAGGATGGCGAGCGCAAAGAATGTTCGTTTCATGATTCCTCTCGTTCCCATAGATGTGGCGCGCTCTCATCCGCGCCTCGATTTCCAAACGCCTGCGCCTGGGGATAATACTCCCAGCCGCTGAAACGGAGCAAACCAGCCCGAATTTCCTCGCACTGCCCGGAGAACCAAACCGCCAGCTGCGTTTCCTCTTCAGGACGCGCTATGGTCTGGCTCACTTTGTACCACTCGAACGGTGCGGAGGCGAATCGAGAAAAATCCACGTCAAGTACTCAGCAACCGTCTCGTCGAACAGGAACAACGCCGCGTCTGTGTCGGCCGCGAATTTGAAAATCTGGGGTAACACTTTTCCACGCTTTTCGCGTGTGGAGTCTTTGGCTCTGTTCGCAGACCTGCCGGTAGCGCGCACGCTTGGAATCCACTGCAAATAACCACACATACGCCTGTTCTGTTCCGAGCCTCAGGCGGGATGCTGATAGAGGCCGATCACGTTTCCTCCCGGATCGCGGAACCTCGCCGTGATCTCAGGCGCGTCCGCGCCGATCGGCTGCACGATCTCGCCTCCATGGGCTAGAACCGTGTCAATGGTCGCGGCCACGCTGTCCACCATGATGTAAAACAGCAGGCCGGGGTTTACAGCGGCCGGGCGCCCAAGCACCCAAGCGCCGCTCACTCCGTTGACGGTATCGTCAAAGGAAGTACTGCCATCTCCGCGTTTCCGGATGTTCCAGCCGAAGACCCCCTTGTAGAAGTCGGCCGAGCGCGCAATGTCGGTGGCAGGCATCTCGAGGTAACAGATTTTCCCATTCGCAAGTGCGGGAGGCATCAGCATTCCTTTCAGGGCGCCGCCATTCTTCTCTCTTGGCATGCGTACCCATGTGAGAACAGCTGCTTGGGCAGGGGTTGCCCGAACGTATGCCGTAGGAACCTAAAGGTGTTCCACGACTCCACCAGCGTCGAACATGATCCGAAAGTCAGCTTCGCCCAGTTGCTTTCCCCGTCCTCTTCGTTTTGTCGGACTAGTTTGACGCCGATCGAGCTGTACCAATCCACCGTGGCTAACATCCGGAACATGAATCATCTGAACGACGGTCAGTGACATGACTCACCCGCTGCCGCACGGTGAGGTGCACGGAAATTGCGCTGCTCAGTCTAGCACGCATCCCTTTTGACATCCTGCCCCTCGTGAACGACTCGTGAACGAGGGGGATTCCCTACTGAGGTTGGGCACACGGTGCCGCCGCACCCGCGGGAGCAAACTTTTTCTGCACTTCCCCGACTATCCGCCCACCAAAGTGGCCTATTATCCATGGCCCATCGCGGGCTCCGGGAAACTTCCAGCAAGTAATCGCTTTCCGGTGGGTTATTTGTGGGGCTTAGTACCGACGCCGCACTGAAGTTGGTTAGCCGCCACAAATACAAAATTCGAAGAGCGGGTAGGGCCAGCCCGCCCCTAGCAGGAGAGAAGATTAGACGGCGGTGAGGAAGGCGCCGTCGGGGGCCACGAGGCCGTGGGCCATGCGCGGAGTGTTGAAGGCCCGGCCAGGGTTGCCGTGGCGGTCGAGGAGGATGAGGCCGCCGGTGGCGTGGGTGCGTTTGGCGAGGAGATGGACGGCTTCGCGGGCGACGAGGTCGGCGGTGGAGGCTTCGCAGGAAATGTTGGGGG
>WNFP01001010.1_pt1 | contig 30469 bp, 27 predicted proteins | sample 5400201 | NCBI WGS metagenome assembly WNFP01 (sample SAMN13153355, study PRJNA577476) | soil metagenome | isolation source: 115 cm saprolite under Madrone tree | place: USA:California | collected 2016-06-14 | reverse complement strand
AATTGGGCGGAGCGGTGCGGGCTTCCCACGGTCCAACGCGGCGCCAGGGCGGCCGCGATTTCAGCGCCGAGAAGCACGACCAGCCAGAAGATGTACATCCAGAGCAGGAAGATGGGGATTCCCGCCAGCGCCCCATAGACCAGGTTATAGGAGGAGATCCGGGAGATGTAGAAGGCGAAGGCCCATTTCAACAGCTCGATCAAAAGGGCGCCAATCAGTGCGCCCGCGATGCCGTCACGCCAGCGCACCCGGCAATTAGGAATGGCACAATAAAGGAAGGCGAGCGAGGCGAAATCCAGGGTGAAGGGGATGAGTTGCGATACGCGCGCCAGCCATTCCTGGATCGTCTGCTGCGCGATGATGCCCGCCGGCCCGTCGACGCTGGCGAAATTGCCCACGTAACCCGACAGCGACAAGCCGCCGCCCAGCAGAAGTGGTCCCAGCGTCAGGACCAGCCAATATGCCGTGATGCGCTGACCCCAGGTCCGCTGGGTCTTCACATTCCATATGGCGTCCAATTGGTCCTCGATCGCGGCCAAAAGCATGATCGAGGTGAAAACGAATGCGATCGCGCCGATGGCCGTGGTTTTGGCGGCGTTATTGGCGGCAAATTGAAACCACTGGGTTGCATTCTCGCCCACTTCGGGGGCGAAGTTATTCATGAGAAGCGAGAGAAAGCGGCTTTTCGCGTCGGCGAAAATGGGAAAATTCGAAAAGATAACCAGCACGATGGCAGTCAGCGGCAAGACGGACAAGATGGTGGAATAACTGAGTGCACTGGCCCCGATCAGACAACGATGGTTGAAAAATCCGTAGCCGGCCCGCTCTGCCACCTTGACCAGGTGATCCAGCAGCGCCTTTGGACCCCTCCGCTGAGGGTCTTCCGCCGAGTCAGGCGGAACGGCGACCGTCATTGCGCAAAGGCCTGGCCTGGGCGCAGATCTTCACCGCCCGCGCCATTGGATCGTCGCGGGCGCATAGGGCCCGGGCCGCGTTCCTGCAACAATCCCGTTCCTTTCTTCCTCGTCTTCCTCGTCCGCGTCGCTCGGCGATTGCCCCTGACAGGGTCTTCGACGGCGTTGCCCCCATCGGAATAAGGTTCTGGGGGTGGACGGGTTCCCCGGCCATGTCGCGAAACCGGCAAGGGCCGTACTGTGGGAGGCTCGCCTATCGGGTCGCGCTGGCGCGCCCGATGGCTATCCCAAGCCTCGACAGGCCGGCCGGAACTATGGTTTCTGGCAATGATTTTTGGCTATGGTTTCTGGCCGGTTGGCGGGCGAGCGGGATGGCGGGAAAATGGTTGAATTCGACTTTATCGTGATCGGCGCCGGCATGGCCGGGGCCTCGGCCGCCTACGAGCTGTCAGATTCGTCGCGGGTGCTCGTCCTCGAACAGGAAGATCAGCCCGGGTATCATTCCACGGGCCGCTCCGCCGCGCTGTACGCCGAGACATACGGCAACCGCACGATCCGCGGGCTCACCACTGGCGGAAAGGCGTTCTATCTCGATCCGCCCCCGGGGTTCACGGAACACCCGTTGCTTCGTCCGCGCGGCGTCATGTTCATCGGTCGTGCCGATCAACAGGCAGCGCTCGATCACTTCCTCGTCGAGGTCGCCGGCTTGCGCAGCAACATTCGACGGATCGAGGTTGCCGAGGCCTATGCACGCACCCCGGTGCTTCGCCCCGGATATGTCGCCGGTGCCGTTCTCGATCCCGATGCCATGGATATCGAGGTCCATGCGCTGCATCACGGATATCTTCGCGGCCTCAAGGCGCGGGGCGGGCAGGTGCTAACCGATGCTGGCGTTCAATCCCTCGAGCGCCAGGGCAATTCCTGGCTAGCCCACACCAGAGCCGGCGAATTCCGCGGCCGGGTCGTGGTCGATGCGGCGGGCGCCTGGTGCGACGAGATCGCCGTGATGGCGGGCGCCACCCCTGTCGGCCTGGTGCCCAAGCGCCGCACGGCCATATTGTTTCAGCCGCCCGCCGGCATCGATCCGCGCGGCTGGCCCAGCGTCATCGACGCGCACGAACAGTTCTATTTCCGCCCCGACGCCGGTCGCGTCATGGCCTCTCCGGCGGACGAGACGCCCATGCCGCCCTGCGACGTGCAGCCGGACGAACTAGATATTGCCATCCTGATCGACCAGTTGGAGAAAGTGGCCAACCTGCCCGTCACTCGTATCGAGAATCGCTGGGCGGGCCTGCGCACTTTCGCCGAGGACAAGACGCCGGTGGTGGGTTACGACCCCCATGTTGAGGGCTTCTTCTGGCTGGCGGGGCAGGGCGGATACGGCATTCAAATCGCGCCGGGCCTGTCGCGGCTGGTGGCCGCCTTGGCGCGCCACGAACCAATGCCCTCGGATCTTGCCAATCTCGGGGTGCGCGAAGAGGTTCTGTCGCCGGCCCGTTTCAATTCTGGGACATGAAAGCAATGTCAACCGCCACAGCGAGACCCGCCGAAAGCATCAGTGCCCAAGCCATGGCCGAGATCGAAGACATGCGCCTGGACGACAGGGTCAAAGGCATTCCCGGCGGGGTGAAGGCTCTGCGCCTGGGCGATGTCGGTCGGCAGGGTTGGAACCTGCTGCGCGAGGATCTGCCCCTGCCGGCAGCGGTCCTGAAAACCGGCGCGCTCGACAACAACAGCCGCTGGATGGCGCAGTTTCTCCAGGCGACGGGCGCAGTCATCGCGCCTCACGGCAAGACCACCATGAGTCCGCATCTGTTCCAGCGTCAGCTCGCCGATGGCGCCTGGGCCATCACGGTTGCGACCATCGGCCAGCTGCAGATCTGCCGAGGCTTCGGCCTCAAGCGCCTGTTGCTGGCCAATCAGCTGGTCGGACGCCAAGCCATCGCCTATGTCGTCAGCGAACTGGTCAAGGATCCGGCGTTCGAATTTTACGCGCTGGCCGATTCCATCGAGGGCGTGGCCATGATTGCCGCGGCGGCAAAGCGCGCCGGGCTCGGCCGGCCGGTCAATCTGCTGCTGGAAGGCGGGCTGATGGGCAGCCGCACCGGCTGCCGCACGCGCGAGGCGGCATTGGCCGTGGCGCGGGCGATCAAGGATCATTCGCCCTGGGTGGCGCTACGCGGGGTCGAAGGATTCGAGGGGCTGGTCCAGGGTGCCAGCATGGAAGACCGCGAGAAGATGGTCGGCGGGTTTCTGGATTTCCTGATCGCCATTGCCGCCGATTGCCGGCGCGAGAGGCTGTTTGCCCAGGAGCCGATTATCCTCTCGGCCGGGGGCTCGGCCTATTACGACCTGGCGGCAGAGCGGCTCGTTGCCGCGGGAATCGCCGATGCGATGGTGGTGATCCGCAGCGGTTGTTATCTCACCCAGGATTCAATGCTTTATCGCAAATTTTTCGAACGCATCCAGGCCCGCTCTCCCTTGGTGTCCAAACTCGCCGGCGGGCTGATGGCAGCCCTGGAGGTCTGGGCCTATGTGCAATCGCGGCCGGAGGCAGGGCGATTGATCCTGACGGCCGGCCGTCGCGATCTGTCCTCGGATGCGGACCTGCCCGTGCCGCTCGCTTGGTTCAGGCCGGGCGGCGGCGGCCCTCAGCCTCTGGCCGCGGGTCACAAGGTGGTCGAACTCAACGATCAGCACGCTCATGTGACGGTGCCCACGACAAGCCCGCTTCGGATGGGCGACATGGTGGCGCTGGGAATTTCCCACCCCTGCACCACCTTCGACAAATGGCAGATCATTTTCCTGGTCGACGATGCCTATGGCGTCACCGGCGCGATCCGAACCTTCTTTTAGGCTACCGCGAAGGGGTCCGCGACCTGGGGCCAATAGGGCCGCTTGAGTTTGGTGTAAGGAATCTTGCCGAAACTGCGATGCCAGGAATCCGCGCTCGTCGCGTAAAGAATCGCCTTGGCGATGGGCGCGAATCCAGCGTGGAAATGCTGGGTCGATTTCACCACTACGATCTGGCGTTGGCTGAGACCGAGGCCGAGCTTCGTGAAGCCCTCGGGATGGAAGACCTGGGTGCGTAGCGTGTTCAGCACCAGATCGATGCCGTTGGTCGAGACCCAGGCCGAGGGCCCCATATTGACGGGCGCCTCGCCGAAACGCTGGGTCACGTTGTCGGCTAGGCCGCGGACGGTCACTCTGAGGTCGATGGGATCGCTTGAAGTCGGGCCGGTCTTGCCACCCAGGCGCAGATCGAAGGTGGCGCCCAATCCGGCTTCCATGCAGAACTTGACGGCGATGGGATCCCAATAAAATCCGCTGGCCACATCGCGGATGCCGCGCTCGAGAATACGCCGCAGGAAGACCGTCGAATCCCCAGGCGCGCCGCCGCCGGCATTGTCGGCCACGTCGGCCAGGATCACCGGCTTTGCCTTGATGGACAGCGCCCGATCCAGCGCCTCGTCCAGCAGCAGGAACTTTGGCGCGATGGCATCGCGCAGGGCGAAGAATTCACGACCGAGCTCGGCTGCGAGCGCTGCCGCCTTGGCCTTGTCGCCGTCGGCAATGACGATCGTCTTGGCGCCGACATCGGCCACATCGGCCCAGGGAAAACAATGGCTGAGGGAGACGGAGAGGATTCCGTCCTTGCCTTCCAGCGCCATCATCCTGTCGACAAACCCCCGCAATGGCTGTTCGGTGGTGCGATAGGTGTTGATCATGCGGCAATCGAAAGCCGCCATGGCGGGCCGGGTCTTGCCCATCGCTGCATCGGCGGCGAGCTGGAACAATTCCGCCGCCCGATCGGAAATATCTACATGGGGATATTCCTTATAGGCCACCAGCAGGCTCGCTTCGCGCACCATGGTGTCGGTGACATGGCAATGGAGGTCAAGTTCGGCACCGATCACCGCCTCGGGGCCGAGGATCGCCCGCACCTTGGACAGGATGTCACCCTCGCAATCGTCATAGCCCTCGGCCACCATGGCGCCGTGGAGAGCCAGCAGCACGATATCAACGGGCCCGGCCTTTTTCAGATCGCCCAGGATCTCGTCGCGCAAGCCTTCATAGACGCTGCGCACGATTGTGCCGCCCGGCTCGGCATAGGTGCAGAGGCTTTCAATCACCTGCCAGTTGCGCGCCTCGGCCAAACGGCGCCAGACATGGAGCTGGACCGAACTGTAATTGGCCTCCTGGCGCGTGGCATCGCCATGGGCCATGAAGCCTTCTTCGAACCCCCGGATGCCGGTAGGAATCGGCGCAAAGGTATTGGTCTCGGTATCGAACCCGGCGATAAAGAGCTTCATGGTGGGCTTCCTGGTTGGTGAGGGCCCGGCAGCTTTCCGTAAGCTTTGCCGCGGGTCAAGGAAGCAGCCTCGCAAGCGCAAAGGCTAGAGGCCGCCTCCGAGCCGAAGGTGTTAGCGCCGACTCATTTTCCCTGATTAACCCCGCATCCGAGTCCGGATTCGGAATTTCGCATACATATCAAATGACTAACGCAAGACGGGCGTCATGGAGGCGAACGTCGCACCGGATGGTTAGCGGCTCGGTGCGGCGATTTCCCTATCGCGAGACCATCGGCAACGTCAGGCTGTTGCATTCGCACGCGTCTGATATACTAGTATAACAGAGAGTACGGGACGGCAGAATGAATCGGCGTCGGATCGGTAAAACCGCCCTGCGGGTCACGCCTTTGGGATTTGGCGGCGCGCCGCTGGGCAATCTCCTGGCTCCGGTGAGCGACCCGGATGGCGCCGCCGCCATCGCCGCGGCCTGGACGAACGGCTGCCGCTATTTCGATACCGCGCCTTTCTATGGTTACGGCTTGAGCGAGCGGCGAATCGGCGATGGCTTGCGCGAGCGGTCGAGAGGGGAATTCCTGCTTTCCACGAAAGTCGGTCGCCTGATCCGGCCGGGTGAACATGCAAGCAAGCGCAGCGAGGGGTTCCAATCGCCGCTGCCGTTCCATGCGGTCTACGATTATTCCTACGATGGCGTCATGCGCTCTCTCGAGGACAGCTACCAGCGCCTGGGGTTGGATCGCATCGATATCGCCCTCATGCACGATATTGGCCACCTGACACACGCAGAGGGCCACGCCGAAGTCATGAAAACAGCCATGACCGGCGGCTACCGCGCGCTCGATGAACTGCGCCGCAGCGGTCATGTGGGCGCCATCGGCCTGGGGGTGAACGAGATCGCGGTCTGCGAGGAGGCGATGGGCTCGGGCGATTTCGACTGTTTCCTTCTGGCGGGTCGCTACACGCTTCTGGAACAGGAACCCCTGGACGGATTCTTTCCAGCCTGCCAGGCAAGGGGAATTTCCATCATCATCGGCGGCCCCTTCAATTCGGGCGTTCTGGTTCGGGCCGAACGGCCTGATGCGACCTATAACTATGCAACGGTACCGGATGCGATCCGGGAGCGCGTGCGGAAGTTGCTCAGGATCTGCACCTCCCATGAGGTGTCATTGCCCGACGCGGCGTTGCAGTTCTGCCTGGCCCATCCCGTGGTGGCGAGCGTCATTCCCGGTGCGCGCAATGCCGCCGAGACGGCAAGCCATTGGCAGATGCTGAAAGCAAAGATCCCACCGGCCTTCTGGGATGAGTTGCGCGCCACCGGCCTGCTGCATCCTGTAGCACCCGTTCCCAACCCAACCGCCTAGACACCCGCCATGATCATCGACAGCCATCAGCATTTCTGGCGCCTGGACCGGGGTGACTACACCTGGCTGACGCCGAAGCTTGCGCCGATCTATCGCGATTTCGCTCCCGCCGATCTCGGGCCAATATTGAAGCGCCACGACATCGACGCAACGGTCCTCGTCCAGGCTGCGGCCACGACCGCCGAAACCGATTACATGCTGTCGATCGCGGCGGACTGCGCCTTCGTGCTCGGCGTGGTCGGCTGGGTCGATTTCGAATCGCCCAATGCGGCGGGAGAGATCGAGCGTCTTGCCCGCAATTCCCGACTGAAGGGCCTGCGCCCGATGATTCAGGACGTTGCCGATCCTGAGTGGATGTTGAAGCCTGCTTTGCGGTCGGCAATGAACGCCCTTCAACGCTGCGGCCTTTGCTTCGACGCCCTGCTGAAGCCTCAGCATCTGGCGCCGTTTGCCCGGTTCCTCGCTCTTTATCCTGATCTTGCCGTCGTCATTGATCACGGGGCCAAGCCGGCAATTGCCAAAGGACAGTTCGACGATTGGGCTGCGCTGATGCGCGAGATCGCCCGCGACCCACGTGTCCATTGCAAAATGTCCGGCCTGGCAACGGAAGCGGCACCCGATTGGCATCAGCGGGACCTAAAGCCCTATGTCGATCTGCTGCTCGAAAGCTTCGGACCGGCGCGGCTGATGTGGGGCAGCGATTGGCCGGTGGTCAATCTGGCGGGCGGTTATGAGCGCTGGCGCGAGGCATCGCTGAACTATCTGGCGCGCTTGAACGAGGCCGAGCAGAGCGCCATTCTGGGCGACACCGCCGAGCGCTTCTACGGATTGTGAAGCAGCACGACGAACGCAACGGGAGGCTCGTCTTGGATCGATTGAAGGGTAAGAAGGCAATTCTAACCGCCGCCGGCCAGGGCATTGGACGCGCGGTCGCCGAAGCGTTCGTGCGCGAGGGCGCTGTCGTGACGGCCACGGATATCAACGAAAAGGCGCTCGCCGGATTGAGCGGCGCCAAGACCCGCCGCCTGGATGTGACCGATGGCGCGGCGGTGACGGCGTTGGCCGCCGAACTCGGCCCTGTCGACATCCTGTTCAACTGCGCCGGCTTCGTGCATCACGGATCGATCCTGGATTGCGCGGAAAAGGACTGGGATTTTTCCTTCGATTTGAACGTGAAATCGATGTACCGGACGATCCGTGCCTTTTTGCCGGCCATGTTGGAGAAGGGCGGGGGGTCGATCATCAATGTCGCCTCCGTCGCCTCCAGCCTGAAGGCAGTGCCCAACCGTTTCGCCTATAGCGCCAGCAAGGCGGCCGTCATCGGCCTCACCAAGGCGGTGGCCGCGGACTACATCACGCGCGGCATCCGCTGCAACGCCATTTGCCCGGGCACGGTGGAGAGCCCCTCTCTCGATGGTCGCATCAAGGCGCTTGACGGCGATCCCGTCGAGGTGCGCAAGGCCTTTATCGCGCGCCAGCCCATCGGCCGGTTGGGCAAGCCCGAGGAGGTCGCTTATCTTGCCGTGTATTTGGCATCTGACGAATCCTCGTTCACGACGGGCACGACCCAAATCATCGATGGCGGCTGGAATGCCTGAGATGCCGCCATGCTGAAAGGCATCGATCCCCTGCTGAACGCCGATCTGCTCCATGCGCTGCGTGCCATGGGCCATGGCGATGAGATCGCCGTCGTCGATGCCAATTTTCCCGCAGCCACCATGGCCCAGCGGTTGATCCGGCTGGACGGCATCGCCGCCACGCGCACGGTCGAGGCGATCCTCAGCCTGCTGCCGCTGGATGATTTTGTCGACAGGCCGGCCAGTCGGATGCAGGTAGTGGGCGATGCCAAATCCGTGCCGGCCGTCTGCCGTGAGTTTCAGGCGCTGGTCGATCGATCCACCGGTAGCACCCTGGCCTTGGGCGTGATCGAGCGGGAGGAATTCTATGAACGGGTTCGCCGCTGCTATGCCGTGGTGGCGACGGGCGAGACGCGGCTCTACGGCAATCTGATTCTGACCAAAGGTGTCATTCGTCCCGCCGAGGAGGGCGGGCCGTCGCTGGCCAAACCCAAGCGCCGCATGGCGAATTAGATATACGGCGGCGTTCAAATTCCGGCTTGCCTTGGCTAACTAATATATTAGTATCTGAGTTCGTGACCGATAGCGCCGGGGCGTTCGCCATGAGTAATTCGAGGAGTGCATGGTGAAGATCATCAGCTGCTGCGCCCGCGACATTCGCTTCCCCACCTCGGCTCTCGCCGACGGGTCCGACGCAATGAACCCCGACCCGGATTATTCCGCCGCGTATGTCACGCTGGAAACCGATCGTGGCGGCATGGAAGGCCATGGACTGACCTTCACCTTGGGCAAGGGCAACGAGCTCTGCGTCGCCGCCGTGGAAGCGCTGGCGCCGCTGGTGATCGGCCGCCGCATGGCGGATATCACCGCCAATATGGCGGGGTTCTGGCGCGACATCACCTCGGCCAACCAATTGCGCTGGGTCGGCCCGGAGAAGGGCGTCATCCATCTGGCGACGGCGGCCATCGTCAATGCCGTGTGGGACCTCTGGGCCAAGATGGAGAAGAAGCCCGTCTGGCGGCTGGTCGCCGAGATGACGCCCGAGCAATTCGTGCGTCTGATCGATTTTCGCTATCTGACCGATGCCTTAACCGAAGACGAAGCGCTGTGCATCCTGCGTGCCAACGCCCCCACCAAGGCCAAGCGCATCGCCGAGCTTGAGGCCAAGGGTTTCCCCGCCTATACGACATCGGCGGGTTGGCTGGGCTATCCCGACGACAAGGTGCGCCGCCTCTGTCGCGAAGCCATCGCTGCCGGCCACAACTACATCAAGATCAAGGTCGGGCGCGATTTGGCCGACGACCGGCGCCGTTGTTCCATCGTACGAGAGGAGATCGGCCCCGACCGGTTCCTGATGGTCGACGCCAACCAGGTCTGGGACGTGGGCGAGGCCATCGACTGGGTCAGACAATTGGCCGCCTACCGGCCGCTCTGGATCGAGGAGCCGACCAGCGCCGACGACGTGGTGGGCCATGCGGCGATCCGCAAGGCGGTGAAACCGCTCGGCATCGGGGTGGCGACCGGCGAGATGTGCCAGAACCGGGTCATCTTCAAGCAACTGCTGCAGCTGGAGGCGATCGATTTCTGCCAGATCGATTCCTGCCGGCTTGGCGGGGTCAACGAGATCCTCGCCGTGCTGCTCATGGCCAAGAAGTTCGGCGTGCCGGTCTGCCCGCATGCCGGCGGCGTCGGGTTATGCGAATACGTGCAGCATCTGGCGATGATCGATTACATCTGCGTCTCCGCGAGCCTGGAACATCGCGTGCTCGAATATGTCGATCATTTGCACGAGCATTTCGTCGATCCGGTGGTGGTGCGCGCCGGTCGCTACATGCCGCCGGTGCGGCCGGGCTACAGCATCACCATGAAGCCGGCGAGCCTGGACCGATTCGAATTCGCCAAGGGCGCCGCCTGGTCGGGCGCGGCCCGGGGCGAGACAAGGCTGGGCTAAGTGAACATCTCGGCATGCTGCTTCAGCAAGATCGACAGGCGGTCATAGGCATCGTCCAAATGATGGGTCAGCGCCTTCACCGTTCGATCCAGATTGCGCCGCGCCATCGCCTCCACGATCGCCGTGTGCTGGGCGATGGCTTTTTCCTCCTGGTGCGGGATGGGGGAACTCAGATAGCGCACGCGATCGAGCTGGGCCTTGGATCGGTCGACGATGCGCCAGAGCCGCGAATAGCCGCTCATTTCGCTGATGGCTTGATGGAACTGGTCGTCATAGGCGATGAAATCCTCGTGGCGGGCCTTGTCGGCCGCGCGCGCCTGGAGCACCAGCAGATCGCGCAACCGCTCGATGGCCGCATCATCGACCCGCGCCACGGCCAGCTTGATGCCCTCCACCTCCAGGGCGCGGCGGATCAACCGGCCTTCTTCCAACTGGTGGCGGTCGATCAGCGCCACATAGGTCCCCGATTGCGGCCGGATGTTCACCAGCCGCTCGTCGGCCAACTGGCGGATGGCATCGCGCACCGGCGTGCGCGAAATGCCCAGCTGGTCGGTGATCTGCTTTTCCACGATGACCGCGCCGGGCGGCATCTTCAGCGTGATGATCGCGTGGCGCAGGATCCGATAGGCCTGTTCGGGAATCAGCGAGGAGCGGTCGATGCGCGCATCCGCCGGCAGGGGTGGCTTGGCGTGTTTCATGGCGCCGGATTGTCGCTTTGCCGCACGGAGGGGCGCAGGGGCAGAAGGGGTCGGCATGGCTTCAATCGCGACGTACCCGGGGTTAATTCAATTGACGCGCTCATGGCGAATACTAGTATATTAGATAAGGATCAGCGCCGGGCAAGCCCGTAATTTGGCGATCGTGTCGTTGCCGGGCGGGGGACAGGAAACGCCCGCGGCCTCTCTCGAGGCCGCGCGAAGCAAAGGGAGGATGCAATGAAATCGAGAGGAATTGTCCTGATTGCCGTCGTGGTGATCGTGGCGGCCGCTGCCGTCTGGTGGTTCATGCGGCCCAAGCCCAGCGGCTATCAGGGCGTCACCGTCAATATCATGACCTTCACCGGTCCGCAGATCGCCGAACCGCTGCAGCGCCGCGCCCCGGATTTCGAGAAGTTGACGGGCGCCAAGATCAACATCATCACGGTGCCCTTCTCCGACCTCTATCAGAAGGTGCTGACCGACTGGGCGGCGGGCACCAACAGCGTCGACGCCGCCGTCTTCGCCCCTCAGTGGATGTCGGATTACGCCACGGCCGGCTATCTGGAGGACATCACCGAGCGCGTCGCCAACGACAAGGCGCTGGCCGAAGACGATGTGGGGCCGTTCTTCCGCGACTTCTCGCAGAAATTCAATGGCAAGACCTACCTCATCGCCCTCGATGGCGACTTCCAGATGGTCTATTACCGCACCGACGTGCTGGCCAAGCTCGGCAAGGCGCCACCCAAGACCTGGGATGACTACCTCGATATCGCCAAGGCCGCCCAGGGCCAAGACCTGAGCGGCGACGGCAAGCCCGATTACGGCTCCTGCATTTCCAAGAAGCGCAATGCCCAGGCCTATTGGGCGATCCTTTCCATCGCCGGCGGCTATATCCAGTCGCAGGGCACCAAGCAGGGGATCTTCTTTGATACCAAGAACATGCAGCCGCTCACCAATAACGAGGCCTTCGCCGCGGCGCTCAACGTCTATCAGGAGAGCACGAAATACGCCCCGCCCGACGAGATCAATCTCGATGTCGGCGACACCCGCAAGCTGTTCACCTCGGGCCAATGCGCGCTGACGCTGGATTGGGGCGATATCGGCCCGCTGGCCGTGGACCCCTCCCAATCCACTGTCCAGGACAAAGTCGGCGCGGTCATCATGCCGGGCAGCAAGCGCGTTCTCGACTGGTCGACGGGAAAACTGGCCGACTGCGACAAGGACAAATGCCCCTATGCCATCGACGGCGTCAACCACGCGCCCTTCGCCGCCTTCGGCGGGTGGTCGGGCGGCATCAACGCCAAGGCCGATCCCAAGGTAAAGGAGGCCGCCTATGCCTTCCTCTCCTACATGAGCCAGCCGGCCCAGTCGAATGTCGATGTCACCATCGGCAAGACCGGCTTCAATCCCTATCGACTCTCCCAATTCAACAGCCTCGATCTCTGGAAAAAATCGGGGATGAGCGAGACGGCGGCCAAGAACTATCTCGGCGCCATCCAGGACAGCCTGAACAGCCCCAACATGGTGCTGGACCTGCGCGTGCCGCAGAATCAGCGCTATGAACAGGTCATCCTCGATACGGCGGTCGCGCGCATGCTGGCGGGCGAATTGACGGTCGAGGCTACAATGAAGGCGATCCAGGACGGCTGGAACGGCATCACCGACGAACTCGGCCGCGACAAGCAGCTCGCCGCCTACAAATCGACCCTGGGCCAATAGCGCAACCTGACTCTATGCCGTCGACGTCAGGCGGGCGTCGGCGGCATATTGTTCTTGGCCTTCGGATCGGATCATGATGGCGGCTCCTCCGTCCTACGGGAACGCGGCATGAAGCGAATGCTGGCGCTTTGGCTGGATCGGCAGACCGATCGGCTGTTCATCCTGCCGAGCGTGTTGATGATCCTTGCCTTCTCTATCTTTCCGCTGCTGCTCTCGGCATATCTCGCGTTCTCGCGCTTCCAGCTCGGGGCGGGCGGCTATCAGATCCGCTTCGTCGGATTGGCCAATTTCACCAAGCTGCTGTTCGGCACCGAGCAGTATCATTTCCTCGGCGTTTTCGCGCCGATCGCCTGGCATGGGTGGCTATTACTGGCGGCCGTGGCGCTGCTGCTGCTGGCCGCGATGCGCGAATATGCCCGGCGCGGATCGATCACGGTTCTCGGGGTCGTCGGGCGGGCGATCTGCATCCTGCTGATCCTCTCTCTCAGCCTGCTCATCGCCACGACCCTGGGGCCAGGCGGGCGGTTGGGATCGCTGTCGGTGACACTGCTTTATGTATTTCTCGGCGTCAGCGCGCAGTTCGTCATCGGCCTCGGCCTCGCCATGCTTTGCTCTCAGCGCATTGCCGGCCGAAGCTTTTTCCGCGTCGTGTTCTTTCTGCCCCTCATGGTGACGCCCGTAGGCATCGCCTACATGTTCCGCATGCTGGCGGATATGACGCAAGGCCCGCTGGCGCCGGTCTGGCGCTGGTTCGGCCTGGGCGATCTATCCTGGGCGGCACAGGCCTGGTCGGCGCGCCTCGTGGTCATGGTCGGCGATTCCTGGCAGTGGATTCCCTTCGTCTTCATCGTCATGCTGGCGGCACTGGAAGGTCAATCGGCCGACCAGGTCGAGGCGGCATCCCTCGACGGGGCGAGCTATTGGCAGATTTTCCGCAACATCACCTGGCCTGAGGTCGCCCCGGTCGCCGCCACCGTCGTGCTCATCCGGGTCATCGAGGCCTTCAAGATCGTCGACCTGCCCAATGTCTTGACCAATGGCGGTCCCGGGATCGCCACGGAATCCCTGACGCTGCATTCCTTCATCAATTGGCGCACCCTGGATCTCGGCGGCTCGGCGGCTGTTGCCTACATGCTGCTGTTCGTCTCGACGGTCTTCTGCGCCTCGTTCTTCAATTTCCTCATGCAACCGTTACGCAGTGCCAGATCATGAGCGACAGGGGCAGCTTGTTCGAATCCCGACGCTTCGGCGAGATGGCGCCGGTGTCGCGCGTCGTCGTCTATGGACTGCTGCTGCTCTGGACCGTCGTCGTCCTGTTTCCGCTCTACTGGGTGGCGATCACCTCGTTCAAGGAGCCCATCGACGTCGCCTATCCGCCGAAATACCTGCCCTTCATCGACTATCAGCCCTCGCTGCATGCCTGGCGCTACATCTTCGTCGATCTCGGCAACGATACGTTTCGCCCATATTTCAACTCGGTCATCGTCGCCTCCTTCAGCACGCTGCTGGCCATTACCATCGGCAGCATGGCCGCCTATGGGCTGAGCCGCATTCAATACCGGCCGACGGTCGGCTCGGTCCTCGGCTTCATGCTCATTTTGGCAGGGGTCGTCGCGGCCGTGGCGGTGGGAGGCATCGATTGGCGGACCGCAGCCGCGGCCGGCCTTGCCCTGTTCATCCTTGGGTTGCGCGCCCTGGGCCATCATTTCAAACGGCATCTCGGCAATGGCGACATCCTGTTCTGGATCATCTCGCAACGCATCCTGCCCCCGGTCGTGGCCGCCATCCCCATCTACGTCATGTTCCAAAAGCTCCATTTGCTGGATACCCATGTAGCGCTGATCGCGACCTATACGACGGTCAACCTGCCCATCGTCGTCTGGCTGATGTACGATTTCTTCGTCGCCGTGCCGAAGGATCTGGAGGAAAGCGCCCAACTCGACGGCGCCTCGCGCTTCCGCATCTTCATCGGCATCGTCCTGCCGCTGGCGAAGCCCGGGCTGATCGCCACCGGCCTGCTGGTGCTGATCCTCGCCTGGAACGAATATCTGCTGGCGCTGTTTCTTTCCACGGTCAGGGCTCAGACCATACCCTTGCTGGTGGCCGCCCAGAACGCCACGCGCGGGCCGCAATGGTGGTACATGTCGGTGCTGATCATCATCATGATCGCGCCGGTGGTGGCGCTCACCATCGCCATGCAGAAATATATCTCCAAGGGGCTGCTGCTTGGCGCGGTAAAGGGATGACGCCGCCATGACGGTCGACCTGGAGCGCATCTCGAAAGCTTTCGGCTCGTTGACAGTGCTTCACGAATTGTCGCTCAGCGTGGAACCCGGCGAGTTCATGGTCCTGCTGGGACCCTCGGGATGCGGCAAGACCACGGCGCTGCGCATGATCGCAGGATTGGAGAGCGTCACCTCCGGCAGCATTCGCATCGCCGGGCGGGATGTGACCGATGTCGCGCCCAAGAACCGCGACATCGCCATGGTGTTTCAGAGCTATGCGCTCTACCCCCATATGACGGTGGCGGAGAACATCGGCTATCCCTTGAAGATCCGCAAACTGCCCAAGGCGGAGATCGACAAGCAGGTCGGCGAGGTGGCGGCGCAAGTTCAACTCGATCCGTTGCTGGCCCGCTTTCCCCGCCAGCTATCCGGCGGCCAGCGCCAGCGCGTGGCCCTGGCGCGCGCCATCGTGCGCCGCCCGGCAGTGTTCCTGATGGACGAGCCGCTCTCCAACCTGGATGCCAAGCTGCGCGGCCATATGCGCGCCGAGTTGAAGCATATGCAGCACCAGCTCGGCATCGCGACGATCTATGTCACCCATGATCAGATCGAGGCCATGACGCTCGGCCATCGGGTCGCCGTTCTGAATCAGGGGCGGCTCCAGCAGATCGATACGCCGCACCGCATCTACGACGATCCGGCCAATATCTTCGTCGCCGGTTTCGTCGGCTCGCCGCCCATGAACTTCGTTGGCGGCGAGTAGGAGCGCGGGCGCTTCCAGGCCCCCGACGCTTCCCTGCCGACTAATTTTATACGGACCCGCAAGGGCGTGCTGCTGGGCCTCCGGCCGGAAGATTGCCGGGTGGTCGGCGCCGGCGCGCCCGACTGTCTGGGCGGGACGATCTATTCCATCGAACTGATCGGCGATCATGTCCTGGTCACCTGCCAGATCGATGGCAATCCCATCGTGGTAAAGGCGGAGAAGTCCTTCACCGGAGAGATTGGGGCTGCTATCGGCATTCAGGCGGCGGCCGGGCGTTGCTATCTCTTCGATCAAGAGACGGGCGACCGTTTGCGCTGAGGCGGCGAGGCTATGCCCCCGGCCGAGATGAGCCGCCCAGCATCGATCGGGCAACCGACTTCGCGAAGGCCCGGGGGTGGCGCCAGCTATAGGCGACCGACCGCCAGATATGCCCATAGGCGCGCTCGATCCGATCGGGCGTCAGGCGGTAGCCGACATCGTCGATAGTGAGAAGCCGGCTGGAATCGCCGACCAGCTTGCGGTTCTGCTTGGCTTCTTCGCCGCGCCATACCCCGGCAGTGCCGGCGGGATGGTGGGAATAGTCGTGGTTCTGATGCACTGCCATAACCACGTCGCTGGCATCGACAATGGCCGCCCCCTGCTTTCGCGCATTCCAGACCAGCCAATGGTCCCACAGCGTGCGGCCCAGGGCCAGCGGCAGAAGATTTCGCCCCAGCCCCTTGCTGAACAGGAAATAGTCGATGGCGCCGGCGGTGCCCTGCTTGCCCTGAGTCCGCACCAGGATTTGCAATCGCGCCTGCCAGTCCTTGGCTTGAAAATCCCAGGGCTCCGTGATGTCCGTATCCCAGCGTCGACCGATCATCATCAGCGGCGAGAGCGAAGCCAACCGCCGGACGGCACGCGGAAAATCGTCCATCAACATGATGTCCGCGTTTACATAGCACAGCAGGCCATGGGGAACGGCGTCTTCGGCCTTGGCGAACAGGTCGTCCACCCGGGGCGCGCCGCTCTGGTTGCAGGCGATATCGCCGATGTGCCGAATTCCCAACTCCTGGGCCATTTCGGCCGTGCCGGAATCGTTGCCGAACAATATGACATCGACCTTGGGCTGGAGGCGCGTCCAGCTGGTGATGGCGTTTTTCTGAATGATCGCGAAATGTCCGCGGAAGGCCTTGGGCGTGCCAAAGAGCGTAACCGGCAAATCCAAACCGCTCATGCGAAGCCTTTGCCAAAGCCGAGCGCCAGATAGTCGACGCGCGGGCTGTCGCGCAGGTGACCAAGCACACGCCAGCAATCGATGACGAGGCGCGGGGGAGTGGGGCGAACCCATTCGTCAAGGGCAAGTGCGGCGAACTCCGGCCAGGGTGTGGCCAGCACCACCAGATCGGATTGCTGAACGCAATCCTTGGCGGTGGGCGAAAGACCGACGCCGGCGGGAAGCTTTGCCGAAGGCGACGCGGCGAAGCCCGGGTCATAGGCGCTGACCGAAAGCCCCCGTTTGGCCAGTTCGCCCGCCAGAAGGAATCCTGCTGCCTCCTCCACCACATCGGTGCCGGGCTTATAGGTCAGCCCCAGAATCCCCACCCTGCCCTTGGTGCGTGTGGTGACTTGATCGGCCAGCCAAAAAATCTGCGATCGATTGAATCGGTCCACGGTCTGCGGCAAATCCTGGGGCACGCCCAATTGCCGGGCGAGCTCGCTCATCGCCAGATTGTCGCGGGGAAAACAGGGTCCGCCATAGCTGACGGCGCCTTTCAGATATTTGGGACCGATGCGGCTGTCCAGGCCCAGGGCCGAGGTAATCACGTCCACATCGGCGCCGGTCGAGCACTCGCTGATGCGCGCCAGCATATTGGCGAAGCTGATCTTGGTGGTGATGTAGGAATTGACCGCGAGCTTGGTGATCTCGGCATTGACGAAGGACATGCGCGCGGCGGCGGGGTTGTTTTCGCAAACCCGGCGATAGATGGCCTCCAGGAAGTCGCCGGCTTGCTTGTCGGATTCGCCGATCAAGACCATGTCGGGGTTGAGAAAGTCGCGGATGACGCTGCCGAGTGCGATAAACTCCGGGCTATAGCAGAGGCCGAAATCCACCCCGCAGCGTTTGCCACTGGTCTCTTCGAGAATGTCCCGCACGGCACCGCCGGTCATGCCCGGCATGACGGTGCTCGTGAGGCAGACCAAGTGATAGCCGCCGCGCTTTGCCAACGCCCGGCCGATCGCAGCGCAGACCGGCTCCACATAGCGCAGCGAAAATCCGCCCTCCGGTTCGCTGGGCGTGGCGACGACGACGAAAGTCGCTTCCGTCGCCCGAGCCGCGTCTTCGATTGCCGTGCCGGCGGAGAGCCTGCCCTTGGCCTGGGCCAGCATCTCGCGCAGGCCCGGCTCATGGACGGGCGGGCGGCCCTGGTTGATGGCCTCGACCTTGCGCGGGTCGGTATCGATGCCGATGACGTCCAATCCCTTGGCCGCGAGGCAAGCCGCCATGGGCGAGCCCAGCTTCCCCAGGCCGATGACCGAGACTTTCATGTCGTCTCAATGGCTCCCGCAGATCTTGCCGGTTTTTTGCAATTGGCTCTCGATCCAGCGGTAGGTCGATGTGAGACCGTCTTCCAGGGTGATGGCGGGCTCCCACCCCAGGACCTTGTTCAGCAAGGTGTTGTCGCTGTTGCGGCCGCGCACGCCCTGGGGCTTCGACAGATCGTGGCGCTTCACCAGCTTCTTGCCGGCAATGACGCTGACGATGTCGATCAACTCGTCCACCGTCACCAGGCGGTCGGTGCCGAGATTGAGCGCGTCGGAAAAGTCGCTGCCCATCAGGCGCAACATGCCCTCGACGCAATCGTCCACATGCATGAAGGAGCGGGTCTGCTTGCCGTCGCCCCAGACCTCGATTTCGCCGCCGTTCTTCGCCATGGCTACCTTGCGGGACACGGCTGCGGGCGCCTTTTCCTTGCCTCCATCATATGTGCCGAGCGGCCCGTAGACGTTGTGAAACCGCACGATGCGCGTTTCGAAACCGTAGTCCTTCTTGTAATAGCGGCAGAGTTCCTCGGCGTAGAGCTTTTCCCAGCCATAGCCGGGCTCGGGGTCGGCCGGCATGGCGTCTTCCTCCTTCAGCGGCGTGACGCTGGGATCCTTCTGTTTGTATTGGGGATAGACGCAGGCCGAGGAGGAGAACAGGAACCGCTGCACGCCGTTTTGCCGGCTGGCTTCCAGCATATGGGTGTTGATCAGGGTGTTGTTGCGCGAGATATCGGCGTGGCTGCCCGTGATATAGCCAATGCCCCCCATGTCGGCAGCCAAGTTATAGACTACGTCCACGGATTTGGTCGCCGCCAGGCAGTTGTCCCACAGCCTCAGGTCCGTTTGCGCAAACTCGTCGGCCGGCGAGGCTTCGAACTCGGTCGCCTTGATGTCGGCGCCGCGCACCCAATGACCCTCGGCCTTCAACCGGCGTGCCAGATGGTGGCCGATAAAGCCGCCAGCACCGGTGACCAGAATTCGCGATTTCTTCTTCACTTGGATAACCTCGTGGACGCGCGATGGAGGGGTTGGGCATATCCGGCGAGCCCGCAAACCCCGTTTTTCCCTCGGAAAGCCGCGGAAATACTGCGATTGGAGCCCGGACGGCGGGAGGTTTGTAACACCCATCCCGATTCAGGGGAAGTCGGTCAAAGGGGCGAATTTCCGGGTGGCCCGATAGCGCATTTGCGTGTAACGAATGCGCCAAGACAGCAACCTCAGAAATATCAGGGTGAGATGGCTAAATCCAAGGAGCCAGATTTTGCGGAGCGCATGAGCGCGGCGGCAAAGGCGAAGAAGGCGGACCTCGAACGGTTTCGCGCCAAAACGGGACCGAACGACCCGGGTTTTGCCGAGCGCGAGGCCGCCCGGCGGGCCATCGCCGAGGCGCGCGAAAAGCGCGTCGCCGAACGCAAGGCTGCCCGCCTGGCCAGCGAAGCGCGCGAGGCGGAGGAGAAAGCCGCCCGCGATGCCGCTTTGGCCGCCGAAAGGCTGGTCCGCGAGGCTGCGCTCGAGGCGGAAAAACTGGCGCGCGAGAAGGTGGCGGCCGAACAGGCCATCCGCGATGCGGCCTTGGAGGCCGAGCGCAAGGCCGAGCGCGATGCCCGCTATGCCGCACGCAAGGCGCGAGGTCGCAGGAAGTAATCGCGAAGGGGTCGGCTGCCTGATCGCCTCGCTGCGCCGCGCTGTCCCTTAACGACCAATTCAATTCACGAAGAACCACCTATATTGGGGAAGGGCGGATGCGCTTGCCCCCTCGCCGGCGGGTGTTCATGCGCTATCATTGGGGCTGGCGAGGCGTCACTGCTTCGAGGGGGCTAAGACGACGTCGAGTGCGCGAAAACGCCGACACGGACTTCTCGGTTCGAACTCACGGCATTCGACCGGCGGCGATTTTCTGGGCCTGCCTTGGCCGGCCGGGTGTTGAGACTGGAGCTTGCGCCGAGAGTCGCCAAGAACTATCGGGCATGGAGAGACCGCATGAGCAGCGAACCCCGTTCCGAACGCTATCGTCTCGCTGTCCTCATCGACGCGGATAACGCATCGGCCCGCATCGCCGATGGCCTGTTCGAGGAGGTCGCCAAGCTGGGCGAGGCCAGTGTGCGGCGCATCTACGGTGATTTCGCGAGCTCGCGCCTGAAATCCTGGTCCGACATCCTGGCCAAGCACGCCATCATTCCGCAGCAGAATTTCGCCTATACGGCGGGCAAGAACGCGTCGGATATCGCACTGGTGATTGATGCCATGGACCTGCTGCATAGCGGCCGGTTCGATGGATTCTGCCTCGTCTCCTCGGACAGCGATTTCACGCGGCTGGCGGCGCGGATTCGCGAGCAGGGAATCGACGTCTACGGTTTCGGCGAGCAGAAGACGCCGGAGAGCTTCCGCCAAGCCTGCCGTCGCTTCTTCTTCACCGAGAATCTTCTGCCCGAAGCCCCGGCGCCGGGCCAGGATCGCGCGCCGCAGAAAAGGTCGCTGCAATCACCCAGTGCGGCGGTACCGTTGCTACGCAAGGTGATCGACCAGATGGAGGGCGACGACGGCTGGGTCAATCTTGGCGAAGTCGGCAAACGCATCACCAACTTGTTTCCGGATTTCGATTCGCGCACCTATGGTCATGGAAAGCTGAGCGACCTGGTGGAGAAATCGGGATCCTTCGAGATCGATCGCCAGCCGGGCCGCGGCATGCGCATCCGCCTCAAGCCCCACGCCAAGACGAAGACGGTGAAGAGTTAGACCGGCCGGCCAGCGAACGCCAGTTTGGCGATCCGCTGGATCAGATCGATATCCCCCCGTGCATGTTCGGCGGTATTGCGCACGGGCGCCCCATTGACGATGGCTTCCCAGAAGCCGATCAACTCGCGCACGAAGGCCTCCTCGAAGCCGTTGCGATGCTCGGTCGTGGACAGATGCATGCCCTCGGAGCGATAGGCGATCAGCTTGGTCGGGAAATGATTGAGATAGGGAGAGGGGAAGATCAACTCGAAGCGCCGGTCGTCGAAGAACAGCGAAATCCTCTCCTGATAATCGGCCAGCTTCGGTACCACGACGTGGGAAATCTGGCAGATCGCCTGATCGCCGTTGAGGGCCAGCACCGCAGCGGTGCCCTGGCCGCCGGCGAACAGGCTGCCCGAGACGGGGCGAATATCATCGACGCCCATATGCGCCAGCAGGCCGAGCACGACGTTCAGGTCGTGGATCATGCTGGAGGCCAGCGAATCCGCGTAGGCGCGAATCGCCACATCGTCCGCCTCGACGCCCGTCGCCCGGGCGACCTGCGCCGCCAGCCGCGTCTTGTTGTCGGCGATGAGGAATGCTGGAACATCCGAGAAGCGCTGGAAACCCTGATGCGCCGAGAAGGGCCAGGAATCGGGGTCGTTCACCTCGACGGCGATGAAGCGCAGGCGGCCGCCGAGACCTTTCACCTCATCGAGCAACATTTCGTAGCTGGGATCCCAGCGCTTCATATATCCAACCTGCAGCACGCGCTTGGCGGCATCGCGCTTGGCGATGAGACCGTCGATGTCGGCGGTGGAGAAGCAGAGCGGCTTTTCGCAGAAGACGTGGATGCCGGCGTCCAAGGCGCGGCCGGCGAATTCGGCGTGATACGAATCCGGCGCGGCAATCAGGATGGCATCGGGTCTCAGCGCCAGCAACTCGTCGAAGGAGGCGCAGGTTGACACGCCGTGGCGCTGTTCGATCAGGCGCCGGCCCGAGGGCGAGGGGTCGGCCACCGCGACCACCTCGAAGCGGTCCCAGAGGGACTTAAGGTTGGGAATATGCTCGACTTGGGCGATCAAGGCCTTCCTGTTCCTTGCGTTCAAGGTCACGTCACCGCAAAGCGGCCGAAGTTCCGCTGCGGTGCGGGGAAAATTCTGCCCCTCCCGATGCCAGCAAAACCGGTCTCGGCGGCTTGGCAGGCGATCTTCCAGGCTGGTGAAATGCCTGACTTCCGGCACGTCATCGAGGGTCCAGCTATTCGGATTGATGCCGCTCTTTACGGTCACTAAAAATCCCCCTCGCCCGTCGGCCTGCGGCCTAGCGTCAATCGATCCGGCGTTTCCAGCGCTCCCTGTAAAAGGTAGCGAATTTCTAACTACAAAGCCATTGCGAATTTCTTTTCTATGAATTAACCTTGTCATCGTAGCGCCACGGACGCGAATAAATCGGCGTCACGGTCACAGCGGGGGCGGCCCAGCTCGCCATGCGATTCACCAGATCGCTTCAATGCCGTGTGGATCGTCGGACAGGAAGTCTCGACGGCCGAGACCTGTCTCGTCTCAGGCCCTTCTCCGGATTTATCTGAGCCCCGACTAAAACACGCGCGAAGCCGCAAGACGCCGCCGCGCCGCTGAAAAATAAGGGGCGACCGGGCGCTTCTCATCGACCGTTCCGACATCGCCCACCGATCAACCAAGAAGGGGAGTGATACTCGACATGAGCCCGCTCAAATCATTGATCAAGACGAGTTGCCTAGCGCTGGGCCTCGGCCTGGCTTTCCTGCAAGCCCAAGCCTTCGCCGAAAACATCAAGATCGCGGTGGTGACCCATGGGCAATCATCCGACAGCTACTGGGGCGTGGTGAAGAAAGGCGTAGACGACGCAACCAAACTCATGGGCGTCCATGTTTCATATCAGGCCCCCCAGACCACCGACATGGTCGCCATGTCGCGCATGATCGATGCGGCGGTGACCCAAAAGGTGCAGGGCCTGGTGGTTTCCATCCCGGATCCCACGGCTCTAGGCAAGTCGATCAAGGCGGCGGTGGCGGCCGGCATTCCCGTGATCATCATCGACAGCGGCGAGGACCAGGTCGAGGCGATGGGCGCCAAGCTGTTCGTCGGGACCCAGAACTATTTTGCGCAGGGTGAAGCCGCTGCCAAGCGCCTACTCTCACTGGGCGTGACCGACGGCGTATGCGCCAATGCAGAGCCCGGCAATCTGGTGAACGAATCCGCCTGCGACGGATTTAAAAAGGGGATGGCCGGTCACGGCGATCGGGTGGACATCTCCATGGATCCCACCGACACGGGCGCGCGTATTCTGGCTTATGTGGCGGTTCATCCGAAGGTCAACGGCATCCTGGCGCTGGGTGCCCCGCAATGCGTCAACATCATCAATGCCCTGCGCGAGAGGGGCGTCCTGTCCAAGTACAAGGTCGGGAACTTCGACGTGTCGCCGGATACCCTGGTGGCGCTTCAGAAGGGGGAGGTCCAGTTCTCTTTCGACTCCCAGCAGTATCTGATGGGCTATTTGCCGGTCATCATGCTAACCCAGAATGCTCGTTACGGCGTGCTGCCCACCCAGAACATCTATACGGGGCCAACGCCGGTGACGAAAGCAGACGTGGAGAAGATCATGATGCTCAGCAAGAAGGGCATCCGGTAACGCGTCGGGCCGTCATATACTGTCCACCTTTGAAACCCATGGCTTGCCGGCAGAATGGCAGGCCATGGCGGGTGAATGAGGAATGACCGAGCTGGTGAGTGAGAAGGCCGTCACGCCCAAGGGAATGGGCAGCGATACGGCGCGACTCAGGAAGCCAAGCGCGATTGCGCGCCTGTTGCATCGCCCGGAGCTGGGGGCGCTCTCCGGCGTCATCCTGGTCTATGTCGTCTTCTACGCCCTAGCCGCCGACAGCGGGATGTTCAGCCTGAGCGGGCTGGTCAATATATTCCAGGTGTCCGCCGAGATCGGTATTCTGGCCGTGGCGGCAGCCCTCCTGATGATTGCCGGCGAGTTCGATCTTTCCATGGGCTCGATGATCGGATTCGCCGGAGTCACCATCGGTCTTTGCGCCACCACCTTCAATCTCTCCCTGCCTCTGTCGATAGCAATCGCCTTCAGCCTATGCCTGGCGATCGGTGCGGCCAACGGCTGGCTGACCGTGAAGACCGGGCTTCCCTCCTTCATCGTGACGCTGGCGTCGCTCCTCGTCCTGCGCGGCTTGGCAATCGCCGTGACCCGTCTTCTGAATGGCTATACCCAGATCTCCAATATTACCGCGAGCGATCCGGACGGTTTCGTTGTCTCATTGTTCAGCGGGCGGGTCGGGCATCCGCTGTTCGTGTGGATGGCCGAGCACGGATGGATCGACAAGAAGTTGGACGGCACGCCGGGTGTGGATGGACTGCCCGCCTCCATCGTGTGGTGGATCGCGCTGACGGGCCTCGCCACATGGGTCCTGCTGCGCACCCGTTTCGGCAACTGGATCTTCGCTGTGGGCGGCGATGACAAAGCTGCGCGCAACATGGGTGTGCCGGTCAACCGGGTCAAGGTCATCCTGTTTATGCTGACGGCGCTGTCGGCGGCCGTCTTCGCCGCCATACAGGTATTCGAAGTAGGCTCGGCTGACACGCTGCGCGGCACGCAGAAGGAGTTCGATGCCATTATCGCCGTTGTGATCGGCGGCACCTTGCTGACCGGCGGCTATGGCTCGGCCGTAGGCGCCTTTCTCGGCGCCCTTATCTACGGCACCGTGCAGATCGGCATCTTCTATACTGGGATCGATACCGATTGGTTCAAGGTGTTCCTGGGCTTGATGGTGCTGGCGGCGGTGCTGTTCAACAATTTTGTGCGCCGCCGCGCCACGCTGGCACGGTGATCAGCCATGGCAAGCCAATCCGCCAAGGCGATCGTTGAACTGAGGAACGTCGGCAAGTCTTTCGGGACCGTCCTGGCACTGAAGGACGTGTCGTTCGACGTCTATCCCGGCGAAGTGCATTGCCTGCTGGGGGACAACGGCGCCGGCAAATCCACACTGATCAAGATCCTTGCCGGCGTCCATCGGGCCAGCAGCGGCGACTATCTGATCGATGGCGAACCCGCCGAGATCAATTCGCCGCGCCATGCCCTGGATGCGGGCATTGCCACGGTCTACCAGGATCTGGCGATGGTGCCCCTTATGAGCATCACCCGCAATTTCTTTATGGGGCGGGAACTGACCAAGGGTTGGGGACCATTCTGCCGTTTCGATGTCGCGCGGGCCGACGGGATCGTGGTCAAGGAACTGGCCCAGATCGGCATCGATCTGCGCGATCCGGCCCAGGCCGTTGGAACGCTCTCGGGCGGCGAGCGCCAATGCGTGGCCATCGCGCGCGCGGTCCATTTCGGTGCCCGGGTCCTGATCCTGGATGAGCCCACCTCGGCCTTGGGCGTGCATCAGGCGGCCATCGTCCTGAAATACGTGGCCCAGGCCCGCCAGCGCGGCCTGGGCGTCGTCTTCATCAGCCACAACATTCATCACGCCTATGCCGTGGCGGATCGCTTCACCTTGCTGAACCGGGGATCGAGCAAAGGCACGTTCATGCGCTCCGCCATTTCGCGCGACGAGGTGCTGCAGGCCATGGCCGGCGGCGAGGATATGCAGCGCATCCAGGCCGAGATCGGCAAGATCGGCGGCGGCGAGAATGTCGCCGATCCGGGCGGAATTGACCGTGGACCGCAAGCGTAGGGATTACAGACTCATTGGCGGCGCGGGCGAGCGGGCAAAAAGCCTCGGCCTGGTCGGCGCCAATTGGTACAAACCGGCCGTGCCGCGGTCGGTGATGAAGGAACTGATGGGCCGCCGGGACGCCGATGCGATCCGCGATACGATTCTCTGGTACGCGCTAATTCTAGGCGCCGGCGCGCTGGCCGTTCTGTCACTGGGCACGCCCTGGGCGATACCTGCCTTTCTGCTCTATGGCACGTTCTATGCGGGCCCGGCGGATTCCCGTTGGCACGAGACGGGGCACGGCACCGCCTTCAAGACGCGGTGGATGAACGACCTGCTTTATCAAGTCGCCTCCTTCCAGGTGATGCGCCGGCCAACGGTCTGGCGCTGGAGCCATGCGCGCCATCACACCGACACCCTGGTGACGGGGCGGGATCTGGAGGTCCAGGCGCAGCTGCCCATAAATCCAATGGGCCTGTTCGCCGATTTCATCGGGCTGAAGCTGGCGCCCACCGAGTTCGTCAAGGTGCTTCTGAACGCCACCGGCCATTTGTCGGATGAAGAGAAAAGCTTCATTCCGGAAATGGAATGGCCAAGGGCGATCAATCAGTCCCGAGCCTGGGTCGCCGTATATGCGCTGGTGGTATGCGCCTGCCTTTATCTGTCGTCCTGGGTCCCGCTGCTGTTCATCGGGCTGCCCTCCGTCTACGGCGCCTGGCTGTATAATTTCTTCGGCCTGACGCAGCACGCCTGCCTGCCGGAGAACGTGCTGGACCATCGCTTGAATTGCCGGACGGTGATGATGAACCCTGCGTTCCGTTTCCTTTATTGGAACATGAACTATCACGTCGAGCACCACATGTTCCCCATGGTGCCCTACCACGCCTTGCCCCGGCTCTATGAAGCGGTGAAGGACGACTGTCCGCCCGTCTACACCAGCACCTGGGCCGCCTATAGGGAAATCATCCCAGCCTTGGCGCGGCAGTGGCGCGATCCGAGCTACTACGTCAGGCGGGCGTTGCCGGCTCAGCGCCGGGCGCGGGCAGCCGCGCCATGACCGGCTGGGTGCGGGTCGGGCCGTTGGCGGATATCGACGACGAGGATGTCATTCGCTTCGACCATGGCGATCGGACATACGCAGTCTATCGCGTGGCGGGAAAGGTCTATGCCACCGACGGGCTCTGCACCCATGAACAGGTGCATCTTTGCGACGGCCTTGTCATGGACTGCGTCATCGAATGTCCGATGCATAACGGGCGGTTCGACATTCGCGACGGCCGCGCCTTAGGGGCGCCGGCTTGCGTGAACCTGAAGACCTACCCGGCGAAGATCGAGGATGACATTGTCTTCATACTGGTGGAATGAGCGCGGCAGCGCGCGCAGGCGGACCTTCTTGTCCGTCTTGCTGCGCCGCCTCATCAATTCTAACTCCCTAGCAAGACACGGCATCCCATGAATACGGCTCGCCCCATGGTGATCGTGGGCGCTGGCCATGTCGGTGGCCGCGCGGCCCAGGCCCTTCGCGAATTTGGCTGGGGCGGCGAGATACTGCTGATCGGCGAGGAGATCCATCTGCCCTATGAGCGCCCGCCGCTCTCCAAGGCTCTCTTGACCGGAGAGCGCGATGGGGCCTCCTGTGCGCTCCGCCCGCGGGAGGCCTACGAGGCCGAAGGCATTTCCCACATCGTCGAGCGGGTGGCATCCATCGATGCTGCGGCGCGCGAGGTTACGCTCGCCGGCGGCCGGCGGATCGGTTACCAGTCCGTGCTGCTTGCGACCGGCGGGTATTTGCGGCGCCTCGCCATTCCGGGGGCGGAATTGCCCGGCGTGCTGGGACTTCGCACCCTGGATGACGCCGCCGCCTTGGCGCCGCGCCTTTCGCCCGGTGCCAAGATCGTGGTGATCGGCGGCGGCTTCATCGGTCTCGAAGTGGCAGCCTCCGCGCGCCAGCGCGGCTGCGAAGTGGTCGTGGTCGAGGGCGCGGATCGGCTGCTCGGCCGCGCCGTCCCAGAGGCGATCGGCGTCCAGGTGCTGGCCCTGCATCGGACCCGGGGCGTCGATTTCCGGTTGAAAACGGCGCCCCGGGAGATCGCTACCCTCGCCGGCGGCGCGCTGAGTGTGGCGCTCAGCGACGGTGGCGAGCTGGTGGCCACGACGGTGGTGGTGGGCATCGGCATCGGGCCGGCGAGCGAACTGGCGCGGACGGCCAGCCTCACCGTCAATCGGGGCGTCGTCGTGAACGCCGAATTGGCGGCGAGCCGGCCGGGGGTCTATGCCGCCGGCGATGTCGCCGAGTTTCCCAGCCCCTTGTCCGGACAGTTGACCCGCCAGGAGAGTTGGCACAACGCCGAAACCCAGGCGCGCACGGCCGCGCGCAACATGCTGGGCGGACATGAATCCTATGCAGCACTGCCCTGGCTTTGGTCGGACCAGTACGACCATGTCCTACAAGTAGGCGGCGAGCCGGCGCTGGGATGCAGCACCGTCACCCGGGCCTGGGGTGCCGGGGCGCAAATTCAATTCCATCTCGACGCTCAGGGCTGCCTCGTGGGCGCCAGCGGCTTCGGCGAGAGCCGGGCCATGTCTCGGGAGTTCAAGCTCGCCCGCACGCTGGTCGAACGGCGCCTGCGGCCCCGCGCGGATGAACTATCGGATGCGAATGTCGCCCTCAAATCGCTGCTGCGCGCGGCCTGACGAATTTGCGATGCTGGGATCGGCTCAATAGAAAGGCGGGCGTGCGATATGTCCAGGGAACCCCAGGTGAGCGCCGGCGATCGCAAGCTGAGCGTTGAACAATTGCTCCAGCGCATCTCCGAGGAATACGAGGGCCTGAGCAAGCAGCTGAAAATCATCGCCCGTCATATCGAACGCAATCGCGACCGATTGGGGATCGAGGGCATTCGCGAACTGGCAGAGCAATGCGAGGTGCAGCCCTCTGCCGTGGTGCGGTTTGCCAAGCATTTCGGTCTGTCGGGCTTCGCCGAAATGCAGCGCATCTTCCGCGATGGCCTGGCCCAATATCTAGGGCAGTCCCGCAACTACGAAACGCGCATCCGCAAAGGCATCGAATCCGGCGCCGGCCGGCTCTCCAGCGCCGAGATCGCCGACGAGTTCCTGCGCGGCAGCATCGCCGGCATGCAGGAACTCCGCGACCGGTTGCATGGAGCCAGTTTCAAGAAGGCAGTGAACCTGCTGGCGGAAACCGATGCGATCGCCATCTGCGGATCGCGCCGCTCCTTCTCGGTCGCCGTATATCTCGAATATGCCCTTCAGCACACCGACAAGCGCATCACGCTCATCTCGGCCATGGGCAGCATGCAGCAGGGCCAGTTGCGCTCGGTGCGCAAGGGCGACGTGATGATTGCGATCTCCTATACGCCCTACGCGCAGGAGACCATCGACGTGGCCCAGGAGGTGCTGACCCGCGGCGCCCGCCTCATCGCCATCACCGATAGCCGCATGAGCCCGCTGGCGCGCGAGGCTGATGTCGCCCTGATCGTCCAGGACAATTCGACCTTCGGCTTCCGTTCCCTCAGCAGCACCATGAGCCTGGCCGAGAGCCTGTTCATCGCGCTGGCCTATCACCTGGAACTTCCCCACAGCCCCGCCCGGCGCGAGGCGGCGCCGCGGTCGCGCTAGCGGGCGGGAACCACGGGCCGTCACGGTCTTTAACGAATGCGGTAGATGCATGTGAGGTAACCGATATGAAAGCCATTCGCGCTATCGTGGCCGCGACGCCGATGTCCGCCAGCTCGAGCGGATGCATCGTCGCCGACGGTGGCTAGCATCACGGCGACGAACGAGCAGCCTGATCGAAACCGCTTGACGGGGCGGTAGAACTGGGGTCGTCCTGACGCATGTCGAGGAGTTTGCGCACGATCACGGCGACGGCCTATCGCCGGCCGCATCTGTTCAGATCTATGCTCGAGTCGCTGCTGGCCAATGAACTTGCGGGCTGGCGTATTCTCATCCAGATCGATCCTTCGCCGGTGGCCGAGGACATTGCCGAGATCGCGGCCGGTCTGCTGAGCGGCTACGACCTGCAGGTTGCCGTCAATCGAGCGCGGTTGGGCGTTCGGGAAAACCCCTTCCGCTTGATCGAGCGCGCCTTCGCCGCCGGATCGGCCCTTAATCTTCATCTCGAAGAAGACCTGCTGCTGGCGCCCGATGCGACGCGGCTGGCCTCGTGGTACGAGGCGCACCACCAGCCTGACTGGCTATGCCTCAATCTCATTGCCGGCGGCTGCGCCTCGGCGGGCTTGCTTTCGAATCCCGATTATCCGGCACTCCTGTTCAGCGGTGCTGCGTTCAATTCGCTGGGTTTTGTGGCGCGCCGCCAAGAATGGCAGAACCTGATGGCGCCCGCTTGGATGACGGAGCGGATGGATATCGTGAAATTCGATGGCATCGCCACGGGCGGATGGGATTGGCAGATCTATGCCCTCATGCTCGACGAGCCTCGCCTGCGAACCTTGCAGCCGGCGCTTGCCCGCGCCATCCACACCGGTCGTCTCGCGGGGGAGTACTGCACTCCGCAATTTCACGACCAGGCCTTCGACGGGCTGCCCCTCTATGGCGGTGGTGGCGAAAAGGTAGACTATCGCCATCTGCCCGTGGCCGAGCTGCCCAGTGTCGTCGGCCGCCACGCCAATCTCTGGCAGGAGATGAGCGCCGCGCTCCGGGCCCTAAAGCGGCAAAGGCAGGGTTAGCGGCCGGCACGCTTTCGTCGGAAAGGGGCACGGCCTTGACCAGGTCCCGGCCTTGTTCGTTTCGAGAGTCATCGCCGAGCGGTCGACGGCCCCGAGATTCCGAGCGCTACCTTCGCCGGCCTTGCACCGCGACGTTCCACTTGCGCTAGATGTTTGATCCCGGGGTTTGATGGTGCATTGTTTTCCAGGGAATGGTGCGCGATGGGACAGGTTCTTCACGGCTGCGCCACAACGACAGAGGCGATCCGTCGAGCGATACAACATAGTCAAGAGAGCCTGAG
>WNFP01000461.1_pt1 | contig 30512 bp, 27 predicted proteins | sample 5400201 | NCBI WGS metagenome assembly WNFP01 (sample SAMN13153355, study PRJNA577476) | soil metagenome | isolation source: 115 cm saprolite under Madrone tree | place: USA:California | collected 2016-06-14 | reverse complement strand
ACAGACGTGGTCGGCGTGGCACGGGAGGATGCTCAGATTTGAAAGTGTCACTGGGCGATGCCGTGAAACAAAAAATCAGAGGTTTGCAAGCATGAACAGTTCGAGTGGCAAACTGTAATCGACCCGATTCCGGCATTGTTCGTCTGTGCGCTGCCGGATGGCTCCTTGAATTTGGCTGCGGCTCATGGCCGACATCACGAAAATCGATACATCCATTCAAAGTTCTCGACATCCCGCATGGTTGGCGACCACTTAGGGTCATTGCGTCCCGCAACGCCCTAGGTTCTTCGTGGAGCACCCATAGGTATCGTGGATGCTGCTCATCGGTGTCCTCGTATGGGGTTGGTTTGGGTACCACAGCATGCCACAGCGGAAGGATCCCGACATTCCGGTCCGGGTCGCAGTGGCCTTCTGCGCTTGGCCGGGCGCCACAACGCAGCAAGTCGAGCAGTTTGTCACTCGTGCAATCGAGGATCCAGTTGCCCAGAACAAGACGATTCATCCCGGTACAGCCTCAGACTACGGAGTTCGCTCCGTCTCCCTCCCGGGTGCCGCCTACGTGTACGTCCAGCTCGCCGAGAACGTCGCCGACGTCAAGAGGCAATTCAGCGACATCAACCTCAAGCTGAACGCGCTGAAAGACCAACTGCCGCAAGCTGCAGGTCCGATCTCATTCCAGAGCGACTTTGGGGATACGGCTGCGCTCATGCTGACCATAGCTAGTCCCAAGGTAGATCAGGTAGAAATCAATGTTCGCGCACAAGCCATCGAGTCCGCAATCCAATCTGTCCGATCTAAGAGGAAATACAAGAACCCGTTGTGCCGGTCGCGATCGTCTATTCCTTCCCTCACTCCATTTCCCCCGCAACGATGCTCGATGCAACACAACTGTTCGAGCAACAGGCAGAAGACGAGGGCATCCTGCGCGCGCCGCAGGTAATTTCAGGCAGTGGTTTTATTGCCGTGGATGGTATTTCGGATAAAGATGACCCGAGCATCCACCAGTTCGTGGAGGCATTTTTTGAGAAGCAATTGCAGCGATCCGATTTACCTCCCGACGGCTGGGCGCCGATCATCATCCGTGATCTTCGTGACGTTCGGACCAAGCTGACTGATGTCACAGGAGACAAGTATAGCTACGCCGATCTGGAGCCAAGCGGATCGCGGCCTTTCTCACCGTAAGCCGGGTCAGGGTGGCTCGGTAGTATCTGCCTGTTTCTGCTTGAGTCCAAAGCATTTCGTGGCCGCTCGAAGGCGCAGGAGATGCTCTTCCGGCTTTTAACCGGGAGCTCTGTTGAACAGTTGCGTTGCAGCTAGAAGCTCTCCAACTCAGAACAGCAGGAAGCGGACAGACCGCCCTACCTGCTATTCTTCAATCGAGAACGAATGTCTGCCGCGACGTTCTCAGCACTACCGAACACAACCTTGTACTGAAAATGATCAGGATTGCCTACCGCCATCCGCAGGAACGTGTGCCAGTCCTGGATTGCGATGGTCCTCTTCCGCGCCTTGAGGATTTGACAAAGCTCAGTACTTGGCCACGATATCCACTCCACGATATTGCTGAAATGACGACCGGACCGTTCTGCGTAGGCCAGCGCAGTAGCGGCCGGGTCGGGGTCATTTGGATTGCGGGGGCGATATTTGACCGCGACATCCAGATCCCCCAATTTTTCATTTGCGCCGAGAAAACTCCCGAACACGACAACAGCCTCAATAGTGAGGAGTTTGTTAGGGTCGCAATTGTATTGCTCAGCCCGTGCAAGCAATCCGATCAGGGCGTTCTCTGCCATCTGCCGACTAACTTTGCCAGCCGCGGAGGCACGAACCAGTTCCTCTCCTTTGTCCGTGAAGGTATACAGGCCTTTCTCGGGTGGTTTAATGTAGCCTTGAATCTCCAACTCCGTGGCCAGAGCTAGTGCGGATTCCTTGTCCAACGATAGCTGCTCCTGCAGCCGCGTCAACTCGAAGGAATGTTGATGCCAAGACACGAGGTGGCGAAAGAAGCTGCGGACTTTTTTGATCGGAATTCCTGAGATCGTGTCGGTGTTTCTAATTTGTAGCGTCATGCTGACTTTGTGTCTGGGGGGCTCACAATGCCGGGGTTCTGGCTGGTCTGAACAATTCTACCGGGGCCACCGTTGTCAGAGCGACATCAAGCAGTGTCAACGTTCTGATTGGCGCGCGATGGTGGCGGCTACTCGGCCACTCAGTTCATTTGCATTAGCATTGGCAGGAGCGTGACGTAAACGTGACGTGTGGACCATTGCAAGACCCTATTTATCTCCACAAAACTGAACTATGTTTTTCTTGTACGTGCTTGTAAATCAGTCATTCACATTGTCTTTCGGGTCCGATCCGTCGGACTCAAAATCCGCCGAGGTTTACCCCTCCTGGGGGTTCAACTCCTCCTCCCAGCGCCACAAATAAACCTTGGCCATTTTTAGTATTGGCCGCTGCTCCTCCTGTGCCGGCGTGCCCAAGCCGGCGTGCTATTCGCGTGCTGTTTACGTGATTACGAGTGCTTTTCGGGGACTTAGGTGTCATCCGTGGTCCTGCATGTTGTTGAATCGACGTTTTCACGCGGATTCGAGTCCTACCTGAGGAGCCATTCTTTTGTTAAGTTTACGGATGCCATCGATTTCTCCTGTAGTGCAAAATGGTGTAAAACTCCGGAGGATTTTCCGTTTGATCGCATTTTGCGAAGTTCGAAGATTGCTTCCGTACGTTCGTCGATGGCCTTGCGTACACTCTCGGGAATGTGTGGTCCATGTAGACTTCCGCGGTCCTCTTAAATGCTTGTGATGCAGGATGGGTGGAGTTCAAGACTAAATCGCAGGAGGGTAACGGGAACAGCGCATATCGAGGACCGCTTGGATCGAGAATGCCCGCATTATGGTCCATGTTAAGCAGCCCAGTTTTGCATCTTCAGACCACGCACTCGCCGGAATTCCCTTTCGTTGTTTGTGACCAGGGTCAATCTCGATGCTAGGGCATGGGCGGCGATCCAGAGATCGTTGTTTCCAATCATCTCGCCCTTCGCTTCCAGTTCGGCACGAATCGTTCCGTATGCCTGAGCCGCCGTTTCCGGCAAAGAAACCGCAGGCAAGAAGTTGGAGAGTTCACGCAGCCGCTCAAGCGCCGCCATTCGCTGCTGGCTCTTCGCGGCTCCGTAGAGCAGTTCCCCATAGGTAATGACCGAGAGCACGGCTTCTCCTGGACGGAGCTTCCGGAATCGGCGCAAAATCTCATCCGGTCTCTTTTGGCGGATGTAAATGCAGATATTCGTGTCCAATAGATAGCGAGGCTCCATTACAGCCCCTCGCGTTTCTGCGGCTGGTCCTCTTCTCGGCCAGTCAATTCAAGATCATCTGGCAAGCCAGCCAGCAGATCGAAAGCGCGAACCATGGTGCCGTCCTTCTCCCGCAGCACAATCTCATCGCCTCGACGAAAGATCTCTACTTCCTTACTCTTCAGGCGGAATTGTTTCGGCAACCGGACCGCCTGGCTATTGCCAGATCGAAACACACGCGCGGACGCCATGCAGCACCCCCTCAATGATGTATATACGCAGAGTATACACATAAACTGTATTGGTGTCTCCACCTACGTTTGCTACTCGCAAGCGGGATCTCGCGCTGAGAGGGTACGGGTCCTGAGATCCAGCTGTTAACCGGAGGGTTGTAGGTTCGAGTATCGACGGCTATGTCCACTATTCCGACCTGAACCATCAAATGGTGAGTTGCTTAAGGGCGAGTCGATCTTGCAACCTGCCATTAATTGGGCTACAAGTGCTACAGGCAGCGTCTTCGACGTCGTTAGAGATGTTGTAAGCAGGCGTTCATCAACGATCGGGGCGACCAGCCCGCACATTTCGTCGTTATCGAGTCTCGGTGCCTGAAAATCCCCTCTTCCTACCCTCCCGCAAGAATTTTAGCCATTTGCGCTTTCTCAACGGAGCGGTGGGAACAAAGTGACTGCCGCCGGCTCTAACGGTAGGTAGGAGAGGCAAACATGGAGATCGCCTGGGGTACGCTTTCGCTAGGCAGTCGAAAATGGCTGAAAACTGAATCTGAATTGGCTGTGATTCGGGCAGCCTCGTTCAGTGCATCGAGGCTCAGGCCTCCTGCCTGCTTGTACAGCGCACGCACCTCTTCACGGTCTACGAAGCGATTTGATCGTTTTCTGTAGTCAACGCCCGTGTTCCATGAGGGATTGCCGCCGGCGCGGAATTCGAGTTCGGCGCGAAGCGCGAAGAGGAAAGGAAAATCCACGTTGGACGCCCAAAGAAACTGGTTAACCTCTCGAGTGGCGTAATCCTTCGCAGCGGGCTCGGGCGAGGCTGGATCGAACCATCCCGGAGTATCTCCGAGCGCGGCTGAAAGTGCGAACCGCGCTTTTCCCTGGGGCGTGGCTTGGGCCGAAGCCAACAGGCTCTCCGCCAATGCGAGATTGGTGTTCGGGTCGGTGATGTTGACTAGTTGCAACGAGGTGCCCGGAAGCCAACAGCGTCTTGAAGGCAAACTCGGAATCGAGCGCCTGGTTCCAGAAACCTACACCGCCCGAAAGCACGCCGCACATGGGCAGCGCAGCGTCAAAGCGGTCAGGAAATCGCTGGATGAGGCCGGCAGTGATGATTCCGCCCAGCGAGTGACCCCACGCGATCGTACGGCTCGGCGTGCCAACCAGCGCCCCAAGAGTGTCCAGAACCGCAATTTGGTCCGGCAGCGCCTCCTGAATCGCCCAGCCCGTGTGGGCATAGGAAGATCCAGCCAAGGCAAATCCGTTGCTAAGCAGGAAGGCGCCCGTAGCCGGATCGCCCACATCTTGTGCGGGATCCTGCGCACCTGGAATTACGTAGCCGTGACTGTAAAGCAGGAGGGTTCCATTCCAGGGGGAAGGCACCTCGATAATAAAAGTTGCTCCATCCGGCAGAGTCCCCGTGTAAGTGGTAACGGAGGCAACAGCAGTTGCGGGGAGGGAAAGCAGCACAAGGATTACTGCAAAGATGGAGAACGCACATTTTGTCAGGCACATGGAGGGAGACCCCACGTTGAATGCGGAATTCCTTTTTGAGATCGAAGACGGCAGCAGATTGTCCACGCGATTCGACTGCTGTCGACACTTTTGGAGTTAGCACGATTTTCATCTGGAATGCTCCCGACGCTCTGTCGTCTGCGCTAGTACTGCGCAAATTGCTCGATTCATAGTTTTGTTTTCCTGCGGCCGCGAGCCCGCTGCTGGCCCGATGAACTCAGTCCCAAACATAGCGCTCATTTGCAAGCAGGCGGCTGGCAATATTCCGCCGCCGGGTGATTGCATCAGCAGGGTCGAAATTGGCAAGGGTACGCAAAACTGACATGTTCCGACGCAAAGCATCACCCTCGAGGCAGGCACCGAAAACGTTCCTGCAGGAGATCTCGACTCGATTCATCGCTTCACGCAAGAAAACGGCGCACACATCGGCGGCATTCTCGCCTCTAACAGAATCCCCGAATTTGCGACTTCGAAGCAGGGTCGATTCCATCGCCAGGACTTCCATCATGATGTCGGAAATGCTCATCAGGACCTCTTGCTGCTGTTGCAACTCCGTCCGGTATCTTTGATTTGCAATCCCGATGCATACCAGCGCAATTTGTTTCGCGTTCTGCACCAGCCGCATCTCTTCATTCCTGTCCCCATGTTCCATTGGTTTCGTGAACTCCCCGTTGAGGACCGCCTGAACGGCGGGGAGCAGCGCCAGTTGACCCCGGGCAGCACGTTTCAGCAGCATCCCCGGTATGAGCAGGCGGTTGATTTCGTTCGTGCCCTCGAAGAGACGATTGACGCGAGAGTCGCGATAGGCGCGCTCGACCAGATAGTCTTGATGGTAACCATAGCCCCCGTGGATCTGCACTCCTTCATCGACGACGTAGTCCAGCATTTCAGAGGCATAGACTTTAATCATCGAGCACTCGGCGGCGTACTCCTCAACCGCTTTGAGTTCCGTTCGTGAGGCATTGGACTTGTCCTGGGGAGCCGCTCTGAGCTGACTTTCGATTAGTCCCACCACTCGCCACACCATTGATTCCACGACGTAAATGCGAATGGCCATCTCCGCCAGCTTGTGCTGGATGGCGCCGAATTCCGCGATGGCCGAACCGAATGCCTTGCGCTCTTTGGCATATTTCAGGCTGACCGCAAGCACATTCTTGGCAGCACCGAGTGAGCCCGGGCCGAGCTTCAGCCGCCCCAGGTTCAGGATGTTGAAGGCGATGATGTGTCCCCGGCCGATCTCACCCAACACGTTTTCGGCCGGCACCCGAACGTTATCGAAATACACGGCCGTGGTGGAGCTTCCTTTCATCCCCATCTTGTGTTCTTCCGCTCCACTACTCACACCGGGAGAACTGCGCTCCACCAGGAATGCCGTGAAGAGTTTTCCTCCCACCTTGGCGAATACGGTAAACAGATCGGCCGCACCGCCATTGGTGATCCACATCTTCTGTCCGTTCAGGACGTAGTGCTTGCCGTCTGGACTTAGGTCAGCTCGGGTACGGATGGCGAGCGCATCCGATCCTGCCAGCGGCTCGGTCAATGCATAGGCCGCCAGGATCTCGGCCTTCGCCAGCCGTGGCAGATACCTCTGTTTCTGTTCCTCGGTTCCAAAGAAGAGAATCGGCAGCGTGCCGATGCCAGTGTGCGCCGAGTGCCAGGACCCATAGGAACCATCTCGTCCCAGATGCTCACCCACGATCATGACGGAAGCCAAATCCATTTCCATTCCGCCGAATCGTTCAGGAATCGTCACTGCGGTGAGTCCGAGGTCAGCCGACTTGCGTAACACGTTGAGCGCGACGCCGGGTTGTTGCTGGCGGATGGCCTCGAGATGGGGTTCGACATCGTTCGCCCAGAATTCATCGACCGTCCGAGCGATGGCACGGTGCTCTTGGCTCAGATTTTCCGCGGTGAAAACTTCTTCTGGCGAGAAGTCTTCGATAAGAAATGCCCCACCGCTTGTCTTGGAAGACGTTGCTGCCGCTGTTGTCATCGTTCCACCCCAGTGACGACTCGGTTGGATCCTCGTGAAGGCAGTTGCGGGTATGACTTGCGGGGGCCACATCGTGGAAGCGATGGGACCGCACATTCGCCATCCTCGAAAATTGTGTTAGTCTATATCATCTGTTAGTAGATAACGTCAAGTCGAAAGCGCGGAGGGAAGCCCGCGTTAACTTGGCTTCCTCAGTTCCCGGAGCGGCTTGGTGTTCTGTCTGTAACGGATCGCCGACGGAATGTTAGAGTAACGGATCATGCTGCGGCGCACGACATCGTGCCCCCGAACGAGTTCAGGAGATAATTGAGACTATGGCCCCTGCCACCGCTGCCAGATCACGCGTAAGGACGCAAAGTCGACCAAGCTTAACGAGGCAGAAGAAGGCAGCGCCCGCGCACCAGACACTGGGACTTCGCGAACGAAAGAAGGCACGACTACGGGAGCAGATCGTCGAGACCGCCCTTAGACTGTTCCGCAAGCATGGGTACGAGAATACCAGGATCGACGATATCGTTAACATTCTCGAGATCAGCCAGCCTACCTTTTTCCGGTATTTTCCCAGTAAAGATGCGGTTCTGCGTGACGTCGGCAAGCGCGGTTTCGCGTGTATCGTTGAACATCTCAAGTCGGAACTCTCCAGCGAAGCGGACACGGCAGCACGTTTGCGACACTTATATCGCGCCTTGGCGCGCGAGGTGGAAGCGGACCGTCGGCTCTGGGAGGCGGTGGTTCTGTCGGGAGCAATGGATCCCGTGCGTTCTCCGGAAATGCGCGGACCCGAAGGAATTGCGGTCGGCTTACTGCGGGAGATTCTCGCCCAGGGCCAACGACGTGGGGAGATCACGCGCGTCTTTCCGGTCCTTCATCTCGCCGAATTCATGGAGGGACTCTATCAGACCGTAGTTCGGCAATGGGCGGTGGATCTCACCGGTCCTCATAAACTTGGGGAACGCGTCGATAGTGCTGTGGAGTTTTTCTTGCGCGGCGTCCAGCCCTGACAATTCATATACCGTCCACTCTGTTGTCCTTCCCCGGAAACGTGAGGCGAAATGCATGAAGGCTGCTGTCCTGCATGAATTCAAGAAGCCGCTCGCGATAGAAGAAGTCGGCCAACCGCAGCCCGGAACTGGCGATGTCCTGATACGCGTAGAAGCCTGTGGTGTCTGCCATTCCGATGTGCACGTCACCGACGGGGACTGGGCGCAGTTCGCCAAAATCGTTAAGACACCATTGATCCCCGGCCACGAGATTGCCGGGGTTGTGGTCGAAAAAGGTGCGGCGGTGCAGGATCTGCAAATCGGCGACCGCGTCGGAATACCTTGGATTCACTGGACCTGCGGCGAATGCGAGTTCTGCCGCGAAGGAAATGAAAACCTCTGCCGGCGGCAAAAGATTACCGGAGTCAACGTCGATGGTGGCTATGCCGAATTCGTCAAGGCGCCGGCAAGCCATGTGCTCACGATTCCCGACAGTCTTTCTTCAATCCAAGCTGGCCCCCTTTTCTGTGCAGGCGTTACTGTTTACCGTGCCCTCAAGCACGCCAACATTCTGCCCGGGCAGCGCTTGGCGGTCTTCGGTATCGGCGGCCTTGGACACCTCGCTCTGCAGTTCGGGCAGGCGCTGGGAGCAGAAGTCGTGGCAGTCGACATCTCCGAGGAAAAGCTAACGCTTGCCCGATCGCTGGGTGCTTCTACAACAATCAATGCTGGGGACAAGGATGCGATCAAGGAACTGCGCAATAGAGGCGGAGTTCACCGGTCGTTGGTGACATCGGCAGCGCGAGCATCCTATGACACGGCGTTCTATTGCCTGCGGCCCACGGGTACCCTCCTGGTGGTGGGCCTGCCGGCTGATCCGATATGTTTTCCCCCTATCTTGATGGCCGCCGGAGAAATCCGTATCCAGGCTTCCACCGTCGGAACCCGACAGGACTTGCGGGAGGTTCTGGCAATGGCTGCTGCCGGCAAAGTGCGTTGCCAGGTAGCAGCGCGCCCGCTTGCCGACGCGAACGAGGCCTTGAATGAACTTCGTCGCGGCGAGGTTTCCGGCCGCCTTGTTCTCAATCTCACCTGAGGGTGCCAGTGCGAAGGCCCGGAGGAGCCTATCCAGGCTCTCTGTGGGCGCACCAGTCGTGCCGCCTGATCCCACCTTGCCACGTCTTTCCCCGTGGCTGACTTTCCATCTTGACGTTAGTAACTATTATGTGATACTCACTCTCACAATCTTGGGGGCCGTGGAGTTCTTTAGATTTTCCATCGCCTCCTTGCCGCAAGAGAGATAGGCCTCTCAAGCACTCAGTGGCGATCCGAGGTCGTCAGGGTAGCAGGAGTGCCCGAGGAACTGACCGGCAGATGGATTTACTCGGAATTACTCCGGCGATGTCCCACGTATCCAAAAGGAGAATCCTATGAGGTCACTGGCATGCGGTCTTGTGTGCTTCCTGTTCGCAACCTTGATGGCTAATGCGCAGGGCGTCGGTACGTCGGGAGAAATCACTGGAACGGTGACGGACCCTTCCGGGGCGGTTTTGCAGAAGGCAATCGTCAACGTGGTCGATACACAGACCGGCCTGAAGCGCACGGTAGTGACGAACAGCACAGGTCAATTTCGGGCACCAGGGCTGTCGCCGGCAACTTACGACGTCAGCGCGGAGCTGCTGGGCTTTGCGACGGAGATTCGTAGAGGCGTCACTGTCGCCATCGGGCAGACTGTCATCTCTGATTTCAACATGAAGCCGTCGCAAGTCGCGACAGTTGTCGAGGTAACGGACCAGCCGCCCGTGGTGGAAACGGAACGAGGGAGCCAAGCGGATCGAATCACACAGGAGTACATCACAAACCTGCCCATTGACCGGCGCGATTACCTCACGTTCACGTTGCTCGCGCCGGGTGTCTCGGATTCCACCAGGCTGGCAGGGGATCAGGATTTCAGAGTCAAGCAAACACCGCAAAGCGGGCTGTCGTTCTACGGTAGCAATGGCAGAGGAAACAGCATCACGGTGGATGGGGGTGAGACCTCCGGCGATAGCGGAGGCCAGCGCCTTACGTTAAGCCAGGACGCAGTGCAGGAGTTTCAGATCAACCGCAGCAACTACGCCGCAGATTTGGGATCAGCCACAGGCGCCTCCATCAATATTGTGACCAAGTCCGGGACCAACAATGTTCATGGCAGCCTGTATGGATTTTTCCGCAACGATGCAATGGACGCGCAAAATCCGTTTTCGTTCAGCCAGGCATTGCATGCCGGCCAGACCTTCAATCCGGACAATCCTGACCTCCTGGGTTCTCCGGTCAAGGATAGTTTGAGTCGTCAGCAATTCGGTGGAATGCTGGGTTTCCCGATCAGGAAGGATAAGACATTTCTGTTTGTGGCTTTCGAAGGTTTGCGACAGAATGCGCAGAACGCGGTTCCTCTGCTAACGAATACCAATATTTTTCGCCCGACGGCCGCCCAGGATGCCATTATTGCCAGCCTGGCGAGTTCATCGGCGCCGAGTGTGATTTGTTTCACCGGCGTATCTCTGCCGCCGTCTGTTTGCGCTTTTGCTCTCCAGAGCATTCTGACGCTGAACCCAAATCCCGGTCCGAACCCGTTTGTGTCGCCCACCCAGGCCGCGCTGAATGGTTTCCTACTAAACCAGTTTGAAACTGAGGGTGGTCTGTTTCCTTTTACTAGCCGCCAATACCAAGCGTCGGGCCGCATGGATCATCACTTTAATGTGAACAACGAGCTTTCTGTGACCTACAGATATGGGCACGATTTGGAGGAGTCGCCGGACGTAAATTCTCTGACCGCTTTTTCGGCGGGTAGTTCGAACCATTCCTACGACAATAATCTGCAGGCTACCTGGTACCGCCAGATCACTCCGAATACGCAGAACGAAGCCCGCGTACAGTGGGACTACTACAGCTTCAGAGTTATCCCCAACGTGCCGGCACAGGTGGGGCTGCAGATTCCCAGCTTTATTAACAATATTGGATCGAACATTTTTCTGCCCAACCTCACAATCTTGCGGCGTTACGAATTCGCCGACAATCTCACCACGATCCAGGGCAATCACACTCTAAAGTTCGGCGCTTACGAGTTGCTGCGGGGTAATCACACGGAGTCTCACACCTTCTTCCCCGGTCGTTTTGTGTTCGGGTCGCTGCCCGGATTTCTGGTAAGTCCACAGCTTGCCAGCACCACCATCAACCCGCTTCAATCGGGAACGTTGGGGCTGCCCCAGATTTACCAGCAAGGCTTCGGAAATCCGACGTACCCGTACTACGCTCGACCGCTGACGGCGTTTTACGCGCAGGATTCCTGGAAAGTAACACCAAGCTTGACCCTGAACTACGGACTGCGCTACGACCTGGACACCCAATTCGCCCCGTTGACCACATATAAGAAGAATTTCGGTCCCAGGGTTTCGTTTGCCTGGGATCCGTTCAAGAATCACAAGACGGTGATTCGGGGTGGATATGGAATCTTTTACGGACCGGTGGACGTCCAGATTCCCGACGTCGATTACAGCCTGGGGGTGCGGAATGCCAATAATTCTGCGGTCGGGAACAGTGTCGCAGGTAACCAGGCCGCAAACGTCACCGCAATCTGTGGAGTCTCCCAGTTCGGGACAACGATAATCCCCGGTAGCGGCGGCAACCCTTGCAACCGAGAGATTTCCATTTATGCCGATCCGATCGGTGGAGTTCCCCCCTTGGGTATAGCAGGGGCGGCAACTATTTTCCAGACACTGTTTGCCAATGGGGCACCGGGCAACGCAATTGGCTGCACAACACCGGGCGCGGGCAACTACGCCTGCATCACTCCGGCTGCTGTGGCTGGCCCGTTTCCGGGTACCCAACCAGTTGGCATCAACGTTACCAATAGCGGACCCCTTTCTCCGTTGCAGGTACTCTTCGTGAACCAGCCGGGTTATCGTCCCCCCATCGCGCAGCAGGCATCTTTCGCAATTGAGCGTGAGCTCGTACCGGGGCTGTCGATCTCTCTCAGCGGCATCTATTCGCACACCCAGAGACTTCCCATTGCCATCGACACCAATCTGCTGCCGGCGCCGTTCACCACGGTAACCCTCGCCAATGGCCAGCAGGTTTCGTATCGCAACTGGAATACTACGGCGGCTAGAGCCGATCCGCTGGGGGGAGTTGAGGGTCTGCCCTGCGACAGCACCCAATGCTTCGTGAATCCGCTAATTGTGCAGAATAACCAATACAGCTCCGAGTCGTACGCTGTCTACGAAGCTGGGATCTTGGAAATCAAGAAACGATTCAGCAATCACTTCTCGATCTTTGGGAACTACACTTTCAGTAAAGGGTTCGACACATCGACGGATTACAACACGGACTACGGGCCGCAGGATCCAACAGACCTCAATCTAGATCGTAGTCTTTCCGAATTTGACGAGCGGCATAAAGTAATAATCGCGGGAGTGTTCGACAGTCCCTGGAAACAGAGTATCCTCTCGGGTTTTGAGCTAGCTCCAATTTTCTCGTACCACAGCGGACATCCTTTCAACCTGCTGGCGGGAGGAGAGGTGAACGGTAACAATCACACCACCAATGAACGTCCCATCGGAGCCCCGCGCGACACGGGTCTCGGCCCCAACTACGTCGACTTCGACATGCGCTTGAGTTGGCGGCATAAGCTGGGCGAGAAGGCTAGCCTGCAGCTTACGGCTGAAGGATTTAATCTCGCGAACCGGACAAATTTTGCCAGCGTCAACAATGAGGTTGGCCCTCTTTTCGGTTTTATTCCCGGGTTCACGACGTTCAACGTGAAGGGGATTCGGCCGGGCACTGCCATCGCGGGCGGCGGGACGGCTACGCCCAGCACGCCGCTGGCTTTCACGTCCGCACTACCCAAACGGCAGATCCAGCTCGGCGTGCGCTTCTCGTTCTGAGTGGGAGCATTGAATGGCGTTCGTTGACAATCAGGGAGCCAAGATTTATTGGGATGAACAAGGCCAAGGTGAGCCGGTTTTGCTCATCATGGGACTGGGGTATCCGTCCGCAATGTGGTATCGAATCCGGCCCGCATTGTCAGCCCGGTATCGGACCATTGCCTTGGACAACCGTGGCGCCGGACGAAGCGATGTACCTCCAGGTCCCTATTCGATCCCGCAGATGGCATCCGATGCGGCGGCGGTCCTGGATGCCGCCGGCATCGAAAGCGCGCATGTGTTCGGCGTTTCGATGGGCGGAATGATCGGGCAGGAGTTTGTGCTGCAATACCCACGGCGAGTCTTGTCGCTGATTCTGGGCTGCGCCGCGGCGGGCGGACCCACGGCGGTGCGCGCCGAAGCGGAAGCCATCCAGATGCTGATGACCCGTAACAAGATGAGCCCTGAACAAGCTGCGGAAGCCGCTGTGCCGTTTATCTACGATCAAGCGACTCCGCGTGAATGGATTGATGAAGATATCGCGATTCGCAGGCCATCGTTTCCGAGAACGGAAGGATACGTGGGGCAGTTGCAGGGAATCCTCGCCTGGGAGGCCTATAGCCGCCTTGCCCAAATCGTTGCTCCGACGATGGTGATCCACGGCGAGTCTGACCGGCTGGTGCCGCCGGGAAATGCCAACTTGATTGCAGAAAGAATCCCGGGTGCGAAACTGGTCATGATTCCGCGCGCCAGTCATCTCTTCCTCACGGATCAACCGGAAGTTGCCCATCGCGCAATTCTTGATTTTCTGGCGGCTCAGAGCGCAGCGACGAGGGCCGGTAAGGATCGAGAGCGCGCAGAGGGACAACCTCTCGGCGATTCTTTGTCTCAGAACTTCGGCGAGCAGGAGAAAGCTTCATGTTGAAGGGGGTCGCGGATACGACGCAAAACACGTCCAGGAACGTGAAGGATCTTTTCAATCTCTCTGGCCGCGTCGCAATTGTCACTGGGGGCTCCATCGGGCTCGGACGTCAGATCGCGGAGGCGCTAGCGGAAATGGGAGCTAACCTGGTGCTTTGTGCCCGTAAGCAGGAGCGTTGTCAGCAAGCTGCGGAAGAATTTCAGCAACTGGGAGTACGAATCCTGGCGCTCGGCTGTGACGTCAAGAATCCGGCCGACATACAGGCAGTGGTCGATGCCGCGTTTTCACAATTCGGGCGAGTCGATGTTCTGGTGAATAACGCGGGAATTTCCTGGGGCGCCCCCGTGGAAGAAATGCGCCTGGAAGATTGGAACAAAGTAATCGAGACAAACCTGACAGGAACCTTTCTATGCGCACAAGCCGTGGGCAAGGTCATGATCAAGCAAGGTCGCGGAAAGATTATCAATCTTGCTTCGGTGGCTGGCTTGAGTGGTGCTCCGCCCGCACTCCCAGCCACTGGGTATCATGCCAGCAAGGGCGGGGTCATCAGCTTCACCAAAGACTTGGCCTGCAAATGGGCAACGCACAACATCCAGGTGAATGCAATTGCACCCGGCTGGTTTCCCACACACATGTCCAGCCGGGTGCTGGAGCACAACCGTGAATTTTTCCTCTCCCAGATTCCGCTGCGCCGTTTTGGCAGTGAACATGACCTAAAAGGAGCTGCCGTGTTTCTCGCTTCTGACGCTTCTGATTACGTCACTGGCCACGTTTTGGTGGTGGATGGAGGTCAGTCCGCCTGGTAGAGCGACCACGTCATGAATATCCCGCTCACTCCTATTCGCTTCCTGCGTTATGCCGAGCAGCAATTCCCAGGCAAGACGGCCGTAGTTTGTGGAGACCAGAGGCTCACTTACGCAGAATTTGCGGAACGTGCGCGCTGCCTGGCTGGTGTTCTACTTGAAGCAGGAGTACAACCCGGTGACCGGGTGGCATTTCTTAGCCTCAACTGCCATCGACTCCTCGAGGCGTATTACGGTGTCTTAGAGGCTGGTGCAGTGCTGCTTCCACTGAATTTCCGGCTTGCTCCCCATGAACTAACCTACATTCTGAACGATTCCGGAGCAAAGGTACTTTTTCTTCAGAAGGAGTTCCTGGACGTCGTGAATTCCTTTCGAAACGGTGTTCCCAACGTCCAGACATTCATTGTGCTCGATGCGCCGCCGGATGCGCCGTGGCTTTCACGGAAGAATTATGAAGATAGCTTGGCGAGCGCAACACCGCACAGCGCCGACATCATGGAATTCGATGAAGATTCTCTGGCCGAGCTTTTCTATACCAGTGGCACCAGCGCCAATCCCAAGGGAGTAATGCTGACCCACCGGAATATTTATCTCCATGCCCTGTCGGTGTCCCTGCGATTTAACACGAATGCCGATAGCGTGGAACTGCACACCATTCCGCTATTTCATGCCAATGGTTGGGGCGCGGCCCATTCCGTCACGTTTGCGGCAGGCCGTCATGTCATGATTTCGCGCTTCGTTCCCGCCGAGGTCTTTCGTCTGATCCAGCGGGAGGGAGTGCACTCCCTGAGCCTGGTGCCGATCATGGCGCTTGCCTTGGTCAACTGTTCCGAGCGGCCAAAATACGACTTAAACAGCCTGCAGTGGATTTCGATTGGCGGGGCCGCGTCGTCTCCAACCCTGGTGCGCGAGGTCGAAGAAAAACTCCGCTGCACCTGCTTCTCTGGTTATGGCCTGACAGAAACTGCTCCGGTGCTGTCCACTTCCCAGATCAAGCCAGGATTACAACCGGAGGAGGACCAACGGTTTGTGACGCAGGCCATGACCGGATGCGCCATTCCCGGGGTTGAGCTTCGTGTCGTGGATTTCGAAGACAACGATGTGCCTCGCGATGGCAAGACCATGGGTGAAATCATCGCTCGCAGCGACGGCGTCATGGTGGGCTACTGGCAACAGCCCGAGGCCAGCGCCGAAGCCCTGCGCGGAGGATGGTTTCACACTGGAGATATGGCAACTATCAACCAGGACGGATACATCCTTATTGTTGATCGCAGGAAAGACATCATCGTGAGCGGTGGAGAAAACATTTCGTCGCTCGAAGTGGAGAAAGCTCTTGCCGCACATCCCAACATCTATGAGGCTGCTGTCATTCCGGTCCCCGATGAAAAGTGGGGCGAGGTGCCCAAAGGGTTGGTGGTCCTAAAGCCGGGCTCGCAATTGAGCGAGTCGGAGGTGATCGAGTTCTGCCGCTCTCGTCTGACCCATTTCAAGTGCCCGCGTTCCATCGAGTTCGTCGAGGCTCTGCCAAAGACCGCAACCGGAAAAATCCTGAAGAAAAACCTGCGCAAGAAGTACTGGGATGCGCAAACCAATGTTTCGCCCGGATTCGCACAGAGCAAGTGACCTCTGAATGGAAATCCGGTTCATCCGCGGTCAGTTCTAGAACTGCAACTCTAGGCCAGAGTGCCCCCGCTATGAGCGATCTAGTTCAACTGACGAAAGATAAAGACATCGCGATCATCACCGTCAGCAATCCCCCGGTGAACGCTATCGGCCCTGCCGTGTCCGAAGGTATTTCGCAAGCTATCAAAGAAATCACTCGAGACGAGAGTGTCAAAGCTGCGGTACTCATTGGCGCTGGGCGCACCTTCGTCGCCGGGGCTGATATCAAGGAGTTCGGTAAGATAACCTCCGGGAAGACGGCTCGTGGAGCTGGGCTCCTGCCCCTGCTCCGGCAGATCGAAGATTGTTCTAAGCCGGTGGTGATGGCCATTCACGGTACGGCGTTCGGCGGTGGTCTGGAGCTGGCCATGTCTGGCCACTATCGGGTGGGGGCTCCGGGTGCGCAGGTCGGCCAGCCCGAAGTGAAACTTGGCATCATTCCGGGCGCAGGCGGGACGCAACGGCTGCCTCGGTTGGCGGGCGTGGCCAAGGCGGTCGAAATGTGCGCCCAGGGCAATCCAGTTTCTGCACGGGAAGCGTGGGACTACGGCATCCTCGATCGGCTGATCGAAGACGATCTGCTGAGCGGCGCTCTCGCTCTTGTGCGCGAGGTTCTGGAAAAGCCAGCTCCTAAAACTCGTGAGCGCAACCAGAAGCTCGGCACGCCGGAACAGAATGCGCCTATCTTTGCCGCCGCGCGTGAGGTTGCGCGCCAAAAGCAGCGTGGCATGATTGCCCCGCTGGCCGCCATCGACGCGGTGGAAGCTGCTACACGACTGCCCTTCGATGCAGGTTGCGAGGTCGAGAAGAAACTGTTCAACGACTGTCTCTTCTCGGAACAGTCGAAGGCGCTCATTCACGTCTTCTTTGGTGAGCGTGAAGTAGCCAAGATCCCAGAGGTACCAAAGGAAACGCCGACTATCCCGGTGAACTCAGTCGCGGTTGTGGGCGCGGGAACGATGGGCGGCGGAATCGCCATGGTGTTCGCCAACGCCGGCATCCCGGTTTTGCTCAAGGATGCCGACTGGCCAGCGCTGGATCGTGGAATGGGGGTTATTCGGAAGAATTACGCGAGTTCAGTCAAGCGCGGCCGGTTTTCGCAACCATTCGTGGATGAGCGTCTGCGACTGATTAAGCCTGTGCTGAACTACGACGATTTTGACAAAGTGGACATGGTGGTCGAGGCCGTGTTCGAGGGCATGCAACTTAAGAAAGAAGTATTCGGCGAACTGGATCGCGTGTGTCGACCAGGCGCGATTCTGGCGAGTAATACGTCGACCCTGAGTATTGACGAAATAGCCTCAGCCACAGCTCGGCCTGAAGCTGTTATCGGTACACATTTCTTCAGCCCCGCGAATGTGATGCGCCTGCTCGAAATTGTTCGCGGCAAGAACAACAGCAAAGAGGTTATCGCAACCTGCATGCAACTTTCCAAGAAGCTCGGCAAAGTCGGCGTGCTGGTGGGCAATTGCCGCGGGTTTGTTGGAAATCGCATGTTCGGTCCTTACCGCCGCGAGGCCCAGTTTCTGGTCGAGGAAGGGGCAAGCGTTGAAGCGGTGGATCGGGCGCTCTATGACTTCGGTATGGCGATGGGTCCGCTGGCTACAGGTGATCTCGCCGGCTTGGATGTAGGGTGGCGGATCCGCAAAGAATTTCGGCATCTGGAAAAGCCAGGAACCCGGCAGCCGTTTGCCGAAGATCGTCTGTGCGAACTGGGACGTTATGGTCAGAAGACCGGCGCCGGCTGGTACAAGTACGACGAGAACCGTCGCGCGATTCCCGATCCCGAGGTCGCCGACTCGCTTCGCAAATGGTCTGCCGAATCCGGCATTCCGCAGTGCAAGATCTCACCGGAAGAAATCGTCGATCGCTGCGTCCTGGCCCTCGTGAATGAGGGCGCGCGCATCCTTGAGGAGGGCATCGCCCTGCGTGCCGGCGACATCGACATCATTTACCTTAACGGATACGGATTTCCGGCTTACCGTGGCGGACCGATGTGGCACGCCGACACTGTGGGCTTGTACAGGGTCCGCGACCGCATTGCGGAATTCCACGAACAGCATGGCCAACTCTGGGAACCTGCCCCCCTGCTGCAGCGACTAGCTCAAGAAGGCAAGACCTTCGCCGAATACCATCAGGGCCAGGACATGACGGCTGCATGAAAATGAGGGCCATGACCGGATGTCGAGAAAGCGTTCGGTGACGCATGGGCCGACTTCTCCTGATTCGACATGGGCAAGCTTCTTTTCTCGATGAGAATTACGACAAGCTTTCCGCCACGGGTGAAGCACAGGCTCTCCGCTTGGGGCAATACTGGGTGCGACAAAAGATGGTGTTTGACCGAGTCTGCTCGGGGCCACGTGTCCGGCAAAAGGACACCGCGAGGATCGTGGCCAAGGTCTATCGCGATGCGGGTCTCTCCTTTCCGGAGCCGGTGGTGATGCAGGGGTTCGACGAATATCAGGGCGACGCTGTGTTGGAGAAAGGTCTCCCTCTCCTGCTCGAAAGCAATAACGAGATTCGAGAACTCCACCGGGCGTTTCAGGAATCGATCAATCCCGGTCAACGATTGGCGAATTTCGAGAAGATGTTCCAGATGCTGATAACCAAGTGGGTCGAGGGCGAAGTCGTGCTTCCCACGGTGGAATCATGGACAGAATTCTGTGCCCGCGTGGACCGCGGTCTAACCCAATGCATGTCCACGAACGGGCGAGGGCAACAACTGGCGATCTTTTGTTCGGGTGGCCTACTTGGCGTAGCCATGCGGCGTGCTTTCCACCTCTCATTGCAGGATGCGCTCCGAGCAACTTGGATGGTCCGGAATTGTTCTTACAGTGAGTTCTTGTTCTCCAACGCTCACTTTACCTTGAGTTCCTTCAACGCCTTTCCACATCTGGACGACATCTCGTTGTTGACTTATAGATAGCGTTCGTGCCCACGCGCAAGTGAGGTGCAGTTCTGGGAGTTCAAGAGTCTGACATGGCGGACCTTCGCGATCATCCAACTTCCGTACGAGCCGGGGAAGGACTCCATCTGTCCCGGCTCGAACCGTTCTTGCGTAGCCACTTTCTTGACGCCACCGGAGCTCTTAGCGTCGCACAGTTCCCCAGTGGGCATTCCAACTTGACTTATCTGGTGTGTCTGGGTGACCGCCAGATGGTGCTGCGTCGTCCTCCCTTCGGCAGTAAGGTCAAAACGGCGCATGATATGAGTCGGGAGTACCGCGTACTCTCAAAACTGCACCTCGTTTACCCGCAAGCTCCGAAAGCACTCCTCTACTGTGAAGATGCATCGGTGCTCGGTTGCCCGTTCTATCTGATGCAACGGATACAAGGAATCATTCTGCGCAGAGATCCTCCCGAAGGGCTGGGAGCGAACGCCGAGACCGCCCGCCAGTTGAGCGAAGCGTTTGTCGACAATCTCGCACGACTTCATGGCCTGGACTACACGGCCGTCGGCTTGGCCGATCTGGGGAAGCCCCAAGGCTACTTGGATCGTCAAGTGAAGGGCTGGATCGACCGCTACCGCGGTTCCCAGACTCACGAGTTGCCGGAAGTCGAGAGCATCTCTGTCTGGCTGAATGAACGCAAGCCCGGAGACGCTTCCTACGCGCTGATACACAACGACTACAAATATGACAATATCGTGCTTGATCCAGCCGATATCACCAAGATTGTGGGCGTGCTCGACTGGGAGATGTGCACCATCGGTGATCCACTCACCGACCTCGGCACGGCTTTGGCGTACTGGGTCGATCCGCAAGATCCCGAAGAACTGAAGCAAATCCGCTGGGGCCCTACGACATTGGCTGGCACTATGACGCGGTCAGAACTTGTCTGTCGCTACGCTCAAACCACCGGGCGTGACGTCAGCGACATGATCTTCTACCGCGTTCTCGCTCTCTTCAAGGTGGCGGTCATTATCCAGCAGATCTATTACCGCTATCATCAGGGTCTTACCAGAGACACTCGCTTTGCTTCTATGCCGGAGGCAATCAAGGTTCTCTTGAGTGCCGCCCTGCGGTCAGCAGAGGACGGTTCGCTTTAATCAACGTACGGTTAAAATGACCAGGGCCAACGGACTAAAGGTAATAGCGGATTACCCACTCCGCTACGCAGCAGGGCTTTTCTGAATTCTCACCCTCGATGACTACCGAAAACGTGGCTTCCACCCCGTCGGCAATGTCCTTGATTCAGGCCGCAGTTGACGCTCATCCTCACGCCGCTCCCGATCTGAATTGCCTGCTGCAGGAAGTGACTTAAGAGGGAAAGCGTCAAAAACCCGTGCGCTATTGTGGTGCCGTACAGTGAATCCCGCTGCGCCCGTTCGCGATCGACATGAATCCACTGCCGGTCCTGCGTGGTTTCGGCAAACTGCTGAATTCGGTCCGAGGTAACTGAGAGCCATTCCGTTGTTGCGATTTCGCGGCCCACGAAATGTCTCAGGGAATGCGGGTCTTCCACGACCAGTGGTGGCATGGAGTTCTCCTCGATGCTAGGCGGTTCAGTGTGGTCGAGATTGCGCCTGCGGCTTGCTCCGCTTTCCCAGTTCCAGCTTGGCAACCGCTTCCGTGTGGACTTCATCCGGGCCATCGGCCAGTCGAAGAGTGCGAACGTTGGCCCACGCGCTGGCGAGAAAGGTATCTTGCGAAACCCCGGCACCCCCGTGCGCTTGAATACTCCTGTCCAAAACTCGTAATGCGATATTGGGCGCAACAACTTTGATCATGGCGATCTCAGACCGCGCTGCTTTGTTGCCGGCCTTATCCATCATATAGGCAGCCTTCAAAGTCAAAAGACGAGCCTGCTCGATCTCCATGCGTGAAGTAGCAATGTGGGCGCGCAGGGTCCCCTGTTCGGCCAGCGGTTTGCCGAAAGCCACGCGCGATTGCACACGTTCACACATGATTTCGAGGGCACGCTCCGCCACCCCGATACACCGCATGCAGTGGTGAATGCGGCCAGGTCCCAGCCGACCCTGCGCGATCTCAAAACCTCGTCCTTCGCCCAGCAACATATTCGAGACTGGCACGCGGACATTCTGAAATGTGACTTCGCCATGGCCATGGGGCGCATGGTCGTACCCAAACACTGTCAGCAAGCGTTCGATCTTCACTCCCGGGGCCGACATCGGCACCAAGACCATCGACTGCTGTTGATAACGCTGAACCGAAGGATCCGTCTTGCCCATGAAGATCGCGACCTTGCAGCGCGGATCACCCGCTCCCGAAGCCCACCACTTACGGCCATTCAGGACATACTCGTCGCCGTCCCGAACGATGCTCGCCTCAATGTTGGTCGCGTCCGACGAAGCTACCGCAGGTTCGGTCATAGCAAAGCACGAGCGGATCTCTCCGGCGAGCAGCGGCTTCAACCAACGATCCTTCTGCTCCGGTGTACCATAGCGCGCGAGCACCTCCATGTTCCCGGTGTCGGGCGCCGAGCAGTTGAATACTTCGGGAGCCATCATGCTGCGGCCCATAATCTCGCATAAGGGTGCATATTCGAGATTGGTGAGTCCGACGCCGTGCTGGTCATCGGGCAGGAACAGGTTCCAGAGACCCGCCACGCGAGCTTTGGGCTTGAGTTCTTCCATCACAGCCGTCGGCGACCACCGGTTGCGCTCAATCTCTTCCTGGAAGCGCTGTTCGTTAGGATAGACGTATTCGTCCATGAAGGCTCTCAAACGGCGTTGCAGGTCTTCGACCTTCTTGCTGAATGTGAAATCCATGTGCTCTACCTGCGTTTCCGCTCAAAGCTTCCATGCGCGTTCCACGCTTGGTGTCCACGGGTTGAACTGGACCGGGCGCTCAACGCAATGGTTGCCACCCGACTGACGCTGTTCCATGTGCTCGCGGGCGTAGAAGACGCGCGTGATTATATAAGAATCAGATCGCAGGATCTCGACCACGTAATAGCAACCCTCCCGGGCAGCCTTCGGATTTTTCGTGTTTGAGCTGGACATCCCGCTCGCTCAGTCATCGAAGGTGCGGCAGCTACGAAGTTTGTTGTCGGAGATAGATTGCATCGCTGCAATACAGCTTTGCGCTAAGTGTCGCAGCCCTCCGTTTCGAGTGGGAAGCGAGTGCATATTAGCGAAGCATGGATCACGGACCGCGAACCTGGAATGGCAGCGCTGTGGATGCAGTTCGGCTGTTACCTTCGGGCGATTCTTTTCGAGTCACGGGCTACTCTGAACTTGAACTCACTTGGCGGACTTCGATGATTTGATCGGTACACCTTGAATCTCGTCAGTTGGCGCCTGGCACGATCAACTTACGCCTTCGTGCATATATTGCAAGAAAGGACGACAGGCCGGATGTATGGACGATCTCCGGAAAAGCGAAGGGACTTGGAAGATAGCTATGCTGAATTGGAGTGTGAGACGGATTGAATGACATCGACACCGCATCCGATCGGAGCCGTAACGCAACCTGTTCACAACAAACGCTATGAGCGGTTCCTCGTAACGGAGCGCGGGAGCGAACCCGGGGCATCTGCATTAAGCGGCTCAGTTTGTCCTCCGTTTGCGATAAAGTCAACCAGAGGTCTAAATGAAGAGGTGTGCATATGAATCGGTCCCGCAGGGTGATTGTTCTAGTCATGCTGATTGTGCTGGCCGTCACCCTGGCAGGTGCGTTTATGACTCGCGGGGTAATGGAATATCTTCCGTTTCTGCAAGCTAGGAAGGGGAACTGGACGGGAGCCTATGTGCCTCTTGGAGTTGTGGATCAACGGCCTTGGCAGACGGTGGCGACTCTGGGGGCCTTGGCACAGTCGGCGGAGGAGAGGAAGCTCGCCAGGGACGCCGAACGTCTCGCGGATCACGAAGTCGACCAGGCGTTCTCGCAGTCACTGAGGCAGGCAAGCCTTGCAAATCCAAATCTAAGCGGTAAGGCATTGGCATTGCAGCAAAGGGTCAGCGAGCTTCAGCAGACCATCAAGAACGATGAGGCTCGGATCGCGCTACTCAGTGCAAGCGCGGGCACAAGATCAGCACGCGCAGCTTCCAACACCAGCGACCTGGAGATTGCAAAGGCGCAACTGAGCCTCGACCAAGCCGAGCTGGCGGATTCGGTGGAGGACCTCGCCCGCGAAAGCGGAGATCAGAGAGTCAAGGTTCAGCAGGAACTCGCGGCGCGCCAAGCCTCCATGAAGCAGTACTGGGATAAAGCCTCCAAGGACGACGGGCAAACTGCTGTCGCCTCAGCCGAACAATACACGACGTTAGCGCAGCAGGTATCCACATGGCACTCGCTGCGCAACCGGAAGCAGTTGATTGCGCAGGCTCAGCAGTTGGCCAGGGCCGACGTGGCCGCGCTCACTGAGGATGACGGACGGCTGATGGCAGAAGCTGCTGCCCTCGCGGCAAAGCCTGTTGGAGAGTCAAGTTCCGAACGTATCGATCGGCTGCGACGGATAAGCGCTCAACAAAATATCCTGAGCATCCTCAGTGATCGGCTGGGAGCGCAGCAGCAGCTTGTGGCTCTCTACGGGCGATGGGGAGAGCAAGCCGAATTACAGCAAAAGATCGTAATTCACCTGATATTGCAGTCGCTGGCGTTGATTGCGGCCATCTGCATTTTGGTGATCCTGGCGGGCTGGGGTCTCCAACTCGCGTTAGAGAGGATCGTTCACGATTCTCGCCAAAAGCAGACGTTGAAAACAGTTCTAAGTCTGGGAACGCAACTGGTCGGCCTCTTACTCATTCTGCTGATCATTTTCGGTGTACCACGGCAGATGCCAACGATTCTGGGTCTGGTGACAGCAGGACTGACCGTGGTCTTTCAGGATTTCATCCTGGCATTCTGCGGCTGGTTTGTTTTGATGGGACCAAACGGAGTGAGGGTTAGGGACTGGGTAGAGATTGATGGTGTCGGCGGCGAGGTGGTACAGCTTGGGCTGTTCCGCACCTGGCTGCTGGAGACGGGAAACTGGACTGCCCATGGCCATCCTACAGGGAGAAGAGTCTCGTTTTTGAACGGCTATGCCATACGCGGCAAGTATTTCAACTTCTCAACTGTAGGGCAGTGGATGTGGGATGAGATTAAGGTAAGCGTCCCCCCGGGCACGAATATTCATCCCCTCCTCAAGGGGATTTACGAAGCGACCATCAAGACAACGGAAGCGGATGCGAAGATGGCGGAAGCGGAATGGAAGAGGGTCACGCACGAAGAAGGCTCGCCACAGTTTAGTGCCATGCCGTCGGTTAATCTCAGGCCAGCGGGAGCTGGTGTCGACATCGTCATTCGCTACATCACTCGCGCAGGAGTCAGAGTTGAGGCCCGGAACCATCTGTTTGCGATGATCGTCGATCTGATGCAAGGTGGGTCCAGAGATGATAGGAGCCTTGCCTCACTTTCGCCCCAAGTGGAAGCGAAAGGGTGAGCGGTTCTAGGATTTCAGGGATAGAGTTCTCTCTCCATCTTCGCGGTAACGCAGAATACGATCGACTTTTCGGCCGTAAGTCTGCGCCTGGGATTCACGAGATTGGCTGACCGCTCGGGGCGAGCGATGTGCGTAAGAGACGTTAACCGTTCAGTGCTGTGATCTGAGCCGACGCTAGGCGAACATCGGCGCTGGTCACAGAATGGTCCCAAAACTGGTGCCACTCTGCCGAGTTAAGTAGTTGAAGAATAGGCATGATAGCCCGGTAGTACGCAGCCCTGAAAAGGCTGGCGTCGGGGGTTCAACTCCCTCCCTGGCCACCAAAATCCTTTAAATCAGTCGTTTACTTTTCATTGTTAATTTATTACATTGAGTCAAAATCCGCGAAGATCGATATTCTTCGATCTTTGTAATCCCTTGCGCGTATTTAAGGATACCGATTGGTAGAGCGCAGCCCGTAAGGGCTTGGCGTCCACGGTGTTTTGAGGGTGGAAACGTGGCGTGGACGTCGGATTGAATCTGCTGGGAAATACGTTGAGACTTGATGAGCTTTGTGAGCAGAGAATCTGACTCGCATCTGGGGAACGCTGCCCTGTCACGGCGGTTTTCTCCACTGATACGCTCCGGCGCATAGAGGCGAATAGAGAAGGAATGGTCCGGCCCGGGAATTTTGATCTCCTTGCCTTTGCCGGTCTTTGTCTCCATAGTGCTCCTCACAGTACTCGTTACAGTTTTGAGCCACCATCGACGGGAATACTCGCACCTGTAATCCAGCGCGCACCATCGGACGCCACAAAAGCGACTACATCTGCGATGTCTTCGGGTTTGCCGATCCGCTTCAATGCCTGCATTCCCAACGTGACCTCGCGGCCCGCTTCTGTCTTCGTAAAATTCGACATATCCGTGTCGATTACTCCTGGTGCGATAGCATTCACACGTATGCCACGTGGCCCGAGAATGGCGGCCCAGTGTTTGACCAGAGTCTCAATTGCTCCTTTGGTAGAGGCGTAAGCAAGAATCGAAGGGTTCTCCAAACCGGGCTTGCCCACCACCGTACGGGCTACAGCGGACGAAATAAGAACGATGTTTGAGCGATCACCCAGGACTGGCAGGAGTTGCTGCACCAGGAAGAACGGGCTTCGGACGTTTGTCGCAAAGAGATTGTCAAAATCCTCTACCGTGTAATCTGCGATGCGCGCCGCCTTGCTGATGCCGGCGTTGAGCACCAGCACGTCCAATCGATCGCCGACGATTGAGCGCACTTCCTTCGCCAGCAGGGTTGCCCCCTCTGGTGTTCCCAAATCCGCCCTGATCGCATCCGCGCGTCCCCCTTTTGAGTGGATGTCAGAGACCAACGATTCCGCCTCCTGCGCAGAACGGCCGTAGTGAACCAGAATGTGCGCTCCCGCCTCTGCGAGTGCTGATGCTATGGCGCGACCAATTCCCCGTGACGTCCCGGTAACCAGTGCGGTTTTGTTTTGAAGCGTTGCCATTTTCATTCCCTCACAATTCAATTCGTCAACGACACGCGGCACAATAAAACGCAGTAGAACTTTCGGGAGTCGATTCCTTCGGAATGTCGATCGAGAACTTCATCTGCCCATGGGTAACGGCGGGTGTCGCACTGGCAATCCAAGAGTCGTAATTACCGGTGTAGCCCACTTGCTCCTGAAAGGCACGAATCCGCTCCTCGATCGCTGCAATTTCGTAGTGTGTCAGACCTCGCATGACTTCGACTCGATCCCGAACAGCCTGGGCTAGCGTGGTTCCTCGGGCTTCAACGCCCGCGTAAAACCGCGCGAACGCTGTCCCCTCGTCCGCGACGCCAATGTAGTTTTCGATGAGTTTGGTGGTAACTTCCTGACTGTGTAACAGTGACGAGCGAATATTGCCTTGTCCCGTCACGACATTGCCCACTCCGAATACATGATCGGATTCGCCGTATCGGGGCAGAGCTTCATTGTCGAAATCGTAGTATTCGCCTTTCATGACGATGTCCGGAATCTTCTCAGGCACGGACCCGATCGACGAAATTACCATTGGGGCCCGCAGTTCGTACTCCGAACCGGCTAGGGGCTCTACCTTTCGGCCTTCCACTTTGGTCTCCGCTGCTTTCAAGCCCACCAGTCGCCCGTCCTCTACAAGCAGTCCCGTTGGTATCGTGCGATCCTGAACACGAAACAAGTATTTTTCCTGCGCCAAGCGTAGCATCTTATGACGGATCGCTTCTGTCTTAGCAATCTGGTCGGGCGTGGAGTTTTCTGGAGGCTGAGCCAGCGGCATATCTTGTCCTCGGCGGCGATAGATCAGTAGGCATCCTTTGATACCGAGGTCCTCAGGAGCAATGCCGTGCATTTTGCAGACGGCCGGGACACCCTTCTTTTCGAGCTCATGCACATCCGTTGGAACACCGCGCGCTCGAAGAACACGCTCATAGTTTTCCAGTTGCAGGATCTTCACCACATCAATTGACGCAAGCCCACCGCCCACAACCAAGGCTTCGTCAGGAGCCTGGTAGTGCGGCCCTGTGTAGTCCTCTTCATTCTTGTGGTTGTACCAATAGATAAAGGGGTTCTGATAAACCAAGCCTTTGTCGATGAATTGTTGCGCACCTGGCAATCCCAGTTCTCTGTCCCGCCAAGCTCCATTTGCGAGGATGACCGCGGAAAATCCCCAGTTGTTGCAAAGATCCTGGAAATCAAGGTCGCGGCCAAGCCTGGTATACGGAAGGAAGAAAACACCGGGCTTTTTCAGACGAGCATCGATACGGCTGTACTCTTGTTTGCGTTGCTCCAGATGCCAGCGGGGGAGGCCGTCCTCAATCTTGCCATAAGGTTTTTTGTTCTGTTCAATGACAACCACGTGAACCCCATTGGCCGATAATACTTCTGCGGCAACGGAGCCAGCGATCGCTCCTCCAATAACGGCGACAAAGTGATACGGTCTGCGTGTCATCGTAATTCTCGGCTGCTATCAATGGCTGACGTAATCGACTCCTGCCGCTGCTCGTAGAATGGATAATCCGTGTAGCCGTTAGCGTCGAAGATGTAAAACGTGTTGCGATCGTACGCATTCAGTGGCAGTCCGAGCCGGATACGCTTTGGCAAGTCGGGGTTCGCTAGAAAATCCGCAACCTGCTCCTCCGAATACAGGCCGGGTGCCCCGAACCATCCTCCGCCTGCGACCGAAATCGAAGTACCTTCCGAAACGATAAGCCCACCGTCTGAGGCCCGTTGCGAGTAATACTCGAGCATCAGATCACCCGGTATACTCCCTGGCTGAATGGATCGCGAACGTGTGAGCGGAGCCATCACCACGCGGTGCTTCAACTCCATGGATCCGACTTGAATCGGTGTGAACAGCTTATTTGTGGTTAACGTTTTCATGATCTAGGCTCCCAGAGCCCTTCTACTTTCTTGGACATTGTTTTTCTCCTACTCCTTATGTAATGCACGCGGGACACTAGGGGACGATCCGAAGATCGCGAAGTCTGGTGAGTTGCCGCCTAAAGCTCTGGTGCGTGTCAATGCAATCGGCAAAGCCTGCCTGACGAATCTTGATTGTGCTCTGGATTACTTCTTCGCCGAAGTTGAGCATCCAGTCCACGAAGGCCCAGTTTGCAATCTGGTCGTAGGGCGTGGCGTGCAGGCCATAGCGGATAACCATTGCATCCCACAAAGGATCCTTCTCGCTCATCTCGGAAACAGTAGACATCGCAAGCGGCTCGGCGACTGGTAGGTCGTAGAAGGCGGCAAGTTCATTCCACAGTTGCCTCCAGCGATAGACATCTCCGTTCGATACGTTGAAGATTTCATTGCGTGCTCTGTCTTCACCTAGAGCCCACAAAGTCGCGCGGCCGAACAATTCCGCGTCAGTTGTCTCCTGGAGAGTGTTCCATCCCGCCTTGGTGCCAGGAAAGCGTAAGGGCAACCCGAGTTCGCGAGTCATCGCAGCGTAGGTCGCGAGACTGGTAACCAGGTTCATCGGTGAGTTCAGGCTTGGTCCCATGACTAGATGAGGACGCAAGACGGTCCAGCTAGCTGCGTTTTTAGCGGCCCATCCAGCGACAATGTCTTCTTGCTCGTGGTAGTGAATCGGTGCAATGAGCCGTGGCTCTGTCTCCTTCGCTGGAGCGTTGAACGCCCCAAGATGGAAGCCGTACGACTTGGCACCCCCGGCAAGCACGATGCGCTGAAGGGGCACATTGCGCGCGTCGAGAGCGTCGAGCGCATTTTTCAACATTGTGGCATTCGGCTTAACCGTTTCAGCCATCGTGGGTTTCTCGACATAGGCAGCGAAAACCAGATCTGTCACGCGATCAAGAGATGAAAAGGCCTTGATCGTGCCCTCGCGGTCCATGAGATCCACACTGATGTGAGGGGTAGCGGCCTGAGCCCGATAGGTTGGCGCGGGCCGGCGCGCAGCTGTGATGATCCCCCATTTGGGGTTCTCTGCGACCGCGTCTATGACACCTGTACCAAGGACGCCGTAGGGTCCAAGAAGTAAAATCTGGCGTTCCGTGACGGGTGTTTCAGAAGCAGCGGGCATCACAAAGTCTCCTTTCATCGAATGATTAAGCCAAGTACGGAACTCATATCGAGGTTCGTACTGAGGCGGTTCATTCCTTGGAGCGAATCAGACTTGCTGTGCGCTCGCTCGAGGAATTTCCTGGCTCTCAGTAGTTCAATCGAAACCTGCCTTCGAACGACCTGGACCCAAATTCAAGTCCTCGACGTTCAGAGGCCCGCCGATCTGCTGAAGATCGTAGTGGTGCTCGTATACAACCCTGGACGCGTTCCATCTCCGAATGGCGTACCACTTCAGAGTGCAGCGTCTCCCTCCGACGCCGGTGAAGTCGATCCTCCATGCGGAATGCGTCTCGTTGGCTGTGTCTGCAGGAATCGCAGTTTGTTGAATTGATACCGACAATCCGGCAACCTCGGCCATTACGTGAAGCGGCACCAGGACATTCAACAGAAAGGGACGTATTCTCGCCTTTCCGCAGACCATCTCCCGCAAATCTTCTCGGCTCACCTCGACATCGTCGGCGTAAAACGTCTCAAAAATATCCAGAAACTCTTCATAGCTCCTGGCAATGTCGGCGCGCACGATCGCCGCGTTCAGGCTTAGCTCTGCGGCCTGAGAGCTTTTGTAGGCGTCGCCCTCGGACCGGCTAAAAGGGGCGATACTATATTCATCGAGCATCGAAGTTCTCCAAGCGCCGTTTTGTTTTGGAGTGTGGCGCCTAGCGTCAATGGAGAGCCGACTCGTTAGTTCGTCGGCTCTCAAACACGCCCGCACGGAAGCCCTCTTCTCCAGGTTCGTGGGCTGAGTGTGGAGTTAGCTCAGGCATTCATTCCGCCATCCACGGTAAGATTCGCTCCCGTGACGTAGGAGGATTCCGAACCCGCGAGAAACGCCGCCATTGCGGCGATCTCCTCAACATGCCCATAGCGATCGAGCGCGGTGGCTGCCTTCTGCGGTACCGCCCAATCACCCGAAGCGGGATTTAAATCCGTGTCGATCGGACCCGGTTGGATGTTGTTGACCGTGATACCCCGGCTCCCAACTTCTCTGGATAATGCTTGAGTGAACATCTTGACGGCTCCCTTCGTGGCCGCGTAGGGCACAAGCCCGGGCGCAACGGCACGCTCGCCCACTGCCGAGCCGATCATGATGATGCGACCACCCTCATTCATGTGCTTCAGCGCCGCCTGCGTCGCTACGAATACGCCGCGGACGTTGATGTCAAGCACGCGATCCATCTCTTCCAGCGTCGTCTCCACGAACGCTTTCGGAATGGCCGTGCCGGCATTGTTCACAA